>Ga0308160_10003251_pt1 | contig 18521 bp, 24 predicted proteins | sample PhyFR1_FD_201036 | JGI IMG/M metagenome (GOLD analysis project Ga0308160, IMG submission 201036) | Phyllosphere microbial communities from UC Gill Tract Community Farm, Albany, California, United States - DLSLF.R1 | ecosystem: Host-associated > Plants > Phyllosphere > Unclassified | place: USA...
GTGCTTCTTTTGCCACTGGTCAATGTGTGAGTCGTTTGAGACTTGCTCGTTCGACTCGAGATCTTCCAAATCTTTCAACAGTTTTACAACGTGGGGTCGCAAGTGGGTGTGCAGAGGCTCCGAAGCTTCCTCATGTAAACTTGAGTTGTGACTGGCAATCAGTATGCAGCAACTCGGTCGACTCACGGATTGCCAATTCGGTCTCCGGGCCATTGGTTGGCAGTGACCTGAGTGCTTTGGGTCATGCAGGATTCAGCAGGTTCATCGACTTGGGTTCCGTTGGTAGTAATTTGATCGACTTTCGGCAACATTATATACGTGCCAGATCTGGCGGAAGATATAAGTGATGAGAGTCGATAGTCATCGATACATCCATATCTCGCAGCGAGCGCCTTCGTTATCTCGGTGCTACTCCACCTGAAAGGACCGACCGGCACTGCTTCACATCAATGGACTGGTCGTGCCCCTATTTCATCGTCTTAGTACTAGCGAAGCTGTCGGCACCACAGGTTCCCCTGGACGTTTGACTGATTAGTCCAATACGGTGTGGAGCGGGCATCTCGTGCTTCACTGGTCATTGACGCTCGCAAAGGACCTGTATACTGCCCTGATGCGCTGAAGTATACAGCCATTCTTACTCGCCATTCTTACTCGCCATCTGTGCGATCAACACCCACATGAGAGTGTCATTACAGGTAGAGACAACATTGTACGAGTAGTAGCATACAGTGGTCTGAGCATGTGGAACACCATTGAGCAGATGATAGCCTTCCCTCCACTGACAACCATGTACTGTGATGACTGAATGTCAAACCAAGTCTCCGAAAGAGAATAGCATACATGTTTTTCACAGTCTGGGGACCATTTGAGGGGGCAAATACGAACACAAGAAGAAAAGAGGGAAGTAGCTGCAGAGGTATACACAGTACTTCATCAAGCCACCGTGGAAGCGTTCACAGAGGTTTCGTCAGGGTGATAATTGTTGACGGCTGCAAGCTCGGCTTGTACACGGCTGTTGACCATGTCACTGAGCCTGGCTGCCATGAGCGGTACTTGGGTCTGCAGCATTGTCTCACTCGTGTCCGCGGCTGATTTTTGGGCGGCGTAAATCCATTGTAGCCCATCGTGCATAGCAGTGAATTCCGCAGTAGGATATCCCGGTCTGCGGTTAGTTCTATTACACACGGTCGACTCAGCGGATACTCACCGCGCAGTGAAAATTGGAGTAAATCTCTCTGCAAGCGAGTGAAGCGCGGACAACTTGTGATACTGCTCAAACGAAAGTTGACTTCCTGGATGCGAGCATTGTTTCTCGGCTTCTTCACAGAGCCTATCGAGTTCCGGCACCACGTAACCAGTCATCAGCGAAGCCGCCTGAGAGAACAAAGGTAGATTGCATCTGTTATCAGCCAAGTCGCGGACCGTTTACTTACCGATTGGAGACATGGGGGCCATAGTAGCCAAGAATAGGATTACATGGGTCATGGGATGCAGCGTAGGTCACTGCGGTCGATCCAGGGGTCGTGAACTGAGCTTGGGTGTGCCGAATGTTTTCCAGGATGTGTGTCTTTGGTGGCCCCGATTCGAAATATTGCTGGAGTGACGAGACATCGGCCATGGTCGTGAGTGCCGGTTTGCGAGTATCTGAGTTGTTTGATAGGAAGTGTTGGATATTCGATCAGCGGACTGTGTCTGGGGTGCCGTTATATAGTACTGCGCTGGACAATCGACCTTTCATCCAGCTCCATATGAATGGACAAACATCAGAAGTGCTTCAGCCTCTCTCCATAAACGGAGGGATCCTCTCCTCTTACCCTAAACGGCTTGATGCCAGAGGGTGTAAGCCACCCTGTTTAATGAAAGGATCTCATGTTCGATACGGTACGTCTCATTTTTGAAAGGATCAATTGACGAGAGGGGGATGCCGAAGAAGACCAGAGGATCCAAGCCTGCCTGTCCATTGAAAGGATGCCATCGGTGATGCAGTATGCGTTTGAATGTGAAAGGACTGGTTGGCCAAAGGAGGTCTACTGAGACGATAGGTCGCAAGTCTAGTCTGTCGCAGCTTACATGCGACTAGTTGACGTGCGATATCGTCCGTCGACCTGTTCGCTGATTGGAGTACCTTCAAACAAAGCGGATCGACAGTCTTGTGTCTGTCTCTGTACTCGAAAGTGCCAAGCACTGGGCCGTATTCGCGACGTAGGCTCTTGGACGGTTTAAGGAAAGCCCAGCATCCTGCACTCTCGAAATTTGGGACGTGTGACCTCAATTACGTAACTCATTCGTACACGTGCATACAGCAAGGTACCTTACGTATGAATGCATCAATGAAGCGGAATGAGCTGCCACCATCCTTCTCATTCTTCGCCCGACTCGCTGCACTCCTTCAACTCTTCGCAACACATGATAAAAGTCTCTGCCAGGCTCCTGACATCTTCATCATTCAATGGTCCCTGAAGTCCGTCGTCCCTGTCACACGACGATCAACTCTTGAACAACGGAACGATCTCATGTACTCACAGGCCAGTAAAAGCTCTGTAAAATTGCGTGGACAGGTTGGCAAAGTGCTGGGCTTTTTCCTGTAATGAGACAACGTCATTGTGCTCTCCGTGAGTGACCCCTTCGGAATAGAGTTCACTCAACTTGGTGCAGTATCCCTTGTATTGTGGCCACACCTGAGATTGAGCCAACTCCAAGGCTCTGGGAAGCAAGTCGAAGGTACGGCTGACGCTCAGTACAACGATATTCAGTGATTCAAGACCTTACGCATCGGCTTGAATGCCTTCATATAACAAAACCCGGTCATTTTGCGTATGAAAAACTTGGGTACCAGGTGGGAACGGACCAGTAGTTGCGAACGATCCATCACTCATCTGCTGGGGTGGCTGTGAACCTGTAGGGGCGACTGAAGACATCTGTGAAGGGGCAGTGCTATGTGTTTAGTTATATGTGGAAAGGAAAAGAAGATCAGGATGTCGGGTGTCCATATACTATACCACACACCACCGCCCGGGACGGAAGACAAGCGGACAAAGGATTCGCCCTCGACCTCTATACGGCCGCAGGGAGGACAGCAGGAGGCCTTCTTCCTCATCGACCTCTGTGTATGACGCCATCCTTCCATTGTAGGGAGGAACAAACGTCGAGTCGTCGACTTCACCTGCTACCTGGGGAGATAAACAAGGATGAGCAGATAATTTCAGCGGGACTGGGCGTTTGAAGACATGCTTCTGAACTTACAGCATCACCAAGACTCACGATCGTGCTCAAGTTGTCTGGCTGGTGACCGGAATGACGCGACAGATCTGACCTACAAACCCGCAAATAGAAGATTACAGGACTATGAACTGTGTAGGGACATGTACTACCACCTCAGTGCACCTTCACCATGTGTGATGCTTGAGGGATGTCGCGGGGCTGCACAAGCGAATACATGTGGTGGAGCCACTTTACTGAAACCATTAAACTATGGTGACGATAAGCTTCAACTGCAAACGAAATAATCAGATGGCTGGGCGAGATGATGTGGAATTGGCGCGAGCCTCAAACTGGTCTGTCCAGGCCGAGATCTTGGTCTGATGCTTGCTCTTGAAACGGTCAACGTCCTCAAACCACTGACGCGCAGCTGTCATACCGCTTGGCTCTTCAATGCCCCTGTGCATCCATAAGCGCGTCGACATAGGAGGTCACTTCGTACGTACGTCTCAATAAAGATCTCTCTGTAGCTTTTAGACAAATGTAGGCCTTGGTCTAGAGCCGAACAACCGGATTCAGTGCCAGCAGCATCCTCTGGGGTGGCTGGAGGCTCATCGAATGCACTCCACGGCGTCACCTCTCTTATGGCAGACCATATGACATCAGTCACATACTCAGACGCCATCGCGAAGAATGACTTGTTTTCAGCGGGCCTGGGGTTCCGAGGGAGGGACTCAAAAGTCGCAGGCCAGATGATATCGTTCAAATTGGTCAAGGCATCGGTGTACATCTTGATGTTCTCACTGAAAGTTAGGCTGCACGAGCCGAGAGTCAATCTCAACTCACGGAGCGATAATTCGGCCATGAAGGACGCATGAGGTGCTGCGGTCTGCGTACAGCTTGACCTCTGTTCCCGCAGGCATCGCCTATACGAGCGAATTGATATCTCTCTTCTCCTCTGCTGTGGCCTGTCGAGACGGTGCACTGCCGATCGAAGCGATTGAAGACATTGGTGCGGAGTTGGTGGTAAAAGCGAGCTATACGTAAAAGCAGTGATTAAGGACAAACAGAATTGAACTTGTTACTGTACCCTTGGTAAAGTCAGATATCCACAAAGTCTCATCGATGAAAGGATGGCTTCCGAGCACACCAATGGAGTGCAACCCTCTAGCCTTGCCCTGTACTCGAGTGGCACCCGAGGATGTTAGCCTTCGGCAAACATCAAGGGGGTCTATCATGACACACTTGGTGGAGCAGGTTGCAAGGATTGCCAAGGACAAAGGTCGTACATATATTCCTCTTGCTGACGGCAAAGTCCAGACGACATGAGACTACATATCCAGTCGGCGAGGAGGTCTCCTGATATATCATCTCATGACTGACCATGAGAAAACATATGATTGCTACACCAGACTAAAAAGCCATCCAATAATCGTTGTCGCTTCTGCCTCGCATCGCTGTGCCGTCTTGTTCTATGCGCGAAGTCCGGAAAGGCCGATTTGCTGAACCGACCTCACTTGTCAGAGTGAAATGTCAGCGAGCTTAGTGCAAGTAAGTCACGGGAATCGATACGCAGACGATGCATCCATGCAATGATAAGTATACTGCAGATGCTGTGACGCTGGGAGGGGCATGAAAGCATAGGTGTACCTATTTGACAGATGATGGTGGTCGTGAATGGGAACGTTCAGATATCGAAGTAGTGATGTGGTCCGGCATGTAGCGCGCGCGTCTCTGCATTGCGCCGTTGACTGTGAACCAAGCTCGAGCGCTTTCGAGCCATTCCGTCTGTGCTGTCCCTTTGTCGCCATTGTACCCATATCTAGAATATCAGTCCAAGCCCACACGATTGACTCAATTGACACGCACTGTACCAGACGGATCCTGGAAGCTGCGCTTCCCAAAAGCTCCAGTGCTTGACTCATTCGCCTACTCTTCTCGTCCACAAATTCGCCCGCCTCGATTTTTCGGGCGAAATCGTCGACTGTAGGCCAGATATATGTATCGGCTATGACTTCAATCTGGGTATCAAGGGGGATATAATCACTGTTTATGAGCTCGATCTAGGACTGTTTTGCCAGGCGAAGCTTACGGATCGACTGTTTGATTCTCAAAGATGAAGGAGAATTTGCCTTTGGGCTCCGGAATGACCGTCAATCCAGTGGCCACGAACGTTGTGCGTGGCGCAGCATCCCTTTTTGACCCTAAAGCCGATTGGTCGCTTGGCAACTCGAGATTGAGAGAATCGGCACCAGGCAGGGCGGGGACCAAACTGTAGATTGATGTCATTTTGGTGTGTTGAAGTTGGAGTGTCGTGAAGTAGTTCTCAACGAGTGAGGAAGGGAATACATGTAGTCCCCGGGAAGTCTGCTAGAAGGCTTCATGGCTCAATGAAGGGATGGAAGAGCGTAACGTTGCATCTTGAGAGGATGTAAGGAGCCCACCTTTCCATGCCTCCCATGACCGACTTCAGCCTAGAGGTATTTGCCTTTAACGCCATTGAAAGAATGTCCACCGTGAAAGGTTGAGCTCGGCTGGTGAATGGATAGATCAGACGATAGGTTCTCAGCGCATCCGTGAGTGTGGTGTACGGAGGGAGGTTCGGCGTAAGTCCATTTGCTTGAAAGAAGTAGACTGTTTCCAGCGTGGAGGGAATGTACAGGTGGTTACGTAATGGCTACCCCACCAAGGTTAAGTGGAATTCGAAAAGCAGCAAGGCTTGAATGTGGAACTGGTCTTTGCGCAAAGCAGAGATTTCTCGTCTTCGTGCCAATCCAATGGGATAGATCAGCTCATCGCGGTTGATGTGTACATTACAGGCGAGGATCAGAACGCGAAACAACACGAATACATCTCTTTCACGGGATAGTGAATTTTGGAGGCCATTTGGTCTGTTAACCAGATGAGGAGCATGATACCAAGTCCGCTGCTGGTAAAGCTGATCTGGAACGGGGTCGCTTGCTGAGAGACTCGAAGTACGACAACCTGTCGATATTCAGCTTGGTGACCGCCTCGAACCATTCATCCATTGCAGTCCTCCCGTCCTTCATGGATTTGGTAGCATTGCTGATCTGATCAGCTTCACCCGCAGACCAACGAAGGGCTTCACGACTTACTCGATCAACAGTCCATAAGCGGCGCTTACCAGATGAGCAGTTCGTTGATGAAGCTCCCACCTGGACTGAAGATTAGGGTCTTCGAGATCGACGAGACCTTCTTGCATTTGGATCTCAATACCATGCGAGATCGAATCTTGACCACCATTGAGACGATGCCTCAGGGTATTTGCAGTGTTCCTGACATTTGTGTAGATCATCATGTCGTCTCTGAAGGTGAGCGTAGTGATGTCGATCACGTCAAGTTGACTTACTGGGAGAATACTGTATCGTCACGAGATCCGATATACGAGACGGAGCCATCCACGTTTCGAATCATCCAAGTACCATTAGGCATTGAATCGAGTATTTTCGCATCAGCACCCTCTAGGTGCTCCAGCTGCCGAGTTTCGAGTGTGGGATCCGTTTTCGTTGATGGCCGCGACATGAAGCCAGAGACGGCTCGGAGTACAGATGGCACTGAATGAAGGTGGATTCTCGGCATGGCTGGATGATAGAGGTACAGATGCGATTCGGAAGATTTAGAGTATGGCTATAGCTTTAGTGAGCAGCAAGCAAGCCTAGGTTCGTCTGGTGAAGAAGCCTTAGCTCGAAGAAGGAGTTGACCGCCTTCGTCCAGTTTGAACGGAAGTTCATTTCACCGCGTTTGAATAGACATCATAAATGGTAGATCATATGTCGATCCTCACAACTTTCTCAAGAGCGGGGACTACGATTGATAATGGATCCATACTTGAAGGGCACTTTTCGACAAGGGATGTACGAGTATCGTATTCTTTACGTAACTCACCCACGTGCAGCTAGAAAGTCTGTCTTTGGTCGATCCCCTCTCTCTACCTGACTCTACCCATATTCACCATACATCAACAGTCATGCGTCCATCATCATCACTCCTAGGAGCATCGCGTCTACCACTCACATCAAAGCAAGCCAACAAAGATTTCTACAAAGGTCCGTCTTGTTTCACAACGATCTGGTGATGATTTGGCTGATTTGATAGGAACTGGTCAATCCTACGTACCTGGTGGTGGACATCGTACGGGTCCGCCTGGAAAACATGTCGTTCGAGGAAAGGGGAAATACAGGCTGGTCGATGAGAAAGTGAGGTATTACGTCGGACCAGGTGCGGAGGCATTAGAAGCAGCATCTACAAAAGGCGTATGTCAATCTTTCCCTTTTTTGGACATAGCCTGATGTTCAGTTGAAACCTTACGTATCCACCTTGATCCCCCATTCGCCATCAGCTAGAATCCCATCTTTCTCACCTACATTACCCAAAGCAGGTCTTACAGTTCCATGCGCATCGTCACCCACTACCGAACGTACTCTCAAAACACCACAGCAATATTCTAAATGGTATTGGGCAAGAGGGGAGGATGAGCGTCAATGGGATATCATGCAGGCCAGGCGGAAATGGTGGGATGGAATGAGCAGTCATTTGAGCGAGTTGAGGGGTGATAAGACCAAGGTGGTGGAGGCTGCTGCCGATAGTAAAGCTTAGGCGGAGGGGGTTTATCACTCTTGGATCTGCTGCATGTATTTTTACGTTACACCACACATGCCTGCAGAGGAAACGGATTGTGATATGGGAAAGAGCGGCTCAGAAGAGCTGGCTGGAGTCAGGCGTATGAGCTGGTTACAGACCTTGACTCTCAGACCGGGGCATGCGGCATGTGACGATGCGAAAAGCATGATCTCTGCTGGCAGCCATGAGCATCAACGGAAGAGCCTGCATATACATTATTTCTATCATTACGAGCCATCCACCCTCTAGCTAGTAGAAGCACCAACAGCCTAAGACGTATCAGTAAATAGCAAATATCCAAGGAAAGCGAAATAAAAACGTACCAATCGCTTCAAATGCTCCATAAACACCTGCAAGCTAACATCATCCGTAAAGATAGCCTGACCAGCTGGACCCTGTCCATACCCACCTCCCGACATGTGCGTTGTCGAGGGATTCAATTTACTCAACAAGAATCGAGCTTGCGAACCACCCTGATCCGTCACTACATATCGCGGGATAGGATTTCGATCTTCTAGTAGTTCCTGTGCATCCACAATGGGGGCTTCTAGGAGTTCTTTGAAGTTTTCGTATCCTTCTTGATCTTGATAATTCGCTTTTCGCCATTGAGCGATCGTTTCACCGTGGAAAATCAAGATATGGAAGAATGTATCGAGGAGGAGGATAACGTCGTTCTTGATTGATACCGAATCGAGTAGGACGGGATGTGGGTCGGTATCGAAACCGTACGACATGAGGGTGGGTTGAATCATGATCAGCGAGTTGTTGACATCGGCATCGTTCATTACGTGTCTAACAGTCAGCATCAATCACATTTTTCACTAAAATCACATACCGGTAGAAAGCAGTCTCATCTGGCGAGTTGTTGAATACCTGCAAGAACTGACTTCGACGCAAGTGGAACATGAATTGAGGATAAATCGAAAAGTTTGGAGTCAGTTGGAAACTCGTCGGGTCCTCTTTTCGGTACTCTGCAAACTTCTGACAGAGCCTGATCAACATCCTATCAAGCCATCGAAGGACATCGGGTGAATCATCGATTTCAGCCTTGAATACTGCGATCCTAGCCATAAGTACAGCTGCAGCTTCCTGGTCGAAAGACTGGGCAATGGCGGGATGACCACCTTCGTGGAATGTACGAGCGAGCGTAGTGACTCGGAGTCGGAATTGACCAGAGGCGTGCTGGTAGTGCGTGACGAACTGGATCAGACCCGACTGGTTGGGCTGAAGAGGTTGACCGGCGGGAGTGACCACTTCAAAGTAGGTTGCAAGGGAAGTTTTGGGGGTGAGGGAACAGATCTTCCAAGCGGATGTTTGACCGATACCAATTTCGGTCTCGCCAACACATGACGATTTCTTGTTGGCGGAAATGACGTGTCCAATGACTCCAGACACTTTAAGCTCTTTGGTAGTCTAATTGTCAGCTTCTGGCGATGTGCGGCCTAAAGAAGCTTACCAAGACCTCGAATGTTCCGTTGAAACCCATCTTCAAATAACCCTGCTCGTCCTTGGCCAATGTCCTCAACAAACTCTGCTTGAAGATGGCAGTCATGAACGAATCGGAAATGATCATGAAACCGTTCGTGGCGTTTGTCAAAGACTTCATTTCGAGTAAACCGACTTGATCCAGACAACCGGCGTAGATGTCGACGGCGTGTCCGTTTTGGGAGGCCCTCTTCGATAGACCCTCGTAGTACTACGGGATCAGCATCTGACGTGTATTGACCGGGAGTGACTCACCTTGGTGGCACGCTTGAAGTGCTTGACGCTGTCTCGGTCGATGTCGTGGTGGGATCGGATGGGTTCCCTAAGTTCGGGGCCAACAACCAATCCAGGTCCATCGGTAGGGGGTCCACCAGAGAAGAGCATGATTCGGGCACCGGTGTTCGGGAAAGCCGACTAGACAAATCAGCCGACTCTGTCATCTAGAGAAGAAAGCTTACCTCGAGAAGAGCGGTTGCGACACCCATAGCAACACCGGTACACCTCAAAGGCCTCTTGTCCTGCTCAACAGGCCATGGATCCCTCTGGAGTCCTTCAAGGATGTTGGTCAATTGGAACTCGCATGCTTGGACTGGGAGCAGGAACTTGGATGCGGCGGGAGCGGGCATGGGCTGTCCAGGTCGAGGTTGAGCCATGCGATTGGAGGGGTTTAGACCGAGCATGTCGACAATCTGCTTGGGTTGGTAATCCTTGGAGCCTCGGAAGACGTATGACTTGGGGCACTCGGCGTACGATAGCTCGTGGACCATGGTCTATGGGTAAGTTCGGTCCATAAAGCGAAAGGGAGTACTCACCATGGTACCGAAAGTGATGAGACCGACCAAAGCGTTTGGGGGCAACAGACTCAAGCTAACGACCAAAGTCTCTCTCAAAGCCTTGAGCTCGTCCTCGTCGATACAGGTGTCCACCACATAAAGGAAGACGGGTGGGATCTGGGCAGGTCGCGAAAGGGTATATTCGATAGTGGTGTACTTGGGCAACAACTCGGCTGGCAAGTTGGAAGCCGAGATATCCTTGTAGTGAGGAGGGAAGGGGTTTCGTTGAAGACAGAAAGGACAGATCCAGAGCTTTCCACGGACGTCAATCTGACTACAGGTCATTAGCTTCATTGTGTGCAAGGGGGATGCGATGTGACGTACCAATAAGGGTTCAGGATGGCTTTACAGCTCGCCTTACAGGTCACTGGCTCGTACATGACCGGTGGTAGATCCTCTCTCTCCTTCAATGGCGTGTAGAGAGCCGAGATGGGCACGACGGTACGTGTAGCCTCGATACGACTGGACGGCCAAGCATTCCACGAGAATCGGACTCCTGTTTGCGTCAGCTCCTGTGATCATTCCCTGACGGGATACGGCAGGACTGACCATCTCTATCCTCGACATCCTCAAAGTTTGAGCCGTTCATGCTGTGCGACTGTGGTGTATGAGGGTGGTATAGGGGGAGAGGGGGATGAGTATAGGTGGTAAAGGAGTGATCTAGGTGGGGTGTTGGCCAGAACAGCGTGTCATGCTCTCGGATGCCTAACTTTTGACAAGACACGCAACGTGGTGTAAGGCGTGCATGATATCACTTCTCTACATCCACCAGTTTCAGAATTTCAACTCCGCCTATACTCTACATGTACCCATACTTCAACAGCACACAACACTCATAGTCACCTCAATATTGCTTCAACACAATCGCCTTCTGTTCCCACGCCCGAAAACACTCGAAACGCCCTCACAACAGTAGCCACAAAACACATCTGACTGGTGAACAAAAGGCCTTCGGCATCCTCGGCCATGACTACCAACCTGAATGCTATCGCTGGCCCATCGAGATTGCCCCCTTCACCCCTTGTTGAAGTCGAATCCCCCACTCAATCCGCTGAGAGTCATGGACGGGATGACCAAGGTCGAGGCAATAGTCGCGAACCGACTATCGCAGCGCCTGGTTTGAGCTTGGATGAAAATGGAGAGGTTATCAGAGTACCAGCTTTCTTGAACAAGCTATTCAGGTGGGTGCAGTTTTGACTGAAGACATTGGATGCTGATGAAGTAGTATGGTATCTGATACCTCAACTGATCCGTTGATTTACTGGTCGGAATCTGGGGATTCATTCTTTGGTGAGTCGCTTTTGAGCACAAAGCAAGTAGAATGGTATTGACTGGTAGTTCCCAATCACGAACAATTCGGAAAAGAGCTACTTCCTCGATTCTTCAAGCATTCCAACTTCTCCTCTTTTGTCCGCCAGCTCAACATGTAAGTTGCCCTCATTTGCAATTAGCTGACATAACAGGTATGGATTCCGTATGTCTATCCTTTCTGACTTTGTCACATCGAGAGAGTAAACTGACGTACCAGATAAAGTCCCACATCTTCAATCTGGTGTACTCAAGAACGAAGCAGCTTCGGAATTATGGGAATTCGTCAATCCATTCTTCAAGCGTAACCAGCCCGACTTGCTTTCCAAAGTCACTCGCAAGAACAACCGAACCGGCGGGAACCCCATGCCCACGACGACAGGATCTACCGGTGTTCGACAATCAGCAAGACAGGCAGCTACCAATACTGTCCTCACTTCACCTGGTGGTCGACCGATTCATCTCATCACGGACGGAACGACCGAAGGAGAGGCTGGACAGCTTGTCGGGCCGACTGGTCAGAACCTCGATTTGAGCGCTATAGCATCCAATATCGCAGCTATCAGACAAGCTCAGACGACATTGACGGCGGATTTACAAGCTCTCAAAGCGTCGAATGATCATCTGTGGAGGGAAGCTTTAGAGACGAGAGAAAAGCATCGGACACATGAGGAGACGATGGGATTGATCATCTCTTTCTTGGAGAGATTGTTTGGAACGGAAGGAGAAGGTCTGAAAGGGTTGAAAGAGGCACTACGGAGAGCTGGGATTAGTGGTCCGTCAAAGAGGGAAGATGGGGGTGCGGAAGAGCCGGGATCGCAAAAGAAACGCAAGAGGCTGGGACCGGAACGAATGATTTCCCATGGACCTGGTGATGAGAATGCCCATTTCCAAGAAATTGGTGAGTGGTTTACCGCGATATATGCAAGACGAGGCTGACTCGATATAGATGATCCATTTGACTTTTCCTTCCCACGACTGAGTCGAAACAAGTCTCGAAAAGACGTTGGAACAGGAGAAGAACACGAACCGTGGTCATCCTCCTCTCAACGATTCCAATCTCTTCCTACCGACGATGATGCCCGTTCAAACCCCACTCCTGTTCCTGAAATGGGCCAATCCCACAACTCTCCCACCGTGTCCGATACCGACACTCTCCGAGCCACCGATATGAATGCCCTTGCACCGTACAACTACCAAACTCAGTCGAATCAGTTCCCAAACTTCGGTAATCTCGGTGTTAACCAACCAAATGGTACCGGTACTGGCACTGTAACTGGGAACGGGCCCATGTCTCCTCGTTCTACAGCCGCTGCTGCTTCAGCTTTCAACCTTGATCCGTCCATCTTGCAGACTACTATTGGCTCTTTGCTCCAATCGCCCGCTGCTGCCCAGCTGTTCCTAAACAGTCTCAACAACTCGGTCCAAGGTCAAACGCTCAATACGCCCAATCCCGTACCTACGAATCAACCGAGTTACCCCTTCCCAACACAAAATCCAAACATCGCCCAATCCAACCAGACATACCCAAACATGAATCCGCAAGGAACTACACAGGGTATGGAAGACGCTCTCGATCCGACATTGGCCCTGTTCTCCCCTCTTCCCAACCAAGATGGTCTGATGAACCATTCCGATAATCTCCTCAAGTCATACCAAGGAGCAGCGGGAATGAATCAAGACGTTGACAAGCTACAAGAATCGATTGATTCGCTGGTAAGGAGTATGGGACTTGAACCGAATCCTCCTGGTCAGCAACAACAGTCACAACCACAACAGCAGCAGCAAATGCCTCAGCAGGGTCAACAATTTGGTATGGGAATGGGAATGGGGATGGGAGTGGATAACAATGGTGGAAACGGAAATGGATTTGATATGGGCAATGACGCTTTCGATAGTAATTTCGATGTCGATCAATTCTTGACGGAATTGGCCAAGTCGGAGAAGCAGGTACAGGATGAGAAGAAGCAGTAGAGGTTTGAGGGCGTGACCGGGGAAGGAGGGTCGTGATATGTTGTATAGATATGTGGATACGTTAATGCCAATGCCAAATAAATCGTGAACTTGCATGCTCGCGGCAATGACTGCTCTTTTCGAACAACGGGCTCAGTGCTCGGGGGACACGTGACGTCACTCTATAACCTTGCGTCCAAACCCCTTACCGCTCATATACACCATATACCTCTCACTACCACCAGCTATGGCATTCCTACGCCCACTCAGACCACTCGCAATCTCGTTCTTCGGCCTCTCTCTGCCTTCGACCCGCCAGTCCTCTTCCTCCTCCGCGTCAACATGTACCCGATACCTCTGGCGACAACCATCACCAGCCGCAACCCGAGAATCGCCTTTCCCACTAGTCTTCGTCCGAGCTCGTGGCTTACCTTCCACAACTTCACTATCTACAAATGAGGCACCAGAAGAAACATGGGGGGATTGGTCAGGGATGTTTGCAGAAAAGGGATACACGGGGATTGAAATTGATATACAAGCCCCCTCCTCGGATGGGTTCGCCGCAGACAATACGACGACAAAGAGCGTATTGGACTCCATGACGACAATGTTAGCTTCGCAGATTAGGTTGATGGCTATCCCTTTCGCACCTATCATAATATCATCCGGACCTTCATCGACAATGTTGACTCAGAATTACATTTCGTCACATCCAGCTTCGGGTTTGGTCATTGTAAATCCACCAGAAGGGGAGGAGGCGGATGCGATGTTTGATTTCGAGCCTAGTTTCCCTATATTGGTAGTCAATGGGGAGGGAAGTCGTAAAGGGAGATTGGGCAGGGCGGCGGAGCAAGGGACAGGACGAGGAGGAAAAGGCGTAGAAGTTGAGCGGGTTGTTGATGGTGAAAGGGGAGAGAAGACGAGAGTTGTAAGTGACTTACCTCAGTATATCATGACGGACAAGCTGACAGAACAGGTGGTGGAAAGATGGATGGATAGGTGTGGCTTCTAATGCAGCTCCTGCTTCCGACCTTTCAAAGCCAGCCTTGTTGATCCGTGAGATGAAGGCGTGATATATTCACTCAGAGCAAGTCATGATTATGCCGGAACATGACCATGGATGCACCACCCATCGGAGCGTCCGTCTCCCCTGTTGTACCTCCGTTCGGCGTATACGGCCGAAAGCACCAACGGTAGGGACGGCTCCATACATTCGGCTCGACCAATAGGGCAGGTCGGGCCTTCCGAATATCAAAGGGTGGCCTCTATCCTACTCAAGTGGAGCTCACGTACCTATCAATTCAGGGCCGCAAAAGCCGGCTTGGCGGACGTGTGAGAAGGCGGTCTAATACAGTAGCTTGTACATAAAGAAGCACTGACGAGCACTATCTGATCACTTATACTCAACACTACACATCATCATGGTCAGTACTTTCAAACCTTCTTCTGATCGCAGCAACAAAACTTCACGAGGTGGGTCCACGGCCTGCGCCCGGCTCAAGCTGGAATACAAACAAGTCAGTAATGTCGCGAGAACAATGGCTGGGCAGCTCGAACCGACTCCTCAAGAGCTCGAATCCGGGGTGCATGCGGTTTTTTGGCTCGACAAATGTGCCACTTGGGCGGATCGCATGAGCCAAACGTGCGCCTCTTATGATCTCCAGGAGCTCCACGAGCTCCTCGGTACCGCAGCTACCGATCGAGACGGCGAAATCGAGACGACCTTGTCGCAACAACCAATCTTCTTCCCAAGAAAGCATCCACGTAATTTGACAGTATGACAGGTAAATACAAGCGGGTTCCACGAGTGCCGAGGCTGACTGCATAGCCCAGGATACGAAAAAGCTAAAATGGCTGGAATCTGATCCATGGGCTGGAGATGGAGAATGTGGTAATGTTTCATTGACAGACAAGAACTGGGAGCCGTATTCCCAAGGCCCTTCAGTCGTCCGATGCCATTGCTGGGACTCCGTCAACAGCAATACCAAGTCGACCGTCCAGAATGATGACGAATCAGAAGAAGACCAATCTATGCCGGAAAGCAAGGTCAGGCTCGAGCCTGCTTCTGAGCGTACCAGAGTGTGTTAAGCATACACCCGTTTGCATACGGTATGTCTCAGTGGTGGCTGGACGAAGGTGGATCATTGGCGGAACAAGTGTATATGAACGGAGCTGGTTTACTTTTGGTGCTTTCCCGATTAGCATGACGATGTGAGTATCCGATGTATACTATGGCATCTGAGTCTTGAGAGGCACCTTGGGCGGCGCACACACTTCGTGCGCGAGGCCATGGGACTTCGATACATCGTCGACACTCAGCATGCGACAAGTTACTTACTAACACCCCCACTCTTCCTCCCCTTCTTCTTCACCGGACTGCTCTCCCCCTTCTCATCCTCTCCCACAATACTGTCCTTAGCCGCACTCTTTCGAGGTTTCGCTTTGACCTTGCTTTTCTCCCCTTCCGTACTCTCGCTCGGATCTGCATTCTTTCGCTTTCTCCAATTCTTCTCCCCGGGGATATGGGGTGGATTGTGGACAGTTGGTGTAATGGCATCAGTGACGACTTCCGTTCCTGTATATGTCTTTTCCAATCCTGGTTCTGGATCGGGCGCGGTTGCTGTATCGGTCTCCTTGGGACGAATAGGCATTTGGATATCCGATGGAAGGATTTGAAGGGCGGGTTGGACTTTCATTGGTCGTTCCGGGTCTAGAGGGTACGGGCCAATGTACCAATATGTAAGCGGGACATGGGGGAGTTTGGTAGGTCGCGGAGGAGGCTTGTTGGGGACTTTACGAGGTCGGGACACTGTATCGTGATATGCGATGATGTGTTCAATAGGGTCATTATCGAGCTGATAGATCTGACGACCGATACAGACTGGCTTGTCAGCGAGGGTCGACACTCTCATCTGATATGACTCACATATTCCGAAGGTGTCCTGCTGCACGATCACTTCAAGGCCGTCGGGTCCAGTCTGAACGCCAACCACATCCCCATGTTGTAATGTCATCTGACCTTGTTTGCCGCGAGTAGCACCCGTTCCAGCAGGCCGGCGGAACTTGAGCGTTCCATCCGACCCAAGGAACGTGAACGACATGAACGAATGTGCGGGAACATAGACACGCTATCGGATGAGCAAGTCACCCATACTTGTGTGTGATGACTCACAGGAGCCTGGGAAGCAGATAGTCCAGGAGGTGACACGGCTACAAGTAACGAGTTGAATCTTCTACACGTGAGCGTTAGTATCGTCATTTGTTATTTCACGCAGCAACCTACTCTGGTTCGCCTGGAAATATCTGACCAGCCCGTTCATTGATCAAATCAGCGAGATCGAGCAATGTTTGGTCTGCTTCCCGCCACGGAGTGGGTCGATCGGCCGGTAGTGATTCAATCAATGGTACAGGCTCTGGACCAAGGAGGAGTGTATAGAATGGCGATAGGTATCGCTCGCACACTACATCGTCAGCATGAGTCGTTCTGACATTTCAGAGAACTCACTTCGAGGAGTCTTTGGATTGACCACATGCCGGCGGTATGCCAATTCCCGTCCATTGGGCAAGATCTGCGTTCGCTGCAATTCCATAAACAGATTATTGGCATTGACCCGCCTATGCAGCAGAGCTGGGCCTTCGTGGTTGAGCGAATGATATATGACGGTTCCCTTGCCGAATCCTGCTTCGACGCCATGACGAACGACCTTGATATCGTCTTCGAACAAAGTCCAGGCATGGGAAGCCTCGAATGGCCAAGAAGCTAGTCCATCGTCCGGTCGAGGGCCGGTCGAGACGGGACGTAGTGGACCTCGAAGACTTGGGGCACTGTAGTACACATGCTTTGGGTACAGTGTTCGCTATTCGTCAGACATTGTCAAGGCGGTCAGACGGCTAGACCCACTTTACAAGCTTCGCAGTTCCACCCATGCCATTTCTTCCGTTCACTAGCACATCCGCAGGTATGACAGACCCATCCAGTCCAGTATTCTCGTCCTGCATTATTCACCTGTGATATCGTTCGATTGTCGAGACTATCGGGTTCAGGCGGACGGAGAGTCATACGCAGGGACTGCGGCGTGATTCTTTCTCGCTGTTTCGGAGGGTATGGCTTTTCTAGCCCATCTACACCTCGCTCTATTCTCATCAGCTCAGGTCCCATGGATCGCGAAGGCACCCACTCATCTGATTCAGAGCGTCACTCCACCCCTCGCATTCTTCATTCAGACACCACGCGATGTTCGCATACGGGCGAGCTGATACCCCGGAACATTTAGCGCATTTGTAGATGTCTCTCTCATTGTCTATATTCGTACTTTGGTCGGCTGGAATGTACGACACGAATGCCCTAGATCCTGGAGATAGTCGCCATTGGGGCTTTTCAACCGTGCTCGTGACCGAAACCGGGAGAGGGGGCGGACTGGGCTCGTTTCGAGATTGCCACCAGGGCGTATTGGTAGATTCGTGATCGGGACAGAATTCGAATCGGAATTTCCAAACGACCCTTTCCTCGTCGACTTCGATGACAGGAGGCATATTCGGCCGATCGCGAGAGTTGGCAACAGGTTCGACCTGATCATCAGCTGACGGGCAGAGTTGGCGATTAGCTGGACCTGACTAACCCATGCGTCCACAACCCAGAACCAGCCTAGAACCACAAAAGGTCTAGGCAGACGGAATGGTAGACCCGAATAGTCTTGAGCGACAGCTATGGCGACTGGTATCCGAGCTCGATGCGACATGAGTAGAGCTTCGATTTCGGGTACTTCTAGTGACCTGTTTGGCGTAGCATGCTGCTGTTCGATCTCTGTAGACAAGAGAGATGCGGTGCCTAGGGGTAATGGCTCGACGAATGTCTCGTCGGGCCCGAGAGCGGTCGCGGACTGATCGGATTTATCCTCAGGTATTTCCACCACGGCATTCGCTTTCCGACGAAGCCTTGGCTTTCCACTGCTCGCGTAAGCTTGACGTTTATTGACAAGGAAGGAGAACTCACATTGGGAGCATGAGAGTACCCGCATTGACCCCGTTGCCCCAATAGGTCACATCACTGGGTGATTGACCCTCCAGAATCAATCCCCTAGCCATACCTCCAGGACTGATGTC
>Ga0308160_10003252_pt1 | contig 18519 bp, 21 predicted proteins | sample PhyFR1_FD_201036 | JGI IMG/M metagenome (GOLD analysis project Ga0308160, IMG submission 201036) | Phyllosphere microbial communities from UC Gill Tract Community Farm, Albany, California, United States - DLSLF.R1 | ecosystem: Host-associated > Plants > Phyllosphere > Unclassified | place: USA...
CACTCGTCCCCGCAGTCATCTCTGCCTCGTCTGACCGCACGATCCGCGCCTGGTCGCCACACTCTTCCTCGTCAGACGCGTCGACCTCGTCAACCGTCATTGGTCACCACACCGACTTTGTCCGCTGCCTCGCCCACTCGCGTCACCAGTCATGGGTCGCCTCGGGCGGCTTTGACAGGCACATCAAGCTCTGGGACGTCTCGTCGGCGTCCCTCGCCTCGGTCGGTTCGGGTGGCCACCCGACGCCGCTGCTCGTCCTTAACCAGTCCGAGGAGCGGACCGAAAAGTCGTCGATCTACTCGCTCGCGACCAACGTCCAGGGCTCGATGGTCGCGAGCGGCTCGCCTGAGCAGACGGTCAACGTCTGGGACCCCCGCATGGGCGGGGCCAAGCGGATCGCAAAGCTCGTCGGCCACACCGACAACGTCCGGAGCTTACTCCTTAGCGAGGACGGCCGCTTTCTGTTGAGCGGCTCTGCCGACGCGACCGTCAAGCTCTGGTCGATGAGTGCTCGTGAGTGATCATTCTGCCTACTTTCCTTTCGAGCGAGTGTCGCTAATGACACCATCCGCCCATATCTTGCCCTTCGTCAACCCTGCAAAATAGAGCGCGTCATTCACACCTTTACTCACCACGAGGACTCGATCTGGTCGCTGGCCTCGACTCACCCCAATCTCGAGCGCTTTTACGCCGGCGACCGGTCCGGCACCGTCAGCGTCACCGACATGTCACGCTGCCAGTCTGTGCCCGAAGGCGAGTCATACGTGCTCTGCCAGGAGGGCGCGGACCGGACGCTCAACCGCGAGGGCGAGGCCTCGCTCTCGCCCCTCGCCTCGCGCGGCAGCGTTGGCATCAACAAGATTGTCAGCCTCGGCGATCAGTGGGTCTGGACGAGCACGAGCTCGTCAGACGTCCACCTCTGGCAGGACGTCGGCTCGCGGACGCGGCGCATACCGGGCTTTCGGCCAGTCCGAGCAGGCATGGCCGATAGCGACAATGTCGACGAGGGCGTCGACACCGGCGATGATGAAGGCGAGGGCATGATGGTGGGCGGCGCGTGGACTCACTCGCCACCAAGCCAGCCGACATCTATTCTCACGTCCTCGTCACCGGCCCCGCCCGAGGTACAAGCCGGAGGTCTGGTCGCCAGCGCAGGCATGGCCAAACGTCTGTCGCTCGACCGCACGCCGTCTCGCGAGGTTGCCTTTGCGCCTCATCTCGCGAACGGCGGCACCTCATCCCCGGGCGGGTCAAGTGCTGTCGCTTCGTTCGCCAGCTCGCCTCTCGCCAACCTCCACCGTCCGACCGCAGGCCTCCAACACCACTCGTCCGCGCGGACCGTGTCGGGCCAGTCGTCGTCGCCGTCGACCTCGAAGCCGTCGCTCAACGGCGTCCCGTACGAGTCGCTCGTCTCGCTCGGCCAGCTCGAGTCGCCCTACAACTCGTACGGCGCATTCCGTCATTCGCGCTATTCGATCGGCTCAATCGGATCGCTGCCCCGACGCCCGTCATCACAGCCGTTCGCCAATGGCGAATCGGCCAACCCGACACCAACCCAGCGGCATCCGGAACTGCCCGACGAGGATGCACCCTCTCTGTTCGCGCCACCACAGCCTTCCGTCGCTGCAGCAGGCGAGAGCGAGCGTGAGGCGCGGCTCGACTTTGAGGAGCGTGAGATCGTCGGCGATGCCGTCCCGCTCCGAGCCGACCCGGCCGACATCGTCAAGGGCCGGAGCGGACTTGTCAGGAGCCTGATGTTGAACGATCGGCAGCACGCCATCACGCTGTCGACTGCAGGAGGTCTGTAGCCATCCTGCTCGGTCAGTCCTGATTTTGACGCCAGAGCAGAAACTGACCCTGCGTGGAGCATCCTGCTTGGCTTCCCAGTCGTCGCCGTGTGGAACATCGTCCTCAGCACCTGCCTCGGCCTGATCGCTCAAGAGGATGTGCTCGAGGCGCACATCCTGGACCATGCACCCGCGCCCGCTCCCCCGCTAACGCCGCGAGGAGCGCTCGAGCTCGTCAAGGAGCGGATCGAGGGCGAGGCCGTCGTCCCGGCCTGGTGCACTGTCGACACCAAGATCGGCGCGCTTGGTATCCACATGGAGCAAGGCCGCTGCTTCGACGCCGAGATCCACCTCGACGAGCTCGGCGACCGCATCCGGGGCGCTTTCCGGGAAGATCAGCGAGGTGCGTCTGCCTGCCTGATCGATTCTCTCCTCAACTTGCAGTCTGACCGTAGTCGAACCTGCTGCCCACAGTCTCGCTCGGCAAACTGCTCCTAGCCAACCTCTTCTCGGGCTTCGTTGATGGCGAGGTCGCCCGCTCGCGATTATCGAGCAAATCGTCCGCGACACCGACGCCGGCGTCTGGTATCTTGCGCTCATCTGCTCCGACTCAGATCTCCTTTGCGCCGTCGTCATTCAAGCCGTCCGGAACGACGACGCCGGGCGCCCTGTCCTCGCTGGCGACGCCAGCGATGACACCTGCCCTCGCGCCCGAGGCCGGCGACTTCTTCCGCTTCACGACCGACACGTCGGCCCCGACGTCGCCAGGCGCCGACGGCCAGGACGCTGCCGAGCAGCCGCCCACGCCGAAAGCTGTCGATCAGCACTCGGACCCCCACGGCGGCCAGTCGCAGCAGCCAGAGCGTGGGCGCGACTACTTTTCGATGGGTGGCCTCGGCCGGTCGGCGTCGTCGTCTACGGCGTCCAAGCGCTTTTCGATGGGAGGCGGTCCTCCGTCGGCCTCTCTACACAGCGCAGACGACCCTCCCGCCTCGCCCAGCCAGGCTACGTCGGACGGACCGCTGCCGACCCCGGGCAGCAGCGTCACCACACCGGGCGGATCCTTCCTCGGCAAGTTTAAGGGCCTTGGAAAGAACAAGAAGGCCAGCGCGGCAGCGGTGGCGACGCCTGCCGTCGTCTCAGAGACCGCTGAGGAGGAGGCTCCACCGGTCGAGGACGACGACGAGGTTGGTCTGGCTGGACCCGTCGCTTTTTCTCCCGAAGTCTGCGCTGACTTGCTCCGAGCCGATCTCATCAGCATGCCGGCTTGTCCGAGGTCGACCGCTACCAGAAGCGCGTGCTCGCCAACCTCTTTTCGCAAGAGGTCACGCCGCCAAACCCAGCCGAGGTGCCCTTCATTGCCGACTTTCCCGACGCGACCATTTTCATCGACGAGGAGTCGAAGGATGCGGGCGCCTGGGCTGTCACCTACCGCGGGTTGGCGTCCACGACGGCGGGCGATCTCGAAACGCTCGAGATGGCCTTGCCGACGTGGGTGCTGGAGTTCCTTTTGACTGGCCGCAGCTTGCACAAGGAGCCGGTCAAGATCAGCTTCATCCTCCGGCCCGAAGACGAGGACGACCTGGATGAGCTGCCTGGAGGGTGCGCCCGCCCTGAATCTCGTATCCGGCTGCGTCGACGGGTTTTGTCGCTGACCAATCTAACCCCTCCCCTTTGTACCCTTCAAGAAACAACCGCCTCTCTGCGAATCGTGCTCTTCGGGCTCGCAAGATTTCGTCCTACGTGCGCGCACTCATCTGACGCTGTCCCCTGGCCTTCTGGTTGCTGACTCGCTCTCGATCGCAGGTGATGGACCGGCTCGGCATGGGCATCCCACGGTCGCGGGCCGTCTCACTCTCGGGCAACTCTGCGGCACCGACGCCCCAGGGCTCGCCGAGGGCGCACACCGCCCGACTTCCTTCGCTCGGGCCCCTGCCACCTCCCGGCACGCGTGAGCATCTCAACGGGTCCGGCGAAGGCGAGGAGCTGAGGCCGGAGGACGTTATCGAGCTCGTTTGCGGCGGCGTCATCGTCCCGCCCAAGATGACGCTGGCCGCGGTCAAGCACGTCTTCCGGCAGAGTGGCGACGTCCAGCTCACGTACCGGCGGAAGCAGCGGGCCGACCTGCTCTTCTGACGACGGTTGCCGACCCGTCGACACCGGGAAAGAGAGGGAGGATCTAGACGGGGAGAGTGTTGTCTTGATCAATTCGGGTTGTATCCAGAGCACGCAAGCTTGCGCGGACCGTTTCATATTCGGATCTCAATGAAAGCACAGGGCTGCGACGTCGGTCCACTTAAGTACGCGCCGCCAGCTCGGGCCTTGCTGCGCGCGGAGAGGCGTCGACCTGCAGCCTTCGCGACAACAGCCTCCATCCCGCTCACCTCCCCGCCATACCCCCCCCCCCCATATCACCACCCGAAGACATCTGCCGTAGCAAGCTCGTCTCGCTGCCCAGTGTTTCGTTTGGTGATAAGAGGTTCTTCAAACGTCCATCGGTCGGTCGACAACGGACCCGCCCTTCGCCCTCGGCCGCCCCGATTTCGCACTGCACGACCAAGGCGCCTCATCGCTCGCCGGCCGTCATCGACCTTGCCCGCCTCAGGTCCTCTCCCGGTCGCATGTCTGTCTGCTCCAAGGCGCCGATCGGTTCTTCCAGGACAGGATGAGGCGCTGATTGAACTGTACTCCACAGGCTGCTCGCCGACCTTCCGTGGGAGGTCCTCAACGGCATCGTCCGAGCCGGCCTCGTCTCGACCGACCTGCCTTTCCTCGACGATGAGCTCGCGGCCATGGTCGTCAACCGATCTTTCCTCGGCCCCCTGGCGCTTCTCTGCAGAAGCCTTCACGTTAGTTCCTCCCGAGTGAGGTGACTGACTGCGCTCGATACGGCCCGCTGACGAGCTGCACCTCGGTGCCGCTTCGTCGCAGAGCGTCGCCAATCCGCTACTCTACCGATGCTTAGTCGTTGAGAACCGGTGGCGGTCCTCTTTACTCTACTCGCTATGGTGCAGCAAAGACCTCGTCGGCCGGCATGTGCGCGAGTTTCATCTCGCAGAGTCGTCCGAGACGTTTGGGCTGGCCTTCCTGCGCGACCTCGCTGCGATCCCAGACCTTCTTGTACTCGAAGGCGTCTCAATTCTGCAGCAGCCATTCGCCGGAGAGGGAGGCATCCCTTGGCACTATCATCTCGAGCGGCTCACCGTCAACCTGGACGGATCGTCCGTTTGCCAACCCATCGACAGGATCCTGGGCCCTTCGCTGCGACGTCTCGACCTCAATCTCGCCGACTGCCCCTACGACTTCAATTTCGGCGACGCCCCGACCTTCGCCAGCGACGCTCTTCCAAACCTCGTAGACCTTCGGTTTACCTTTCGGCGCTACTTTCACGGGATAGAGTCCCCCGCGCTTGCTTTGCTCGATCACTGCGGGCCTCGTTTGCGTACACTTCATCTGCGGTCGACCGCTTCTGTTGGCGTCACCGTCATCAGCCTACGCGACGTCGCCCGGCTCTGCCCAAAGCTCCGGACTCTCTCGTGCAACCTTGCTGGCTTTGCTCCTGGCCGCCAGCAGTTGTATAACGTCGACTCGCCGTGGCGGCGGCTCTCCCTCGACCTGCTGCTGCTTAGCGACCCAACGTGGGACGCCTCGGTCCTGCCGGCCCAGGCGCGTGAATGGGCGCACGCCGTGCAGATGTGCTGTCCGTTGCGGGTCGGTCTTGCTTGCTACGAAGGCATCGAGGCAACCGATGATGAGCGGGCGCAGGCGCATCGCGCTGTGGCCGTTCTGCGCGATGTCGGCTGGCGAGGCGTGGCGGAAGATCGCCTCGGACGGCCTATCGGCGTCTGAGGCAGTTAGCAGGTCGTCCAAAACTGACCTATGCATGCCCGCACCCTCCCGCTTTGTTGTTCCTCGCACGTCATCCTGCCAATGATAGGTCTAGCGAGTGCTGGGTCTGCTGCGAGCATGAAGTGGGACGCGCAGCAAGAGAGGCAGGCGGGGCCGCTCGCGACGCGAGCCCGCAAGGACGGACGCGTCGGGCGGCCGACGACACCCTGCCCAGCCTTCGCTAGCTCGCTTTTTCGGATTCAGCTCTTGCGCTGCATCAGGATGCCTGCATCTCCGCATGCTACCTCGGCCCACTCGGCCTCACTCGTGTCGAAGGAGTCGCGGGCCGCCTTGCTCGCCTGGTTCCACGCCGCACGGGCCAAGCGAATGATGCCCTGGCGGCGCCTGCCGCCGGACGGCCAGAGCCGAGGCGAGTATCGCAAGCGGCTCGCAGAAGACGGCAGGCTAGGCCAATGGGCTTACGAGGTGCGTCTGTGAGTGAGTGGGCCCGGCGATGAGCGCCTTGAGCTGACGCCTCGAGCTCGGCGTCGACCGGAGCGCAGGTCATGATCGCCGAGGGTGAGCTCACCCCTGTCTTCCGGATCAGCCCTAGTCCATCCCGAACAGCAACTGAGGCGTCTCCTATCGACAGTGATGCTCCAGCAGACGCAGGTCGCGACGGTCATCCCTTACTTCCAGCGATGGATGAGCAAGGTTCGTCGTCCGTGGCGTCGCCAATTGGGACCCCTCTGGTTCGTCCGCGCGTTAAGCTGACGCGCCCGTGCTCGCCGCAGTATCCGACGATCCAGGATCTCGCTGCTGGCTCTCAGGAGGAGGTCCATGCGCTCTGGTCTGGGCTCGGCTGTCAGTCATGCCAGTCCAAATCCAGCAGCCGATGCTGTTGGCTAACGATTGCACTGCCACCTCTGCCTTTCCGTCTGCTGCGCTTCAGACTACTCGCGAGCGACGCGTCTGCTACTTGCCGCCCAGAAGGTCGTTGACGAGTACGCCGGCAACCTGCCTTCGGAACCCAGGGACTTGGAGAAGAACGTTCCCGGCGTCGGACCCTACACTGCCGGCGCAATCTCCTCGATCGTCTATGGCAACAACGTCCCTCTCGTTCGCCCTACCTCACCTACCTATCACCGGCGGACGGCATCTGGGCTGATTCGGGCTGCCCCCTCACAGGTTGACGGCAACGTCCAGCGCGTCCTGTCCCGCATCCTTGGCGTCTACGCCGACCCCAAGTCGAAGGCGTTCAACACCCTCATCTGGTCGCTCGCAAAGGACCTCGTCGAACAGGTCGAGGACGGTTCGGGCGGCTGCTGGAATGAGGGTCTCATGGAGGTCAGCGCGCGACCGCTCCTGTGCCCGCCAGTCCATGAGAGAATTCGAGTAACTGATGTGTCACACCTTCTCCCATCTCAGCTTGGTGCGACGATTTGCCGCCCGACCGACGCCAAGTGCGGCGAGTGCCCGGTCTCGGCATCGTGTGTTGCGTTCCAGGAGGTGTGTCGACTTGACGCTCTTTTCGAAATCCTAGGAGAGCCCCAAGCCTGATGAGCCGTCTTGCTGCTGCCACTCAAGGTCACCACGGGCAGCTCGTCGAAAGGCGCCGAGGTAGACATGGAGGACCTTTGCACGACGTGCGAGCAGGTACCGCAAGAGGAGAAGGCCAAAGGGGTCTGTACCTACCCGATGAAGGCGGCCAAGAAGAGGCCGCGAGAGGAAGACACCCAGGTGACCGTCCTCGAGTGGCGCGCCAAGGGCGAAGAGGACGAGGAGGGTCTCTTTCTCGTCGTCAAGCGGCCGGAGAAGGGTACGATCTTAAGATCGAGCTGCGGCGCTCTTGAGTACCGGTGACTGACCTTCCGCTTGTCCTGTCGGCAGGTCTGCTGGCCGGGCTGTACGAGTTCCCTTCACACCCTTACCCGGAAGAGACGCCCTCGTCGTCGAGCTTCGACGCGGCCGTCGTCACCTTCGTCTCGTCGCTCCTTCCGGCCAAGGCACGGTTGCCGCCTCCGAAGCAGATCGTCCACCGGGGGATCGTCCGACATCAGTTCTCGCACATCTCGATGGCCTACCACGTCAGCCACATGGTCGTCTGCGCCACGTCGGCTGCAGCCCCTCCGGATGTCGCTCGCGGCCGCTGGGTCGACCGCACGATGCTTGAGGGCGACGGCAAGGAGGTCGACGTCAACATGGGCACGGGCGGCAAGAAGTGCTGGGCGCTCGTCTGGTCGGAAGCCAGCGCAAAGAAGCCGGCCGGCAAGAAACGGGCGCCGGCGTCGGGCAGCGGCGGCGCCAAGAAGGAGGCACCGCTCGAGAAGGGCCAGGCCAAGCTCAGCTCATCATTCTTTGGCGGAGGCGCGCTCAAGAAGCGGAAGGCGCTGGACGAGGACGCTAGCGCGGCGCAGGCTGCGAGTGCTGTTCCTGTAGCTGCAGAGTCCACGCAAGCGAAGGCACAGAAGCAGGCGCGGGTCCGATCCGAGGTTGTCAAGAAGCGGACGACGATCATCTTGAGCGACGATGACGACGACGAAGCCGAAGTGATTCCATGACCTTGATGCCGTCAAACGATCGAGCAGCATTGGATGGCAAAGGAGGTCATGGCATTTCGGCCAAGGCGCCGTTCAAAACAGCTCGTCTGTCTCGGCAGCGGGGAAGTCAGCAGCGTCAGTATGCGCACGACGGTCTGAGGGTAGCAAAGAAGCAGTCGCTGAGGACTGACCGGCGTTGAGACCGGCCGTGCGCAGGTGATGCTCGAAGATGCGGGCGAGCATGGGCTGTCCACCGCCAAAGGTGACGGTGTGGAGGGAGCTGGCCGCGCGGAGCCAGTTCTCTTTGCGCGCCTCCTCGCCGACAGCCTTCCAGGTACCGGCCAGGAGCAGGCAGATGCGGATGGCTACGCCGGCAAGGGCGCACGGGGCGGTGGGCTCGATTTCGTCGTCGCCGATCTCGCCCGTGTTGCCGTGCAGGGCTCCGATGCTGTCGAGCGCAGCCCGACCGCAGTCCGTCGCTACCTGGGCCCAGTCTGGACGAGTTTCCATATCGGGGCCGTCGCAGGCGAAAATGAAGGCGATGTACTGCAGCGGGGGTGACGCTGTGATCAGATTTGGAGCTTGCTGCAGAGTGGCCGCTGCGACCCACCGCGAGATCCTCGTAGGCCAGGCACAGCTCGGGCCGCGGGTGCCAACCGATGTGCACGGGCAGTATTGTCCTCTGGGAGAACTCCTTGATAGCCTGTAGCTGCGAGTCGTAGAGCTCCTGCCAGGCGAGCGGATCTCTGGCCACCTCGACCTCGGGCGCCGTCTCTGCCCAGTGCGAGCCAATGTTGGGCAGGTCATGGCCCCAGCAAGGCGAGATGGTGATCTCGTCGCCAGAAATGAGATCGACCTGCGCTCGGATGAGCAAAGCGTCACCGAGAAAAAAGAGGAAGCCGTTGCGGAGGTCGCTTTGGCGGAACAGCGACGGCGCGCCGTAAAGCGCACGAGTGTGGTCGTATATCGAAGCGTGGTCCAGGCCTGGGACATCTGGACGGAGGGGGTCGATCTGGAAGGCTCCGCGCGTCTGGACGGCTTCGATGCGCGCGGGATTGATGGCGCTGTTCAAGACGTCGTCGTTCGCCTGTCCACCGGCCGCAAGACTGGCGAGCGGGTAGCCAGCTGGCTCGCATGCAAAGTTGACGCCGGCGTAGAGGCGGTCGATCGTACGGGCGATGGTGGGGTTGTCCGCCGACCTAGCGGGTCGGGAACACGCAAAGATCAGTCGCGCCGTCAGTTGGAGAGCCGAAGGGGGGAGGGGGACAGACTGGGCAAAGAGCCTGTGAACGAGGCCTGCGGACGTGGCGTCATCAAGCGACTTGGTGCCAAAGTTGAGGGTTCGGATGCTGACGTCGTCTGGGCTCTCGGACAGGAGGCAGGAGGCGATTGGAGTGACGAGAGCCAGAAGCTGGCCCGCCTTGATGTCGGCGCCGGCGACGACGCGGCGGCCGCCCTCCTTAGTTGCCTCAACGAGCAGCCGTGGGTGCACGTACTCGGCAACGTGTAGGCCCGGCTCGATGAGCGAAGCCTCAAGGAGAGTCGGCCAGTCGTACTCGCCCGTCTCGGCCGACCGCCGTCTGGCCGCAAGGCTGTCGAGGAAGTCCTCGATGTGCTCGGGAGATGTCGGACACAGAGCGCGGACCTGCTCGAGGCGCTCATGCGCAAGCTCCCAGAGCTGGAGGTCGTCTGCCGCGACAGCCGACCGGAGGTGGGCACTCTGGAGGAGCTCGGTTAAGTAAGACGACTGATCGAGGGCGAGGACGGCCTCTGCATCATCCAGTGCGGCCCGCTTAAGGCCGAGGTCGGATCGGACCGAGCTACGTGCGAGACGGAGCGACGCGTGCTCTCCGAGGCGGAGGCCGGGGGTGAAGGCGCGCTCGGCAGCGTGGTGCCAGCCCTTCTCGACATAGCCTTTGCCGATCTTCTTCCACGTCTTGATCGTCCGCTTCGGCAGAGGGTCGGCGTCGACGAGTGCCGAGTCGTGCCAGACGAGGCCGGCGTCTGCGGTCGGGAGCAGGTCAAAGTCGGTCGGCGAGTAGCACTGGACGCTCAGATCCCCTCGGGCGTCATCCCGCAGACGAGGCGCTTTGATCGCGATGACGCTACCCTTGGGAAAGAGGGCGTCGAGCTCGCCGGCCGACGTGTTGAAGTTGTAGGGCAGGCCGTGCAGTTCGACCTTGCAGGCGGTGCCCGACGGATCCTGACAGACGAGCAGGAGGCCCGAGAGCAGAACTGGGAGGGTGACCGTGCGGAGGAGCAGGTAGTTGTCCTGTGCAAGTTGGGATTGCGTCAGCATGCATCGCTTCGACAGCGTGCTCGATCCAGAAGAGGATCTGCGCACGTGGTGCGTCTTGCGCAGGATGAGCGACTTGAGCTCGACCCGCTCGAGCTCGTGCATCGCCTTGGTCGAGTGGTGCTTGTGCGAGTGCAGCTGCAGGATCCTCAGGCGCCGCTGGCCGGCCTCGGATGCGGCCAGAATTTCTGCCCGGCGTAAGTTGAACTCGGCGACCTGGACGACGGCGGATCGGACTGCATGGGCGGTCGACCGGAAGACATCAGCGCGCTAGTCAGCGTACGACGAAAGCTAGATGTCGCCAGGGCACTGACAGCACTCTGGGCTAAGGCGGCATTGAAGGCAGATGGGTGCGAGCGGGCGTGCGGTCAGCTGCAGGCCAGATCGAAAGAAAGGGGCTTGAGCGAGCAGAGGCGCGCGCCCGCTGGAGAGGGGGACGTACGCCGGCTTGACCTTGTCATTATGCGTGTCGCGTTCGAGCTCGTATGCAAGCATGGCGAGGTACCTGTTGAGATCACGTTCGGCCCCGCCGGCGAACAGGGTTTGGTCGAAGAGGTGGGCGAGCCGCTCCATCTCGTTGTCGCGCTCGGCCGAGCCGGGGCTGGCGCTGCCGTCGTTGGTTAACTCGAGCTCGTCGTCGGCTGCATCGCTATCGCTGAGATCGGGCGACTGCTCCGAATTGCGAGTTGCGGCTACCGGGCTGAGTTCGTCCGAGCCTTCGACAGTCGAGGTCCAGGCGGACGAGGAGCCGGAGCTCTGATCGTCGGCTGGCGAGGCCGGCGGGTCGCCCGGCGAGGCGGGTGACGGCTCGAGCTCGACGGGCGGCGGGCGTTCCTCGTCGGCGACGGTCGTCGAGCCGTCGTCGAGTCCTGCAGCGGGTGGGTCGCTGAGATCCATGCTGAAGGCAAGGACGCGGGCGAGTGGGTGGGTGGCAGTGGGTGCTGATCAGAAGGGGGATCGGCAAGAGGGGTTCGACGACGGTCGCCGCCGCCCCTGTCCACGCGCCGTACTGCGCAGCCGACGCGAAGGGGGTCTGTGCCTCGCGGCAAGCAACGACGCCTGCCGTCAGATCGTCAGCTTCTATGCGTCTCTGGGACTCGCAGAGCCTCGGCCGCCTCTCGGTCTGGCGCAAGTGCGTCGGTCATCTCGATACGTGCTGCGGACGGGGCGAGGCGGGGAGGGACGGGCGAAGGCCGAGGGGATCAGGGAGATGGGCAGAAGGCTACAGGGCAGCTTGACTGTCGCCGGCAGACGAAGAGAGGAGTGAGGCGGCAGTCGTTGTGGCGTAAGCTGCGAACGAGGTTGGAGGGCCCGAGTATGCTGGAGTGGTGACGATGGCGCATATGCCGCAAGGGAACGCCGGGTCTCTAAGACGACTCGGGCGCTGCCGTCGCAGCCTGCTGAGCCGCCTGCTGGCGGACCGGCTCAAAGTAGGGATGCGACTGGGCCTCCTTGGCCGTCACACGCTCCTGGTGGTCGTACCGCAGCAGCCGGTCGAGGAAGTCGATCGCCTCGTTCGAGATGAACCTAGAGGAGACAAGCGTGCAGCCGTCAGCAAGGCAGCGCCTGAGTGCAGGCCCGTGAACGGGAGGCGACGCACCGCTGGTTCTCAGAGGTGATGAACCGGCTCCAAGGCTTGCGTTGGTACCGGCCGAGAATCTCGTCGTACTGCGGGTCGAGGTCGATGTCGTACTTTTCGAGGTACTGGAGCGACCGCAGAGCGCGCAGGGGGGTCAGGAACGTGCAGCGGGGCGGGCGACATACGCACGCGAGCCGGCCAGACGCACGGCATACAGCTCGTCCGTGCCGAGAATCTTGGCGATCTTGGCGAGCTGGTCGTAGTTGTCGTGGCCATGAAAGAAGGGCTCCTTGCGGAAGATCTGGGATGGGCGGCGGGCTCGAGACGTCAGCGGCTGGCGCAGCCATCCCTGCAGTCTGTCGGCCGCGGAACGCACCATCGACGCAAACATGCAGCCCAGGCTCCACATGTCGAGGCTGTAGTCGTACTCCTGGAAGTCGACGAGGAGCTCGGGCCCCTTGAAGTAGCGCGACGCGACGCGGACATTGTACTCGGTACCGGGGTGGTAAAACTCGGCCAGACCCCAGTCGATCAGCCGGAGCGTCCGGCGCTCGTGGTCGATCATGATGTTGTGCGGCTTGACGTCGCGGTGCATGATGCCCTTCGAGTGGCAGAAGTCGAGCGCCTTGAGAAGCTCTGCGGGCGCGCACGAGCGCATGGGCACCCAGGCATCGTCAGCAGTCGGCGACTGCCTGCCTGGCGGCGAGCGGGGCCACGCACCAAAGATGTAATACCGGACGTCAAAGTCGGAGAGACGCGGGTACAGAACCTTGAAGTCCGTGTTGTTGACGTACTCAAAGACGATCGACGGCGTCTTCGACTGCCACGGCGCGCGGGCGAGGCAACGAACGGCGTCAGACGGCGCGTCCACAAGCGTCCGCGCTCAGCTAAGGATACACGCACCTGGACGTCCCGGACGACGTCGAGCAGGCTGATGACGTTCGGCCCTCCGGCCAGGCACATGAGAATCTTGATCTCGCGCTTGATCTTCTTCTTCTTGACCGGCTTGAGCACCTTGACAACACACTTTGACGACGACGGGAGCGAGATGCCCTCGAAGACCTGATGCACGATGAGCGAAGCATCACGGTAAGCCCACAGATGTCGAGGGAGCGAGCAACTGTTAGAGCGCCGACGCACCTCAGAGTACTTGCCTGCGCGCGGAGGGAGATAGCGACCTCGTCGACAGTCAGCACACCTGGTCGGCGACCCGACAGCGCAAGCTGAAAATCCGGAGCCGACGTACCTCGGCCGACCTTGCGGATCACCTCGTAGTGCTCCTGATTGCCCCACTGGACCTGGAGATTGTCTGCGAGTCGGAGCGGAATCGGTCGAGAGCAATGAAGGGTTCAGCTTGCCAGGTCGCGCTGGACCGTCATCCAAGCCCGGTCGAAGGTCCCTCGCTCTGAGCGAGGCACATCGCAGGCTACAGAGCGAACAAGCAGCTGGCTACTCCAGCACCATTCGAGCACGACATGGAGACCGGCGTCGAACAGCCAAGGCAAAGCTCGTCGCGACCGCCGAGCTGAGCCGAGCGGTCGCCAGCGCCTCCGACCACGCCGGCGACAAGCAGCAAGAAGAAGACGCACCATAGTCCCACCACGACTTGCCCATCCGCTCGTTGGCGTCCGCATAAACGCGCGACTGCAGGCGGTGCGGGTTGCGAGCAGGAGCAGGTGTCAGCGGCTTGCTCAAGCGGCCTGGACGACGACGACGACGCCTTCGCGCGCCGAGGCGGCGAGCACGCTCGACGGGAACGCACGATGCTCCGTCCGCCCGTCATGCCGGCTGCTGCGTCTGCGATCGCGTGCTCGTCGTCCGGAAGGGTGGTCTGTTGGTGGGAAGACCAAGGTCGCGGGGAGGAAGCAGGTCAAGGGCGAGTCGGGACAAGATGGACGGTGCGAGAGAGGATGGGCCTCGCTCGTTGCTGCAGCTGGCTGGGCGTTGCGACCGGCGAATCCAAACAACTGGTCACCGGTTGGGCTTGATTGGGGTCTCGAGATTTCTATCTCGCGCGCCTGCCCCTTTCCCGCGGCGGCGGCTGCGGCCGCCCTTCAACGCGTACCCAGCAGCGACCGCGGTCGACAGACACGACGGACGGCCTGAGCCCTCCCTCCCAACACCGACCCTCCCGCTCGCCCAGCCCAAGCAGCCCAGGATGTCCTCTCCGGAGGACAAAAACGCCGAGAAGATCGAGCGGCTGATGCAGGTGCGTCGTTACGATCCCGTCGAGCTGCCGGGACGGTCGGCCGCGGCGCCCGGCTGGCCACCTGCTGCCCCTCCCACCGACTTCGGCCGGCGAATGCTCCCTTGTTCTAGAGGCTGATCTCCGCACCTTGACGCCTCCTTCCGCTCAGGGCATGCGCCTCGACAGTACGTCCGACTGCTGACCTCCCCCTCTTCTGGCTTACAAGGGCGGGGAGACAGGCAGCCGGCTCCCGCCCCGGCGGCCTGCGCGCGGACCGCCTGCGACCGCTGTGGCAACGCCGGCTGACCTAACCTTCGCTCCCGGTCTTCGTCGCCTCTGACCAGAGTTTACGCCGCGCCCTGGCTTTGGCGCCAAGGGCCGGACCATCAAGGTCGACGCCAACGCGTACGAGCTCCAGTACGGCGGTCTCGTCGCCAAGTGGGTGCCCCTCTCACGCCGGCGTCGACCCGTGCGCGGCCATCGCTGATCGGCTGACCCCCACCGATCTCCCCCGCAGGCCGATCATCCATTACGACGTCGAGATGGAGCCGATCGTTCGCGCCTCGAACCAGAAGAAGCCAAAGGGCCTCCGCCAGCGCGTCTTTGCGACGCTCGAGGAGCAGGAGACGCGCTCGGGCGGCCCGTCTGCGAGCGCCTTTGCAGCTATGGCGTTCGACGGCAAGAAGAACGCCTTCACCGTCGTCGCCCTCGCCAAGAAGACGCACGCTTTCGTCGTCGATCTTCCGGATCTCGACGGTCCGCCCCCCTCTGGTCCGCAGGCCTCCGAGTCATTCCCACCCGGCACGGCGCCGAAGTCGGTCATCAAGAAGGCGACGAAGGGCGGCGGCGGTGGCGGTCCAGGCAAGGACGAGGGCGACCCGGCCGAGCGCCGCAAGTGGCGGGTGACTCTCACCGAGGTTCAGCGGATTGACGCGAGCGTCCTGCAGGAGTACTCGAAGGGCTCGGCCCAAGCGGCTCAGGTGCAAGGTGCGGCACGGACATCGGCCCGAGCGCTCTGAGCGCTCGCTGACCTGCCGCTGCGATGGTCGCACCCCCCCCCACAGGCGTCGCCTTCACGACCATCATGGCGCTGAACGTCCTGCTCCGGGCCGACCCGGCGCGCATGTACACGCCCGTCGGTGGTGGTGGCAATCGCTTCTTCGGCATGGACGGCCGCGTCGACTTGCCGAGCGGGGCCGTCGTCGGCAAGGGCTTTTTCCAGAGCATCCGTCCCGGCAACCTCGGCTCGCCGTATGTCAACCTCGACACAGCCTACACGGCTTTCATCAAGGAGGGCCCGCTCATGGAGGTCGCTGCTCGGGTGCTCGGGCTCGCAAGGGGACCGGTTGCCGGTCGCGGCGGCCGCGGTGGACCTCGTGGCGGCCGCGGCCGCGGTGGCCGAGGCGGCTTCGGCGGCGGCGGCCACGGTGTTCTGACGAGTCTCAACGCCAACCAGACCGTCAACCTAAAGCGGCTCCTCAAGGGTGCCAGGTGCGTCTATCTGAGCGTTCCATCCGACGCCGTCGATAACCCAACGCTGACTCGACGCGAGGGCCTGCTCAGGTTCACGCTCACATACCGCTCGCCCGGTAAGGAGTTCCGGCTCGACTCGATCTCGACCCAGTCAGCGCAGCAGATCCGCTTCGAGGACGGCACCGGTGCCAAGGTCTCGCTCGTCGACTACTTCGCGACGCGCTACAACATCCACCTGCTCTACCCGGGCATGCCGTGCGTCGTCTTCAAGGGCGGCAAAGCGATCGTCCCGTTTGAGCTCATCCGGATCTCGGCCAATCACTCAATCCCGCCGACCCGCCTGACGGCCGACCAGACGGCCGACATGATCAAGGTGACCGCGCTGCCGCCGCCGGAGCGCAAGGCCAACACCGACGCCTGGCGCCGGACGCTTGGCTACGAGCGCGCGCCCAAGCTCCGCGCCTGGGGCGTCGGCGTCGACACCCGCATGAAGACGGTCGACGCGCGCATCCTCGACCCTCCGACGGTCGTCTATCGGGGCGGGCAGGGTGTCAAGCCTCGGGGCGGCGCCTGGAACCTCACCGGCAGTAAGTGCCGCTGGCTCCGCACCTCGAGATCGATGCGCAAAGGCTGATTGCTGGCTCTGCCTCTCTTATTCTTGACAGAGAAGTTTCGCCAGCTTGTCCCGGTCGCGCTCCGGGCTTGGTCAATCCTCTCATTCGACCCCTACATGCGCGACGAGGAGATCCAGACCTTCGTCGGCATCCTCGTCAAGACCCTGACCGCATGCGGCGTCGCGGTCGACAACGCTCGCCCGCCGATCTTGGCCCGCTGGGACGCGCGCGATGTCGCCAACGTCCAGGTCGGCATGCGCACTGCCGCCCGCGCCGCCTTTGACGCGGGCAAGATGGATCCCCAGCTCGTCGTCCTCATCCTGCCGGCCAAGGACGCCCGTCTCTATGAGGAGATTAAGCGGTGGGCGATGATGGCCGGTCCCAAGCCAGTGGCGACCCAGTGCCTGCTCAAGACGAAGATCAGCGGCGAGCGCGCCGAGCGGGGTCTGCCGCAGTACTGCCAGAACGTGCGGCCCTCTCACGCTTCACCTGGAAGTCGACCGTCGACTGACCACGCCCGTGCCGACCCTCTCGACTGGTCGCCATGAAGATCCACAGCAAACTCGGCGGCGTCACGCATGCTCTCGGTCCGGCCGACACGCCTGGCGTCGACAAGGAGACCATCATCTTTGGAGCCGACGTGCGTCGGCAGCCTGAATCTCGCTACAGCTCCGAGCTTCGCTGATTCTCCTGCTCACACTTCCCCAGGTCACGCACGCGCCGGTCCGCGGCGACGCCGATTCGATCCCGCCGTCGATCGCCGCCGTCGTCGCGACGACGAATGGCTCTGCCATGCAGTACCGGGCTCAGGTCCGCCTCCAGGCCGGCCGGGTCGAGATGATCCAAGACCTGCAGGCCATGGCCGTCAGCCTGCTCCGGGCCTACCGCAAGTCGAACGGCGACCAGAAGGCCAAGCGCGTCATCTTCTACCGCGACGGCGTTTCCGAAGGCCAGTTTGACGCCGTCGTCGACGAGGAGGTCGCGGCGCTAAAGGCTGCCTTCCGCGAGCTTGACCCGAAGGGCCCGGCGCCGAAGCTCACCTACGTCGTCTGTGGTAAGCGCCACCACCTCCGCTTCTACGCCAAAGCGCCCGCCGAGGCCGACCGGACCGGCAACCTGCCCGCCGGCACCGTCGTCGACCGGGGCGTCACATCTGCCGTCATGGGCAACTTCTACCTGCAGGCGCACGCCGGCCTCGTCGGCACGGCTCGGCCGACGCACTACTCCATCCTCGTCGATGAGAACGCCTTCACCGCCGACCGGCTCCAGCAGCTCACCTTCAACCTATGCCATGCGTACGCGCGCGCGACGCGGTCGGTATCGCTCGTCCCGCCGGCCTACTACGCGTGCGTCCGCGCCTTCATCACCGTCATTCGGAATGTGTCTGCGCCGGCTTTCCTGACACTCCCTCGCTCCCCGACCTCCATGCAGCGACGTCATCTGTACTGCGGCCCGGCCGATCGTCTACGATCAGGACGCGCTCGAGCGGTCGACTCAGGCCTCCGGTGCCAGCGGCGGCCGCCAAGGCCAGCAGCCGGTGATCCAGACCCGTCTCCTTCAGGACCGGCTCGCCCTCTCGCCTGCCTTCGACTCAGTCATGTGGTACATGTAGGGCGTCCGAGGGGGACAAGGCCGGGGAGGAGAAGACAAGGCATCCTCCTGCCGTCCAATCACGCCGGCCGGACCGTCCCGACGCTCTCAACGTCCTCGCCTAGCCGCCCTCGTCTGTCCGACTGTCCTCTCTCTTCGACTCGCCTCGTCCACCTTTGCTGCGTCCTTTGGGGGCACGTGACGGTCGCGAGCGGCGTCCCTTTCGATCCGCTCAACGCGTCGCGCCGTTCTCTCCGCCACCCTCTCGACGCCCTTCTCGCCCGCGTTCTCCTGCCTCCTCTTCCAGCCTCTGTAGCCTCTACCACTGCCCTTGTCTCCTTTCCCTCCCCAAGCCTTGTTGTTGACTCTCCACGACCTGCAGTTGTCGTCGCGGCTTCGTCCCGTCAGTCGCGCGCAGTCAGCCGGCCGCTGGATCCAGTCGGCCGGGTCGTTGCGCTGACGCGCTGACCGCTCTCGATCGCCCGCCGACGGACGCTCGCGGCCGGCGCTCCAACCGCGCCAGCAGCAGGCCCTCCACCTTTCGCTGGGCGCGTCCGGCCCCGGGCTTGACAAAAACCCGCCGCCGACGACGGTGCTCTCTGCATCGCAAAGACACCGGCCCCG
>Ga0308160_10003253_pt1 | contig 18519 bp, 12 predicted proteins | sample PhyFR1_FD_201036 | JGI IMG/M metagenome (GOLD analysis project Ga0308160, IMG submission 201036) | Phyllosphere microbial communities from UC Gill Tract Community Farm, Albany, California, United States - DLSLF.R1 | ecosystem: Host-associated > Plants > Phyllosphere > Unclassified | place: USA...
CAGCAGGATGATGCCGCCGGCCGTCACCGCCAGCGACAGCGCCATGTAGAACATCGTCATCTTGCCGGTGCGCACGCGCGGCTCGGCCAGCAGGTTGACGTTGTTCGACACCGCCTCCAGGCCCGTATAAGTGCCGCCGCCCTGCGAATACGCGAGCAGCAGCATGCCGGCCACCCCGGTCCAGCCGATGTTGTGCGCCAGTTCCCGGGTCTCGAGGGCGGTATCCGGCACCAGCTGCGGCAGGTTCGAGGCGTGGGCGACGATGCCGTACACGATCAGCACCAGGTGGGTGGCGACGAAGCCGAGGAAGATCGGCAGCAGGATCTGGATCGCTTCCTTCAGGCCGCGCAAGTTCATCACGATCAGCACCGCAATGAAAAAGAGTTCGGCCCAGAGTTTATAGTCCTGGAACCACAAGGGCAGGAAGGACGCCAGCGCATCGACGCCGGACGCGATCGAGATCGCGATGGTCAATACGTAGTCGAGGATCAGTGCGCAGCCCGACACCAGGCCCAGGTAGGGCCCGACCAGCTTGCTGGCGACGCGGTAACCGCCGCCCCCGGTCGGGAACAGCTCGATCACCTGGTTGTAGGCCAGCGCGATGATGAACACGGTGACCGCGGTGGCCACCGCCATGTACAGCCCGAGATGGGTATGGCCGCCGAGGGCGCGGAAGGTTTCCTCCGGACCGTAGGCGGACGAGGACAGCCCGTCCGCCCCGAGCCCGACCCAGGCCAGGAAAGCGACCAGCGCCATCGAGTGGCGGGTCTCGCTCTTCATCGGATCGAGCGCCTTGCCCAGGATGATCTCGCGTATCTTCTTGTTCTTCATCGTACGCGCCACCGTCTCCCGGCGGCTTGTTGGCTCCAACAGCCACGATCATACGCTGGAACCAGGGCAATGCCGCACCGGCAAGCCGGCAAGCGTGCGAACACTGGTCAGTTTGCCATGGGGTGTGCTAAGATGCGCGCCTGCGCTTGCAGCCTCTGTGGCGGAATTGGTAGACGCACTTGACTCAAAATCAAGCGCCGAAAGGCGTGCCGGTTCGATTCCGGCCGGAGGCACCAACGACTCATCCTTAGTAGTCCAGCATCGTCCATGAAACCGCGTATCTCGCTCTGGGAACGCGGTTTTTTTGTGTGCCGACGTTTGAGCTCGTCCATCATCAGCCCGCGTTTTTGGATCCATATTTTCGCTTATGGAGAAAAAACGCCTCACGTCATGGATCCAACATGCCCAAGATCTGCACACCTCTGACGGACACCGCTATCCGCAACGCCAAGCCACGGGAAAAGACCTACACCCTGGGCGACGGCGAAGGCATGTACCTTGAGGTCATGCCGAACGGGACAAAATTCTGGCGCATGGCCTACCGACAGCCGAACGGCAGGAAAAACCGACTGACCTTTGGTAAGTATCCGGTCGTGTCGCTCGCCGAGGCACGCACTAGGCGACTGGCGGCGCGCAGATTGCTCGACCAAGGCATCGACCCTGGAAGGGCCAAGCGCGAAGAAAAGGAGGCCAGTGCAGCGGCGGCGCAACATACGTTTGAAGCGGTCGCCCGTGCATGGCTCGCCAAAACAAGGGCAAGTCGCGCCATCAGTACTCAGGAGAAGAATACCGCTTGGCTCGAAGGGAACGTCTTCCCTGTCATCGGCTCCCTTCCCATCTCCACCATCAAACCCAAGGACGTGCTTTCCGCGCTTCGACGGATCGAGGCCCGCGGTGCAATCGAGTCGGCGCACAAGATTAAGCAGCTATGCGGTCAGGTATTCCGGTTCGCGGTCGCCAGCGGACTAACCGACCGTGACGTCACCGTGGACCTGCGCGGCGCGCTGTCGGCAGTTCCGGAAGCGCACTATCCTGCAATCACCGAACCGGCGCAGGCTGCGAAACTTCTCCGCGCGATCGATGAGTATTACGGGCACGCCTACGCTACTTTCGCGCTCAAACTCGCGCCGTTGGTGTTTGTTCGTCCTGGAGAGCTACGCACCGCCGAATGGTCCGAGATTGACCTCGATGCTGCAGAATGGCGCATCCCCGGCTCCAAGATGAAGATGGGACAGGATCACATCGTGCCGCTGGCGACGCAAGCCGTCGCGCTGCTACGCGTGCTCCATGCGATGACGGGGCATGGCAAGTTCGTATTCCCTAGCGTTCGTACCAGCACACGCTGTATGAGCGAGAACACGGTCAACGCGGCCTTGCGTGGCATGGGCTACGGCAAGAACACGATGACCGGACACGGCTTCCGCGCGATGGCGCGTACGATCATGGATGAGGTCCTTGGCGAGCGGGTTGATTTGATTGAGCACCAGCTTGCGCATGCCGTCAAGGACCCTAACGGGCGCGCTTACAATCGTACAGCACATTTGCCCGCACGTCGGTTGATGATGCAGAGGTGGGCGGATTACATCGATACCATAAAACAAGCAGCAGAGTGATCTCTTGTAATTCAAGCGGCAATACTGATAAAAAGCCATTTAGATGCAAATATACTGCCCAAAATATGAGTTAGCCACGCCTTATAGTCATGAAATTGGCGATTTTCCATCCTGTTTTCCATAACCGATTTCTAAAGATCATGTTTTAGGTAATATTGCTGTTTGCAAATATATTAGCAGCTCTTTATTTCTTAGTACAGATTCGTAGAAAATGTGCCCCCATGAATTAACAGACTTACGACGCGCATTTCTACAAAATATTTCGAAATGTTGAATCATATCTAATTTAGCATCGCGGATATCATTCGCACAACCTAACAATCGAATATATTCATCTCGAAAAAAATGGTAATACCGTGTTTCAAGATGCAGTTCTTTAAGATGTCGACTGACGAGAAGCTTATCGTCTAATTCAAGATCGGCATGTGCACCTATATGGATCGACGCTGGAGAATTGTACGGCCTCCCTATTTCAAGTTGCAATACCTGTTTATCCAAGAACTCGTCAAAATATGGATGCAAAAATAGACGCGCCCCGTTAGCGTCGAGCGTATGCTCGAGCTTCCACCCTTGACATGTATCACACATAGGTGACAGATTGAAGGTTGAAATAGCAAATTCGGGGTAACTGTCTTTTGGAAGATAGTGGTCCAGTGTGTTTGGTGTACCGTCTTCTCCACAAGCCGGACACAACTGCAATGTACGCTCTCTCAGCTTCCTTAATATTGGAAGTTGAGCCGAATTATCTTTAGGTGAATTATAAAGCGTCAAGAACCGCGTCTTAGTTTTTACATCAACTATTTCTGACCATGTCAAAATTTTTTCTGGGTTACCTCCATACTTGACGTACTCTGCGATTCGTTCCTTCCACTTTTCTTTAATACCGTTAAAATATGTTTTATTAACCCCGTTCTGGCGCTCAGCCACCACCTCATCAATAAGAACTTCGTCCAAGAAATTAGGCCGAATAAGGCGCATTACCATTTTCCGGCTTCCATAGCGAAAATTTGGATAATCATTTCTTCATTAATGTCTTCACCTAATGCTTCAATCAATGCTTTAGCCGAACCGTATTCGATTAACTTCTCTCGCAACAAACTTTCAAAAGGTTTGGATACAGATTTATCACCAAAAACATATGTGGAGATGCGCTGAATATCTCCACCGAATGTTTCAAACGGAGGATGATTTATATATAGTTTATCATCAGTTTTCTCGAAAACGTGGACGCATTCACGAGGCAATTCTCTAACTGTCACTAAAGAGTGGGTTGCTAATATGGCCTTTGAATTAAAACTCTTAAGTATATCTTTCAGCATTGAAATAAAAGATATCTCTAAAGTCGGGTGTAAAAAAAGTTCAGGCTCATCAATCAATATAAGACTATTACGACGAATCGCGCCCAATATATTTATCACCAGATAAGAAAAAAGGCGTTGGCCGGAACTAAGCTCCACAGGTTTTTTATTTTTCAAAAAAACGACGCCTCTGCTACTTTTTATATATTCCTTTAATTCTTCTACGATCAATTCAGTAACACGATCTTCTGCAATTGGAATATAGGTAGTTATTTTACTATCAGGGTCATCGAAATCTACTTTAGTTTTTACCACTGCATCGTCTTCAATAGAATCTTTGAATACAAAAAAATCATCCTCGTCAAAGTAGTCCTCGACAACGACCGCCGCATAGTCAAAATCAATAGCAGTACTCAACACCCGCTGCATTGTTTTAACTTTTTTAGACCAATCCTTGATTTGTCCATATCGTTGATCATCGGCAATGCACGATAGTACCGACGAAGCAGCGTCAATTTTTGGCCATTGTTGCGACAAACGAATACTTGTCGATCTTTTACGATCTGCAGTTTTTTCTGCGATACGGCCACGAAGTCCAAAATAGCGATAAACGTTATGATCTTTTCTTTTTACACTAGGGTCAGGGACATTATGTGTGTCTACGGGAAATTTTTCGAAAGGACTATACGATGCGACAATCATCTGATTGATATTAAGGTTTTCCGTAAAACCTACTTCATCCTCGGCAATATCGAAGTCTAGCCAACTCTCAACCATTTGCATTAATGTCTGAGACTTGCCAACACCATTAGGTCCTATCAACAAATTGATATCGTGAGGGAGAATACTCGTCTGATCAAATTTAAATTTAATAGCTTGAACTGTTCCTTTGCCGTCTCGGAAATTAAATGAGAAGTCACTTACTTTTACACCGGCATTGCTGAATAGTTTCCAAGCATTCAGATATGAAGACTTTGAACCACGTTCCCGCTGTAGAGAAATTCTGAACCCTTCTGTAGCAACTAAAGCTCTGCTTTTTTCGTCCTCTTCAACCCAAACCATATAGCTAGCATCTCGAAGAAGCTTAGCGATTTCGAGAGTCACCTCCTGACCAAGGTGACCGTTAATTTGCTCGTAAAATGTTATAGATTGCGGCAACGAAACGTAATCGGTCTCCGGAATTGGAAATTCGCCGTCCCATCCGTTACTAATGAGATCATCTAGGTATGCGAACGATGTTTTTTCATTCGCAATCAATATTTTAATTGATTCAAGGTCAACAAAACTCCCGGCCATTCGACACACTACCGGAAACATTGTTTTATAATCGAAATCATCCCACCGGTCGAACCCGAGCAATAATAAATCGCCATGCTCGCTCAGCAATTCTCGCTTTCTAACATTGTCTTTACCAAAATAGAAGACTCTCATCGATTTCTTTTTTAAGAAGTTTCCCCAAATTAGGAAACATGGATTCAAATTTTATTGAGTGAATTAATCTTCATAGAATTATTCTGCGTAGAGACTTCAAGCAATTCCATAGCCGAAAGTTTATGAAGATAAAATTCAATGAGCGTTGTTCGAGGTAATACGATACAAACTATTCTTCGAATGTATAGCTGAGAATCAAAAGTCCATCAATTAATGTTCTCCAACCACAACGCTATAAACATGAAATCTAAAATGTCTGCTTGCCATCTTTTTTGAGACAATAAGCCACGATTGCCGGCTCCCCGGACGGCAAAACCGCAATTCCTTTGGAATAAAAGGGGTTATAGATTTGAGGCTGTGGGTAAATGATATTTGCATGGCTATCGAGACGTAAATAGGTCATTGCCATGCCTAATGCATGAGGTTTTGGCCCTAGCGGTATTAAGTCGAGATCACGATTTCTTCCCCAAACCACGGTTCGCGCATGGACTTCAAATGCATCCATTCCGTGGATCCTGTGGATTTCTGTATCGCGCGGAATATCTGTGGGCATCAACATCGCTAAGAGGTTCCAATTACGTCTAAATGCAGGCGATGCTGGTGGAAAAGGAAATATGAAATCCAATTTTGCTTTCTTTGCCTGCTCCATTAGCTCGTCTACACTTAAAGGCATGTATCCGACGCCAATGGCAATCCGCGGCTTTCCGCCGTGGGGCTCCACTCTCCCAAACCCTTGTAATGAAGCTGGCGGAAGAGCATTTTCGCACAGAATCTCCTCTGGATAAGCCGCTGCTCGAGTATAGGTTACGACAAGATTATGAATGACATTATTGTTTAGGAGCTGCTTCAATGCAAATAGAAAATAACGCTTTGGAAGCGTACTTATATCCAATAGCACGGACTTATGACTATCTGGATTCAAAGTATGTGTTTTTAATGCTGAACCAACACTTCCTAAAAGTTTTACGTTGATTTCGGCACATGCAACTCCGGACTTATATAGCTCAAGCTTTAATTTCTCTCTCTGTTGCTCAACAAGAGGTACAGCCACATCCCACATTTCGCTAGAAGGGTTTTCAATATTGATTAACGAAAAAGATTTAAGCAAATCATGCTTAAGAGTCCATGACAATACGCCGCCGCATCGCTCTTCAAACGATGACGAGCCGATCATATGCCATTTATCGACACCTATTTTCGGAAGCAACCAATCAATGTAGCCCCATGGATACATTTTCATATTAGATCCCAGGCAACCCCATCTGCACATCATCTTCCGGATGCGCTAGTTCATCGGCAGTAACTCCACGCCGTTTTTGTGCATCATAAATCGACTGTAGTTCGGCAACTGTAGTATAAATCGGCTCTTTGGTGCGAATATGAGGAATTCTAAATATAGGACACAAGAGTGGATGAAGATACCATTTCAGTCGTTGAATTTGATCTTTATTTTTTGTAGTATGGTGCGATTCTAATAAATCGCCGTGATCGCGACAACTCTTTATAATTTGAACTAATAAGCGGTTAGATCTCAGTTCCTCTTCGACTAAGCTAAAGCCAGAGTGTCCTGGATTCGACATCGCTTTGTCAATTATTAAACGTTTCCGAAACCAGCGACCAAGCGCACTAACAAATCGAGACCGTTGGTCTGCTTCCAATCCAACCTGAATCTTCTTAAACCATAAATGACTAGCTTCTGCGACTCCAATAACTTGGTCGTCTATCGAAAAACTAGGCAGGACGTGTTGAATATCTGCGGCACCCGGATTTCGTCTCTGCCAAGTTGACCAAACAGCTTTGCATAACGTCATAAACGCTAATATGTTGTGTCCTGCCAAGTCAATCATTTGCCGTTCACCACTCCAGATTAGCGCCTGTTGACGTTCGGCTGCAATTTGCATTAACGCAATTTCATTGCGCTCCTTAACCCACCATGGGCTTGCACGCCAAGGAAATATCTCGTGGATTTCTGCATTTGTTGTTGCATGAAGTTCTTTGTATACATGATAGTTTTTACGCAGCGCCGATGCGTATTCGTTGTTCTGAGAAACTTTGCCGCGAATCTGCTTCGCTTGCCGTAGCCAAGCCTCCCCTAGCTTTGCCTCCAGAGGATCAGAATTTGCTAGCTCCTCAAGATAAACAACCCACTCTTTCGCCCAGCCTATTTCACATTTAATAGAAATTGCAGATTTTCCAGCATATTTTTTGGCTTTTTCCGCCGGATCTATTGATCGGCCAAACAGCGTTTCTAATGCAGAATCCGCTTGAGGATATCCTGACGCCTCTAGCCGTTTGCTCACAACATCTCGCGCAAACATTGGAAATTTCCAACCTTTGGCGTGCTCGCCTCTTTTGAGAATCGCATCGAGGTTAATAACGCTGTAGTCTCGCATTTCTTCTAAGGGCGCATTGCTACCCCAAGCCGCTATTTGTTCATTCCAAGCATAATGTCTTGTGCCTATTCGATACGCGATCCTAGAGTCTCTTTTCGAAAGCGCTGCGTTAATAACTTGACGAAAAACTTGTCCTAAACCACTGTGACGCTCGAGCTCAAATAGTTCCTCATGTTGATCGATCCTAAGCAATATCAAAGTATTAGCAGGAACGACCTCATTTTCCCGAAGCGCAGCTGCCAAGTCTGCCAATGGAAGACCAGCGGGAGAACGTGATTCAAGGATTTTTTGAGGTAGCGCGTCAATATTATAGTTAAAAAAGTTCCGATAACTCCTTAACCTATTTTCCAACGAAGAGATAATCTCGACAATCGTTTTGCACTGCATATCAACAAAACCACGCCAAGAATCTTTTGCCAAGATATCTCGAACGAACAAATCGTTTCTTTTTTCGTCAAGTTGGATTCGAATCTCCGGTAGTATTTTTTCGTTTGACTGCTGCACCGTATTGACTAAATTAACATTACGCAACAGATCTAAAGCTAGCAAAGTGTTCAGGTAGTCCGCAAAAATAGTGGCTATTACAGGTACACGTTGTTCGTCTGAAATTTCGTCAGCTCTAGTAGCTACTAGCGATGCACTTTCCCGTGTAAGCTGAACCCCTGCAGAAATAAATGTACGCTGTTTAACCGGCACTGGATATTCAGTGCTGCTCATCTCATATGCGATTCTTGTTTCTGTTTCTAAAAGGTTTAGCAGCATGCTTTTTCCACTGCCTTGCCGTCCCTTAATGACGACGTTTCCGGACGAAAACAATTCTTCTGCATCTGACACAAGCAAAGGGCTAAACATCCGGACGTAATCGTTCGGATCTAATATTTCTGTTACCCAAAGGTCATGGAAAGGGTTATTAAAGCGCAATTTATTCATGACGTTTTCTTTTTCCGGTCGATCCTTGGGAATAATGCATGCGGCCACGTCTTTGACGAGGAATGATAGATCAGAGGAGAATTATTCGGGCAGTTACTGTACGTAGCAGCAAGACTGGCAATTCCTCCGAATCCAAAAGGATCGTCTTCGAATCCGCCAATCGCAGCTCCGTTTTTAATTGCTCGACGTAGCGCGCGAAAAGACGGAGGTTCATTCAAAGTTGGCTCTTCTCGAACCAAACAATCTTCGGTTAAAACAACTATAGGTCTATAAGAAATTTGAGGGAACTCTCTTTCCAGTTCCCGCAGAGCTGCATCTCCAGGGGCGCAAATTACCAATGGGGTAACAAGGATAGGCCCGTCAAAAACTTTTAAAGCGTGTTTAATTGCACGCGAACATTGAAATCCAGACCCGGAAAAATCTTCAAATAATGCTAAGTAATTGATATTATTTCTTTTAATATACGCAGCAATATTCTCTTCGTTACTGAATTCTTTCATGCTCAGCCAGTCGGGCCTCAAGCTCTGACCGCTTAGCTGTGTTCGATGAAGCAAACTGTTTATTCGAAGACTGTCCGTAACGGGACATGGCCATACTTTGGACATTTCGACAGAGAGTTTTTCATCGAAAGCTGGATCAAATATGTCTAGACCACACTTATCAATCAGCCACGGGTACAAACTATGTTGCACTGCACAGCGGTATAATTCTTCAGTTTCGACTATTCCGACAAAAAAGAAGTACTTCAGCGTATTAAAAACCGCCCACTGATCCCGATGGTCGGAAAATTGCGCGATCCAGCGATCCAGTCGAGTTATAAAAGTCAATCCTGCATCGGATGGAAATGCTTTGGTCGGCTCATATTGGTCATATAAAAATTCGGCCTGGAGTTCGTATAATTGCTTTAATCGGAATGTTTGTTCGCTACGCTCGATTGATGAGTCAATCCATGTATCAATTAGGCTTGTATCTGGCATTTTTTGATTATCGAAGCAAGTTTTTAACAATTTCCCCCAAATATGATGCCATTGGTGGGGGCACAGCATTTCCGATCATTTTAAAGTCATCATTGGCTTTACCACTAAACTTAAACCAATCTGGAAATCCCTGGATCCGAGCAGCTTCGCGCACCGTAAAACTGCGGTCCTCGACGGGATGTAGGAAATACCGAGAATCGCCGAAACGTGTGTCAACTGTGAGTGAAACAGAGTCGCTTTCCAAACGCCGGTATTTACCATTAAATGTGTGCATTAAATCATAATTCCCATCGATTTCTCGTACGAAGCCTTTTTTCAACAGTGCGTCCAAAATCGAAGCCATACCGCTCCCGAAATGCGCTGCCAAGGTTTTTGGTGACACTGGATCAGCATCACCTGATGAACGAACTCTCTGAGTACGTCGCAATCGCATGAGTAAATGTAGAAACCTCTTTTCGTCGTCAGAAGTTTGCCCGAAAACCTCGGGAATATTCCAGGTATGAACTGAATTTATGCCACCTCGAACATTGCAGAGTTTTTGTCCAGGCTTTATGCGCTGCGCTATAAGGTATGCTTCTGAGTCCTTGCGCAGATAATTCTTTTCATGGTCAGGTAAGTTTTCGATATTTTTTAAAACATCCTTGAGATTTTTCAGTCTCGGATTTTTTTCCTTTAAAACCAAGTCTTTTGGTGTTTGCCACGCTAATAAAATGGCCCGAGAACGACGTTGTGCAAGGCCTAAGTCTCGTGCATTTATTTTCAAAGTTTCGACTTTGTAACCACCTGACTTTAAAAGGTTGGATAGAGCGTCCCAATATTTACGATGTTCGCCAGCCAGAGCGCCTGCAACGTTCTCAGCAATAAATACTTTTGGTTTAATTTCTAATGCAATTTGCCCTGCTCGAAGCAATAAAGAGTTTCTAGGATCGTCAAGTTGGCGCTTACCAACCGTAGAAAAACCTTGGCAGGGAGACCCTGAGACAAGTAGGCTTGGATGTCCATGACTCAACATCTCGCTAACGGGCAGAAGTTGCAAATCGGCAACTGTACATTTATCGCCTAGATTTTTTTTGTGTACTTCTACTACCTTTTTATCGATGTCATACGCTTGAAGGCACTGAAACCCCTCTGCCTGAAGGCCTACGTCTAGACCGCCGCAGCCTGAAAAAAGACTTATAAATGTAGGTTTTACCATAACTTTAGATCGTCGAAGATGACATCGTCTTTTGACGATTATTTCGTAATTATCAACGGAGTTGTGTCCTCAGCACAATAGATAATTTGTCTTTTAAATCAGGAAGTTGAATGGCGTCATGCCATCCAAAATCCATTTTTACCTGCAGCTTACTGCCTGTCGAATAGACAACAGGACAGCTGATTAGGTTGCTTGGAAGGACGTTTAGCCTAGCTCCTGCACCGCGGTTAAAATTTGACAACACAGCTCCGCCTCGTTGAGCATGGTCTGCAAGCAGTCTGCTAAGAAATGTGACCTATCGTAAGCTCGAGGAGATTAACAATCCGAGACGCTAGTCTATCCTGCCCTCGAAAACCAAACCCAAAAACCTGCTTTCAACACGTCGATCCCAGCCTAATGACGCTTGCATAAGTACTAGCGCAATGTTGGGCTCGCTACCGACGGCACACTGCAATCTGCATCGCAGCCGCGCTAACTGACCTGTGAAGCGCCGGCGACACCTGCGATCCTGCCAAGCAGCTGCGATGCTTCTTTCCAAGCTCACATTGGAGGCGTACATGGATCAGCAAACGGTCAATGTTGCGGTTGAACGCCGTGCATCGAGCAATCGTGCCGATATTCGGTTCCTCAGACTGAAGGAGGTACTCGCCATCTGCGGTAAGTCGCGAAGTAGCGTCTATGACGCAATAAAGAAAGGAGACTTCCCCAAACCTGTGAAGCTCAGCGGTAGGTCGTCCGCCTGGATCAAAAGCGAGGTGGAACAGTGGGCAGTCGATTGCATTCGCGCTCGCCGACAGGACTGAAGACCTTGAGACGCTGCGTAATCGGCAAGACATACAAGCCGCAGCCGGCCACGCTTGAACAGATTGCATGCGAGCAGGCCAAAAAAGTTCGTCATGACGAACTCTTGGTCTGCGCCGGCGTCATGCAAACAGGTCGGGAGTTCGTCATAACGAACTTTTTGGAGATTTCGTCATGACGAAATTTTCGGTTCGATCAGACGCGACGCCAGCCACCGCGTCATGTCAAACAGAGCGAACCTCAACCGGCACCATGGGTCAAACCTGTACAACGAGCCTCCGCAAACGAAAACCGTACCCATACCCTGAACGGCTGTGTATCCATGAGTGTATCCACGTCACAGATGAGCTTGCCACGGAAACCCAGCGGCCACGCGGCTTCTAGCGAACTCTTCGATTCCGGCCGGAGCACCACCTGCAAGCATTCCCTTCCCCTCGTTGTATCCCGCTTAACCAGGCATATTCGCCTGATGAAGGAAGCGCTTCGCCTGTTCACAAGTTCCCGCCCGCACGACTTCAAACAAGTTGCGTGGAAAATCCGGCGTGAGTTCATCCTCTACCAAGGCAAAGGCGGCCTCGATCTGTTCACAGACTTGCCGCATGGTGTCGAACGCTTCCGGCAAACCCGCCTTGGCGGCCACCGCTTTCCAGTGTCGCGCCTGGATGTCGTCCAGTTTGCGATGCATGTTCTTGCTCTGTAATCCCATCGCCATAGCGGCTTTCTTCTTGCTGGTCTTGCCCGGGCCTGCACCGATGAAAGGCCAGAACGACAGCACATCGTAAAGCGGCGTCATTGCGTAAGCGCCGCCGGGATACAGGGAGATCGAAAAGTTCTTGGCGTGCCCGTCGAGCGCCGCAAGCAGCCAGAAGACAAAGTTCGCCAACAGGAAGGCGCCACGATCGTTCTCGCGGTCCTGGCTGCCTTCGAGCTTGGACAGGATCGCCTGCATGCCCGGTCCACCATCGCTTTCGTACTTCTTGTTGGAAGGCAGGCCGAATACCTGGCAAAAGTCTTCCTGTGGCAGGCGTGCGAGCCAGGCATCCTCATTGACCCACCCCCGGTCGAAGCGCTCGACCACCAGCACGTTCCTGTCGCCGATTCTTTCTATCCATGTAGTCGGCACATTGAACCCGATCGCGCCGAGCAATTTGGCGCACAGCCACTCGTTCTCGACCGATTCGCGCAAATCCATGCCCCCACGTCCGCCGATCAATCCCATCGGCAGCTTCAGGATGTGCGAAGTCGGTGTAGCGCCTTTCGGCAAATGCCATTGGCCCCGGTACCTGAGCAAAGCGATTTTTTCCTGTGCGCCGGCCAGGGAGATACGAAATGGCATATCGTCAGGAATATGGCCGGGATTGACGCCAATGAGCGAAGCGTTGATGGCTTCATCCACCTGTTCCGGCGTCAAGGGCTCGCTGTCGATCGTATCGAATCCAATGGGATTTTCTCCGGGCGGCAACAACTGTACCGCCCCGATGCAATCGCGGCCGATCGCCTGCAGCAGTTCATATGTCCCGCTATTCCTGGTCTTGAATTTCTTCTTGATGCGGTCGCGGATATTCTGGGAATCCGGCAATAGATTATCGAAGTAATTTTGCACGGCTTCGCTGCGGATTGCGCCGCCAGCGAGGGGAAGTGGCAGGGACAGCGACAAGGGAAAAGCGCTTGGCGATCGCGCCCACTGTGGTTCGTACTCGAAAATGCTGACGCCGGTGCGGGAGCGTGACCATTGACCGACCAGCGTACCATTGACCCATACGGAAAGTTCCTGCGCCATGGCGGCTTATTCCAGTCCTTCGGCAGGGTCGTCGGCCGCTTGCGTGGGGGCGGCATCGGGAGCTTGCTTATCGCTCGCAGGCTTGCCGGATGAAGCGATCAGGTTCAGGCTTTTCTTGTTTTTGTCTTCCGTACCGGCATACTTCACTTGGAAAATATGTCCGTAATTGCCATGCTGTACAAAGACATCCGTTTGCCCATCCTGATCGTCTTGCGCAGCTTCGACCAGCAGATCTGCGCCAAGGGCATGCAGGATTTGCAGCAATTTATCTACACTGATGGAGCCAGGATCACCTTCGATTTGAGCAACACGGGCCTGTTTCAAGCCAAGCCTCTTGCCGAGGTCGGATTGCGACCAGCCCTTCGCCTTCCGCAGGGATTTGAAGTGCGTCGATAACTGCTCGGCAGCTGAAATTTTAAGCTTCATGGAGACATAGTATTACATATACCTAATACTTACAATTTATTAGGGATAGGTAATACTGAGCCACATCAAGCACTAACTTCAACAACAACCTCACTTCTATTATAAATCCCTAATAAAGGTACATTATTAGGGATCACTAATAAGGCAGTCATTTTGGTTTGAATACATCTCGGGCGTTACGCTTTTATTCACTTTTCTGCACCAGCGCAATCCCCTCGACGGATCCACAATCGAGGACTCACATTGCGGCGGCTGTTCTTACAATGAATGATGGTCACCCATCACGCGCAGGCGTTAACAACCAGTCAATACAAATCACCCCTGCTGGAACGGCCGCGCATCCACCGGAATATCGATCACGAAAGTCGTGCCCGACGCCGCGTCGCTATACACGACCACGCTGCCGCCATGGCTTTGCGCCACGCTGCGCACATAGGGCAGGCCCAGGCCCCAGCTGCCGGTGGTCGTGGCGCCGGCGTCGCTGGAGCGCACGAACTGCTGGAAGATCGCATCCAGTTCCCCGGCCGGGATCGGCTTGCCCTGGTTGCGCACCGAGACGATCGCGCGGCCGTTGCTGTCGGCGACGTTGACCTCGATCGGCGTGTCGGGGGCGCCGTACTTCTGGGCGTTGTTCAGCAGGTTTTCCAGCGCGCGCTCGAGCGCCGCGTCGCTCCACCAGCCGGTCACGCTGTTTCCGGCCAGGCGCACATCCGCGCCCTGGTATTCGCGCGCGCGGTCGGTCACGCTGCGCGCCAGGGCCATCAGGTCGAATTCCTTCAGGGTCAGCGCCAGGCGGTCACCGGACTGGATGGCAAGCGCGTCGAGCAGTTCGTTCAACATGCGGCTCATGCGCTCGCCGTTCTTGACGATGCGCTGGGCCCATTGCGCGATCTCCGGGGACGGGTTCAGGCGCAGGATCAAGCCTGCGCCCAGCACCATGTTCGAGGTCGGCTGGCGCAGGTCGTGCGCGAGGGCGCCGGCGAAGCGTTCGCGCAGCGAATCGGTGGCGGCCACGAAGGAACGCACGCTCTCGCGCACTGCGCTGTCGATGGTCAGGTGCAGGGTGCGCCGCTCCGGCGCGGTCAGGGGCACGTCGTGGGCGTCGAGCACGTCGAACAGCACGCTGCGGAACATCTGGAACTCGGCCAGGATGGCCTCGGCATCGTAGTCGGACAGGTTGGCGCGCTCGACTCCGTGTTCTTCGCCGATCGATGTCACGTCCAGGCCGTCGCGCTCGAAATACGCCGGCGTCAGCGCCGAGCACAGGCGCTCGTAGAGCACCGGCATGGTATCCATCAGCACCGGATGGCTGAGCTTGCTGGCGCTGGCGAGCTGTGCGCGCGCTTGCGCTTCCCATGACTGCAGCACGGTCTCGCGGAATGCCAGCATGCGGTAGGAGCTGACGGAAAACTTGTCGGTCGGAGGCAGGGACGGGCTCACAGCGGTCTCAGAAATCGATGCAGGTTTCCGATATTACATAAACTGCATCATTGCGGTCGCACGCGCCGGTCCCCGCCGGCGTACTTGCGGTGGATCGCGCGGGCGCTGCCGTCGTGCTCCATCGTGGCCAGCGCGGTGTTCATGCGTGCCACCAGGGCGTCCGGCACGGCGCGGTTGCAGGCCAGGTAGAGCGCGACGCGGTTGAACACCAGCACCGGCACGATCTTGCCGGCATAGCCCAGGCGCGCCAGCATCGCGCCGGTGCCGGATGTGCTGGCGGCCCACAAATCGATGCGGTCGAGCATCAGCTTGCGCGGGTTGACCAGCTCGTCCTGCGCGGTGTCGACGGCAAAGCCGCGCGCGCGCAGGAACTGGTCGCGCGCATCGCCATTGTAGGTGCCGATGCGGTAGCGGCGCGCATCCTCCAGGCTGCGCAGGTCGAACTTGCGGCCGGCGCGCCCCATCAGCACCCATTCGCCATGGCTGATCGGCCCCACCCACTTGAACTGGTGCTCGCGCTCGGGCACGCGGGTGGTCGAATAGACGCAGGTGTCGCGCCGCTGCAGCGCGGCGGTATAGGCGCGTTTCCATGGCAGCAACTCGATGCCGTAGTCGACGCCGGCGCGGTCCAGCATGGCACGGACCATGTCGGTACTCAGGCTGCCGACATGCTCGCCGTCGCGCACGCTGTACGGTCCCGAGGGTTCGGTCGTGACGGTGAGGCGGGGCGCCGCCTGCGCCAGGGCACACGCGGCAGTCAGCAATACGGCAACGGATCGTCTCTTCATGTCAGCAGGAATGCCTGGATGGCGCGGTGGTTGCCTGTTTAACTAGCATAGCAGCAACATCCTGTGATGATCAACGCATGACAAGGCAAAAATTGGTGTGCCAACGGTGACATGGAAGCGACAATTTTTTTTGAACGGCGCACTTTTACTGGATTTTCTGATTTGAAATTACTTTCCACACAGAAAAACTGCGATACTTGCGTACACTCAACAATTTGTCGCCGCCGGTTTCGTCAAGTTCAATGTCCATCCTGTCCATCTTTACCTTGCCCGACGATCCTTCCCTGCTCAGCTACGGGTTCTATACACCGAAGCTGGTCATCCTGTCGGTGCTGGTGGCGATCTTCGCTTCCTGGATGGGACTGCTCATCGCGGGCCAGGCCGCGGCCAACCGCGCGCAGCGCTGGATCGTGCTCGGCACCGGCAGCCTGGCGCTGGGGACCGGCGTATGGGCCATGCACTTCATCGGCATGCTCGCCTTCGACCTGTGCACCGACGTCGACTATGACCCGCTCACCACCGTCATCTCCGGCCTGCCGAGCATCGGCGCGTCCTTCATCGCCCTCTGGCTGATCGCGCGCGAACGCCTGGGCGGCTGGAGCCTGCTGGCGGGCGGCGTGGTGGTGGGCGCCGGCATCGGCGTGATGCACTATGCCGGCATGGCCGGCATGCGCATGGGCCTGGAGCTGCATTACGACCCGCCCATGTTCGCCCTGTCGATCGTGGTCGCGGTGGTGCTGGCGACGCTGGCGCTGTGGGTGCGCTTCGGCCTGTCCCATGTGACGCGGCTGAAGGAATGGCACCGCCTGCTGCTGGCGGGGATCGTGATGGGCTGCGCCATCGCCGCCATGCACTACACCGGCATGGCGGCCGCGCGCTTCGTCGGCCATGCGGCAACGCTGACGGCGAAACAGGCGGCCAACAGCACCTTGCTGGCGCTGTGGATCAGCCTGATCACCGTCGCTTTCACCATCTTGGTGCTGGGCACCAATGGCCTGCTGCGCTACCGCCAGCTGTTCCGCGAACTGTCGCGCAGCGAAGCCTGGATGCGCGCCCTGCTCACCACCACCGTGGACGGCGTGGTCACGGTCGACCGCGCCGGCATCATCCGCGAATTCAACGCCTCGGCCGAGCGCATCTACGGCTGGAAGCGCGACGAGATCGTCGGCCAGCACATCCGCACGCTGATCGGCAACGAGGACAAGTCGGAACAGGTCGGCCTGCTGCGCACCCTGGCCACCGGCGAAATCACCGACAGCACCCAGGGCGCCGACGTGACCGGACGCCGCAAGGACGGCAGCATCGTGCCTATCCGCCGTGCGGTCGGCCATGCGCGCCTTGGCGAGCAGGACCTGTTCGTCTGCTTCATCACCGACATCACCGAGCGCCGCGCGATGGAACAGCAGCTGCGCGCCAGCGAGCAGCAATTCCGTTCGCTGATCGGCAACATCCCCGGCATTTCCTACCGCAGCCTGCTGCAGGGCGAGCAGCCGATGGTGTTCATCAGCGACGCGGTCGAACGCGTCACCGGCTGGCCGCGCGCCGACTTCCTGGGCGCGCGCCCGACACGCAGCTTCGGCACCCTGATCCACGCCGCCGACCGCGTACGCGTGTCGGAGACCATCGCGAAGGCGCTGGCCGAACGCCGCACCTACCTGGTCGAATACCGCCTGCTGCACGCCGACGGCAGCACCCGCTGGCTGTGGGAAAACGGCACCAGCGTGTCCAACGAGGCCGGCGAGCCTTACTGGCTGGACGGCGTGATCCTCGACATCACCGAGCGCCGCCAGATGGAAGAAGCGCTGCGCGAAGCCAAGGAAAAGGCCGAGCAGGCCGCCGCCGCGCGCGCCAGCTTCGTGGCCAACATGAGCCACGAGATCCGCACCCCGATGAACTCGATCCTCGGCTTCACCGACGTGCTGCTCGACGGCGAGCTGGCGGCCGACCAGCGCCGTCACCTGGATACGATCCGCAGTGCCGGCCGCGCCCTGCTGCGCCTGCTGAACGAAATCCTCGACACCGCCAAGCTGGAAAAAGGCGCGGTGGAGCTGGAGCAGAACGACTACAACCTGCTGTCGCTGATCGACGAGCTGTCCTCGACCCTGGCCGCGAACGCGCGCGCCAAGGGCCTGCACGTCGACATCCACTACGACCCGGCGCTGCCGACCTGCCTGCGCGGCGACGAGCTGCGCGTGCGCCAGGTGCTGACCAACCTGCTCGACAATGCGATCAAGTTCACCGAGCGCGGCAGCGTGACGCTGAAAGCCGCGCTGAAGGACGAGCAGTTGCACGTCGAGGTCAAGGACACCGGCATCGGCATCGCGCCCGAGCGCCTGGCCGCGATCTTCGAACCGTTCACGCAGGCCGACGCCTCGATGACGCGCCGCTTCGGCGGCACCGGCCTGGGCACCACGATTAGCAAGCAGTTGGTCGAGCTGATGGGCGGGCGCATCTGGGCCGAGAGCGCGCCCGGCCAGGGCACCACCTTCCACGTGATGCTGCCGCTGGTGCTGGCGCGCTTCGCGCCGCAGCAGCCGCGCGTGCGCACCGCCGCCGCCCTGCCGCCGCTGCGCGTGCTGGTGGCCGACGACGTGCCGCAGAACCTGGAACTGCTGC
>Ga0308160_10003255_pt1 | contig 18511 bp, 13 predicted proteins | sample PhyFR1_FD_201036 | JGI IMG/M metagenome (GOLD analysis project Ga0308160, IMG submission 201036) | Phyllosphere microbial communities from UC Gill Tract Community Farm, Albany, California, United States - DLSLF.R1 | ecosystem: Host-associated > Plants > Phyllosphere > Unclassified | place: USA...
TGGAACAGCGCCAGGTAATACACTTTTCCCGCACTTTCATAACGGCTCGACGCCAGTACGCCATCGCAACTGGCGGCAGCGAACGTCGTGTGTGCGACGGCGAGCGGCGCTGCGCCGGCTTCGGTAACGAACTGGCAACGCCGAGTTTTCTTGTCCTCGAAAATCGAGAACGACGCCGTGTTATCTGAAATAAAATCACGATCGGAGAAGCGCCACGCCGGGTAGGCTTGACGCAAATGGGCGATGCGCGCCTGTCTTACGCCATCGACTGTTTTGACGGCCGAGGGGCGCGTGGGGTGCATGCCAGATGGGGTAGACGGCACGGCGTCGGTGAGGGAGTTATCGGTCGTGAAGCTACCGGCCCGGTTCCGTGTCAGATAGTGAAGGTGAACATCGGTGTCTTCTCGTGTTTCGCGCGACAGATATTCGACCGCAAGGTATTCCTTGTTCTGCAACTTGAACGCTTTCATCGACTTGATGCCGATGCATTGCGGGAAACCGACTTCTGGGTCGGATCCGACCAGTTCGATATAGCTGGGCGTCTTGCCGCCATGCGATGCGATGAGCAGCCCGCAGCGCGGGGCCGGATTGTCCTCCGTGTGAAACCAGAGAGGCGCCACACCAGGTACAGGTGATTTTAATGGCGCATTATCGTCGAGCAGTATCCACTTGTGCCGGTGCAGATAGTCTGCTGTGTCAATTGCTTGCGGCGCAGCTACGGCTTCGCTGCAAACCAATAACGAAAGTAACACCCTGGAGATCATTTTTCTGATTCAGACTTTTCTTCTATCTAATCGAGCATGGCGAATACTATGCCCGGCGCTGTCGTCGAGAACTCGTTGGCGACAGGCGCCGCGCCGCCAGTGCTGGCTTGGAGCGCCTGTTTTTGAAGCCCGACAGCGCCGCCGCATAGGCATGCGCTCCCTCCGGCCCGGGAGCAGTGCCGCGCCGCCCGTGAAGGCGGCCGCACGCTTACTTCACGCTATATTTGAACTGCCCCTTCTTGTCGGCGCTGACCTTGATCCTGGCAATCGTTTTGCCCTCGGCCATACTCGCCAGCACCGATTCCGCGATCTCCGGCAGCAGGCTGCCGTTCAGAATATTGTCGACATTGCGCGCGCCCGAATCGACTTCGGTGCAGCGCGCCAGCACCGCTTCCACCAGTGCTTCGTCGTAGGTCAGCTCGGCCTTGTGGTTGACGGCGATGCGGCGCGCGATCTTGCCCAATTTGAGTTCGATGATGCGCGCCAGCACGTCGTCCGGGATCGGGTAATACGGCACCACCTTCAGGCGTCCCAGGAAGGCCGGCTTGAACACTTTCATGAGTTGCGGCCGGATCTGCTGTTCCAGTTCATCCGGGCTTGGCAGCTCGTCAGGCGTCTTGTTCAGGCAGGCCGCCATCATCGTGCTCGACGCCACGTTCGAGGTCAGGATGATGATGGTGTTGCGGAAGTCGATCTCGCGTCCCTCGGCGTCGTCCATCACGCCCTTGTCGAAGACCTGGAAAAATAGCTCCAATACATCGGGGTGCGCCTTTTCCACTTCGTCGAGCAGCACCACGCTGTAGGGATTACGCCGTACCGCCTCGGTCAGCACCCCGCCTTCGCCGTAACCTACATAACCCGGCGGCGAACCTTTCAGGCCCGAGACGCTGTGCGCTTCCTGATACTCGCTCATATTGATCGTCACCAGCTTGCGCTCGCCGCCATACAGCACGTCGGCCAGCGCCAGCGCGGTCTCGGTCTTGCCGATGCCGGACGGGCCGACGAACATGAACACGCCCTTTGGCTTGTCCGGGTCGTCGAGGTTGGCGCGCGAGGTGCGCACGCGCTGGGCGACCGCCTCGATCGCATGCGACTGGCCCAGCACGCGCTCTTCGAGCATGTCCTTCAGTTTAAGCACCGTCCTGATCTCGTCCTTGACCATCTTGCCGAGCGGGATGCCAGTCCAGCCGGCGACGATCTCGGCCACCACGTGGCCGTCGACCTGCACCGGCACCATCGGCGTCTCGCCCTGCAGTTCGCGCAGTTCCTTCATCAAGGCCTGCACGCCGGCGGCGTCACCCTTGGCGCCCTCGCTGGCGCCGGCTTCGAGTTCGCCGCGCGCGGCCTGGATCTTCTCGGTCAGCCCTTTCTCGACTTCCCAGCGCGCCGCCAGCACGCCGTGCTCGTCGCTGGCCTTGGCGCGCGCCGCGCGCAGCTCTTGCAGACGCGCCTTGTGGCTGGCGCCGCCGCTTTCCTCGCGCGCCAGCGATGCGATCTCGGCGTCGATCCGGTCGAGCTGCTTGACCAGGTTCTCGATCAGGGCCGGGGTCGCGTTCTGCCCCAGCGCCACCTTGGCGCAGGCGGTGTCGAGCACGCTGATCGCCTTGTCCGGCAGCTGGCGCCCGGAGATGTAGCGGTGCGACAGGCGCACCGCCTCGGTGATCGCTTCGTCGTACACGCGCACGCCGAAATGCTTTTCCATCAGCGGCGCCATCGCGCGCAGCATGGCACAGGCCAGTTCCTCGCTCGGTTCCTCGACCTTGATCACCTGGAAGCGGCGCGCCAGGGCCGGGTCTTTCTCGAAGTATTTCTTGTACTCGCCCCAGGTGGTGGCGGCGATGGTGCGCAGTTCGCCGCGCGCCAGCGCAGGTTTCAACAGGTTGGCGGCGTCGTTCTGGCCGGCGGTGCCGCCGGCGCCGATCATGGTGTGCGCTTCGTCGATGAACAGGATGATCGCGTGCGGGCTTTTTTTCACCTCGTCGATCACGTTCTTGAGCCGGTTCTCGAACTCGCCCTTGACGCTGGCGCCGGCTTGCAGCAGGCCCATGTCGAGGGTATGGATCTCGACGCCTTTCAAGACGTCCGGCACGTCGTCCTGGGCGATGCGCAGCGCCAGGCCTTCGACCACGGCGGTCTTGCCGACGCCGGCTTCGCCGGTCAGGATCGGATTGTTCTGGCGCCGGCGCATCAGGATGTCCACCGCCTGGCGGATCTCGGCGTCGCGCCCGATCACCGGATCCACCTTGCCGTCGCGCGCACGCGCGGTGAGGTTGGTGGTGAACTGGTCCAGCGCCGGGGTTTTGGAGGCGCCCTGCCCGGCCAGCTCGCCGACCGGGTCGGCGCCCGATTCCAGCGCACGTTCATCGGCGGCGCCCGACACCGCAGCTTCTTGCGAGCCTTCGGTCAGCTGGTCGAACTTGTGCTTGAGTTCGTCGACGTTGAACTTGTTGAACAGCTTTGAGCCGCGGTAGGCCAGTTGCGCCAGCTCGCTGTCGCTCAGCAGCGCCAGCAGCAGGTGGCCGCTGCGGATATTGCTCTCGCGACCGGCGCGCACATCGAGCGAGGCGATCAGCCAGGCGTTCTCGAACAATTTCGGCAGGCGCGCCGAAAACACCGGCGTGCGCGTGTTGCCGGTTTTCAGGCGCGCCACTTCGGCGTGCAGGTCCGCTTCCAGCATCTGCAGGCTGATGTTGCTCTTGCGGGCGATCACGGCCAGGTCGCTCTGCGGCTGCTCGAGCAGGGCCAGGAACAGGTGCTCGAGGTCGACCTCGAACTGGCCCAGGCCGACGCAGATGCTGGCCGCGCGCGTGGCGGCGGTGCGGCTGGTGTCGTTCAGTTTGCCGATCAGCGTCTTCAGGTTGATGCTCATTGCGCGCGTGTCCTTGTTGGGTTGGTTGATGGAAAATTCGAAGGCGGCCGGGATGGCCGCTACACGGTCGCCAGTTCGTAGCGCAGATCGTCGCGGTCACGCGTTTCGGGCCGGGTCGACAAGAAGCTGTCCCAGCCCAGGCGTCCGCCCACGCGTTCTTCATTGAGCGTCACGCCGTCGACGTCCGGCGCGCGCAGCACCACATGCACTTCATATTCGAGCGTCAGCCCGGTGAACATCGACAGCATGCGCCCCAGTGCGCGCGCCGCCAGGCCGCCCGGCAGGAAGGCCTCGAAGCCGGCGCGGTCGAGCGGGCCGATGGTCAGGCGCATGCGCAGGTCGCGCTGCCACACGCGGGCGCCGACCAGCGCACTGATGCCGAGCCCGGCGTTCGCGCCGCCGAGCGTGCTCTGCTGAGCGTGCGGCACGTCGTACCAGCGGCCGATGAACTGGGTCACGGTGATCGGTTCGCCAAAATAGTCGCTCAGCACCTTGCCGACCAGCGCGGCCGAGGCCGGCCGTTGGCGCATGGCGGCGGCGAAATACCCGACCGACTCGTCCAGCACGCCCTCGCCGCCCTCGGACAGGCGGTGCCTGAGCGTGTGGTTGCCGACCCCGGCCAGCGACAGCAGCAGCGGCAGAAAGCGGTCCTGGCCATCGACTGCGTACTGCAGCTCGAGCCGGTATTTGCGCCAGGCTTCGTAGAACAGCGCCAGCGTGCGCGTCGAAAAGGCGTCGAGAAAGGCACGCGGTCCGTCGTCGCGTTCGTACAGCGCGTGCGCCGCAATGCGCTCGGTGTAGTGCGCCGGCAGCGAACCGGCGGTGCCGAGAAAGCCCATGAAGGCCGGCGTGATGCGGATGTACTTGATCTCGCCGCGCCGCAGCGCCTCGCTCAGCGCCGCGCCGTCGAGCGCCTCGCCAGCCTGGGCGGCATAACCCTCGGGCCGCGGATCGGGCGCCATCGCCTCGAGCTGGCTGGCGGGAAAGCCGAGCGAAGTCGAATTCTGGAAACGCAAAAAGCTGGCCACCGCCCCTTCGCGCGGCAAGCCGTTGCGCTTGAGCCAGAGCTCGAGCATGCGCACCGCCTGGAAGAACTGGAAGCGGTACGGCTGCGCGAACAGGCGCGCGATTACACTAGGCTCGAATCGCCGCTGCGGGGTGCGCATCGCCAGATCTCCTCTCCGGTTTTCTTGGAAACGATCGCCAGCTGCACGAAGCTGTTTGCATGCACATACAGGCCCAGGAAGCATTCGACGATGTGGGCAAACGCGTGGATGCCGCTGCCGGTGAAGGCTTCTTCGTCGATCGTCAGGCGCACCTCGATGCCGCGCACCAGGCAGGCGAATGGATTGCCCGGCAGCCAGGCGTTGGCGGCCTTCGAGTCGATCGCATGCACGCCGCGGATCTGGCGCTGCGAGATCGGCGAACGCGGCAGGTCGTAGAGCGTGAGCATTTCGCGAAACGCCTCGACCCCGCTGTCGACCAGCGACAGGTGGTTCAGCGACAAATGCGACACCAGGCGCCAGTGGGCGCCACGACCACGCTCGAAGCGCTGGGCCGGCGTCGGGCGGCGCAGGAACGCAATGCTGCGCACGCTCGAGCCGCCTTCCAGGAACAGATCGCCGCCCGCCAGGCCATAGCTGAGCGAGGCCGGCATGTCGCGGTTGGTGCAGGTCAGTTCCAGGCTCAGGGTGTCGGTCTCGATTGCGGCCGGGTCGAAGTCGATGTCGACGATCGATATCTCGGTTTCGTAACCGGGGCTTTTCAGCGCCACCAGTTCGTCGCGCCGCATCACCCAGTAATGGCCGTGCCTGGCCGGGGTTTCGCCATGGCGCAGCGAATAGAACGGTCGAAACTCCACCACCGATTCGCCCTGCGGGGTCTGGCGCACCAACTTGACCGAGTCGATCGACTGCACCTCGAACGCATGCGCGCGGCGCCCGTCGGCCAGCACCGGATAGCTGGCGGTGGCGTGCGTCAGGCGGATCGGCTCGCCGCGCTGGCGGAACAGGTTGACCACCGGCGTGCAGCCCAGCAGCAGGTTATTGGTCGACATCGTGCCCAGCATGCGCGCCGTGTTCGAGTCGGTGCGCAGGCCCGACAGGCCCAGGTGCAGCGTGAAGCGCTTGCAGCCGGCCGGCAGCGCGGCCACGATCGCGGCCAGGTCGATGTCGAAGAAATTGAACTTTTCGGGGAAGCAGAAGTATTCGGTGAGCAGGCGGTAGGCCGGGTGCGAGCGCGCCGAGAAGTCGATCAGCGATTCGTCTTCGTGGTAGCCGACGGCAGTGACCGGCGTCGCGCCGAGCGGCGTCCAGCGCCCGCTGCGCTCCGGTTCGACCCAGGCCTTGACGGTGCGCATGAACAGCGCATCGCGCAGCGCGGCGCAGAACGAGGGCTCGCCATCGATGAACACGCGCAAGGCGCCCACGCCAAGCTGGGCAAGCGTGACCTGGGCCGCCGTGGTCTCGATGCCGATGGCGATGCCCGAACTCACGCCGGGCGGCAGCATCACCGCATCCGGCGCCTCGATGATCGGATGAAACGCCGTCTGCGCCAGGGCCAGCGGCGCCAGGGTGACCGGATACGCAGTGCGGAAGGTGCAGGCCACGCCCTTCACCGGGCGCGTGTCGAGTTCGGTGCCGCGCGGCAGTTCGCTGGCGCCCGTCAACTGGGCGGCGGCGGCGCTGTAATCCATGCGCGCGATCGAGCACGACGGGAACGGGCGCAGATAGTGCGGGTACATCACCTCGAACAGCGCTTCGGTCAGCTCGGGGTAGTCGTCGTCGAGGCGTTTGGCCACGCGCGAATTCAACAGCGCGAACGACTGGATCATGCGTTCGATGTGCGGGTCTTCGCACACTTCGCCGCCCATCAACAGGCGGCCGGCGATCTTCGGATAGCGCTCGGCGAATTCGCGCGAATAGCGGCGCAGGAATCCAAGTTCGCGCTCGTAATACGGTAACAGTTGTTCCAATTCAGCTTCCCTGGGTCAGGCGGCGTGCCTTGCTGATCGTGTAGTGCAGGCTCGATGGCTGCAACACGGCGTCGAAATTGACCGGCTCCTGCTCGGCAGGAAGAACCAGCAGTGCGGTGATGGCGAAGTTGAGGCGGTTGATCGTGCCCTCTTGCAGCACCAGCGCGGCGCGCACATTCCGCAGGCGCGGCTCGTGGCGGGCGATCGTCTTCTCGATGCAGGCGCAGATGTGGGCGCGGTCGTCGGTGCTCGACAGGCTCAGGCCGGCGAAGTCGGTCAGGCCATAGGTAACGATCGAGCGCGCGCATTCAGGATAGTCGCGAATGTTCAGTTCGCCCATCGCAGCGCGGGTATTGAGCAATGCTTCCAGGTCGCGCGCCACACTATCCTTCATTTCTTCGATTGACAGACGCGATACTGTCGCCTGACCAGCGCTGTGCGCGGCGCTGCGCCCACCATCCATCAGGCGGTCAAACAATCCCGGCGAAAAGCCTTTCATGGGGTTCCCCGAATCAAAGGTAAACATAGGCGGCGGCGCCTCGCGAGACGCCGCCGCTTGCGACCGCAGTGCTGCTTGTCAGTGCTGCTTGTCAGTGCTGCGTATCAATCGTGCTGATCAGTGACGCTCGATCAGGCGGTCTTGTTGGCCGACAGATCCCAGCCGCCCGAGGTGTTGCCGCCCGAACCGCCGCCGACCTTTTGCTGGGTGTACTTCCACTTGACCTTGGAGTACTTCAGCGCCAGGCTTTCCGACAGGATGTCGCCGGCGTTGACCGACGGCGCCACGTTGCTGATCAGGACGTTTTCGAGTTCGATCTCGAAGTACTTGATGCGCTCGCCCTGGCCGTCAGCGCGCAGGAATTCGAACTTGGCCTTCGGAATGGTCTTGCCCGACGAGCAGTTTTGCAGCAGCAGCGGGGTTGCCAGGTCGGCCAGCTTGGACACCACGATGTCCTTGTGCTCGGTGCGCTCGGCGGTGTGGCCGCCGCCGGTCGATGCGGTTGCCGACTTCGGCTGCAGCACTTCCCACTGCACCGAACGGCATTCGATCCAGTCTTTGTGCGCGGTGTCGGTGGACTCGCCCTTGATGCCATCAATTTGCAGGTATACGTCGATTGCCATGTTGATTCCTTGTGTTGGTTAGAGAAGTTAGGACTTGGTCGATTGCGGCAACTCCGCGACCAGACGGAGTGATACAGACAGCTCGTCGAGCTGGAAATGGGGGCGCAGGAAACTGACCGCGCGGTACACGCCGGGACGGCCGGGCACCTCGGACACCTGCACCGATGCTTCGCGCAGCGGGAACTGCGCTTTCTGTTCCTGGCTGGCGTTGTCGTCGAGCAGCACGTACTGGGTCAGCCAGCGGTTCAGGAAATCTTCGACATTCGACGCCGAAGCGAAGCTGCCGATCTTGTCGCGCATCATTGCCTTCATGTAGTGGGCAATGCGCGAGACGGCGAAGATGTACTGCAACTGGGCCGACAGCACCGAATTGGCGTTGGCGGCGTCGCTGTTGTACTTCTTGGCTTTCTGCGACGACTGGGCGCCGAAGAAGGCGGCGTAATCGGTGTTCTTGCAGTGCACCAGTGAAATAAAGCCGAGGTCGCTCAGTTCCTTTTCGCGGCGGTCGGTGATCGCGATCTCGGTCGGGCATTTGAGCGCGACTTCGCCTTCGTCGGTCTTGAAGGTGTGGGTCGGCAGGTCTTCGACCAGGCCGCCGCCTTCGACGCCGCGGATCGCCGCACACCAGCCGTAATCCTCGAAAGCGCTGGAGAGGCGCGCGCCGAAGGCATACGCGGCATTGCACCACAGGTATTTCTCGTGGTCGGTGCCGTCGACGTCCTCGACGAAATTGAAGCCTTCGACGGTGGCGCCATCGGCCGGGTGGAACGGCAGGCGGCCCAAGAAGCGCGGCAGCGTCAGGCCCACGTAGCGCGCGTCTTCGGATTCGCGGAACGATTTCCACTTGGCGTATTCGACCGTGTCGAACACCTTCGACAGGTCGCGTGGCTTACCCAGGTCGCTGTAGGTTTCCAGGCCGAACAGTTCGGGCGACGCGGCCGAGATGAACGGCGCGTGCGAAGCGGCGGCCACGTGCGACATCTGCTCGATGAAGTACATGTCTTCGGGCTGGCGCGTGATTTCGTAGTCGCCGATCAAGGCGCCGAACGGGGCGCCGCCGAAGGTGCCGAATTCTTCTTCGTAGACCTTCTTGAACATGGTCGACTGGTCGAACTCGAGCGCGCTCTGGAAATCCTTGACCAGTTCGCGCTTGGTGGCATTGAGCATCTTGATCTTCAGATGCTGGCCGGTGGAAGAATTCTTGACCAGGTAATGCAGGCCGGTCCAGCTGCCTTCGACCTTCTGGAATTCAGGCGCATGCATGATGGCGCTCAGCTGGCGCGAAATCATGGCGTCGATCTCGGCCACGCGGGCGTCGATGGTGGCGGCCAGGTTGTTCGACACCACCACGGTGCCTTCCATGACTTGCGACACCAGCTCGGAAATGATGTCCTTGGCGCGCGCATGCTCGGTGCTCGATTTGGCCACCTTGCTCTGCTCGACGATCTGGTCCAGCAGCGCCAATTCGGTGGTGGCCGCGCCGGCGGTCTGGGACGAGGTTTGGACGGACATGGTTCAGTCTTTCTTGGCAGGGGTTTGCTGGCCCAGCTCGGCCAGCTTCTCGGTGCTCGACAGCACGTCGCTGAGCAGGTCTTCGAGCTTGTCGTTGCCGGCCATCTTGTTGCGCAGGTCGGCCAGTTTGGTGCGCGCTTCGAGCAGCTTGCGCAGCGGCTCGACCTGCTCGACCACGGCTTCAGGACGGAAATCGTCCATCGACCTGAACTTGAGGTCGACCCCGAACTTGCCGCTGCCATCGCCCAGCTCGTCGGCCACCTGGAACGCGGCGCGGGGCTCGATGCCCTTCATGACCTCGTCGAAGTTGTCACGGTCGACGCCGACGAACTTGCGTTCCTTGAGGCGCTTCTGCTCGACCTCGGACTGGCCGCCAAAGTCGCCCACGACGCCCATCACGAATGGCAATTCCTTGTTCTCGATGGCGTCGCCGATCTCGACGTCATAGGTCATCTGGACCCGTGGCGGACGTACTTTTTGCAGGCGCTTCTGGACACTTTCTTTTTTTGACATGAGGTTCCCCATTTACATGAACGACGGCGCACTGGCGGCGCCGGTTTGGCTTGCGATGACGGTGACCCGCCTTTGATCCGATTTATTTCAAGCCCTCGAACGGATCGGCGCTGGCCGACGCGCCCTGTTTGCTGCCCTTGCGCGCGGCACGCGACGGCGCAGCGCCGGTGCTGGCGCGTGCCCGCGGCGCGGCCGCTGCCGGCGGCACCAGTACCTGCTCGCCGAGACTCTCGCGCAGCAGCTTGGCCAGGTCTTGCGATTCGGTACGGAGCGATCCGGACAGGTTGTTCTGACTTCTCAGGTCGGCCAGCGCGCGGGTGGCCAGGCGCAGGCCGCTGATGGCGATGATGCTGTTGGCGTGCTGGTCGTTGGGGTCGCGCACCTTGATTTCTTCGGCGTTGACGATCGCCTCACCGTACTGGCCGGCTTCAAAGCGGGTTTGCGCGATTTTGCTCCAAGGGTCCTTATCGGCCGGATAGGCGGTGGCGGCCTGGCGCCACAGGGCAATCGCCGCCTCTTTCTGGCCGGCGCTGTTGGCGGCGGCCGCTTTGCCCATCACGTCGGCCAGGCTCGGCGGTGCGAGTGCCGCGCTTGGCTTGACGGGTGCGGTGCTGCAGGCGCTCAGCGCGATTGCGCACAGGGCGCCGCCCAGCAGACGGTGAAGGCTAGGGGTAAAAGTCATGCGGTCCTCATAAAAATGTTTATGCATAGTAGATACTCATTGTTGCTCGACTGTCATGTCCGGAAAAATACCATAAATCGGCGATAAACCGCTGAGATCGACTGAACAGGAAATGTTCATGCGGCTTGGGTAAATCATTGATATTGCACAGTGAGCACGTTACAACTGTGCACTTACCTGTTCTTACTTTTCAATGTTATTGTCCTGTCAGTTGTAAGCGAGCATTAATATGTCGTCAATAGGGTATGCAATGAGCATTTCTGGGAAACTTCTTTGGGGTGAGGGGCTTTTTCTGCGGCCCCAGCATTTTCAGCAGCAAGACCGCTATCACGAGACGCGCCTGCGCGACAGTGTCAGGGCGCTGCATCCGTATAGCTGGGGTGTTGGCCAGCTGCAAGTCGATCGCGACGCGCTGCAGAACGATACGCTGCGCTTATTGGAACTGACGGTATTTTTTCCGGACGGCGAAATCTACGCTGCGCCCGGCGCCGACGAGCTACCGCCCGAACTCGACCTGAGCGAAATTCCGCGCGGCCAGCAGGAGCTGATCTTCTACGCCGCCCTGCCCGCCTTCAAGAACTTTGGCGGCAACTTTGCGCCCGAAGGCCAGAGCAGCAACGCCGCGCGTTTTGCCCAGCACAACGCTGACACGCCCGACCTGTATACGCAGGCTGCCAACGCGCAACTGGCCTACCTGAAAAAGTCGCTGCGCCTGCTGCAAGAGAGCGAGCCGCGCGACTCTTACGTGAGCGTGCCGCTGCTGCGCCTGCGCCGCCTGTCGACTGGCGGCTTCGAGCAAGACCCGACCTTCGTTCCGCCCAGCCTGTCGATCCGCAGTGCGCCGCTGCTGTTCCTGCAACTGCGGCGCCTGCTCGACGCGCTGCAGGCCAAGGTCGACGCCCTGTACGGCCACCACCGCGAGCCGAGCAAGAACGTGATCGAATTCCGCTCGGGCGACATGTCGACCTTCTGGCTGCTGCACACGGCCAGTTCGGCGCACGCTTCGCTGAGCCACTACTTCCATCATCCGACGCTGCACCCGGAGCGCCTGTACGAGGCGCTGCTGAGCCTGGCCGGCGCGCTGATGACGTTCTCGAAAGGCATTTCGCTGAGCGATCTGCCACCCTATGAGCACGTCAACCCAGGGCCGGGCTTCGCGCGTCTGCATTCGATCATCCGCGAGCTGCTCGACACCGTGATCTCGTCGAAATACTTCGCCATCGCGCTCAACGAAATCAAGCCTTCGTATCACCACGGCATGCTCGACTCGGGCAAGATCGACGCCCAGACCAGCTTCTTCCTGGGCGTCTCGGCCGATGTGCCGGGCGTCGAACTGGTGGACATCGTGCCGCTGCGCTTCAAGGTCGGCGCCCCCGACGACGTCGAAAAGTTCGTGCTCTCGGCCATGCCGGGGGTGCGCCTGGCGCATGCGCCCCAGGTGCCGGCGGCAGTGCCGGTGCGCCCCGACACCTATTATTTTTCGCTCGACCCGAAGGGCCAGATGTACGAGCGCATGTTGCAGGCGCAATCGATTTCGATCTATGTCCCATCCGGCCTGCGCGACCTGAAGCTCGAACTGGTCGCCGTTACTTCCTGAACCTGAACCATTCGCCATGACTTCCAGCGCCCCTTCCCTGATCCCCGGCGGCCAGCCGGCTTTCACGCCCAACCTGGCCGCCGGCCCCGGCACCGAACACACGCTGATGGACCTGATGTACGACGGGTTCTACGCACTGTTCATGCTCAAGAACGGCAACGGCCCGCAATCCGAAGCCGAGTTCCGCAACAAGCTGACACGCTTTTTAGACGACTTCACGCGCGGCGCCAGGAAGCAGGACGCGACGCCGGACGATATCGACAACGCCAAATACGCGTTCTGCGCGGCGGTCGACGAAATCATCCTGCGCTCGCCCTACGCCATCCGCGAAGAATGGGCGCGCCGCCCGCTGCAGCTGGTGCTGTTCGGCGACCAGCTGGCCGGTGAGAATTTCTTCAACCGCCTGGAAGGGTTGCGTGCACGCGGCAGCGCGCACCTGCAGGCGCTCGAGGTGTTTCACATGTGCCTGCTGCTCGGCTTCCAGGGCCGCTACATGATCGAAGGCGCCGAAAAGCTGACCTATTTGACCTCGCGCCTGGGCGACGAGATCGCCCACATGAAGGGCCGCAAGGGCGGCTTCGCGCCACACGCCGAACGCCCCGACCAGATCATCCACAAGCTGCGCAACGATGCACCGCTGTGGGTGCTGTGCTCGGTATTCGCGCTGGTGTGCGCGCTTGGCTACATGGGCCTGCGCACCATGCTCGGCAGCGGCACCGAAACCACCTTGAGCGCCTACAATGACGTCGTCAAACTGGCGCCCAAGCAGGCCAACCTGACCATCACACTGCCGTGATCGCGCTGTCGGACCTGGCCGCGCAGATCGATGCACTGTTCGGCGTCAAGCTGAGCCAGCATGCGCGGCTGATCACGATCGCCACCAGCCAGGATTCGGCGTTGCCGCAGGCGCTGGTAGCCGAGCGTTTTACGGGACGCGAAGCGGTCAATGAACTGTTCGATTTCGAAGTCGACGCGCTCAGCACGTCGACCGATCTCGACCTGGCCTCGTTCATCGGCGAAGAAATCACCCTCGGCCTGCTGCAGCCCGACGGCGCAACGCGCGCATGGCATGGCCTGTGCGTGGACGCGGCCTGGCTCGGCGCCGACGGCGGCCTGGCGCGCTATCGGCTGCACTTGCAACCGGCCCTGGCGCTGCTGGGCTTGCGGCGTGACAGCTACATCTTCCAGGACAAGAATGCGCGCGACCTGATCACGGAGTTACTGGCGGATTATCCGCAGGTGGCGTTCGAATTCGATGTGTCGCAGGAACTGGCGGTGCGGCCGATCTGGACCCAGTATCGGGAAAGCGATCTCGAATTCCTGCAGCGGGTTCTTGCGGCCGAAGGCTTGAGCTGGCGTTTCGAGCATGAACAGGGTGAGGCCGATTCGAATACCGATCGGGGACAGGCGCATGCGCGGCACAAGGTGGTGTTCTTCGACAGTGCCGCTGCCCTGCCCGCCACGCCCGGCGGCGACGTATTGCGCTTTCATGGCGTGCGCGCCACCGATACCGACGACGCGATCGACCGTTTCGCGGCGCGGCGGCGGGTGCAAGCCAATGCAATCACGATCAGCAGCTGGGATCCGGCCCAATTGATGGCGCCGGCAGCCGAGCAAATGAGCAATCTGGACAGTGGCGAACTGCCGTCGCTGGCGATCTATGACGGCAGCGCCGAGCGACGTCATGCCGACAACGCCAGCGCCGATTTACACAGCCGGCTGATGCTGCAGGCGCTGGAACTCGATCACAAGGGATTCGACGGCGCCGGCGCGGTAAGGCGCATGGCGGCGGGGCACCGATTCCAGCTGACCCAGCACGAACATTATGCCGACGGCGATGACCTGTTCAAGGTGCTCTGGGTCGAGCACGAGGCCCGGAATAATCTGGGAACCGCGCTCGGTGCTGCGCTGACAAGCCTGGCTCAATTGGCTACGCGGGGCACCGCTTCTCTATCTTCGTCCGACGCGAACGAATTGGAACCGGGCACGTACCGCAATCGTTTCGGCTGCGTGCGCGACACCGTCGCCATCGTTCCGCGTGCCAGCGCCGCGCGTTTTTCCGGCGCCGCACTGGGCCCGCAGACCGCGCTGATCGTCGGCTTGCCCGACACGATCAACACCACCACGCGCGAGCATCAGGTGCGCATCCAGTTTGCCTGGCAGCGCGGCGCGGCAAGCAATCCGGGCGGTCTTGCGCACGACACCGACGCCAAAGGCAATGCGCCGGGCAACGATGCCTCGGGCACCTGGGTGCGCGTGGCCGAAGCGCTGGCCGGGCCGAACTGGGGTTCTCAATTCACGCCGCGCATCGGCACCGAAGTACTGGTCGACTTTATCGAAGGCGATATGGATCGTCCGCTGGTGGTGGCGCAGCTATATACCGGCTCGGATACGCCGCCCTTCTCGGCCGGGGTCGATAGCGAGATCAATCATGCCGGCGTGATCTCGGGCATGCACAGCAATAACTTCGATGGCGGCGGATATAACCAGTGGGTGGTCGATGATACGAGCGGCCAGGTGCGCACACGGCTGGCCACCAGCAGCGCGGCGACGCAGCTCAATCTGGGATATCTGGTGCAGCAGGCGGCCGGGTCGGCGCAGCGCGGCAATTATCGGGGCCAGGGGTTCGAGTTGCGCACCGATGCCTGGGCCGTGGTGCGCGGTGGCGACGGCGCCCTGATTTCGGCCACGGCGCGCCCTCAGCAAGGTAGTGGCGTTACGTCGACGCAGCTCGATAGCGCCGAGGCGCTGGGATTGCTGCGCGGGGCAGCAGAATTGAATGCGGCACTGCTCGATGCGGCGGGCCAGCAGAAGGCGTTGATCAGCAAGGATGCGCAAGAGGCGCATGCCGATTTGATTACGCAGATCGACCCGGAACAAAGCGGAAAGTTTGGCGGCAGCGTCGGGGGGCGTGAAGCATTAAAGGCGACGAGCGGTGCGCGTGAGCTCGATGCTGCGGCTCCAGTGGAAAAGTTCGGCAAGCCGATCGTGCTGATGGAGGGACCGTCCAGTATCAATTGGGCTACGCCGGCCTCGACTGCGCTGTTTGCGGGTGGGCAGTTGCAGTGGACGACGCAGTCTGATCTGCACATGGCGGCGGCGCATACGGTGGCGACGGTGTCGGCGAATGCGACTGGCTTGTTTACGCATGACGGCGGGATACAGGCGGTGGCGGCGAATGGGCCGCTGTCGCTGCAGGCGCATACGGATCAGTTGGAGATTCTGGCGGATAAGGCGATTACGATCATCTCGGTAAATGACGTCATCGAGGTCAAGGCGAACGAGAAGATTGTGCTGCAGGCGGGGCAGTCGTCGGTGACGCTGGAGGGGGGGAATATTACGTTTGCTTGCCCGGGGCAGTTTTCAGTGAAGGGAGGGCAGCACGTATTTAAAGGTGGAACGAGCAATCAGCCAAATTTACTTGCCTTGCCTGATACGACAATTCGCTTCTATGACGAGTCTTTTGTTATTAAAGATCCAAATGGCGATCCGTTATCTGATATTCCATATCGCGTGAAAAGTTCATCAGGCGATATCGTTGCATCGACTGCGGAAGACGGATTCTCGCAAAGAATTTATACGCAAGAAAGCGAAGACATTGAATTTTCCATCGAGTGGTTCAAGGTCGTACCACCTGAAGGATCACGTTAATCCAAGTTATCAAAGACAATATATGCGCACTTCCGCTAAGGCCCGATCGCTGACGAATACAACGCCAAATTCTAGCAAAGAAGTTTTGTGCGACTGCAATCTGATGTGGTCTCTGATACAACAGATGAGTACAAAGCGTTTATGTTCTCTCCATGGACCAAATACCGGCTCCATCATTCCAGTCTACAGTGACCGTGCCAGGCGTATCGCAGCAACATATGCCAGGTTTTATCTTGAAACAGAAGAGTACGGCAATCCAGACAAGAAGGGACGATTTTACTGGATGGCACTGGGAGCTTTCGCTAGCAAAACCGTTGCTTGCTCCCTAGATGACATTCGCGTAACACTATTAGATACAGTTTTCAAAGGACTCGCAAAGGGAAATCTTTGGCTCTTCTATGACATTAGCGGATGGCATTGGTATTACACTCGTTTCCGCAGTAGTTTCGACCAGTGCGTCACATGCAGAGATGCTTCCCTCTATATAAAACCTGTTAAAGAGCAGGTCGCTAGTTATCCTTGGAAAGATGATGCGTTATCTAAGATCAAGAACATGCATGAGCATAAGTATATTGTAGAGGGTTTTAATTTGGTAAAGCAAATCGAGTCTGAGAGTCGCCCTTTCAATCGCGCTCGCCTGCAATTACAACACCTTATGGCAATTGCGCAACACGAGCAAGGCGTCATCCTTCAACCATTAATTTACGAAAATCCCGATTTCTCTTTTTGGGTAAGCAGCCAGCGGAAATCTTTCGTGCGATTGTTTAGCCCAAATCTGCAACTTACTTTTAGTCATGCCTGCGACACTGGCGATGACGAGCACAAATCTGTCGCTCCAGAGACGACCATTCTCGAAGATCTGCGCAGTAGAATGGACTGGATTCAAAGTACCGCATCACAATTCGATCGACTAATGCGCACTCAAAAAAATTACATGGAAAACGAACTAAAAGTTATATCCAGCTGGGTTGATCGACAAGAACGTTCATTGCCTACCCATCACTTTTCTCCAATGTGACTCTAATTTGTGAAATACTTAATTATATTAATAACGGCAGCAGTATCGCTATCGGGCTGCGGCAAACCGAATCAAGAAGCAAAAATACCTATGTCCTCACAGCTAACTTTTTCGATCAACGAACCTGCAAAAGAATTCATCAAACTGAACTCGGACACAGTCAAAACTGTAAATAGGCCTCCCGGCGTGAATTTTTACGTAGCGCGATGGGACGCTAAAAACCTGGGTATCGCAAATTTTACGCATCCAAACAATTCTTTTGTCATAACAAATGTTTTAAGCGTAACGGCCGCTGACGACATGCATTCCCCTGAAGAAGGACTAGTTCATTTCTCCATTAACGCAGGGATTTCTGCTGATGAATTTATAACTCACGATGAAGCGCGGGTGGGATTTATAAAAGTTTTGCAAATGATCCGACGGTCGGGTTGGGAGGTTTTCATCAGTGAAGGTGATCCGCGCTTGCGTGGAAAAGACATGTTGAATTTCGCATTAATACAATCGCCATCCAGTAGTTTGGATGCCGATTATCACCCCACGTTTGATGAATGGATGAAAATTCCTAGCAATACAAGATGGAGTTTCTACGGTGAAGACGTCTATCTATCTATTGAATTCATGCGCGAACCAACAATGTTAGACCCTGAAAAACCAGGATCATATCTGATTACATACACCTTCGAGAGTGAGAACGAGCATTACCGAAACTACGTTGAACCCGAACAACGAGTTCATTGGAGAGAATCACTTCTCAGGCAGTTTTCGACGTTGCCAATCCTGCGTGAAAAGACCGAAGCTGAATTAGGCAGCCGAGGGATCAAAATTGATACCCAATATCGGGGCCCCAAAGCACCCGAGCTTTGAATGGAGTTAGCGTAGGGCCGACTTGTTCGATGCCCAAATTCGGGTTGAATGAAAGTGGATAAATTATGGCGACAAAATATAATGACGCCCAGATTTATGTTAGCTTACAGCAACATGCTTGTTCTAGTGGTCAACCTCAATTGTTAACCATCTAAGCAGGCAGATGCTTTCCGTGCGTTTAACCCAGGCAATCGGGCAATTGGATTTTTCTACGCTTATTTTCAGGAATTTTTAGTCAAGGCGCGACCAGTCACGGCTGGTTCCGTCATTGCCAAGTCTTGCTCAAGCGGGAATGCTCAAAAAATGACCGCAGTTGCAACAGGTGTTCACATATATTTCGAAGTAAGAAAAGATGCGCTAAAGCGCTCCCTTGAACTTTCCAATCGCGTAGATCCTCTACATTTTTTGAATTTCTACAGCGAAGAATGATCTCGATGAAACACGTTATTATTTGCGCACTCTTAGCGCTTGGAACGATAGGCTTCGAACCACGGGCGGCACTACACCAACCCAGTACAACGAATCAAGCCCATCGCTCCACACAGTTGGGCGACAAGTGCACCAGCATCCCGTGTGCGAATACTGCATCCGGTGAGGATCCTCAGGACATTGCGATTTGGGATGCATGGCGAGAACGCAATACCAAGAGCGAGGTCGGCGAGGACCGGGCGCGCTGGAAGCGTACTTTGTATTCGGATTCAACCCGTGCCGCAGACCTGAAGCTACATCTTGTAAAAATCGCTAACTTTTCCATGTACTTGACGCCTGAAAATGGACAGATCCGGTTTGAACATCCGGGAATTCATGATGCATTCCAACTTGAATTACCGCGTAACACCGCTAACTCACTATGCCCTGAATATACGATTGATGTAGTTACGGCCTCAAAACAGTATGCAGTAATCCGAAAATCCTGCTTATTGCATCAATACAAGAAGGACCGTT
>Ga0308160_10003256_pt1 | contig 18509 bp, 12 predicted proteins | sample PhyFR1_FD_201036 | JGI IMG/M metagenome (GOLD analysis project Ga0308160, IMG submission 201036) | Phyllosphere microbial communities from UC Gill Tract Community Farm, Albany, California, United States - DLSLF.R1 | ecosystem: Host-associated > Plants > Phyllosphere > Unclassified | place: USA...
CCGCGTTCGCCCTCGCCTGGCCGATGGTCGTCCAGATGATCGCGTTGCCCATCGCCATGCAGACCGACCGGTTGCTGCTCAGCCACCTGACGACCGGACCGGAACTCGCCCAGTACAACCTCGCGACGCAGCTCTTCGGCCTCGTCATCCAGACGATCGGAGCGGCCGGGCTGGCGCTGTGGCCGATCTACGCGAAGGCTCGCTCAGCGAAGCGCGTCGAGTCGCCGCTCGTCCCGACGCTGTGGTTCCTCGGCGGCGGGCTCGCCCTCGCAGTCGTGCTCGCGGTGATCTCCCCGTGGATCGCCGGGTTCGTCTCCGACGGCGAGATCACCCTCGGCTGGCCGATCCTCGTCTCCTACGTCGTGTTCGTCGCCCTCCAGGCTGCGAAGTACCCGGTCGGGATGTACATGACGGACGCGAAGGGCCTCCAGTTCCAGGTCCTCCCCATCCTCTGCATGGTGCCGCTCAACCTCGGCCTCTCCTGGGTGCTCATCCCCGTCCTCGGCGCCGCAGGCCCCATCGTGGGATCCGCGGTCGCCGTCGCGATCTGCCAGGTCGTCCCGAACCTCTGGTACGTCCAACGCGACCTCGCGAAGCGACGCCGGCTCGCTGCGGAAGCGGAGCCCGTCGATGTCGCTCGCTGACCCGAAGACGAACGCGGGGTCGAAGACGGCCGCCGTCCCACGGTGGCGTGCGGCGCGGCCTCGTCCCGCATCCCGGCGGATCGGGGGAACGCGGGCCGCTGAACGGCTCGAGCCGCTCCCGGTCCTCGACCGGCCGACGTCTCCGACCATGGCGACGCTCCACACCCTGATCGCGGTCGTGTTCCTCGTTGTCCTCGGTGCGCGGATCCAGTTCTGGCAGGGAGCCACGATCGGGTTCGCCATCGCCGTCCTACTGATCCCGCTCTGGGTCGGTGAGCTCCGGAAGTACCGCGGAGCCACCTGGTTCGTCATCGGAGCCTTGGCCGCCTCGGCGTCCGGTGTGTGGTTGACGGAGTGGGCCTCGTCGGATCACGCCACGAGCCAGGGGATCACCATCGCTCAGACGATCGTGCTGCTCGGCCCGGTGCTGTCCATCGGGGCGATCCTGTGGACTCGGACAGTGCTCACTCCGGCCAGGATCGCCGTCTTCTATGGCGTCGGACTCCTGATCCGCGCCTTCCTCGAAGGCCCAGGCGGGACCATCTACAACTCGAACGTCTGGAAGTTCCAGTATTCGGTTCCGCTGACGATCATCCTGCTCGGGCTCGCTCTTGCCACGCGCCGTCGCTGGGTCGAACTCCTCGTCGTCGCCGGACTCTGCGCGATGTCCATTGCGAACGACTCGCGCTCCCTCTTCGCCATCCTGCTGCTCGCCTTCTGCCTCGTGGCTTGGCAGATGCGTCCAACGTCGACGACACGTCGAGCCTCGACGACTCGAGTCGTGATCGGCATCGGTATCGCCGCAGCGGCGGTGTTCAACGTCGGACAAGCCCTGCTCCTCGACGGAGTGCTCGGTGCCGAGACCCAGGCGCGGACGGTGGCGCAACTCGACCAGTCCGGATCGATCCTCCTTGGCGGGCGACCCGAGCTGGCAGCGACGGCAGCCCTGTTCGCTCACCAACCGAGCGGGTTCGGCAGCGGCACCTACGCGTCGCTCAACGACATCATCGTGGCGAAAGCGGGCATGGCGAGCATCGGCTACGACCCGAACAACGGCTACGTGGAGACGTTCATGTTCGGACTCGGCTTCGAGGTGCACTCTGTAGCGGGCGATCTCTGGGTGCGTTTCGGCCTGGTGGGCCTCGCATTCGCGGCCTTCATCGCGTGGATCGCGATCGTCGGACTCGGACACGGCATCGCTCGTCGGTCCGCGAGCGCCGTGGTCATCTACCTCGGCGTCCGGCTCTGCTGGGACCTGCTCTTCAGTCCGCTCTACAGCTCGGTCCCGACACTGATCTTGTTCTTCGGCCTGGCGTTCGTCCCTCGTATCGACCGCCTGTCTCAGAGCAGTACATCGCGGGGCCGACCGGCACCCACAACGCGGCGCACCCCGGACCCGACTTCCTCCCGGACCGGAGTCGTCCGGTGAGCCCGATCGAAGGAACGACGGGCGTCATCGTCGTGAACTACGGGTCGCCGCATCTCCTCCAAGCGAACCTCGCTCCGCTGACACGATCGGACCCGTCGCTCGTCTGCGTGGTCGTCGACAACTTCTCCACCGCAGCGAACCGGGCCGCACTCGAAGCGCTCGCGGCCGAAGAGCACTGGACGTTGCTCCTCCCGGACGCCAATCTGGGATTCGGCACTGGCATGAACCTCGGCGTGCAGCGCGCGATCGACCTCGCATGCTCCCGGGTACTCCTCCTGAACCCGGATGCGACATTGGATCGCCGCGCACTCGATCGGTTGGTCGAAGAGACCGACCGCGACCCCCTGGCCATGTGTGCCCCCCGCATCGAACGGTCGGACGGGAGTGTCTGGTTCGACGGGAACGACCTGTGTCTTGACGATGGAGCGATCTGGGCGACCAGCCGACGCCGTCTGCATCCCGAAGCCACCGTGACGCCTTGGCTGACCGGAGCATGCCTCCTGCTGACGGTCGAACTCTGGACCCTCCTCGGCGGCTTCCGGGACGAGTACTTCCTGTACTGGGAGGACGTCGACCTCTCGTTCCGCGTCCCCGCCGTCGGTGGCACGCTCGTCGTCGTACACGACGCGGTCGCGATCCACGACGAAGGCGGCACCCACGACCGGTCGGATGCGGCATCGTCGCGGGCGAAGTCGTCGACCTACTATTACTACAACGTCCGGAATCGACTGCTGTTCGCGGCCCTCCATCTTCCGCCGGAACGCGTGCGGTCCTGGCGGCGCACGGCGCTGTCCGCCACCTGGGCGATCCTGCTCCAAGGTGGCCGTCGACAGTTCCTGACGAGCACGAGCCCCCTTCGGGCCGGCTTCTCGGGGCTGCGGGATGGTCTGCGCCTCTCGCGCGACGCAGCGCGTCGGCGCTGACGTCTCCTCGGCACCAGCACCAGATCGCGCGGCGATCTGCCGAGCCGGACCCTCGTGCCGGCGCTACACCGGCACTCGGTCGGTCCCATCCCATCCGACCACCGTCATCAGTCGCTGGATGCCCCACCACCGCTCACCGGGAAACGGCCGTCGGCCCGCCACCGAGAGGGTGACGGGCCGACGGCCGTTCCGGACGACGCGTCTCAAGCCACGGGCTTGACCACGTACTCGTCGAAGCGGACCGTGATCGGGCCGTTCGTCGCCGTGCCGGAGACGTAGGCGTTCAGGCCGACGGAGCCCGCCGTCTGGAGCGCCGCGGTCGCGTCGGTCGTCGTCAGCTGCCAGTTCGCCGGTTCGACTCCCCCGACAGCCCACACCTTGGCGCGGATCGTGGTCGGCGAGGTGCCGAACACCTGGAGTCGGACCTGGAGCTGCTGGCCGGGCACGTAGACGAGATCGGCGATGTTCACCGCTGTGAGCGTCGTTCCGCCCTGCATGAGCTGCAGCTGCACACCGCTGTTCGAGCGGATCCAGACCCGCGCGGCGTAGTTCGCCGAACCGACCTGCCGGCCGATCACCGATGCGAAGTTGCCACCTCCGGTCGGTCCCTGGTCGAAGGACAGCTTGACGCCGACGTCCGCACTGGTCTGACTCACGCCGCCCAGGAGGTTGGCACGGGTCTGTCCGACCGGCGAGGTGACGACCGCCTTGCCGTCGGACAAACCGAATGCCGCCGGGTTGTTCGTCGGCGTCCATGCGCCTCCGGTCTCGGCCGTTCCCCAGCCGGTGCCGGCCGGTCGTTCGAACGCATCCTGCGCGATCACGGTCGGCGCGGGTGGAACGACGACCGTACCGGTGACGGTCACCTGCTGCTGCTTGGTAGCAGTCGCACCCTGATTGTCCGTCACGGTCAAGGTGACCGTGTAGGTGCCGGCGGCCGCATAGGTGTGGTTCGCCGAAGCGCCGGTTCCCGTCGCCGTGTCGCCGAAGTCCCAGACGTAGCTCGCGATCGTCCCATCGGTGTCGGTTGAAGCCGATCCGTCGACCGTCAGTGCCAGGCCGTTGGCCGTCGGCGTGAATGCGGCGGTCGGTGCCACGTTCGGAGGCGGAGCCTGGACGGTCACGGTGCTGGTCGAGCTCGATGATGCACCACTCGTGTCCGTCACGGTCAGTTTCACCGGGTATGCGCCGGCCGCGGCATAGGAGTGGGTCGCTGTGACACCAGCTGCAGAGGCTCCGTCCCCGAAGTCCCAGACGTAGGAGACGATGCCTCCGTCAGCGTCCGCCGATGCAGCGGCATCGAACGATGCCGTCAGGAAGCTGGCCGACTGAGTGAACGACGCCGTCGGAGGCACGTTCGCGGGCGGAGGGGTGGCCGCAGCCGAGGGCTGCGCGACCAGGTTGCCGAACCGCGTGACGACGGTGCCGCCGGTCGCCGTCCCGGAGATGTAGGAACGGAGACTCACCGATCCTGGCGCCTGCAACGCGGCGGTCGCGTCCGTGGACGTGAGCTGCCATGCCGTCGGTTCAGCCGAGCCGATGGCCCAGACCTTCGCCTTGAGCGTGGTCGGCGAGGTGCCGACCGTCTGGAAACGCACCTGGAGCTGCGTCCCCGGCAGGTAGGTCAGCCCGTCGATGTTCACGGCCTTCAAGATGGTGTTGCCGTTCATCAGTTGCAGCTGGACGCCCTGGTTGTTCCGGATCCAGATTCGCGCCGCGTAGTTGTCGGCACCGATGACGCGACCCATGACCGAGGCGTAGTTCCCACCTCCGGTCGAGGACTTGTCGAAGGACAACCGGACCTGCGTCTCGTTGTCGGTAGCGCCCGCAGTCGTGAGCTTCGCGGTCCTCGTGATACCGATCGGAGTCGAGATCAGGCCGCTCCCGGCCGAGACCGAGAAGTTGGACGCAGCGTCCACCGCCCAGGCTCCGCCGACGTCGGCAGTGCCCCAGCCGCTGGGGACGGATCGTGCGAAGGTGTCCTTCGCGAGCACCGTCGCAGCAGGAGGTGCGACGACGGTCACGTTCTGGACGAGCGTCGCGGTCGCGCCGGCGTTGTCGGTGACCGTGAGGCTGACCGAGTACGTGCCGCCCGCAGCGTACGGGTGGACTGCTGTGGCTCCGGTTCCGGTCGCGCCGTCGCCGAAGTTCCAGTCGTAGCCGGCGATGGTCCCGTCCGGGTCACTCGACGCCGTGGCGTCGACGCTGACCGTCAGTCCGGTCGCCGTCGGCGTGAACGCCGCCACCGGTGACTGGTTCACCGGCAACGTGGTGACGATCTGCTGCGTCGTCTCAGCGACGGTTCCGCGGTCGTCGGTCACGGCGAGGTGCACCGTGAACGTCCCTGCCGTTCCATAGGAGTGGGCCGGAGTCACGCCGGTGCCCGTCGTCCCGTCGCCGAAGTCCCAGGCGTACGAGGCGATCGTTCCGTCGGAGTCGCTCGATGCCGAGGCGTCGAACTGGACGCCGAGGTTCGCCACGGTCGCGGTGAACGACGCCGTGGGGGCGACGTTCGGTGCGACGACGGTCGCCGGGTGCTGCAGCGTCCCCGTGCCGCCGCGGTTGTCGGTCACGGTGAGGGTCACCGTGTAGGTGCCGGCTGCCGCGTAGGCGTGGTCGGCCGTCACCCCGGTGCCGGTGGTGCCGTCGCCGAAGTCCCAGGCGTAGGTCGCGATGGTCCCGTCGGTGTCGACCGAGCTCGAGGCGTCGAAGTGCGCGGTGAGGTCGGTGTTCGAGACGGCGAAACCGGCGGTCGGAGCGACGTTCGGCAGGATGCCGAGGCCGAGGTCGTGGTGCTGGGTGACCTGCGCCGACGTGAGTGGCTGTGCGTAGACGGCCACCTCGTCGATGCGACCGCTGAACGTGCCCGCGGTCCCACCCCACGTCGTGTCGGAGCCCACGCGCCAGTAGCCCGTGTAGTCCTGCGCACCCGTCTGCGGGTTGGTGCCCTGGAGGACGCCGTCGACGTAGAGCTTCATGCCCGCCGACGACTGCTCGGCCACGACGTGGTGCCAGGTGCCGTCGTTGAACGCGGCCGGGGTCGTGATCGTGTTGGTCTGGCCCGTCCAGGTCCCGAAGGTCAGCTGACCGCCGTTCTCCATGTAGACGTGTCGGTCGTAGCCGCCCGATCCGCCCTGCTGGTTGGCGCCGAAGCCGATGATCTTGCCACCGTTCGTGGTCGTGGTGTTGAACCACGCCTCGAGCGCGTAGCTCGTCGGGTTGGAGTAAGCGGTGTCGCTGGCGACCCCTGAACCATCGGGACCGAACTGTGCGGAGCGGTTCCCGGCGACGCCGGTGAGCGCACCGTTCTGGTCCTTCGCGACGGCACCGTAGTAGGTCGCGGGGCCGTCGTTCCGGCCGGAGTCCTTCGCCGTGGTGCCGGTCGTCTCATCGAAGCGCCAGTAGGACGTCGGATCGAGGTTGAACACCGCGGCACCGTACGCGTCGGTGGGAGCAGCAGCGACCGGCGAGGTGCGGCCGGAGGCGACGTAGTGGTTCACGATCGTGTCGCGGTCGAGGACCGTCGGGTAGATCGCGGTGTCGTCGATGGCGCCGGCGAAGTAGTCGCTCGAGCGCGAGCCCGGCCAACCACCGAGGTTGTCGCCGCCGACCCGCCAGTAGCCGGTGAAGTCCTGGCCGCTCGTCGTGTCGGTGCGGCTGTCGAGCTTCTTACCGTCCACGAAGAGCTGCATGCCGTTGGCGCCGAGCGTCGCGACGACGTGGTGCCACTCGCCGTCGTTGTAGGCCTTCGCCGACTGCACGGTCCGGACGGAGCCCGGGTAGACGCCGAACATCAGGCGCCCGTCGTTGTTCATGAAGATCATGCGGTCGTAGTTGCCGGAGGTCCCGGTGGAGTTCCCACCGAATCCGAGGATCTTGCCGCCGCGGTCGGTGGTCGTCTTGATCCACGTCTCAGCGGTGAAGGTGTTCGGCGCCTTCTGCGCCGTCGTCGTCGAGGCGGCGCTGTCGCTCGTGCCGGCGAACGTCGTCGCGGTCGTGTTCGAGCCGATGATCGCGCCTGCCGTCCCACGCGTCGTGTTGTTCGTGAGCGTCAGGTCGTCGCCCGTGGCCCAGTCGTAAGCGGTCGCGCCGCTCGACTCGCCCAGCGGCCAGTAGGAGGTCGGTGAGGAGGCGAGTACGGCGTTGCTGTAGGCCGAGGTGGAGCCGTCCGCCGAAACGGTCACTGCGACGTTGTCGCTCATCGTGGAATTGCCGAACGGGTCGGAGACTTTCACGCGGTAGTTCACGGTCGAGCCGGCGGCGAGGCCGGTGTCCGTGTAGTTCATCGACCCGATCTTCCAGAAACTGCCCTTGGCCGTCTTGGTGGCGATCGGCGTCGCCGTCGCGTTGTTCCGGATCAGCTCGTAGGTCAGTTGCTCATTGTCGCGGTCCTGATTGGTCTTCCACGCGACCCGCACAGTACCTGCGGCGAGCGAAACCGCGTTGATCTTGTAGTTGGCTCCCTTGATGGTCGGGCCATCGGCGTTGGGGGCGATCGCCTTCGACGCGAACCGGACCAGACCCTGCTGCGCCTTGCCGTTCACCGCGGTGAACTCACCGCCGTAGACGACGTACTGGTTGTTCGCGGCGACACTCCACGGTCCCTGGTTGGCACCGGTGAAGTTCGCGGAGGTGAAGTCCGGGTACCAGTGGAGCGCCGTCGGGGTCGGGTTGCCGGCGAAGTTGAAGTAGCCGTGCGGGTCAGCCGTCGCCACGCCCGTCGCCTCCTTCGAGAAGGCCATGCCGTGATGGAAGGTCCAGGGCTCGGTCTGGGGGAAGCTCCCGATGTTGCCGCAGTAGTGCGGATGACCGGCGATGTAGATCGAGTCGCCCTGCGGGGCGACCGAATAGGTGTCACCGTGGCAGTCCTCCAACCAGTTCAGGTCGCCGGATGCCCAGCCGGCACGGAACGCGCCTTCGAGGTTTCCGCCGCCACCGAAGACGTAGCCGGACCCGTAGACGGAGTCGGCGTCGGAGCTCAGGGAGTAGATCGACGCCTTCTCACCGCCGTTGCGGATGACGTTGTTGGCGTTGAACGGGAGGAGTCCCCCAGCGGTCGCATCGACAGCCGCCAGACCGTAGCCGGGATTGCTGCTGCCGTTGACGGTCGTGAAGGAGCCACCGATGATGACCTTGGACGCGTCGGGAGACAACACCATGGCGCGGACGGTACCGCCGAGGGCGCTCGGCGCCCACGGCAGGAGACCGCCGTTGGATGCGGCGAACGCGGCGTTCCCTGCCCGGGCCACACCGTTGGCGTTCGTGAACCCGCCACCGACGTACACGGTCGTGTTGGTCGCGACGACGGCGAACCCGATGTAGTTGAGCGTCGGAGCCCAGTTGGTGAGGTTGCCTGTGGCGGTGTCGAACGCGGCTGCGCGGTACCGGTTCTGGCCGTTAACGGTCGTGAAGTTGCCGACGGCGTAGAGCGTCTTACCGTCCGGTGAGACCGCGATGTTCTTGACCTGCGAGTTCAGGACCGGTGCGAAGGAGGTCATCACCCCGGTTGTGAGGTTGTACGCCATCAGGTGGGTGCGCGCCACCTCGCCAACGCCCGGCGCGTTGCCTGCGGCACGAGCGGTGGTGAAGTTGCCGGCGACGAAGACGGTGTTCCCGGAGATCACCTGATTCCAGACGACACCGTTGATCTGCGGTGCAGGAAGGGCATCCGAAGCGACCGTGGTCGGGTCGGTCGCGACCGGTGGCTGTGTGTCGGCCATCGCGGGCGTCGCGGCGACGGTGGTCGTCAAGAGCGCGGCGAACAGCGCTCCGATCACCGCGAGCGAGATCGGGCGGACGCGACGAGACCGGCGTCGGGCATCGTCATCGGATTGGAGCGGCGGGTTCGCGCTCGATCGATCGTTGGATCGCAGGAAGAAGGACACGGGTTCTCGGGTTTCGCTCGGAGGCAGGCTCGGGGTAGCGAGAACCTGATCGGTCCGTCCGGAGGTTCGTTCGTGTTTCGGATCCACGAACGCCGTTCGGGCCAGAGGTGCCCCGCACCCGAAGCTTAGGATGAGGGGCAACACCACCGTCACCCCCAGAACAGGTGCGATTCCTGCCCTGGCCTACTGACGCCGTCGCTCCGACCCTGCCGGTCGACGATGTGTCGAGGGACATCGCCGGCGGGTGGAACGACGTCCGTCAGGCAGGAACGGGACCCGAGAAGACCGCCGCCGGAACGCCGGCGAGGTAGTCGACCGTGATGGTGACCGCGTCACGCTGGTCGACCGGGATCGTGAACAGGAGGACCGCGTCCGCCGAACCGCCGGCCGCAACCGTCGCAGGCAACGTACTGCCGCCCGGTTCCGTGAGCGGCAGCGCGGGAGTCCGGTCCGGCCCGTAGTAGGCGTTCACCACGACCTGGCTGAGGTCGACCGCAGTCTCGGTCGCGTTCTTCACGGTCACGTGGACGCGGACAGCGGGCCCGGCGATCTCACCGGGGACGGCCGATTCGCCCTCGACGGATTCGAAGTCGCTCAGCGACACGGTGACCTGCGGAACCACCTCGACCGGTTGATCGAGTGCCGCCGGGTCGCGCTCGGGAAGCGCGGCGGATGGATCCGTCACGGCCGGACTCGGAACGGGCGTCCCGCTGATCGCGGGCGGGTTCACGACGTTCGGTCCGGTACCGACACCGCGGCCCATCCCGGAGACCACCACGATGACGGCCACGATGATCGCCACGACCACGAGCGCGATCACCACCATCACCGGCTTCGACAACGCACGACGGCCCGTCTCACCGCCGTCACGGGCGTCGCCTGCGTCGTCCGTGCGTTGTGCTGGCTGACCCACGATGCTCCTGTTCCCGTCGCAGGGCCCGGGTGCCGTCGACGTGGACCCGAGTGTACTGTGTCGAATCAACACAGCGTCCTGCATCCCGAGCAGCACGGTGGCGTCACCCGAACCATCACTCACCTTCCCGTACGCGGCCCATCCGCGTCCCTGTCTGGAGGCCTCCGTGTCGTTTCCCCACACCGTCCTCGCGCTGAAGCGCGGCACCGTCCTGCGCTCGAGCGACCGCCTCGACCGACAGCTCGAACGCGATGAGCGGCTCGACCCTGACGCGCTTGCCGCACTCAGCGCCGAACGGTCGATCGCGCACGCTCGATTCGCGATGGAGCACAGTCCCTTCTACCGCGAGCGATACGGATCCGCCGGGTTCACCCTGGACGACCTCCGAGACCCGGCGGCCTTCGATGAGTTGCCGATCATCGAGAAGGCGGATGTCCGCGAACACGCCGCCGCGTTCAGGACGCCGGAAGCCGACGACCGCACGAGTGCCGTTTCGACGACGGGAGGGAGCACCGGTGAGCCGCTACGGCTCCTCAGAGACCTCCGATTCCCTGCGCGGGCACTCGAGTGGCGGTTGTTCCGATGGTGGGGCGTCGATCCGTCGGACAACACCGCGCTGCTCTCCCGGCACGTGAAATCGGCTCGCGCCGAGCTCAAACATGCTGCCGCCTGGTGGCCGTCTCGACGGATTCAACTCGATGCGAACCACATGGACCCCGAACACGTCGATCGTTTCGTCGAGGGTTGGCAACGGATCCGCCCGAAGGCGCTCGTCGGGTATGTCGGTGGGATCGCCGAACTGGCGAGGCTTCTCGACGAACGGGGGCTCTCCGTCGCGGCGCCGACTGCCGTAGCAGTGACTGCGGCGCCGATCACCCCGGCACAGCGTGAACTCATCGGCCGCGTCTTCCGAGCGCCCGTCTACGACCACTACCGGTCCGCCGAGATCCCCTGGATGGGCGGCGAGTGCAGCGCGCACGACGGCCTCCACGTCTTCTCGGACGTCCGTACGCTCGACCTCGTGGACGAGTCCGATCGCCCAGTGCCGGACGGCACCGTCGGGCAAGTCGTCTTCACCGACCTCACGAATCGGGTGTTCCCACTCGTCCGGTACCGATTGGGCGACCGGACGGCTCGGATGCAGGGCGAGTGCAGCTGCGGCGTCACGCTCCCGCGCATCACCGCGGTCGTCGGTCGGGTGTCCGAGGCGCTGCACCTGCCGGACGGCCGGGTGATCGCCGGTGAAGGACTGACCCAGCTGTTCGCGACCGCTCCAGGCGCCGTGCGTCAGTTCCAAATCCACCAACTCGCGGACCACTCGATCGTCGTCCGAGTCGTCTCGTCCGGTGCCGACGACGCCCCCGGGGCGATCCGCGCCGCCGTCGATCGTCTCGCAGCGATGACGAGCGGCTCCGTTCCGGTGAGCCTCGAACTCGTCGCCGACATCCCCCACGACCGGGGAAAGGTCAGGTACATCAGGAGCGACGTCGCGAAGCGACCGACCGCCTGACCCCCGGACGGGGAGCCCCTGAAGGTGGACTCGTGCGGGCGAAAACAGCCTCCTACCATCGCAGGTGGACCTCGCTGCGCGAAGACCGTCGACCGCACCCGAGCGGACGTCGGCACCGTCGAGGCCTGCCTGCCAGGGGGATACATGTCTGCATCACGCGGTTCGAGAGTCGGCTATGCAGCCGGTGCGTTCGACCTGTTCCACGTCGGTCACCTCAACATCCTGAAGCACGCGAAAGCATCCTGCGACTATCTGATCGCCGGTGTGGTGTCCGACGAGCTGCTTCGGACTCGGAAACGCATCGAGCCCGTCGTGCCCCTCTCTGAACGACTCGAGATCGTGCGCCACATCGCTTTCGTCGACGAAGCGGTGGAAGAGACCTGGGACGACAAACTCCAAGCTTGGGAAGCACTCCGGTTCGACATCTTCTTCAAAGGTGACGACTGGAGGGGTACTGCGGAAGGTCTCCGCCTCGAGGAGGAGTTCTCGAAGGTCGGCGTCGAAGTCGTCTACTTCCCGTACACGATGAGCACCTCCAGCACCGCCCTGCGCCGCGCGCTCGCCCACCTGGACGAGCAGCGCGAGTTCGAATCCGTCAAGGCCTGACCGAGCGCTCCATCCCGCCGTCCCCTCCGCGCGGGAGCGTCTCCCGCGGCCGGCCTGCGCCGACGTCGACGACTGGTGCGCTCACCCGGCCCCTGCCACACTGGCCCGAGACGCGCGCCGTCCGGCGTCCACCCAGAGGAAGCACATGACTTCACCGATCACCGTCCTGCAGCAGTTCCCGGTGCCGCGCCCGACCACGAACCCGTACCTGATCATGCTCGCGGACCATCTGCGAGCAGTTCCGGGGGTCACCGTCCTCAACTTCACGTGGATGACCGCGTTCCGCGGGCGGTACGACGTGTTCCATGTCCATTGGCCGGAGATCCTCGGGACCGGGAACGGTGCGCTCAAGAGTCTCGCTCGTCAGGTACTGACGGTGCTCCTGCTCGTCCGACTGGCAGCGACCCGCACGCCGATCGTGCGCACCGTGCACAACGTCGAACTCCCGTCCGGATTGAACCGTCGCCAGCGCGCGCTGCTCCGCCTCATCGACCGGCGGACCGCTCACCGCATCACCCTGAACACCACGACCACGCTCCCCGCGGGCCAGGACTCCACCTTGATCCCGCACGGCCACTACCGCGAGTGGTTCGCCCGATACGCGCGCGCCGAGGCCATCACGGGCCGTCTGGGCTATTTCGGTCTCGTACGTCGGTACAAGGGCGTTGAGACGCTGCTCGACGCGTTCGACCACTTTGCGACGAGAGACGCCGAGGTCTCTCTTCGCATCGGCGGACGTCCATCGACGCCGGAGCTGCAGGCGACGGTCGAGGGGCTGGTCACCCGTCCTGCCCGCACCCTCCTCGATCTGCACTTCCTGTCCGATGCCGAACTGGTCGACATCGCCACGGGGGCCGAGCTCGTCGTCCTCCCCTATCGGTTCATGCACAACTCCGGGAGCACCCTCGCCGCTCTGTCGCTCGACCGACCTGTCCTGGTGCCGGACAACGAGGTCAACCGGGCGCTGGAATCAGAGGTCGGGCCCGGGTGGGTGCACCGCTTCACCGGGGAGCTCGACGCAGAGGACCTGACCGTCGCGCTCGCTGCAGTCCGCTCGACCGACCGCGCCACTCCGGTGTTCCGTGATCGCGAATGGGGTCCTGCGGCTACGCGGCACGTCGAGGCGTACCGCCGCGCAATCCGCTCGCGCCCGCGCCGGTCCAAGGGGCTTCAGGCATGAGCCCCCACACTCGAACGGACGAGCCCGTCGACCTCGTCGTGGGCATCCTCACGTTCAAGCGACCCGAGGACCTTGCAGCCTCCCTGCCGAAAGTGCTCTCACAGGTGCAGGCCTTGGCGGAGAACGATCCTCTGATCGCTTCGGCTCACGTTCTCGTGGTCGACAACGATCCCGCCGGGTCGGCACGGAACGTCGTGGCGGGACTCGACGTCGTCCGGTACGCCGTGGAAACGACCCCAGGCATCGCCGCTGCCCGCAATCGGGTCCTGTCGGAAGCGGCAGACGCGCGCCTCCTCGTCTTCATCGATGACGACGAGGAACCCGACGAGCACTGGTTGGAGCCGCTGGTACAGACCTGGCGGGCGACGGGTGCGAGTGCGGTGATGGGGCGGGTGGTGTCCCACCTGCCCGCGGAGACCGAACAATGGGTCGTCCTCGGTGGGTTCTTCTCGCGTCCGCAGCGAGCCACCGGCACCGAGATCCCCGAGGCTGCGGCGGGAAACCTCCTGCTCGATCTCGAGGACATCCGGCGGTTCGACCTGCGATTCGACCAACGCCTGGCGCTCGGTGGCGGCGAGGACTCGCTGTTCACCCGCCAACTCGTGCGAGCCGGCGGCCGGATCGTCTGGTGCAACGAATCACTGACCCACGACTACGTCGCCGCCGAACGCGCCAACCGCGCTTGGACGACCCGACGAGCCTGGAGTCACGGCAACACCCGGGTGACGATCGACCGTATGCTCGCTGAGCGTCCGATGGAACGGCTCGTGATCCGCTGTCGTGCGGCCGTCGGAGGTGCCGTCCGCATCGGCGTCGGCGCCCTGCGCACGGCGCTCGGTGTCATCACGCGATCGGTGCTGCACCGGGTCAAGGGTGTGCGCGGGATGAGTCGGGGGGCCGGTATGTTCGTCGGCGCGTTCGGCGTCGTCGTCCAGGAGTACGCGAGGCCGGAACCCTCCGAGGAGGCCACCCTCCGATGAGTGCCGGAAACCGATTGCGTCGGGCGGTGCCGTTCGTGGGATCGCTCACGGACATCCGCACTCCTCGACCCGAGGTCGTGCTGACGTACGACGACGGCCCTCATCCGACGGGGACTCGGGCGGTGATGCAAGCTCTCGCCGCCCATGGCGCGACGGCGACCTTCTTCGTCCTCCTCTCTCGCGCACGTGTGCACCCCGAGATCATCGGTGAAGTGACCGCCGCCGGCCATGAGATCGGGCTGCATGGACCGGATCACCGCAGGCTCACGTCGTTCTCAGCGAGAGAGGTGGTCCGACGCACTCGTGACGCCAAGCGTGAACTCGAGGATCTGACCGGCACGTCCGTCCGCTGGTTCCGGCCGCCCTATGGCGCGCAACGGTTGAGTACCTGGGCGGCAGTGCGCAGGGCGGGCTTGGAAGTGGTCCTCTGGTCTGCGACGACCTGGGATGCTCGACACGTCTCCATGGAGGAGCGACTGACGCACGCGCTCACCGAGGTCGGACGGGGCTCCATCCTCCTGGCTCACGACGCCTTCGCCAGTGCTGCGGACGGGGTCGACGACGGCGACGAGCCTGAGGTCGACCGCAGGGCACTGACCTCGCTCCTCCTGAGTGAGTTCTCGCGACGCGGCCTGCGCGGGACGTCGCTGTCGCAGGCACTCCAGCACGGCACACCCCGACGGACAGCCCTCTTCTCAGCGTAGCCACGGCAAGGACGGTCCGACTGCCGATCGAGACCACAGCGAGGTACTGTTGGACGGATCGACTCACAGGGCGGTGGACACATGACGAAGGCTCGGCAGGCGCTGCTCGCACGCCTCACCGGTTCGCTCCCCGTCCACGGTTCCATCGTCGGTGTCGCCACCGAGGAGCGCACGGTCGTCATGACCTACGGCGACGGTCCGAGCCCCGACGGCACGCCGGGTGTCCTCGACGCCCTCGCCGAGGCCGGCGCGACCGCCACGTTCTTCGTCCTCGTCGGCCGCGCACGGAAGCACCCCGAGCTCCTCGAACGCATCGTCGCAGGCGGGCATGAGCTCGCCCTGCACGGCGACGACCACGTGCGCCTCACCGACTTCTCCGAGGAGATCGCCTACCGGCGCACCCTTGCGGCCAAGCAGGAACTCGAACAGCTGAGCGGCCAGTCGATCGAATGGTTCCGGCCGCCGTACGGCGCGCAGAGCATCGAAACGTGGCAGGCCGTCAAACGAGCCGGCCTGCAGACGGTGCTCTGGACGGCGACCGCCTGGGACGTGAAGGACGTCGGCGAGCACGAGCGCGTCGCCCACGCCGTCCGGCACTGCCACCAGGGCTCGATCCTGCTCGCCCACGACGGCTTCGCCGGCCCGGCCGACGGCGTCGACGACGGCCCGGAGCCCGAGGTCGACCGCGGCGCGCTCGCAGCCGAGCTGCTGAGCGGTTTCGCCCGCGAGGGTCTCGTCGGCCGCTCGCTCGGCGAGGCCCTGCGGGTGGGCAAGGCCGTCCGCCGGGCCCGCTTCACGGAGTGACCACCCCCGGTTTGGGGGTTTGGATTCGACTCCGGACCAGGGAATTCCTGCCCTGTTGACCCCCGTCTGATGTTAGCCTGGACGTCGAATCAGGCCAGGTCCACCCGAAGGACCTGCCGCAAGGGGAACAGTCATGCCAGCGCTTCCTCGCTCCAAGTACGACGGCATCCAGTCGCTGCGCTTCGTCGCGGCATTACTCGTCGTGATCACCCACTCGACCTTCTACGCGAGTGAGCGGCTCGGCGCGGGATCGGACACCTGGCACTTCGGCGAGGTCGGCGTCGACATCTTCTTCGTGATCAGCGGCTTCGTCATGATGATCTCCGCGGGCAGCCTGGCCGGAACCAAGGACGGCTGGAAGTTCTTCGGCATGCGCCGACTCGTCCGCATCGTGCCCATGTACTGGCTCGCGACCACTGCGAAACTCGCGACCCTCGTCCTGCTCCCCTCCGCCGTGTTGCACGCCAGCCTGAATCCGGGCACGACGATCCTGTCGTACCTGTTCCTCCCGTCACGCAACGGTGAGGGCCGGATCGAACCGCTGCTCGGCGTCGGTTGGACGCTCACGTTCGAGATGTTCTTCTACGCGGTGTTCACCATCGCGCTCCTCGTCCGGGCGAAGCCGATCTACTTCTGCGCGGCGATCCTGTCTGCAGCCGCCATCGGCTCGGCCTTCCGCGGTGACGACTGGCCCCCGGCAACCGTCTACCTCAATCCGATCGTCCTGTACTTCCTCGTCGGCATGGTCATCGGACAGTGGACGAAGGATCGGTCGATCACACGGCTGGCGGCCTGGCTCGGCTACATCGTCGCACTGTGGGCGATCATCCCGCTGCTCGACGGCTCGTACACGTCGGCCGACCTGCAGGGCCTCATCCGTCACCTCACCGTCGCCGCCCTCCTGCTGGCCGTCACCGCGGCGGAGCCCTGGGTCGGCGGCCGGATACCGAAACCGATGATCTTCATGGGCGACGCGTCTTACAGCCTCTACCTGTTCCACCCGCTCATTGCGCCCATCGTCCCGATCCTCCTCGCGAAGATCGGTTTCCCTTCGGTGCCATTGTCGATCGTCCTGTCCATCGTCGTGGTGACGATGGCCGCCGCGCTCATCTACCGGTACGTGGAGCGCCCGATCACCCGTGTGCTGCAGGCGCGACTCCCCTACGTCCGACGCCACAAGGCTGCGACGATCGAACCCGCACCGGTCGCCTGAGTACGAGCGCAGGCCTGTCGTCCCGCAGTCCGCGGCGACCCGCCCCTCAGTCCTTCGCGAAGCGGTCCGTCGCGTCGATGAGTGCCGACAGGATGCCCGGCTCGTCGAAGGCGTGGCCCGCGTCGGGGACGATCGTGAAGTCCGCCTCAGGCCAAGCCCGGTGCAGGTCCCACGCGGTGAAGACCGGCGTGCACATGTCGTAGCGGCCCTGGACGATCACGCCGGGCACCCCGGCGAGCTTGCCGGCGTCGCGGATGAGCTGCTCGGGTTCGAACCAGCCCTTGTTCGTGAAGAAGTGGTTCTCGATGCGCGCGAACGCCACCGCGAAGTGCGGGTCGGTGAACCGGGCGACGGTCTCCTCCTGCGGCAGCAGGGTGATCGTCGACGACTCCCACCGCGACCAGGCGACGGCCGCCGGCCCATGGACGGCCGGGTCCTCGTCGAACAGACGCCGGTGGTAGGCCTCGATGAGGTGGCGGCGCTCGTCGACGGGGATCGGCTCGAGGTAGCCCTCCCACAGGTCGGGGAAGACCGCGGAGGCACCGCCCTCGTAGAACCAGTCGAGCTCGGCGTCGCGCAGCGTGAAGATGCCGCGGAGCACGAGCTCGGTGACACGCTTCGTGTGCTTCTGCGCGTACGCGAGCGCGAGGGTCGAGCCCCAGGACCCGCCGAACACCATCCAGCGCTTGATCTTCAGCGCCTTGCGGAGGACCTCGAGGTCGGCGACGAGGTGCCAGGTGGTGTTCGTCGACAGGTCGGCCGCCGGGTCGCTCGCATGCGGGGTGCTCTTGCCGCAGCCGCGCTGGTCGACGAGGACGATGCGGTACCGCTTCGGGTCGAACAGCCGACGGTGGATCGGACTCGTCGCGCCGCCCGGGCCGCCGTGGAGGAACACGACGGGCTTACCGTCGGGGTTGCCGGAGGTCTCCCAGTACAGCGACTGCCCGTCGCCGACGTCGAGCATGCCGGTCTCGTACGGCTCGATCTCGGGATACGGCTCACCCATACGGTCCACTTCCTCCTGTGTTCACGACACGTGTCTCATCTAGCATGCCGCACCCGGCACGCCGGTCAGAGCTGGTCGGCCGACACCGAGAAGGTGTCGCACGCGGACGGACCGGACTGGTAGCCGGTCATGAACCAGCGCTGCCGCTGCTCGGCCGAGCCGTGGGTCCACGCCTCGGGGTTCACCTGGCCGGTCGCGGCCTCCTGGATACGGTCGTCACCGACGGCGGCCGCAGCGCTCAGGGCGTCGTCGATCTCCTGCTGGGTCACGGGCTTCAGGAAGGCGACCCCCTTCGCATCCTCGGTGTCCGATGCCGCGGCGACCCAGGCACCGGCGAAGCAGTCGGCCTGGACCTCGATACGCACGGAGTCGGAGGCCGGACCCGTGCCGCTGCGGTCGGCGCGGTCCATGATGCCGGTGAGCGCCTGGATGTGGTGCCCCCACTCGTGGGCGACGACGTACATCTCGGCGAGCGGTCCGCCCGAGGCGCCGAAGCGGTCGCGCAGTTCGGCGTAGAAGCTGGTGTCGATGTAGATGGTCTGGTCCGGCGGGCAGTAGAACGGGCCGGTGGCGCTCGTGGCGGCGCCGCAACCCGTGTTCGTCTGCTGGTCGAAGATGATGAAGTCGGCCGGCGAGGTGTAGTCGACGCCGAGCGCGGGTAGCTCCTCGGCCCAGTAGGCGTCGAGCGACGAGTAGGCACCGCCCATGCGGC
>Ga0308160_10003257_pt1 | contig 18504 bp, 13 predicted proteins | sample PhyFR1_FD_201036 | JGI IMG/M metagenome (GOLD analysis project Ga0308160, IMG submission 201036) | Phyllosphere microbial communities from UC Gill Tract Community Farm, Albany, California, United States - DLSLF.R1 | ecosystem: Host-associated > Plants > Phyllosphere > Unclassified | place: USA...
GTCCGCGCGCAAAAGAGTCGATGATCTTCTCGACCCAGTCGACGCACAAACTGCTGGCCGGCCTGTCGCAGGCTTCGCAAGTGCTGGTGCGCGAATCGCAGTCGGTCAAGCTCGACCAGGATGCCTTCAATGAAGCGTACCTGATGCACACGTCGACTTCGCCGCAGTACTCGATCATCGCCTCGTGCGACGTCGCTGCCGCGATGATGGAAGCGCCAGGCGGCACCGCGCTGGTCGAAGAGTCGATCCTGGAAGCGCTGGACTTCCGCCGCGCGATGAAGAAGGTCGATGCAGACTTCGGCACCGACTGGTGGTTCCAGGTCTGGGGTCCGGACAAGTTCTCGGAAGAAGGCATTGGCACCCAGGACGACTGGATGATCCGCGCCGAAGAATCGTGGCACGGTTTCGGCGACCTGGCCCCGGGCTTCAATATGCTCGACCCGATCAAGGCGACCATCGTCACGCCGGGCCTGAACCTGTCGGGTCAGTTCGGCGAGACCGGCATTCCGGCCTCGATCGTCACCAAGTACCTGGCCGAACACGGCGTCATCATCGAAAAGTGCGGGCTGTACTCGTTCTTCATCATGTTTACGATCGGGATCACCAAGGGCCGCTGGAACACGCTGGTCACGGCGCTGCAGCAGTTCAAGGACGATTACGATCGCAACGCGCAGATGTGGCGCGCGATGCCGCAGTTCGCTGCGGCCAACCCACGCTACGAAATGCACGGCCTGCGCGACCTGTGCACCGAGATCCACACGTTCTACAAGTCGCACGACGTGGCGCGCCTGACGACCGAGATGTACCTGTCGGACATGATCCCGGCGATGAAGCCGTCGGACGCGTTCGCGCACATGGCACACCGCAAGATCGAGCGCGTGGCGATCGACGAACTCGAAGGCCGCATCACCGCGATCCTGCTCACGCCCTACCCGCCGGGCATCCCGCTCCTGATCCCGGGCGAGCGCTTCAACCGCACGATCGTCGATTACCTGCGCTTTGCACGTGACTTCAACGAGCGCTTCCCTGGCTTCGAGACCGATGTGCACGGCCTGGTCAAGCGTGAAGTCGATGGCAAGCGCGGCTACTTCGTCGACTGCGTGCAGCAGGACGACTGATCCCGCAGGCTGCGCCATCAGGCCAGCTAGGCTGGTCAGGCATCAAAGACAACGCCAGCCAACCGGCTGGCGTTGTTGCATCAAACGTGCATGCTCAGCGCGGCGCGCACTGCGGCAAGGCGGCCCGCGTGGCCAGCAACGCGCGGCTGTCATCCACCGACGGCGTGTTGTCGGTGAATTTGCAGCCGTACTGCGGATCGGCCACGATCGACGGCGTCAGCACGTCATCGCCCTCCGGCTTGACGCCCTGCTGCTCCCACTTGACCATCGCGTCGAACGCTGACGCCTGTTCGGCGATCGTGAAGTCGCAGTGGGCGATCCCGCGGATGGCGCGCTGGACCAGCAGGTTCGACGTGCCGAGTGCATCGGCGCGGCGCTTGTAGATCTGCTCCATCTTGAACGGCACGTACAGGTCGCCGAGCGTATGGATGGTCACCACCGGCACGGTAATCCGGGCGTTCGTCTTCGGCACCCAGCGCAAACCATCGCGGCGCAGCCGGTTCGCGCCCGGCGTGGCAGGCACGCGGAAGATGCTCGCGTTGTAGGCGACTTCGTCGGCGCTGATGGCCGGGTCGGCATCGAGCTGGAAGAAGATGTCATTGGTCGTCACGACATCATCGAGAAGAATGCCCTGCATCTTGCCGTCGCGCCCGAACGTGCCCCAGACCGTGGCCTGGTACGCGCTGGCATAGGCGTAGTCGAACAGCGGACGGGTGCCACCGCTCAGGTTGGCAACGATCTGCTTTAACCGCAGACCTTGCGCGGTCGGCACGGCCGGCGCGTTGGGCGTGCTGCCACCCGGGAAGCTGGAGAACATCTTCGCCCTCACCTGCGGGCCAATGCTCGCCCAGTCGGCCGGTGGCCAGCGCGTGGCCGGCATGCCGGCTTCCACCATGGCGGCGGTCTGGTAAGCGGCGAAATAATCGTACAGCTCCGTGTCGCCCAGCACGCCGCACATTGGCACCGCACCGTGATAGCGGATCTTGTTGATGGCCGTCTCGATGTTTTCCTCATCCACAGCGGCCGCCGTGACATGGCCACCCATCGAATTGCCAATGATGTAGGTTTTGCTCGGCGCTGCCAGCGTGCGGCCGTTCTTGCCAGCGATGTCACGGAAGGCCAGCGCCAGCGCGTTCGTGTCTTCGACGCCAGCGCGCACGTCATAGTAATTGGTGCTGTAGCTTGAGGCGGCCCACGCGTAGCCCTGGCTGATCAGGTGGCGACGGATCGCTGGTGGCGCCACCTCCAGCGCCGGGCCCGTGCCGCCGTAGCCGTGGGCGTACATGACCAGCATGCCATTCCAGTTTTTCGGTACTTCGATCTGGTAACCCGCCTTGTTCAGCACGCCCCACCAGCGGTCGGTCTGCGGCGCATTCGCCATTGCGGCAAATGGCAGGTTGCTTTCGATGACCGCGTAGGTGCGCCCGTCTTGCGGACGCAGGGGTTCGGGCTGGACGGCGACCGGCGGCGTGGTCGCCTGTGGCGGCGCGCCGACATCGTCGTCGTCTCCGCCACAGGCGGACAAGGCCAGGGCGGCGATGAGTGACGGTACTACCCGCGCCGCGATGCGGCGGGACGTGCAGGGTGCAAGCTGCGTTTTCATCAACACGGTCTCCATGATTTTAGTTTTGCACAGCGAAACCAAAAATCACTGTGTGATTTATTGTAGATCGAAACGGTGTGCGCAGGCGTGCAGGGTCGCGCGCGGTGTTATAGGCAGATGGGGAATGCGGCTTGGAGGTAATGGGCCAGCAGTGCAGGCCTGACCGGGTGTCAGGCCCGTGGTGTGCGGGGCAGGTCTGGCCGCCCTGCGGCGGTCAGACCTGCCCCGACTGAATGCAGAACGGAGGTGCTGTTGCTCAGGCTTTCGGCAGCGTCACGCCGACCTGGCCCTGGTACTTGCCGTCACGGTCCTTGTACGACGTTTCGCAGACTTCATCGCTTTCGAAGAACAGCACCTGCGCGCAGCCTTCGCCCGCGTAGATCTTCGCTGGCAGCGGCGTCGTGTTCGAGAATTCGAGCGTCACGTAGCCTTCCCATTCGGGTTCGAATGGCGTGACGTTGACGATGATGCCGCAGCGCGCATAGGTCGATTTGCCCAGGCAGATCGTCAGCACATTGCGCGGGATGCGGAAGTATTCGATCGTGCGCGCCAGCGCGAACGAGTTCGGCGGGATGATGCAGACGTCGCTCTTGATGTCGACGAACGAGTTCGAATCGAAATTCTTCGGGTCGACGATCGTGCTGTTGATGTTGGTGAAGACCTTGAATTCATCGGCGCAGCGGATATCGTAGCCGTAGGACGAGGTGCCGAAAGAGATGATCCGGCGGCCATCCTGCTCGCGCACCTGCTGCGGCTCGAAGGGTTCGATCATGCCAGTGCTGTGCGCCATGCGGCGGATCCAGTTGTCGCTCTTGATAGTCATTTGTGGGTTTCCAGCAGGGAGAAAATCACGCGATTTTACGCGAAAAGGCGCTGGCCGTGAGGCCTGATCATGATTGATTTCCTACCCATTCGCGTTGGCGCCGCCGAGCAGACGTTTGACCATCGCGTGCACCAGCTGCGCCGTTTCCACCGGTTTTTCGAGCGGATACAGATGGCCGCCTTCGATCATGGCCAGGTGCTCGCCCACCAGCTTGCGCGTGAACGCAAGCCCTGCCTGCCGCATCTCTTCCGACTCGGTGCCGGCGATGAAGCCAACGGGCACCGGGAATGGCGCGCGGATCACGCCCCCCATGTGGTGCGGCAGCGTCTGGTAAATCGCGGATTCGACGTCACGCCGGAAGCGCAGCGTGACGCCGTCGGGATGCGGCGCCAGGCCGTGCTCCATGTAGTCGTCGAGCGCGCCCGGCGCCCAGGCCTGGAACATCGACTTGGCGTGGAAGTGGCGGTACGCGGCGTCGCGGTCCGGCCAGTGCTCGCGCCGCTTGTATGAGAAGCGCGCCGGCGACAGCCGTGCGCCCCACCCCGCCAGCTTGGCCAGGCGCCAGACCAGCGCGCGCCACCCGGCCACCACCGGGGAATCGAGCATCACGACGCAGCGCACCAGATCGGGCCGGCGCCGCGCCGCCATCGTGGACAGCGCGCCGCCCAGCGAGTGGCCGACGAGGATCGCCGGCTGGCCATAGCCTTCGAGGTGCGCGATCAGCTCGTCGGTCAGCGTGTTCCAGCCATCGCCGACCGGATAGCGCGGATCGTGGCCGTGCATGTCCAGCGTGCGCACGTCGTAGTGTTCGGCAAGCTGCGCCAGCAGGCGATTGTAGGTGCCAGCCGGGTAGCTGTTCCCGTGGGCGAAGTGCAGCAGCGGTTTGGGCATGGTCAGCGATGGTGATCAAGGATGGTGGCCGGGGATGTTGGCCAAATTATGCGGCCCATTGTAATGGCGTCTCCGGCCCCGGCGCCGATCCTGGGGGCGCGTTTAGAGCGTATTCACCAATTTACGCCGACTGTCAGCGTGGCGCTGTAACCCTGGCTGGCCGTGCCGGTGACGCTCGCCATCTGCAGCGCCGTCCCGTCGCTGAACACGTTGTCAAGCGCGAAGCTCATGCGCGCCAGATTGCCGATGCTGCTCGCATAGCCGCTGCTGGTGTAGGCCTCGTTGGCGATCGCCAGCGGGAACGTGAACTGCGATGTCTTGACGCGGTTCGCGGCGCTCGTCGCCTTGGCCAGCGACGGATAGACCTCGAAATGCACGTGCGGCATGCGCCCGTCATAGCAGCCCGGGAAGACGGTCGTGAACGTCACGTAGCCTTCGCTGTCGGCTTCCTGCACACCGCGCAGGTAGTTCTCGCCGATGATGCCGCTGCTGTACATCGAGTAACCCCCTTCGCGCGTGCAGTGCCACAGATAGACCGTGGCGCCGGCGGCGGCCGCGCAACCCTGCGCTACGTTCTCGATCTTCAGGCGGATCGTCAGCGGCACACCGGCCGCCACGCCGCTGGCGCCGGCCACGCTGCTCCGGATATCGCTGCGCACGATGCCGGACAGGACCAGCGCATTGGCCACGCCATTGGCATTGCGGTTGGTGCCGTCGCCCGGATACGGCCCGCCTGTTTCTTCGGGAATCACCGAGCAGACCGCGCTGCCGCTGCCCGTGCTGGCCGCGCCCGTGGTCGTCGTGGAACTGGACAGGCCGAAGCCGTCATCGGCACTGACGCCGCCGCCGCACCCGGCCAGTGGCAGGACCGCGCTGCCCGCACCGACAAACAGCCAGCGCAGCGACTGGCGCCGGGTGGCTGACCGGGTCAGCAGGCGCGCGAGGTCGGCAGCTAGGCCACGGTGGTGATCAACGTCGCGCTCGGGGCCTTGATCGGTCTCGTGGTGATGGTCCGCATCGTGGGCGGACTGGCCATGGCGTGCTGCGTTCATTTCGATGGCCCTCCCTGCTGGACGTTGTTTCGTTCGTCGTCCGCCTTGCGGCCGCTGTCATGCAGCGTATCGAGCTGTGCGCGCTGTTCCGAAGTCAGCACTGCCTTGAGCTGCGCACGCGTTTGCAGGCGCAGCAGTTCCTGGCCGGCGATGGCCTGGCCCAGTGCCTGCGCCGCCGTGGACGCGGCGGCCCCGTCAAGTGCTGGCGCCGCCGCCAACGCGCGCAACGTCTCATCGGCCTTGCGCTCGGCGATATCGAGCGCGCGGCGTCGGGGTGCTTCGCTGTGCAGGATCGTGAAGATCCGGTCGTTCTGCGCATCGCTCAAGCCCAGGCCGCGCAGAAATGGCGGCGTGCCGAACGGACCCGGCTCGCCATCGGGTTCGTGCATCTGGCCGAACGGCGGGCCGCCGTGCATCGGACCATGTGGCAGTGGCATCGGCTGGGCCAGGACGGCGGGGGCCGCCAGCAGGCAGATGGAAAACGCGGTTGCGGCGCGCAGGCCGCTCCATTTACTCGTCGGCGCAGTTGCTCGTGTCATCGAAGACCTCTCGTGTTGTCAGAGCGGGCATTGTGTGGCGGCGGCGTGTAAAGCGCGTCTAAGCCAGGTAAATCCGCGTAAAGCACCGCAGACGGCGCCGACCTGCTGCGTTATCCTGTCACCATGAATCACGTTCTGCTTATCGACGACGACGTCGAACTGGTCGGCATGTTTGCCGAATACCTCGAACAGGAAGGCTTTGCCGTCACCTGCATGCACAATGGCGAGGACGGCGCGCGCGCCGCGCTGACCGGCGGCTACGCCATCGCGGTGCTGGATGTCATGATGCCCGGCGCGGGCGGCATCGAAGCGCTGCGCCAGATCCGCGCCGGCAGCCGCATGCCGGTGCTGATGCTCACGGCGCGCGGTGACGACGCCGACCGCATCCTGGGCCTCGAACTGGGCGCCGACGATTACGTGGCCAAGCCCTGCACGCCGCGCGAACTGACGGCGCGCGTGCGGGCGATCCTGCGCCGCACCCAGGCCGTGCCCGAAAGCGGCCCCGGGATCGTGCTCAGCGTCGGCAAGCTGACGATGCTGCCCGAACAGCGCCGCGCCACCTGGGACGGCCAGCATCTCGACCTGACCAGCACCGAATTCAATCTGCTCGAAGTCCTGGCCCGCAATGCCGGCCGCCCGGTCAGCAAGAACGACCTGTCCGAACAGGGCCTGGGCCGGCCGCTGGCACGGTTCGATCGCAATATCGACGTCCACCTGAGCAGCCTGCGGCACAAGCTGGGACCATTGGCCGACGGTCGCTCATGCCTGCAGACGATCTACCGCCAGGGCTACCAGTTGATCAAGGAGTAGCATGGGCCGGTTGTTCTGGAAGTTCTTCCTGTGCATCCTGCTGGCGCAAGTGGCCGCGACCATTGGCGTGGGCGGCGTGTTCTGGCTGCGCGACCAGGCGCGCCAGCGCGCCACGCCCGTACTCGACAGCGGTCCGCCCGCGGCGATCGCGCTGGATGCCGCCGCCGCCACGCTGCGCCACGGCGGCTTGCCCGCCCTGCGCAGCTTGCTGCCCGACATGCGGCGCCCCCAACTGTTCGTGCTCGACGCATCGCGCCACGAACTGCTGGGCCGCGCAGTGCCGGCAGAACTGATGCATGCAGTCGAACGCGAACTGCGCGATGGCGCCCAGGGCGGCGACAGCGCCGTGTGGCGCGGCGCGCGGCGCCTGGTCGGCCCGGGCGGCGAGCAGTACATCGCCTTCGTGTCGCGTGACTTCGGGCGCCAGATCGGCCGTGTTGGCCGTGAAGCCGGCCCCCAGGACGGGCTGCGCGACGGCGCCGGCCCTGATACGCTGACGCCCGGCCTCGGGCCCGGTCCCGGCCCGCGCCGCCGTATCGGCCAGAGCGTCGTGATCGGCGCCACCGTGCTGGCCAGCCTGCTGTTCGCGGCGCTGCTGGCCTGGTATTTCTCGCGCCCCATCCGCGCGCTGCGCAGCGCCTTCGAGGCCGCCGCCGCCGGTGACCTGGCGCCACGCTTCGGTCCCGGCGCCAAGGGCGGCGACGAACTGGTTGACCTTGGCCGCGACTTCGACCGCATGAGCGCACGCCTGCGCGCGCTCATGGATGGCCAGCGACGCCTGCTGCACGACGTGTCGCACGAACTGCGCTCGCCGCTGGCGCGGATGCAGGCGGCGCTGGGCCTGGCGCATCAGCAGCCGGACAAGATTGGCATCACGCTCGAACGCATCGAGCGCGAAAGCAACCGCATGGACAAGCTGATCGGCGAACTCTTGACGCTGTCGCGCCTGGAAGCGTCGCCCGACGTGCTGCGGCGCGAGCCGGTGGATCTGGTGGAGCTGGTCGATGGGCTGGTCGCCGATGCGCGTTTTGAAGCTGGCCAGGCCGAGGCCGCGGCCGCGGACGATCACGGCACGGCGCTGCGCGTTGACTTCGACGCCGACGACAGCGTCAACGTCAGCGGCGACCCGGACCTGCTTTGGAGCGCGCTGGAGAACGTGGTGCGCAATGCCGCCAGACATGGCGCGCCGGGCGGCGTCGTGGCGGTGTCCGTGCGCGCCGTGGATGGCGTGGCACGGGTCGAGGTGTGCGACCGGGGGCCGGGCATCGCGCCCGAAGATCTTTCCGCGATTTTCCAGCCGTTCTTCCGCTCCGGCGCGTCGCGCACCGGTGTCGACGGGCACGGTCTTGGACTGGCCATCGCGCAACGTGTCGTGCAGGCACATGACGGCGAGATTTTGGTGGCCAATCGCGATGGCGGGGGCTTGCAGGTGACGATCACGCTGCCTGCGGCCGGACGATGACGTCTGCGGCTCAGCGCCCGTACCAATAGCGGGCGTGGGTCGCACGGTAGGTGGCCACGTCCAGACCTGGCCCGAACGCCAGCGTGACGGCGCCCCTCTCATCGGTGCGAATGCGCTCGATGCCCATGGCGCCGTAGCGCGCGTAGACGAGCTTTTGCGGGTGGCGATACCGATTGCGATGACCTACCTGGAAAATCCCGACTGTCGGCGCCACCGCTTGCAGGAACGCTGCGCTCGACGAGGTACCGCTGCCGTGGTGCGGTGCGAGCAGCACGTCGGCGCGCAGACGGTCGGCATTGGTGTCCAGCAGCGCGGCTTCCTGTGCCGCTTCGATATCGCCGGCCAGCAGGATCGCCTTGCCGCCCGCGCTGATGCGCAGCACGCAACTGCGCGCATTGCTCTTCAGGCGCGGGTTGGCATAGCTGGCGCTATCTGGCGCGAGCATCTCGAAGCGCACGCCGTCCCAGTGCCAGGCCTGGCCGGCGCTGCAGCGGGCCGGGTGCGTGGCCTTGCGCAGCAGCCGGTGGCCATCGGGCAGTGACGAGATCAACTGCCCTACCCGCACGGTCTGCAACACTGCGTCGGCGCCGCCGATGTGATCGAGGTCGCTGTGCGAAATCACGAGTGCATCGAGCCGGCCGATACCCCGGCCGCGCAGATACGGCAGGATCACGCGCGTGGCGCCGCTTGCGCCGGGCGCGTACAGCGGGCCGGTATCGTACAACAGGCGATGGTGCTGCGTTTCGACCAGCAGCGCCATGCCCTGGCCGACATCAAACGCCGTGATGTCGAACCGCCCTGCCGCTGGCGCGGCCGGCATGTGGGTCAGCAGCGGCGTCCACGCGGCCAGGCCCGCCCAGCGCTGTGGCCACCCGCGCGGCGCCAGCATCCATGCGGTGCCGGCCAGGGCCAGCACGAGGATCCACGGTGTCGGCGCAGGCGCGGTCCACACGGCCAGCGCGGGCGCGGATAACCACGCCAGGGGCCACACCAGGACGACGATCGCGAGGTGCGCGCTGCCCAGCACCAGATCGGCCAGCGGCGACGGCAGCACGCTGCCGGCCAACGCCAGCGGCGTGACGAACAGGCTGATGACGGGAATCGCCACCGCGTTGGCGAGGGGGCTGACCAGCGACACCTGGCCGAACAGCAGCAGCGTAAGCGGCGCCAGGCCCAGCGTGACGGCCCACTGGGTGCGCGCCGCCACCACGAGACCGGCGCGCCAGCCGCGCGTGGGCGTACCCAGGCGGCCACTGCACGCATACAGGATCGCCGCCACCGCCCCGAATGACAGCCAGAAACCCGGCCACAGCATCGCCCATGGATCGCGCAGCACGGCCACGCCCAGCGCCAGGCACAGCACGTGTGACATCGAGGTGATGCGCCCGCACCACAGCGCGAGCGCGACCACCGCCAGCATGTAGAAAGTGCGCTGGGCCGGCACGCCGAAGCCTGCCAGCAGCACGTACAGCAGCGCTACCAGGGCGCCCGCCAGCGCGGCCGCCTTCTGGGCGGGCAGGTGCAATGGCAGGTTCGCACCGGTGAACAATGCGCGGCGCCACAGCCACGACGTCGCCCACGCAGCCAGGCCCGCCAGCATCGTGATGTGCAGGCCGGAGATCGAGACGAGGTGGCTGATGCCGGTGCGGTTGAACACGTCCCACGACGCCTGGTCGATACCACGCTGGTCACCGATCACCAGCGCAACGATCACGCCCGCATACGGCTTGCCGTTCAGGACCGCCAGGATGCGGCTGCGTAGCCAGCCCCGCGCCCGCTCCACGGCGTAACCGGCGTCCGGCGTCCATGCCGTCAGGCGGGCATTGCGCGCGCCGGCCGGGCGGACGTAGCCCGTCGCGCGCACGCCCTGTTCCAGCAACCATGCCTCGTAATCGAAGCCGTGCGGGTTGGCGTTGCCGTGCGGGCGCTGCAGGCGCACGACGAGGCGCCAGCGTTCGCCCGGCTGCACGAACGCCGGATCGGCGGCGCTGGCGCTGTACCAGGACAGGATGATGTTGGCCGGCACGGTGGCGCCGGGCGTGTCGACGTGCGCGACGTCGAACTGGAAGCGCACGCCGCCGTCGAAGCGGTGTGGCAGGCTGGCGACGACGCCGGTCACGGCGATCTCGCGGCCTTCGTCCGCAAGCGGCAACGCGTCGTTCAGCGCAGTGTGGGCAAGGAGCGCTGCCCAGCAGGCGCCCAGCAGCAGGCCGGCAATCAGCTTGCGGGGCAAGCCGCGCAGGATCACGCAAACGACGATGGCCGTGGCCACGCACGCTACCAGGCTGGTTGGTTCCGGCAATGCGGGCCGGGTCTGGAGCCATGCAGCGCCTGCGGTGAAGGCAAGGATGGCGCTGCGCATGGGTTGGTGAACGAATGTCGGTCAGGCCGCCGGGCGGCTGACGCCCAATGTGTGCCAGATAGGTATTGCCGCGACGACGACCCTGGCCGTCGCCACTGCGGTCGGGCGGACCATCCGGTCTTTCTGGCGCGTCACCGGTCCGTCCATGACATCTCCTTCGTGTTTTCGCGTCAAGCGGCTGTTCGGATCGGATCGATCCACTCAAGGCTGGCTTGCAAGCCGCACCAGTGTCCAGCTGCTGTGCCGGCGGACGCAATGTGCGAACGATGCACGTGGCAGCTGGCTGCCGGCAGCAAACCAGCGCGTGCCATCGAGCGCCTCGTCGTCGTCACAGCGCCACCATCCGCTGGCCGGACAAGGTGCACTGCTTTGCGCGGCGCTGTCGATCAGGGCGTCACGATGTGGCATGAGGTCCGTTTCGGGTGTTACGCTGGCCGTAACATCAGGTTCCAGACCGGTCGCAAGACCGGGCCCAAGGTCATACGCATCGAGGGACGCGACATCGGGCACGCGATCGGGCGCGGCAAAACCGGTCACGGCAGACGCTGGCATGGCCTGAACCGGGGCGCGCGGACGGTGGCGCTTGTCCGCCAGGCGCCAGCGGGTCGGGCTCCGGCTTTCATAGCTTGGCTGCAAGCCCCTGACCCGCTGCCACACGGTGGGTTGCGGCAGCAGCAGCGCTTGCGGCATGCGCTTGCCTTCGGCGATGAATTGGCGTTGCCCGTTGTAGACGCGCACGCGGGCGTTGACCTCGGTACATTGCCACCAGCCCGTGTGCGGACAACTGTCACCGGCGAGCGCGATGGCGCCAAGCGCAGTGGCCGGCGCTTCGACAACCGCTGGCGCCTGGAGTGCGATTGGCCGTAGCCGCAGACTGCCGGCGATCCGGTCCCACAGATCGATCAGCGCCCCCTCGGACAACGTCGACTGCACCGGCTTGCCGCCACCCGCCGGATTGGTGCCGGCCGCCAATTCCAGTGTCATGAACGGCGTGTTGAGATCCGCCTGGCGCCCGGGCATTTCCCACTGAAACGAATAGCCGGTCGTGAAATTGGGCTCGCGCACCCGCATGACCAGTTCGTCGCCATCGAGGCCATTGATGGCGCGCGCTGCTTCACGCAGATGCGAGAACGCGAGCTGCATGAACAGCGGACGACGATCGACCGTGATCGCATGCCGTTCGAGCAGGCGCGGGGCGGGTGTCACCCCTGCCATCGACGAGAGCACGATACTCACGTCAGGATGGCCTGGCAGGCCGGCGAACAGCACGACGCTTTCCGTGTCGGCGTCGTCATACGGGTCGAGCACGATGGCGTGGCCAAGGCAGAATCCCGGCTCGCGCGGAATCTCGCCGGGTTGCATCGCGCGAAACCGGCGCAGCACGCGTGCCAGCCCGGCCTCGCTGCCCGGCGCCATGCCCTGCGCCTGTGCATCAATGCTGACGTGGGGTAGTCTCAGCAGGCCATGCACGTCCACGTCCTCAATTGCCACGATGTGACCGTTTTCGATGGTCTGGGCCGGTCGCCGGTTGTGCACGAATACCTTGCCCTGCCCCGTCGCCGACAGCAAGTCCTTCGCCGACTCCAGCTTTCCGTACTCATCTTTCCCGTCAAGCAGCGTGTTTTCCAGTGCGCCAAGACGTTCCGTGAAGTCATCGTCAGTTTCACGGTCGGTGCTGGCAACGTCGTAACCGCCGACGAAGCCACGTCGCAGACGCACCGTCGCCTCGGCGGGAAGGTCGATCAGGAAACGGCCCACGCAGACGGTCTTCATCGTGCCGGTCATTTTTGCCACCTTTTGCCTATCCTCGTCGGTCTGGAACGAGTTCGCGAGAAAGGACACCAGCGTCAGGGCTGACGCCATCGCTATACCGACCCAACGCACATGGCGGCTCTTCAGCCGCTTCATCGGACTTCCTGAACGATCTTGACGATGAGATGGCGCATCAGCAGCAGCATGTCTTGGTGCTGGAAACTGTCCTGGTGCCGAAAACCCGTTGGTGCGAACGCGCCGCGCACGTGCGATGCCGCCCCTGCGCCGGATTGCAGCGGCACGGTTTCATCGCCTTGTTCGTCCTGCGGCCACAAGACAAAGCGCAGCCGGACACCGTTCGCGGTTTCCACCTCGCGCGTGTCGGCACTGCCTTTGTTACCATCGGCAACCAGCTTTGCCGCCCGCACGTTGGCGGTCGTGAGCACTGCCGGCGACGTCGAGGGCATGCGCGCCACCCAGCGAATCTTGCCGTACGCTTTCAGCGTTTTGTCCGCGCCGTAAAAAGCGTAGGAATGGCGGTGATAGTACGGTGTGCTCTTGCCGCCCTTGCCATCGACGCCAAGAACCTGGCGGTGAAAGCGTTCCGCCTCGTTGATTGCGTCGAGAATTTTCTTGACCGGCCCGCCGTGCAGCTTGGCGTAGCGCTGCGCCGGGTCTGCCAACGCCGGGTCGATCATCCGGTGCCACGACGTCATGTCCCGGTACATATCGTAGGGATTGCCATCCGGCAGGGACACCATGTCGCGCATATCCTCGTGCGCGCTCACGCCGCGCAACGTTTTGATCACCAGCCACGGCGCCGGATACAGATGATTCGGCAGCAGTTGCAGCAGGCCGGGTGATACCGCCATCACCGGCATCGTTTTGGCGCTCGTATCGCCGGCGATATCGGCGAACCCGGATGCGGCAAAATTGGCCAGTGGCCCGTTGCTGAAATTGCCTGCCTCGGTGCCACAGGCCATGCGCCGGTAGGCCACGGGCGCCCCCAGCGCCGGCATCACGGCGTGCACGATGCCGGCGATGTCCGAGGCTCCACCTGCACCCTCGCTCAGGCGCGCGCAGGCACGCGCGACCAGTCCGCCCATCGAATGCGTCACCAGGATCACGTGGCGGCATGCATGCTTGCGGTCGGTCCAGAAGGCCCGTATCCCGTCGATCCGGGCGCGCAGGCTTTTTGCCGCCACGTCGCACGACGCCAGCCAGTTGTAGCCGAAGGCATAGACCGGATACTGGTAGCCGGCGTAGTGTTCGAGTTCAGCTTCGGTGACGTGCTCGATCTGCCGCACGCCCCAGCGTTGGGGGTCGCATTGCATCACCCGCTTCCAGTGCAGGCGCACCAGACGCGCGCCCTGGGGCGAGAGCTGGAACGTCTTGTCCAGGTTGCGTTGCAAGTCGACCAGCAGCGCACCGTACGAGTCGGCGTGGATTTCTCCCCAGCCCCGCTCGCGCATGACGTCGGGCTCCAGGCCGCAGAGCGGGAAGTCGAGTTCGCCGTCAGGGTCCACCTCGAGGATGGCGGGATCCAGGATGCGCTGGCGCAGTGCAGGCGCGCGCGTTTCCCATACGTCGGCCTCGCGGTATTTGCCGGCGAGGTGATTCGGTGGCCGCCATGCCGGCTCGCCCGCGCGCAGCGCGTCGTCGTCACGCTTGTTCAAATTGGCACGCGCCCGCAGGTTCGAGCCCATGCTGCCGGGCACGAAGATGACCGGAATGACCTTGCGCGATCCGATCGTGACCCGGGCGCGCACCTTGAATGCAACTGGCGTGGCGACCGTGTGGGCCACCAGGCTGCCGTCGCGCTCGACGGTGGGCTGGTGGATGGGCCGGGTCGGTTCGCTCATGCTCTGTCCGTGCCGGTGGGCGACGGATCGCTGGACTGGTCATCGGCCAGCAAGCGGATTTCGATGTCGCCCATGGCATAGCTGTGCAGGATGCTGGTACGGCCTTCATCGTCAGTGATGCCTTCGATGCTGGTGCCGTCTTCGTGCTGCGCGATATAGCGCTGTCCCCTGGCCGGCAGATTCGTCTGGCGGTCGATGACCACCACACGCTCATCGGTTTCGAGGAGGGTGGCCGGCAGCTGCAGGCCGGCCGGCATGCCGCCACCGCCCGTCAGGTAGTCGACGCTGGCGGCCTTGATGACGTGGTTGCCGCTGCTCTGGTGCGTGATTGCACCGCCGTGCCAGTCGGTTTGCGTCCCCTGCGACACCACCTTGACCGACGGCGCTTCGAGCTCGATGCCGGCGGCGGCGATCAGGCGAATCCGGTTGGACGATTTGATCTCGATATCGCCCTTGTGCGTTTCGACGACGATGTCGCCCCGCGCCGCGATCAGCTTCATGCCGAGGTCATACGCGAACAGGCTGAGCGCGCGCGACGCCCGCAAAAACAAGCTGCGCCCGGCTGCCAGTTCGGTGTCGCCGGTCGAGACGATGTCGATCTTGGTGCGCGCGCCCAACGCGATGGCGTCGTCGCTGGCCAGCACCACCCCGGCCGGCGCGCTCACCGCCACCATCGGCGCGCCGCCCTGCGCCAGGCCCGGAGCCACGTTGGAACCGTCATGCCACCGGCGCAGGCGTTCGGTGAGCTCGGCCAGGCGCGGGCTGGCCGCATGCTCTTCGCCGTGCGCGCCCGCCAGCCGGCCCAGTTCGTCGAGCACGCCGTGCATCACCTCGGCGATGCCGACCAGCGCACCGCGTTCGAGCTGGGCGCCACCATCGGCGTCGCTGCCACCTGCGCTGAGCAGGATGCCTTCACCGCCGCGCACGGCAACGGCCTTGCTGCTGCGCAGTTCGGCGCCTTCACCGCGTGCACCGGCCGTACCATTCGAGCGCGGATCGGACAGCCAGCCCAGATTGAGTTCGGCAGCGGCGTGGTCGCTGGCCAGCTGCACGCCGATCTGGCCTGGTGTGTCGTCGAACAGCAACTGCCCGCCGCGCGCGCCGCCAATCTCGCGGCTGCGCATGCCGGCCAGGTAGCGATTGCCCGGCAAGCCGCCCGCGCGGCTCAGCGCCGGGGGCTGCGACCGCTCGTTGTACAACTGCGACAGGATCACGGGCCGGTCAGGATCGCCGCCCATGAACGCCACCAGGACCTCGGTGCCCACGCGTGGCATCCCGAGCGTGCCCGATTGCTGCTGGCTGCCGGCGCCAGCGCCGGCCCAGTTGGATGCAACGCGCACCCAGGCCGAGTCGGCGGGCGTACCCGACGCCCCCGCTCCGTGTGCGTGCCGATGGTCGTCGGTACGCATGCCGGGGAAGCGGATCTTGACGCGGCCCAGCGCATCGCAATGGACTTCTTCGCCAGGCGGACCGGTCACGATGGCGCTTTGCAGTTGCGGATGCGGCAGGTCGGTGCGCGGATCGAAACCGGGGGCCAGCGGGATGCCGCGCCGCACGGCGTCGAAGGTAACGCGCACGCGCATGGGACCGGAGGCGGGCGAAGATGCGGGCGCATCCGCTGGCGCGGGCCCAAGCACCGATGCGGCAAACGCGCCATCGGCGCCGGACAGCGCCGCTCCCATCAGCCGCCGCACGCGCTGCGCAACGTCGGCCGGCAGGTTGTTCTCGGCGTCGACGTGCAGTGCGGTGATGGCGAAGTCGCGTTCGGCAGCCGGGTGCGTGTCAATCTCGGGATGGCCGCTAAGGGTGAACCATTCGCCGGCGCGCAGGTCGCGCACGGTGCCCGCGCCATGAAAGCACTTGGTATCGAGCTCGTGCCGGTTCATGCGCAGCTGGCCCAGGCGCCAGTGGTCTTCGACGTCGTTGCCGGCATGGGGCATCTCGACCTGGTAGTCGTCCAGGCTGGCGGCCAGCCCATTGCCGCTGGGGCCCTGGTCGGCCATGCCGCGCGCGGTGGCCGTCATGAAACTGGTGCCCAGCGGTTTGCGATAATCCCAGCTGTGTCGCGTCGTGCTACCGGCCTGCAGGCGGCGCGCGGCGCACCACGAGACGATCGTGTCGCGCTCTTCGCTGGCGCCGCCCTGGTGGTAGCGCACGACGCCGGCGCTGTTGCGGGGCAGCGTATTGGGATCGTTGAACAGCACCAGCGTGTGGGCGGGTGACGCGTCACGTTCGCTGCCCGGCGCCCTGCTGCGCGCGTGGCCGGGGCGGAACATCCAGGCCACGCCACGCCGGCGCAGCAGGCGACGCACGAAGGCGGCGTCGGACTCGTTGTATTGCATGGTCTGCTCGCGCGGCGGAAACTGGCGCGGGTCGAACAGCGGATCGAGTTCGTAGTCGAATGCGCTGGCCAGCACGCTGTTCGACAGGCGCCATTCGTCGAACAGCACCTGCACGATCTCGAGTTCGTTCTGGTAGCGAAACACGCGGCTGTTGATGCGCTTTTCCATGATCGCCAGCGCGTCGCGGATCACCAGCTGGTACACGCCCAGGCCGCCGTCGAAATCGCCGGCGCGTGCTTCGGCCACGATGCCGCACACGCCGCGCAAGCCGCCACGATCGGTGACGAGCCCGATCTCGGCCGGCAGCGCGATCAGTTCCTTGAGCGGCAGGCGCGGGGTGGACGCGACGCAGGTGACGGTATATTCAAGGCCGCCGCAAATGGCTTCGCTGCCCGTAACACGCTGCGGCAACAACACAGTGGCAAGTGGATGATCAGCGTGGCCGAGACGCAGCCGGATGGGCCGGTGCGCCCCCGATAGCGAACGGTCGTTCTGCAGCATGCGCAGGAATTCGCTGGCGTTGTCCACGTGAATCTCCTGTCCATGCAATGCGCTTCTGGGGGAAGCACATCTTGGCACGCCGTACTGATGGCGTTTTGTCAGGTGTCACAGATGCCAGACGCCGTTTCGGGAACTTCGCCGGGCCGCCTGGCTAGACGGCGGCGCACAAGCCGGCCAGGCGCGGGATCGCGGCCAGCGAGGCGCGATGGGCAGCAATGCGCACGACATCCGTGTCCACGCCGCGCAGTTCGGCCAGCGCCGCGCCGATGCCCGGCAAGTTTTCGGGGCTATTGCGGCCCGGATGAATCCAGCTGGGGGCGATGTCGGGTGAGTCAGTTTCCAGCACGATCCAGTCGAGCAGCAACTCGGTGGCCAGGCGCCGGATCTGCAGTGCGCGCGTAAAGGTCAGGTTGCCGCCGAAGCCCAGGTGCAGCCCCAGGTCGATGAAATTCTGCGCCTGCTGGAAACTGCCATTGAAGGCATGCGCGATGCCGCTCGGCGGGCGAATCTGGCGCAGGTGCTTGAGCACCTGGTCCTGCGAGCGGCGCACGTGCGTCATGACCGGCAAGCCGAAGTCGCGCGCGATGCGCAACTGCTCGCGGAAGAACCGCGCCTGCTTCTCGCGCATCTCGGGCGTCGTGAGTTCGGGGATGAAGAAATCCAGGCCGATTTCACCGATGCCCACGAAGCGCGGATCGTCCATCGCCGCTTCGACGCGCGTGCGCAGGTATGCCAGGTCGTCGTCGTCTGCCTGCGGCACGCACATCGGGTGGATGCCCAGCGCGTAGCAGGCGTTCGGGCTGCCTGCAGCCAGGGCCGCGACCGTATCGAAGTTGCTCCGTTCGACGGCCATGATGACGATCATCGAGACGCCGGCCGCTTCAGCCCTGCGCGCCACGCCGGCGCCATCACCGCCGTATTCGCGGGCATCGAGATGAACGTGCGTATCGATCCACATGGCGTCAGCCCTCTGCTGCCTGCAGGCCGTGTTCGGTCATGCGCAGCACACGGTCGCAGCGGCGCGCCAGTTCCATGTCGTGCGTGACGATCACGAAGGCGGTGCCGAGCGTGCGCGACAGTTCGAGCATCAGGTCGAAGATGATCTGCGCGGTCGTGTGATCGAGGTTGCCGGTCGGTTCGTCGGCCAGCACGCAGGCCGGTTGCGTGACCAGTGCGCGCGCCAGCGCAACCCGCTGGCGCTCGCCACCGGACAATTCGCCCGGGCGGTGCATGACGCGCTTGCCCAGGCCCACGCGTTCGAGGATTGCCTGCGCCAGCGTCAGCGCCTCGGCGCGCGGCATGCGGCGGATCAGGAGCGGCATCATGACGTTGTCGAGCGCCGTGAATTCGGGCAGCAGGTGGTGGAACTGGTACACGAAGCCCAGCG
>Ga0308160_10003258_pt1 | contig 18500 bp, 26 predicted proteins | sample PhyFR1_FD_201036 | JGI IMG/M metagenome (GOLD analysis project Ga0308160, IMG submission 201036) | Phyllosphere microbial communities from UC Gill Tract Community Farm, Albany, California, United States - DLSLF.R1 | ecosystem: Host-associated > Plants > Phyllosphere > Unclassified | place: USA...
GACTGAAGCCCTTGAGGACTGGTGGGAGGTCGGGCCGGTAGGCTATGAGAATGGGATGAATCAGTTTTGGCAGCGAGTCGTGCGGGCGACCAGGTGTTGGACGACTCACCCATCACGACCTTGTCGAAATCGATCTGGCCTTGCGCGGGCCAGGACGAGGGCGGCTTTGCTTCTGGAGCCTCGTACGCGGCCTCTTGCTGAAGGTCGTTGTAGTGAACGACTCGCTCGACAGCGTTCACTGGAGCAGAGAGAGGGACGACCAGTCAGCGTCAAACGCCGTGCCGATGGCAGACCGAACCGGCGTACTGTTTGTCTCCACTTCGGCCGTCTGCCTCGTCACCATTCCGAGCTGCTGGGTGACTGGAGGTACAATTGGGAGCAGAGTGGGTCAGCCGGCTGGATGGCCGAGCAAATCGAAGGATGGGGCGCTGCGTACGAGTGATACAGAACGAGAGGACGAGTCCAACCTGGGCCGGGCTGATGCCGCGGACGCCGACGACACACATGAGACCGACGACAAAGGAGAGAATGGCGCCGAGCGAGTCGAGCCGGATCGCCAGCCAGCGCTGCGAGACGACGCTGAGCTGGAGCGCTCGTGACTCGAGGTCCATGTAGTGCCGATTTTCCGAGACAAAGTTGGCGACGACGTCGTAGGCGCGGATGGTCGAGAGGCCGGTGAGCGTCTCGCTGAAATGCGAGTAGAGGACCGACCGGAGGAGCGCGTCGATCCGCTTGATCTCGCGCGCACTCCTTCGGTAGAAGGACTGCAGCCAAGCGTAACCGAACAACAGGACGACGACCGCGATGAGGAAGTACGGCAGAAAGATGCAGATGAGGACGACGCTGCCGAGGACGTTGGCCGTCGTCATGATGGCCATCCGGAGTGAGTCTGCGAGGACATTGTCGATCGTCTGTAGGGAAGGACCTCGCGCCCGTCAGCATCGACATCGCCAGCAGCGACCTGAGGCGACTCACGTCGCAGTCCTTGCCCAGCACCGACATCAACCTCCCCAAGGGCTGGCTCTGGAACAGGCTGAGCGGCGCAAAGAAGAGGCGGTTGAGCGCAGAGTGATGGAGCCGGCCCGAGGCATTGAAGGAGATGATAGCCATGGTCGCGCCCATGGCGACTGGAGGGTGACGCAGACAGTCAGCGCACCGCAGCAGACGGGCCGGGCATATGGGCAGACTGACAGGTGAACAGGGCCTGCGAGACGCCGAGGGTGGCGTAGATGCCCATGTACTCGCCCTGACTCATGGCAAAGTGGTCGCCCTGCCACCAGGTGAGCCAGACGGATGAGAGGACGAGGCATCTGTGGACGCGTGCAGCCAAGAGGTGGTCAGCGTAAGAATTGTCCAACAGGAGCCGGACGGTGACGGACCCTTGCATGAGAAAAGCGGCACCGAGAAGCAACGGCAAGGTGACGAGGCCGCGCCCCGCCCGGATGTACTCGGTGTAGATTCGGCCCTTGATCTTGCCGACGTGACGCTTCTCTGCGACGATCAGTCGGCCCTCAAGCCGGCCAGTGCCCGAGGCCGCAGCGCTCTTGCCGACCGCCTCGGCCCGGCGCAGCTTGTTGTCGCGCGCCAGAGCCTCGGCCGCGAGCGCCTTCTCCTGCTCGCTCTCATCGGCGTGGTCGCCGCCAAACTCGTGCACGAGCTCCGAAAAGGCGCCCTTGGCCGACATGAGCTCCAGGAACGTGCCCTCTTCGACGATGCGGCCGTCCTCGATCGTGTAGATGTAGTCGACCTCGGGCAGGATGTGGAGCGCGTGAGTTACGAGCAGGACGGCGACGTTCGAGTCTCGGAGACGGGCGCAGATGGCGTCCTGGAAGAGCGCCTGCGAGACAGCGGCGTCGACGGCTGAGAGCGGGTCGTCCAGGATGACGATCTCGGCGTCGAAATAGAGCGCACGACTAGACCGGAGGCCAGGTCAGCGCAGGCCGGCAAACGAGGAGCACGGTGGGAGACGAGACGCACGCAATGTTGACGCGCTGCTTCTGGCCGCCCGAGAGGTTGACACCCTTCTCGCCGATCTCGGTCAGGTCGGCATCGGGCAAGGTCAGGCAGTCTGCGATCAGGCAGGCGTCGGCCATGACCTGCCAGTAGCGCTTCTCCTCGAAGGGCCTACCGAAGAGGACGTTCTCGCGCAGTGAAGCCTGGCGAGGTGCCGAGACCGTCAGCATCGGCGCGCGGTTGGCAGTCGACTAGGTAGAGACGGGGGCAAACGTTCTGGATGAAGGCCGTTTGCGAGCAGTAGGCGACGCGGCCGCCAAACTCGCTGGAGTCGCGAAAAGGGGAGACCAAAGCGTCAGGTCAGGTGGAAGAGTCAGCGCTAGAGCAAACGAGAGGACGGACACCTTGCCGTCGGGCGAAGTCTTCCGCATGTCGCCGATGAGGCCTTGAAGGATGCTGCTCTTGCCGCTACCGACGCGACCGGCGAGGACGGTGATGGCTCCGCGCTTGACCCCCATGTTGAGCCCTTCGACCCGGAAGGGCGGCGCGGCTTCCGCCGGCGCCTTCTCGTCGGCTGCGTTCGGGTCGGCAGTCAGCTGCTTGGCCTTCTTGCGCTGCTTGCGGTCGCCCTTTGCGGTACCCTCTTCGACGGGCGCTTCACCGACGAGCCACTCGAACGAGGCATCGGTCACGCGGATGCCGATATCGAGCGTCGGGTCGGCCGCGTTGGCGACGACGAGCGTCTCGGCCTCAAAGACGACCGTCAGACGCTCCAGCGCGTTACGTGCGTCGGCGATTGCGCTCAGCGCGCGGGGCAGGAACATCAGAGGCTGGCGAAGGAGCTGGAAGAGGGACAGCGCTGTGAAGATCGAGGCGGGATCGCTGGAGACGGGGCGGTGAGATTGACGTCAGCTTGCGCAAGACGACCTCGTTCGACGCGCATAAGGGAAGCCCTCGTACAGGTCATTTCCGATGCCGGCGTAGCAGAGGAAGGAGACAACAGCGGCAAGGGTGGGCTGAGGGAGCAGAGGATGCAAGAGGTCAGCGAGGTCGGCGATGGTTGCGCAGAGCTGCGGCGATTTGGCCCTCACGAGCGACATGGCGATGCTCTGGTTGGCCGCCTTGATGAGCAGGATGGAGCGGATGCCCTGAAGCTCGCTCCAGCGGATGCCGCCGATGCGGTCGAGAAATGGCCGCTCAAGGGTGAAGTATTTGACGATGGCGAAGGAGCCGAGGAGCTCCTGGAGGAGCCGCGACCGGCCGTCGGTGAAGCGCATCGACCGCTTGCGGACCTGGAACTGCATGCCCATGATGCGCGTCTGGACGGGCGTCAGGAGGAGGAAGAGCGAGATACCGACGAGAGCCGAGGGTCCGATCTGTAGCAGAAGGAGGACCGTCGCTTTGTGGTCATGCCAGACCAAACGATCAGTTCCTGCGCCATCGCGCAAGCTGCGGACGACACCGGCACGCACTGATGATGAGCTGGATCGGCGCCGTCCAGACGGCGTGCAACCACTGGGCACAAAAGTCAACCCTGGAGACGTCGGTCGAGAGATGGGCGAGCAGCTTGCCGTTCGAAAGGTGCGTGCGTTCCTTCTGCGTCAGGTGGATGGCTGCGCGGACGAGACGGCACGGATCAGCTCCAGAGGGGCGCTCGTATCGCCGAGAGCGGCGGCCGAACGCACAGATGCTGTAGATGGCAGCGGTGAGCCTCGCCCGCGTCAAGGCGCCGACGCTCATGCTACGCCAGAAGAACTGATGCTGAGCCACACTGGCTAGGATCGTTAGGAAGAGCAGGCCGAACGCCATGCCAACGCCGCGGCCGATGTGCGGTTCCGGGACCGCGTCGGGCGAGGCGTTGTGTCGGGCCTTGGCCTGAGCGAAGAGGATGATCTGGCGCGTGACGAGCGGACCGCAGAGCTGGGCGGTATCGCCGACGACCTTGAAGAGGCCTGTCGGTGATAGGGAGGCGAGGGTCAGCGTCGACGTTGCTGCGTGCGCTTGTCCAGCCACCAGAGACGCACCTCCTGTCCAGAAGAAGAGGGCGACGCTTTCGTTCAAACTCCATGCGAGCGAGGCCTTCTTGCGCCCCTCGCCTGCCCGCCAGGCCTTTTTGCGCCGCTGTCGTCCAACTGAACCAACGAACAGCCACTTGACGCGCTTCAGGAGCGGCGGTTCAACCTCGCCCGCATCGAGTCGGACGTTGTAAGCCTCGGCCTCGGCCTGCCGGCGGGCAAACGCCGCGAGGAGCGAGTCAGCGAGCGGGCCCGATTCACGCGTCAGGTCCATCTTCCAGAGGCTGGAGGGGTAGGGTCCGGCAGACGCAAGCGTGTCAGTGCGCGACGGGCGTGAGGAGTCGAAGCATACGCGCAGACGACGCACTCGGTCGCCTGGAGCGTGCGTCGGTAGCCGAGGTCCATCAGCGGCGTGATCCAGCTGAAGGTCAGGAGCGAGAGGAATGAGGCCGATGCCAAGGGTGTGAGGGCCGCATCGTCGAGCGAGGCCGGTGCGGGCAGCGGTGGCGGCCGACGTCGACGCAGGAGGCGGTCGTGCCAGCTGCGTCGGCGGGGTGGCTCGGCTGGTTCGTCGGTCGTCGTCTTGCCGCCGATGCCGTTGTCGAGGTTCTTGAGCCGCCAGAGACCACCTGAAGCAGGCGCCGCCGGGCCACCAGCAATCACTGACTTTTCGTCCTTGCTATAGGCCTTGTCGAGTACTTCGTCCTCGTCGTCGAGGTCGTCCGACCGGGCCGCAGTCGAGGAGGTCGCTGCATCGGGGGGCTCGGGGCTGCCGGCGAGCGACGCTCCAGCGGCAGCCGGGAACGAGGTCAGGCTGGCGAGGGCGACCGGCTTGTCGTCCATTCGGTCAAAGTGGGCTGGGAGCTGGTCGTGTGCCGGCAATCGCCCCTTCAGCTTAGTAGCATGGGCAGACGGCGTGCGTCGTCGGAGGGGAGGAGCATGCGGCGAGAGGGGGGAGGCGGCGCTGGCCGAAGCCCCCCCTTGAGAAAAAAATAAAGAAAGGCGATCGACCCGGCCTCGGCGGGCTTGGTCCCGGCCCTGCTTGCTGCCGCTGCGAGCCAGACAACGCCTTACCTTGGCCCTACTCCCTCCCTCCCTCCCTCCCTCCCTCACTCTGTCCCTTGCAACGTCGACGGGCTCTCTATCCTTGCGAGCAGACTGGACACCCTTCTACTCCTCGACACCCTCAGCCTCCCTCCTCGCAGGCGTACCTCCCCCCGGACACTCGCCGCACTGGCCCGAAGCGCCCGCATTTCGAAGGCGGCCTCCGCCCCCTCCCTCCCCCTCTCCCGCCCATCCCAGTCGTCCACAATGACGGCCGCCATCGACAGCGTCCACAGGCTGGTCGCCCGAGCCAACGTCACTCAGGGCCAGGCAGGTGCGTGACCTGTCTGCGTCGCGTCGACCGAGTGAGAAACGCGCCGATGCTTACCTCTCGTCTCGCTGCCTGCCAGGCGTCCTCTCTGGCCACAACCCTGCCGAATTCAACCCGACCAACCCGATCACGCTCTTCATCATTCAGCTCTCGCTCATCCTCGTCTTCACCAACGTCCTGGCGCTTGGCTTTGCCCGCGTACGCCAGCCCAAGGTCATTGCCGAGGTTATCGCCGGCATCATCCTCGGACCGACCGTGCTCGGCCGCGTGCCGGGCTTCTCGAGCAGGTCCGTGCTCCCATCCGCGCCCCTGTGCGACGCAACAGAACAGGGGCGTGTCAGCTGACGGGCTGCCCTTCTCCTCCTTGGCAGCATCTTTCCGACGGCAAGCCTCTCTTACCTCAACCTCGTCTCGACGATCGGTTCGTCCGTCTAACTCACTCAACTCGCCCGCCCGCCCGCCCGACTGCGCCTCGCCACCTTCTCCCGGCGCCGGCCGCCCCAGCCCCCCTGCCAAACCCTATCTTCGCGTCGCTGACCCGCCCGCCTCCTCCGCTCCAGGCCTCGTGCTGTTCCTCTTCCTCGTCGGCCTCGAGGTCGACATCGGCGTCATCAAGCGCAACGCGCGCGAGTCAACCGTCATCGCGCTGGCCGGCATGATCCTGCCCTTTGGTCTTGGCGCGGCGGTGCGTCCGTCGCGTGCCATCGGACCCTCTCGCCATGCCTCGCTGACCAGGCGTCCTGCTCTCGCACCGGACAGATTGCCGTTCCAATCTACCACGAGTTCATCCCGTCGACCGTCAACTTTGGCCACTTTCTGCTGTTCACCGGTGAGTTTCGGGCGCGCGGCTTCAGGGCGAGGGAGGCCCCGGGTCTGACGAGCCCCTTTCGCAGGCACGGCCATGTCGATCACGGCCTTTCCGGTCCTCTGCCGGATCCTGACCGAGCTCAAGTTGCTCGAGACGACGGTCGGCGTCGTCGTCCTCTCGGCCGGCGTCGGCAACGACGTCGTCGGCTGGATCCTGCTCGCCCTGACCGTCGCGCTCGTCAACTCGGCCGCGGGCGGCGAGGGCACGGGCGTCACCGCCGTCTATATCCTGCTCTGCGCCGTCGGCTGGACGCTCGTCAGTCCGCTCGCCTCTCCTTGCGACAGCTGCGCGTCGTCGCTGACCGCCGTGTGTTTCCCCTGATCGGTAGCTCCTCGTCTACCCTGTCCGGATGGCCATGCGCTGGCTTGCGATCCGGACCGGCTCGATCGAGGCCGGCAAGCCGTCTCCCTTTATGATGTGCGCCGCCGCGACCTCCAATTGGTCTTTACCACGGGGCGTTGCAGCAGGCTGACGATCCCTTGCCGCCGCGCCGCCAGGACCGTCACCCTCTTCCTCGTCTTTGCTTCGGCCTTTGTGACCGACATCATCGGCGTCCATCCGATCTTTGGCGGCTTCCTCGCAGCCTTTGCGGTCCCTCGCGAGGTCGCGCTCGACATTGTCATCAAGATCGAGGACCTCGTGACCGTCCTCTTCCTCCCCATTTACTTCACCCGTCCGTCCCGCCTTGCTCTCGCACTTAACCCGCTCCGGCACTCTCTCAGCTGACGTCGCCCCCTTGATCCGCCCAGTCTCCGGTCTCAAGACCAACCTCGGCTTGCTCGACGACGGCAAGACGTGGGGCTACGTCGTCCTCCTCTGCGTCGTCGCCTTTGTCGGCAAGTTCGGCGGCTGTGCCGTTGCCGCTCGCCTCCAGGGCTTCAACGCTCGCGAGAGCTGCGCGATTGGAACGCTTATGTCTTGCAAGGGCCTCGTCGAGCTCATCGTCCTCAACGTCGGTGCGTGGCGTGTCGCCTCCGCGCTGTCTGGTCGCGTTCTCTGTTTGCTTCGCTGCTGATCCACCGTCCTCCCCGCGTACGTCAGGCCTCTCTGCCGGCATCCTGACCCCTCGCGCCTTCAGCTGCTTCGTCCTGATGGCCATCGTCCTCACCGTCATCACAACCCCGCTCACGCTCTGGTGCTACCCGCCCCGGGTCCGGCACATCATTTCGCAGCGCCGGCGGCATCGGACGCTCTCGACCGCCTCGGGTCGCGGCGACGCCGGCGGGATCGACGACGGCACGGTCGACGGCCGGAACCGGCTCGGCCTTCAAGCGCGCTTCGCAAGCTCGCTCGCCGACATCTCGTCGGCTGGCGTCCGGCTTTCGACCCTGCGCTACTCGGTCGTGCTCATGCGCATGGAGCAGGTGCCGGCCGTCATGACACTCCTCAAGCTCTTCCAGCCCCGGCTCAGCCCCGCCGCCACGACGGCCGCCTCAAGCGCGACGGACGAGAAGCATGGTGCTGCTGCGGTCGACCCGCTGGAGAAGGGCAGCGGAACGACTTCGGCGGCCGGGTCGCCTGAGCCCGAGCTCGCAGCCATCAGCGTCGACGCCCTCCGCCTCGTGTGTGCCGTCTTTTCTTTCGCCCTCTGAGACCCGAGCACTGACGCCGCCCCTGTCGATCCTGCGCGCCCCGACCCGCAGATGGAGCTCTCGGGCCGGATGAGTGCCGTCATGCGCGTCGCCGACTCCGAAACGATCCTCGCCCGCGACACGGCTATGCAGATTTTCAAGACGGTCTGTCCTGGCCCTCGATATGTCTGGAGGCCGCAACGCGCTGACCACTGGCCCGAATGCTCCCTCCAGTTCGGCAACCTCAACCAAATTGCCGTCCAGCCGGCCATCGCGATCGTACCCCAGGACTCGTACCCGACGAGCATCGTCAGCCACTCGGAGGGGACCGAGATGATCATCCTGCCCTGGACCGTCGGCTCGGCCTCGCTCCCGGCCGACGACGAGGGCGGCGCGATGCCGGCCGCGACGACGACCGCCGCCAGCTCGCCCAACCTCGCCGAGGTCCTCTTTGCGGCCGACTCGGCCGCCCACCCGTACACCAAGAACTTTGTCCGCCGCGTCTTTGCCGAGTCGCCGCGCGATGTGCGTTGACTTACTCCCGACGAGCCGCACTGCGAGCTGCTCGACCGACAACTGACGCCCTCTCTCCCTGTCTCGCAGGTCGGCCTCTTCATCCACCGCGGCACCAACCTGATGGAGCCGCTCGCCCACCAGAACGGCGTCCATGTCTTTGTACCCTTCCAAGGTGGAGCCGATGACCGGCTCGCGCTCTCGCTCGCCGCCCAGGCCTGCCTCAACCCGCGCGTGACGGCGACCGTCGTCCGCGTCCTGCCGGCCGGCGCTGGGCCGAGCTCCGGACAGCAGGGCGGGCCGCTGTCAACCGTCCTGACGTCGTCGACGGCCGACCCGGCGGACGTCAAGCTTCACGCGGCGGCGCTGATGGAGAGCCAGCAGACGATCGGACGCTCGGTGCGTGCCCACGCAGGCGGCGACGATCGGCCAGACTTTCGACTGACCGTCTTCACCCGCCTGTCCCCTCGCCGCAGAACACCGCTTACGCCAACGTGCAGAGCAAGATTGCCTCTGACGACGATGATGAGAAAGCCTGGGCCTTCTTGAGCGCCCGCGCGACGCACGACCCCGAGCTCGGCCGGCGACTCGTCCTGGCGACCGAGTCGGCGACGTTGGCTACCGGCGGCTCGCTCGGCGCGATCAGCCGCAAGGCGTCCGAGGTCGCGCGGGCGGCCGAGAGTCGGCGCGAGAGCTTCATGCTGTTTGTCGGACGCGGGCGGTCGGGCGCGGCGGCCGAGCGGGACACGGTCGAGATCGCCGCCGTCCTCGCTGCCAACCGCGTCAACCCGGGCACGGGTGCCGAGATGCGGTCAGTCTCGGGCCTGCTTGCCTTTCGGCGCTCTGCGGCCCTCCCCCGTTTACCGTGTCCTGACGCTCTGCTTCTGATCTGGGATAGGCGCACGCTCGGCGACACACTGACGGCGGTCATGGTTGCCGGGCCCCCGGCCGTGACGGCCTACTACGCCGTTCAGGCCGGCAGCAACCTCCCCCCGGCCGTCTACGTCGAGGCCGTGTGACACCCTTCTGCTCCCTGACGACCATCCTCTTGACGACCGTTTCCTGCCCGCTTACGAACCCCTTCCCCTGAACGCCCTCCGCGCGACCTCCCTCCGTCTCCGTCTCCCTCGCCTCGATTGTCTGTTCAAACCTTCGTCCCCTGTTGTACCGGCTCCCGTAACGCTTTTCTCCGCTTCGCGCGCCACACCCGTGCCACCCGCCTCCTGTTGATGACACCTTTCCCTTCGCGACACGAGGACTCGTGAAAAGAGGCCAAGGGCATGGTTCACTTCTTCTTCTTGCCGACCTTGTTGGGGTTGCGCCGGCCGGTGCCGATCTCGGGCAGGAACGAACCCTGCTGCCGGCGGCCCTTGCCGCTCATGCCGACGGCGTGCATCTCGGGCATCCAGTCCGGGTCCATCCAGTTGCTCGCGAGCGCGCCCGGTCCGGCCGCACTGCTGAGCGCGGCCGCTTTTGCGAGCCGCTTGTCGTCCTTCTGCCGCCGGCCCTGCTCGCGCTTGACGCCCCGCTGGAACTCGGCCTGGTCCTCGCGCAGGATGAGGCCCGAGCCGCCGTGCTTCTGGCCCTTTGCGCTGCCGGCGACCGGGGCCGGGATCGAGAAGCGCGTTCCACGGGTCGAGTGGTGGTAGTTTTTCTTCAGGTGGACGACCGTCGTCTTCTCGGTCGTCGAGGTCGGGTCCGAAGGCGCGACCGTCGTCACCGAGACGCGGAGCAGCGTCGGCGAGCCGCACGACGGGCAGAACTTCTTTGACGGGTCCTTGCAGAGCCTGCAAGCAGGCGGGCGGGCGGGCGGGCGGGCGGGCGGACAAAGCGGACGGGAGGACGTCAGCGTGGGTAAGGCTCGATCGAGTATGCCGCTGCAGCAAGGGGGGGGGGGCTGGGGACACGCACTTGAAACAAGCGTGGCAGCGGAGGACCCAGCTCCGGACGCTCCGAATCCGCCGGCCCTCGCCGCCGACGAGGTTGAGACCCATCTGGAGCAGGACGTTCTGGACGGCAAAGTCGGACGTCATGCACGCGCTCTTCATCACCGCCCGCGGCTTCTTTGGCTGGAGGTTGTTGCCCCGGGCCGCCGAGGTCTCGGGCAGGGCGAGGCCGAGATCGCGCGCCTTGAACTTGTTGACGTTGGCCGGGGTGATCCACTCGCCGCCCGTCTCCTCGTCGTCTTCCGAGTGCGAGTCGTCGAGCTCGTCGGTCGGGTCCTCGGGCGCATACGACGCCGGGTAGCCGCCGCTCGTCGACGGGCCGGCCTCGCTGCTCGGCTCCGAGTGCGCCGGCTCGGCCTCAGGCGCAGCGTCGTCGGCTGTCGGCGACGATGACTCGGACTCCTCCTTCAACGACACCTTCTCGACCTCCCGAACCAGCGCCTCGTCAGCCGCGCCAGTCTCCTCGAGACCGCCGGCTTCCATGGCCGCGCCTGCCGAGGGCGACGGTGCGCGCGGCGGTGGCGGCGGCGGCTTGGCGCCCCAGGACGAGCCGGCTGCGAGGAGCGAAGCCGAAGCCGGGGCGAAGGCCGGTCCGGCTTTGATAGGAGCTCCAGGCGTCGGGGCAGAGTCGGTAGCAGTGGTCTCGGGCGCGGGCAGGGAGGAGGACGAGGGGCGGGGCGAGCCGGTCAGGTCGGCAGCGGCTGCGCTGACGGCCTCGTCCTTTGGCGGTGGAGGCTTGCCTGACGGAGGCTAGCGGACAGAGAGGATCAGGAATCCGATTTAGTCGCTCCGTTCAGGCAGGAGGCAGTAAAGGAGGATAGCTCGGGCGAACCTTGTGCAGGTCATCCTTGACGCGCCAGTGGCCGTTCTCCTCGACCTCGACCGCGTACGTCAGGGCGAGGACGCACATGTCGGTGTGCGACAGGACGGCATAATCTCCCGTCTGCTTTGCAAAGGCGGTCACTGCGCAGACAGGAGAGGGATTGTAGGTCGCGGTCAATCAGCAGGTCGAGCAGCAGGCCGGCAACGGGCGCGCGCAGACCGGGGGAGAAGACGGACCCTTGGCGAGGCTGACGGCGTCCGGCTCGCGGACGACGACCTCGACGCCCTCCATCAGGCCGAGCCGGTCGAAGTGCTCGCGCGCGCGCCTGTCGCGGATCTCGGCGAGCACCTGGGGCGCAATCAGGTAGCGCGAGGCGAGTCCGCGGAGGGGGAAGAGGGTCAGGAGCGGGGCGGCGTCGAGGATGAGGTTCTTGATCGGCGGCTGCGAGCCGGCTTGGGGCGGGGCGAGCGTCGGCGTCGAGGGACCGGCCTGGGCGGCGATGGGTGCCTCGGCGGTGGCAGCCGGTGCGGCGCTGTCCTGCTGGGGCGAGGCCATAGCTGCAAGGAGGTAAGGGGGCAGGGAGGACTTGATGAGGTGAGGCTCGGAAGGGGTTCAGCAGCAGGTGGCTTCTGGCGCGCAGGCGACCGACCCCTCGCCGCCGCCTGGCCCGGCAGCAGGTTCTCGCTCGCTCGTCAGCCTCCGACCGGTTCTAACCCTAAGTCCGGCTGCCCGCTCGCCCGGCCGGCGCGTCTCGACCGACCCGACCTCGACCATCTCTGACCCCTCGCCCTCCCGACCCTCATTCGCTCGTGTGTACCGCGCGCCCTGGCTCCTCGAGAACTGTAGGCGCTCGTCCGACTGATCTGATTGCCCCCCTCCCTAGGCCATGTCGACCTCCAGCGCCCTCTCGGCCTCGTGCATCTTCTGCAAGATCATCCGCGGCGAGATCCCCTCGCGCAAGCTGGCCGAGACGGCCCACTCGTTTGCCTTCCTCGACGTCGGGCCGCTCTCCAAGGGTGCGCCTACGCTGCCGCCCTTCCCTCGGGCCGTCGTCGTCGGCTGACTCTATGCTCTCGGCCGTCCGCTAGGCCACTGCCTCGTCATCCCCAAGTACCACGCGGCCAAGGTCCACGAGCTCACGGACGAGCACCTAGCCGACATCCTCCCCGTCGTCAAGAAGCTCGCGCTCGCGACCGGCGCCGACGACTTCAACGTGCTCAACAACAATGGCCGGAACGCCCACCAGGTCGTCGACCACGTTCACTTCCACGTGCGTCCTCGTTTGCAGCCGAGAGCGCCGTCCCCTTCGCGCTCGGTGACCGCAAGGCTAGAGGACTGACGACGTGATCCTTTGCCCCTGTCCGGCCGACGCGCAGGTGATCCCCAAGCCGTCGGCCAGCGATGATGCCGGCCTGTCGGTTCCCTCCCTTGCCTTTCCCTGACGACGGGCTCCCAGACCGCAGCTCGTCCCAATCGCCCACCGCTGACCCGCCCATCCTTACGCGCACCCCTTGCCGCACACTTCTCTCACTCCGCAGCGGCATCAAGTGGCCGACGACTTCGCCCGTACGTCCCTTTGCACGTCATTCTTCCTCCGCGCACTCTATCCCGCATGCCTCGGACGGCTCGTCGAAACCCCTGGACCGCTCTCCATCCGACGTGCTGACCCACCCACCCTCCCTTCCACTCCATTCGCCCGCCCTCTGCAGACGGCCGAGGAGCTCGACGCTGTCTTTGCCGAGATGAAGGCCAAGCTCGAGAGCCTTTGAGCGGCCTCAATCCGTGCGGTCGTGCGCGCGTGCGCCGGAGTTCAGGGTTGATGAGGGGTTGCTCGACGGGGGGGGATTTGTTGTAATGCCTGTGCCGAGATAGCGCACTGCCTTCCGATGGAGGTGCAAACTTGCAAGGGCTGGCCGGCGAGCGATTGGGAGAGGCATGTCTGGCTTGGCCGTCTGACGCTCGTGCTCGACGACGGCTGCGTGCGAGCTCGGCCTCCGCCGCGAGTCATCGGCCACTCTGGCGACCTGCCTCCCTTACCTCCACGACGATCGCATGCCCGTTCACTCGCCTACTTCCAGACGTCCTCTCCTATGCTCCTCTCGACCTCAGCAACAGCCCTCGTCGGCCTGACCGTCGCCGCCGCCGCCGTGTCCTCGTCTGCAGCATCTGTTGCACCCCTCGTCCAGGCCCCCTTCCTCTCGTCGGCCTCGGCCGAGTACAAGGTCGACCTCACGCTCGGCGTCATGTCGCGTTGCCCGGACGCCTTACTGGTCGAGGCTCTCATCGACCGGACGCTCGCCGACGAGCGAGTCAACGGCAAAGTCGCCCTCGAGCTTGTCTACATCGGCGCGCTCGAGCGAGGCGGGGTGACGTGCAAGCACGGCGAGCTCGAATGCGCAGGCAATGTCCAGCAGCTTTGTGCGGCCGCTCACCTCGACCAGGGCAGCTGGTGGCCATTCGTCGTCTGCCAGAACGGCGAGCCGTCGCGGATCGGGACGACCGACCTGGCTGAGGAGTGTGCGGCGCGGGTCGGCTTCGCGTGGGCCGGCGCCGTCAGGGGTTGCGCGGAGGGCGACGAGGGCAAGGGCCGCTTGCAGGCAAACGTCGAGCGGTCGCAGGCGCTCGGAGTCGAGAAGAGCGCGACGATCCTACTAGGAGAAGAGCACAAGGTGCGTCATGCCCTGCCCTGCACTTTGCGTCGATCGCTGTCCGCCGCTGCTGAACAGGTCAGTTGCGCGCCCTTTGCGAGCAGGTCCGGTGCATCCACGATGGCGTCTGGAAGTCGTGCGACGGTGCCGTTCTCCCCTACTCCCAACGACCTGCTCCACGTTGACCCTGGCTGACCCTGACTGACTCGCTCTTTTGTCGTCGCAGCTGGCCACTCGGTCGACGACCTTGTGCGCTCGATCCTCGAGGCATGGGAAGGGCGGCTCTAGAGGAACGCTCGATCCACTCGCCCTCGCCCTCTCGCAACCCTATCGCTCAGACGTTGTACCATGCGCCTCTTCCATTCTCTCACGTCCCGTCTGTCCCAGCCCCTTGAGCACCTGTCTGTCCTGTCCTAGCAAAGAGGCGGCACTCTTGCTTGTCGAGTGCCCGCCGTTAAGTACGCCCTGCCCCCCGTGATCGCGCCCGCCGGACGCGACGCCGGCCGCGGCCCGCGCGAGAGTCGCGTCGTCCGTGGCGCTACCTCTCTCGCAGTCACCCCCTTTCGTCGCTCTCTCTCCCTTTCCTCCACCACTCCATCGACGACTGCTTTCGCGCCGCCGTCGATGTCATCGTCCGAGGACGCGGGCTCCAGCAAGCGCCGGCGGCTCAACGGTGACGGCGTCGTAAAGGCTGAGCGGGTCGCGGCCGCCGCTTCGGGCACGGCACCATCGACCTCGAACGGCGCTCGGGACTCGTTGAGCACCCTCCAGCCATCACCTGCGCCCAACGGCCGGGCTCGCGAGCGGTCGGGCTCGCACATCAACGGGCATGAGCGACCAGAAGAGGAGGACGACGAAGGAAGCGCTGCGCCTGTGGCGAAGCGGCCCAAGAAGGAGGAGCCGGTCGAGCGCAAGCTCGCGGACGTCGTCAAGCACGAGCCAGCCGCTGCGGCCGGGGACGACTCGGATGCTGACCCAGATGGGCCGATCGACGATGGCGACGGGCTCATGGCCGACCTGAGCGCTGAGGCCCGCGAGCGGCTCGCGATGCGCGACGCCGACGGGTACGTCGGGTCTCTCCTGCTGTCGGGTGGTGTGCCTACGACCGACAGGTTGACCGGAGCCTTCGGTTCCTCTCCCTCCTTTCTTCGACGCACGCAGCTACCTGCCCGGCGCTATCGTCCGTGTCCAGCTCAAGAGCTTCCTGACTTACGACTTTGCCGAGTTCTTCCCGGGTCCTTACCTCAACATGATCATCGTGCGGCCCTCATGCCCCGAGCCGGCAGGCGATCCTGCCCGAGGCTGACGACCCCACCCGCGCTTCGGCCTGCCATCCAGGGACCCAACGGCTCGGGCAAGTCGACCGTCGTCAATGCGATCGCGATCGGTCTCGGCTGGTCGCCTAAGGTGTGTGCGCCAGCCCAAGCGCACTCTTTCGCCCGCAGCGGCTGACACGAGCGTCCGCCCGGTCAGATCCTCGGCCGGGCCGACGACCTGAGCCAGTTCCTCAAGTACGGCGCAAAGGAGGCCTATGTTGAGCTCGAGCTCAAGGGTTTCGCTGGCAAACGCAATCTCGTCATCAAGCGGACGCTCGGCAAGGACAGTAACAAGTCCAAGATGGAGCTGAACGGTAGGGATCCGGTTCCTCTCCGCAACCGCCCCTCTGCAGTCTGATCGCTGACCGTGCTTGCTCTCTTGGCCACAGGCAAGCATGCCACGCTCAAGAATGTCCGGGCGGCCGTCGAGGCGCTCAACATCCAGGTCGGCAACCTGTGCTCGTTCCTGCCGCAGGACAAGGTGTCCGAGTTTGCGTGCATGACACCGCAGGAGTTGCTGGCCCAGACGCAGAAGGCAGCCGGCCCGCCCCAGATGACGGCCTGGCACAAGGACCTGATCGAGGCCGGCGGCAAGTTCAAGGAGCTCGACGAGAACCTCCAGCGCAAGAAGGACGAGCTCGGCAGCAAGCAGCGGGCGGCCCAGCGGCTCGAGGGCGAGGTCCGCAATGCCAAAGACCGCGAGAAGCTCGTCGAGGAGGTCCGTTCGCCGGGAACGCCCTGAAGCGCCTCCAGCCGCTGATCTTCCCTTCTTTGATGATGCGCGACGCGCAGATCACCTACCTCGACCACGTCATCCCCTTTGCGGCCTACACGAAAGCCCGTGAGGGCTACAATCAGCTTCGGGCCGAGCGCAAGGCCGCCCATAACGACGTCAAGGCCGCCCAGGCCGCGGTCGAGCCGTTTGAGGCGCTCCAGGAGTACGTCCCGCTTCTCTTATCCCCTCGCGGCGTATGCTGATCGTCTGCGACCGCCTCTTGACAGGGAGTTCAAGCTCGCCGGTCAGGAGGCGACGGCCCGCAAGAAGAAGGCCCAGGCGGCCATGGCAAAGCTCGAGACCAACATGAAGACCAACAAGAAGAACATCGAGACCGCTCTCGAGCGGGTGGAATCGTGCATGGCCGGCCTCGCCAACATGAAGTCGCAGGCGGTCGCGCGTAAGGCCAAGCTCCAGGACGCCAAGGCCGCCGTCCACACGGCCCAGGAGCGGTGCGACGCCCGGGCCGAACCGGAGCCGATGGGCAACCTCGAGCAGGCCGCGGTGGGTAGCCCCGCCTCCCTTTGGCCTCCAATCATCCTGCGCTGATCGCTCTACCCTCTTCGTCCTTCGCGCCAGAACGAGGCCCGGCTGGCGACCCGGCAGATCGACGACCGCATCTCGGCCGAGGTCAACGAGCGGCGGCAGCCGCTCGACCGCCAGATCCACGAGAAGGACGCGCGCATCAGGCAGCTCCAGTCGCAGTCAGGCCCTGATGCCACACCCCGTCCGGGCAGACGTGGCCATGCTGACCGGTCGCATGTCCCCCCTCGCGCCTCAGCATCCACAACCTCTCGCAGCTTGGGCATGCCCGGCTCGAGAACCTGCGGCTGTGGCCCAAGTCAGAGCACATCTACCAAATGGTCCTTTTCATCCGGGAGGATGCCGCACGGGTCGCCAAGGGCGAGCCTTCGTACTTCAAGATGAAGGTCTTTGAGCCGCCCTGTCTCTCTGTTGACGTCCCGGACCGGAAGTTTGCCAACGCGGTCGAGGCTTCGATGAACCAGACTCACCTCCGGGTAAGCGCCGGCTCGCCAGACGCTCGTCTCGGGGTCGCAAGAACCCACGCTCTCGGGTCTGACCTCTCGGCTCCTCCCCCACCGACAGACGATCATTTGCCAGTGCCAGGAGGACTACCAGCGCATCTCGGCCTTCACCGACAGCGACCGCAACCCGCTCAACAAGCAGCTCGCGAGGCTGAACGTGACCTGCGTTGAGCCGGGCACGGCCCGCGAACGACCACCGATGGGCCAGGAGGAGGTGCGTCCCTCCCAAGCAGCACGTATGGCCGCGCTGCTCGATGGCTGACCGCGGCTCTCGCCCTGCCCTGTCCAGCTGCATCAACTCGGCTTCCAGGGCTTTGCCATCGATTTCGTCCGTGCCCCAGAGCCCGTCGTGACGTTCCTCGAGGTCCATGCCGGCCTCCATCGGACCGTGCGTGCTGCCTCCTTAGCAGCCCTGCCCTTGGCCCATCGAGCTGACGCGCCGAATAACCATGCTTCGTCCCTCTCGCCAGGCCGTCTCGCTGAATCCGATTGGCCGTGGCGGCCTCGACTGGGAGCGCGTCAACGCGTCCTCGCTCACGACCTACGTCGCCGGCGACACGTCCTTCCAGACGTCGACCTCGCGGTACGGCGCGCGGACAAAGTCGAGCACGACCCAGGACGTCAAAGCGGCCAAGAGCTTTGCGACGTCGGTCGACCAGTCGCAGATTGACAGCGTCCAGGCGCAGATCCAGGCGCTCATGACCGATATCGGCGAGCTGCGGCGGTCGATCCGCGAGCTCGAGAAGCATGAGGTCGAGCTGCTTCGCGAGAAGGCTGGGCACGAACACGAGCATGTGCGTCTTCTGCTTGCCCTCCTCTGCCACCTTTGCCTGCTGGCCTGACTTGGGCTCGACCGCTCCTTGCGACCCTCGCAAAAAAAAAAGTCTGAGCTCCTGCAGCGGATAAAGGTCATCAAGGAGCACCAGAAGCGCAACGCCCAGCTCGACCAGATCCTCAGTGAGCCCACCGAGTCGGGTCGCTGAAGCCGAGTGACGTTCTCACCCCTCGTGACGCTTTCCCTACAGACGAGGCCAAGTCGCGGTACGAGCGGCTCCGGAATCAGCCGTCGGACGAGGAGCGCCGCGAGCAGCTCATGCGCGAGCTCGCCCTGGAGATCCAGGCCAAAATCAAGCAGGACCTGCGCCATGCGGTCAGTCGGTGTCGTGGATGTTAGATCCCGCGCGCTCAGCCTGACCCTGTTGTCCGCCCTACGCTTCCCTCCCAGGCTTCGTGCCTGCAGCTGTCGAAGGTCAACCAGGCGGTCACCGACTGCAACCTCGAGGTCATGCAGGTCCAGGCCAACCTGTCGGCGCTCGACGACATGAAGCAGGAGGGCGCGCATGCCGCGGACGAGGCCGTCAAGTACTTTGAGGAGGGTTCGTCTTGCCCCGGTCGACCCGCCTGGCAGCTGGTGTCGGTCACTGATCCTCGACCCGCCCCCCGGCAGTCCAAGCCAAGTTTATCAAGCAGAAGGAGAAGACGGCCAAGGCGCTCGACAAGGCCCAGTCGCAGCTCGACGAGCTCGACGAGGAGGCGCGCGAGGCCTTCCAGAAGCGCCGCATGGTGCGTCCAGCAGGCCCGTCTAACACAGGGATCGATGACTGACCCCCCCCCCCCCACCACTGTCCCTCGCAGGGGGGCCCCGGCGAGG
>Ga0308160_10003259_pt1 | contig 18499 bp, 33 predicted proteins | sample PhyFR1_FD_201036 | JGI IMG/M metagenome (GOLD analysis project Ga0308160, IMG submission 201036) | Phyllosphere microbial communities from UC Gill Tract Community Farm, Albany, California, United States - DLSLF.R1 | ecosystem: Host-associated > Plants > Phyllosphere > Unclassified | place: USA...
CAGGCTTTTCGACACTGGTGCCTCCATTCATTTTCAGTTTTGTGTTTGGCGGCATGTTCTCCAGCCGGCGGACCTCGTCCGCGTCCATGAACGGCTGCTCGCCGGCGCGGCCCAGGGCGATGCGGTATGCGTCATACCGCGCCTTCAGATCGCCGCGCTCGAGCGCCGCGGTGATGTATTCGACGAAGTACCGCTCGCGGACCGGCCACAGCTTGGTGTTCAGTTCCTGCTGGATCGGCGTCAGGTGCCGCTGCAGCGTGTATCGGACAAAGCCCATACCCTGCTGCGCCACACCGGTCCCCCAGTTCGACACGGCGCCGCCGTGCCCGACCATCGTGGGCGGCACGCCGAAGATGCGGCAGATTTCTTCGACGGTGAAAAGGCGCGTGGCCAGGATCTCGGCGTCCTTCGAATTCACGCTCAGCTGGGCGGGCTGCAAGCCACCCGACAGGATCAGCGGGCCGCGCCCGCCGTTCTGCGCGCGCGCAATCAGCGACGCCTTGAGCTGCTCCAGCTGCGCCTTGTCCAGCTTCGACGCCGTCTGCAGCGCATAGTCGAAATTGCCGCCGCCGGCGAGGAACCGGCCGGTGTACTCCTGGGCGGCCAGGGCGGTGCCGATCGCCTCCAGTGCCGCGTACGTGAGCGGGCTCGGGCTGGTCAGTCCGTCAAACCCCAGGCTCGGCAGGTGGATGATGTCCGCCCGGTCGAGCACATACATTGGCTTGTTGTCAGGGGTGATCCGGTACCGCACGACGTCGCCATCTTTGAATGGGCAGACGGTGTGGCGCGGCAGCGGCCGCCAGCCCGAGACCTTGTTGCTGTAGAAATTCGGGCGGATCCATTCGCCGAAGCCGTCGCCGTGCGACAGCTTGGAAAGGATGATCGCCTCCCAGGCGGCGGCCGACGTCCAGCCATCACTGGCCAGCTCGTTCAGCATCCACCAGTAGTCATGGTTCGCCGAGTCGCGATCGTTGCCCTTGCGCTCGTAGATTCCGATCGGCAGCGTGGCAATGGCGCCGGCGATCAGCGCCATGCAGGCGTAGGCGGCCGACACTCGCATGCCGGTTTCGGCCGTCACGGTCGATCCGGACGACGACCGGTGGGCGGCGCCCAGCAGGTTGGCCAGCTCACCCATCGACATACTGCCGCTGGAGTTCTCGCCCAACGCCACGATGCCAACGCGCTCTGCAGCGCCATCGCGACCGGCCATCCAGGAGTCGAGCACGCGCGATGTGTGCGGCGTCTTCTTCAGGTTCAACAATTGCCCGGTCATTAAAAGTCCAATACGTGAATTTCCGGCGCCGCCGCCCCGGCGGGGTTCAGCGCCATCAGCGATACCGCGCAGAATGCGGCCATCAGCGGGTCGATCTTGGCCTTGCCGCTGGCCTGCTTGGTGATCAGGATGGCGTTGCCCTTGTCTTCGATGCGCGCATTGCCGACGCACCAGGCCATCATCGGGCGGCCAGCGTGCAGCAGCTCGCCGCCGGCGACCTTCCGCTCGGTGTCCTTGATAGCGCCGTTCAGTTTGTAGCCCTGGGAGATCGCGACGATCTGCGTCATGTCGATGTCGCGCTCTTCGGTGATCAGCTCGTCGACGATTGCGCCGATGCCGGCGGCGTCGACGCCGATGCCCTTCACTTCCGGTAGCAAGCCCGCATCGCGCACCTGGCAAATACGATCGGCCACAGCCATGACATCATCGCCCGGCCGCTTCACGATGGTGAGGTCGCCTTGCTTCTGGAAGTCCAGCAACCGTGGCGCGATTTCCTTGCGCCGTTCCAGCGCAATCTCGTGCACCCAGGCGTGACACCACAGCAGCCACTGCCCTGTTTCGCGATCCCGGCCCAGCACGGCCAGACCGAGCATGTCGTCCAGGCCGCCGCCGTCAATCCCAACCACCGCCACGTCGGATCGCTCAATGATCGATTCCAGGGTGATGGTCTTGTCGACGGCCGCCTCCCAGAAGTCAGCGCCGGCCCAGCGATCTGATCGCAGGTTCAGGCCGATCTCGACGTTCGCGTGCTTGGCCATGAAGCCGCGAAACGATTCGCCGCCCGCTAGATTTGCTTTGCTGAACTCGCGCTCCAGGAATGCCTGATCGACCGAGAACCCCATGTTCGGGTTCACCATCGCCATGTTTTCGAGCAGCAGGCAATCGCCCGACACAACCATTTCAGGCGGATGCTCGAAGATGATCGGGACGAAGGCGGGGTCGACGATCTCGCCGTCGCGCACCTTGCGCGCATAGTCCAGCTTCTGCTTAAACACACCGGCTGGCGGCTCGTCCGACTGGGTTGTCAACCAGATTACAAAGCCCTCGGGGCGCGACGCCAAGCCGCCCAGTGCCTCACGAAACATGTTCTCCGCGCTCGGCATCTTGCCGAACAGGTGCAGCTCGTCGACCAGCGTGCCCACGGCTTTCTTGCCGCCGACCGTATTCTGGTCCGCCGCCAGCACCTTGAGGATTGCGTTGCTCTCCCGGTGCGTGATGGTTTTCACGTGCGACTGAACGTGCATCAGGGCGTCGAGCTCGTCGTCCTTCTGCACCATGTCGCGCGCTGGCGTATAGGCGTTGTTCGCCACCTCGACGGTCGGGGCCAGCACCGAGAATTCCGCCGACTGCCGCCAGTTCAGGATCAGCGCGGTCAGCATGATCCCTGCCGCGACGGTGCTCTTGCTGTTCTTCTTCGGCAGCAGCACGAAAAATTCGACGATCAGGCGTCGGCCGCTCTCGGCATCGTAGGCGCCGAAGATGCAGCGAACCAAGTCGAAGACCCACTCGGCGCAGGACTCGCCGAACGTCGGGCTGCCCGGCGCGTCCACGATCTTGAGTTCCTTGAAAATCGCGAGGGCATGCTCGGCCTGCTCCGGAAAGATCGGCGGGGGAATGATCGATTCGCCCGCGCGCAGTCGCGCCGCCCAGTCAGGGCAGGCAGTTGTCCATTCGGGCATTTAGACCTTCTTCCCGCCTGCGGCGACCAGCTTCGGAGGCGCGGTAGGTGAGAACTTTCCGCCGCCGGCCGTCTTGGCCGCATCAGCTTTCTGATCCTTCTTGCCACCCTCGCCCAACTTCTTATGTTTGAACGGCAGCATCGCCTTGGCCGCATCGATTCGCAGCCGAAGATCGGCGGCCGGCTCGTTCATGACATTGGTAAGAAACTCGACAGGGTCCGCAGTTGGCGGAATGTCGAACGTTTCATCAGCGGGACCCGGCACCGGCGGCGGCCTGGCGCCGGCAGTTGCCGGCACTTGGCGGCGCTGATCGAGGTAGGCTTTAACATCCGGGTCTTTAACAATTCGCGACCCGGCCGCTGATGCTGTTTTCTCGCTGAAGCCGGCATTGATTGCCGCTTCCTTATTGGAGAGCCCAGCCAAAACGGCATCGGCGAAGGCTCGCTTTTTGCCTGTTAAAGCCATTAACAATTTCCTCCAAGGGGACTTTTATCTGCGCGTGCGGAACTAGTCGGTGTCTGACCAAACAGACTCCAGACTTTCGATGCCCCCCCCCCTTATGGGCAGCGCACCGACCGCGTGGGTGGAGGCTGCGGCGCGAGAGGCGGAGCGCGATGATCGACAGCGAGGCACACTGGCGTGATGCTGTCGGGGGTGGTCGAGTAACCCTGACGCAGCACTGTCATCGCGAGCCCGCCCGACAGCACCAACACCTTGACGTCAGCCCACAGCGGTCGCCGCACCATCGCCCGGATCTGATCCGCCTGGTCGCGCGTCAGATGGCTCTCGGTTGAGATTACGATCGCATCACCGGGCTGCAACGTCAGCCGCGCCACCTGCGCTTCAATATCCGGCACCGCGCTGCTTGGCTTCGATCGCTGTTTTGCGATCGTGGCAAGGTATGCAAAGAGTTTCTTTATTGCTGTCATCATCACTGCCTCCAGCCCACAAGGGCTTGATGTGGTCGACCGGATGGCCGATGGTTGTGCGACCCTGCCGCTTGCACTCTTGGCACAGGCTGCAGTCGCGTGCGCGGATGCGCTTGCGATCCAGCACGCCGGCATAGCCGCGCTTGCGCTCGACCACGACACCAGGGCGTGCGGCCAGGGTGGCGACCCGCGGCGCTGCCGTCTGCAGTCGGGACTTGAGGGCGGTCAGCTTCATGTCTTGACAGGCACCAGCGCGGCCAGCTCATCCAGCAGCATCCCCGTGCTGCCGTAGCCCTTGGCACGAAGCAGTGAATGCGCGCGCTCTGACTCGACCAGGCGCTCGCACAGCCGCAGCAGCGCCGTCTCGTCGACCACATGGAAGACCATGGCTGGCTTGCCACCAGTGACGGCACGGATGATCTGGTCTCGGTAGCAGACGATCGGCATGCTCACGTTACTTCTCCCCGAAGCCCGGCACGTCGAGCTCGGTGGTCGTGAAGAGGCAATGGATCCAGTTGATGGCAAGGACCGCCACAAGAGTCCACATCACACCGAATGCCCAGCCAGGCGCGCCGGTGTAGTCGAGCAGCAGCCACAGCAGGATGGCAGTGCCGAGCGGCGAGCGTGCTCGCAGCGACGATGGCTTGATGGCGGTCTTGCGCTTCATTGGATACCTCAAAAAAAAACCGCCCCGGCGCATGAATGCGAGGGGCGGCGAAGATCCTGTTGGCACAGGACTGGAAAAGGGGCAGACGGCGGGGCTCTCACCCGCGGCTTGTATGATAGACGATTCGTGTCCATACAGCTGCATCCGCATTGATTAGTGGCCCTTACGTGGGCGAGACGGCGAGCCTCAGTGCTATCTGCAAAGTAGACCGCTAATGCAAAAAGCCCGAACGTTTAACGGTTCGGGCTTTTCTTCGGGCGTGCAGAAACACCCATGCGCAGGAGTTTACGCCCAATACAGACGGGTTGCAACATTGTTGCGCAACTTCTTTTCCAGTTCGTCGCGCGCATCCGTCAGCACGTCTTCATACCGTGCGTTCGGAAAGCGCCATGCCGAGGCGATGCCTTGGCTCTTGTAGATGGCCCAGCGGTCGCGCATCTGCAGGCTGTCGACCATGGCGTTCACGCACTCGCCCAGCTTTAGGTCGGCGATGTACTGAGCCTCGTTGACGTTGGTGTCGGGCAGCGCGTCGCCGATGAGCTTCATGCCACGCCCGCCCAGGTCCAGGTCAGGCACGCGCATGTAGTCGACCCAGCACGCCATGCACATAGCGTATGGATCAGCGGTGCGAACGGTAGATGGTGCAACCTCCGCCTTGCGAACTCGGCGGAGGTTTGGAACATTGAAAAAGCCGAGTGCAGCGGTGGTCATGGGGCTCTCCGAAAGACGACCCAGCGAGCGTAGCACATGCCGCCAAGAAATTTCCGGATTGAATTTTTAATCCGCTCGTTGTCGCCACCTGACGTCACTCTAACTTCCAGTGGCGCAATCACTTAGAGCATCTTGTTTCGCGGTCTCTTCAGATATCATGTTGCTATGACTGATTACATGGACAAAAAATGGGTGACATTAAACCTGAGCGAACTTCGGAGATAAGCAATAGAGGCGCCCTCGGGCGTTTATTGCTCTCGTCGTTCATGATAGCTGGCAGTGTACTCCTAGGAGAAAATCAGGAGAGCTCATCTGCAAAAATAGCATTATTCGTCATTGGGGTGGTTGCTATAGCTGGCATCTCGACAATGCTTTTTATGCATTCGGTCAGAGGGGTTATCCCGAAAAAAAAGGATTTGATTGATCTATTCCTTGGCTTGGGATTTATATCCTTCTACGTTTATGTCCCCGTCTACTTCGGATCTCGGGTCTTACTGATCGCCAACGATATCAGCGAATACTCAATATCGTCGACGGCTCAGATTGCTTATGCAATCCCAGTGCTAGTATTTCTAGCTGGCAGCCTTCTCTTTATATTCCGATTGAAGTTTCGCTTTGTCTATGGATTCACTGAAGTGCTCGTGGGGATGTATTTCGCATATGCGAAAATTCGCTCGGAGGGTAGCATCCCTTTCAGTTTCGAAATTTCAGAAACGATGATACTGGTTATTGTTACTGGGGCAATTTATTTAGTGGTCAGAGGGCTTGATAATATGCACCAAGGGATGACCAAGGAAAAAGATCCTATCGGCATATTCGTACTTGCATGGTTCGAATCAGTCGGCAATCAGCCAGATTCAATTAAGCAGGAAAAAAGCTGATGTTTTCAACGGCGCGCGATGCCACTATTAAACTGAGTGAAGATTGCACCGACAAGCACGGCGTGCCATTTCCTCTGAAGTAATAGGGCTACGCTGCTTCGCCGTCTGCCGCTATCACCTTCACCAGCGCGCCTGGCGTCTCCGAATATCGCTTCTCCAGCACGATGCGCACCACCTGTGCATCGTCGCGCCAGATGATCCCATTGCAGCCGTCCTTGATCCCCTTGAGCACGTTGTCGGCGTCGGGTTTCTTCGTGGCCGCGATCGAGCCAGCGGCGGCCAGCGCGCGGCGCTTGTTCGACCAGCTCGCCGGGATCTGCATGCTCAGGCTGACCGAGAGCGCCACCGGCCCGGCCGTCGGCTCGGCACCGAGCATCGCCAGCGTGGCCGCCATCTTCACCAAGTTCTCGTAGCTGACCGTCGCCGCCGGCGTGTAGGCAACGACGTGCGCGCCGCGCCGGGCGAACTTGGGCCTGCCTTTGGCCACCGGCTGGCCGGGAATGTTGAACGCGACGATCATGCAGCGATTCCTTTCGATGTGAGAATTTCGACGCACTCGGCGAGTAATTCGGCCTGCGTTCCATAGCGCGCCTGAAACGTGGCCTTCCGGCCGTGCACGCTGATGCGCCCGCGCGGGTCGGTGTCGTCCTGCTGGTGGTGCGGCCCACACAGCGGTAAAACGAGGAAATGGGCGCCGGGCTTGGTTCGGCCGTCGATGTGATGGATGCTGACCTCCTGGATGTGGTGGCCATCCTTCAGGCAGGCGATGCACCCCAAGCTGGCCACATGGTCCATAAAGCGCGATTCCTCGGCGGTCGGCGCCCTCCCCTTCATGCCGCGCGACTTCATCGGCTTCCCCGCCTTGGGCTCGCGGGCCCGGGTTTGAGCCTGGACAGCAGCGACGCGCAGCAGCCCAGCGCCAGCGACGGCCGACTTGAAGCCGGTGCCGCGCGCCATTGGTGTCTTGCGCTGCAGCGGCTTGCCCTGCTTGAGGGCGCCAGGGCGGATCACGCCGGGCTCCGGTCGAACATCCACGGCTCGACCTTGAAAGTCGGGATCGCGCTTCCGTCGACGAAGGGCTGCAGGATGATCGAGGTGTCGGTGACGGGCTTGGCCTCGAAGAACAGCACCGCGGTGCCGCGCGAGAAGAAGATCGAATGCACCTCGTCCCACGTCATCGAGTAGGTATCGCCCTCGTGGAAAGTCTCGGTCCGGAATGACCATTTCGCAGTGCCCACCTCCTGCCTCTCGTACTGCCCTGGCGCGCCGGCGTAGCGCAACTTAGTGATCTGGTAGTCGTCGCCGTTCGCATCAGGCTCCCAGATGATGTTCCGCACCTTGCCGCGCAGGACCCGGCACTCGAAGTCGAATCGGTGCGAGTGCGGGACGATCGGCTCGAAGTGATCGCGCGAGCATTCCATCAGCCGGACCAGGCCGTGCTCGCCCGGCTCGCCGATCAGCCAGCTGGTCAGGCCCGGGATTCCGCCGTAGTTGCGCACCGGCGAGTGCTTCATGCAGTCGAGGAACATCAGGTCTCCGTTTCGTTCGATTGTTGGTGCGCGACTGGGCGCGCGGGCTTGAGGGTGCCAGTACGAGCGATGGAGGAGCGGATCATGCTGCCTCCAACAGGTCGGCCTGCACGTACTTGCGCTTCCAGCTCGGGGCGCACTGGATCGCATCCCATTTTTCGGCCATCTCGCGCGGGTTGTTTTTGCGGTTGTGGTTGCGCGCGATATCGGTGCTGTCGACGCTGGCGAACGGGTAGCCCCAGCGTGCGGCGTTCATCCCTCGCAGCATGTGCAACCAGGTCGGCACGCGGCCGGTCTTGCAGATCGCATTCATGGCCAGCGTCATGCGCGAGTGCCAGATGTCGGAACCAACCTGGCGAAACTGCGCCGACGAGCCGATGCAGACCCGCTCCCATTCGTCACACAGGCGCTTGAGGCGGTCGACCGGTTCGTGCATGTGCCACACCGGCGCACCGCGCTGGCCGTGCGGCCAATGGCGTACCAGCTCGTCGTTTGCCTCGGCGTCACCCATGATCACGTCCGGGATGACAGCCCAGGTGGTGCGGTATTCGAGCCAGCGCTCGCACCAGGCGTAGAAGGCTGGCCAGTTTGGTTCGCCGCCCTTGTTCCAGTTCGTGAACGCGCCGTTGTCGAGCATGACGCTCTGGCCGAAGCGGTGGCACCACTCGACGTCGTCGGGCCGCTCGAACGACACGCAGAAGCAGCGGCCCGCGAGCTGGACGATCACCGTGCGCGGAGTGATCGGCGTCCCGTGATAGTGGATCGTCATGCGTCCTCCCGGATCGTTTCGATGTCCACGCCGTGGTGGTGCGCGCGCAGGGCCTGGCGCCCGCCGAAGCGTCGGTGCAGTTCGTCGGCGATCTGCTCGTGGTAGCCGCGCTTGATCAAGGTCGTGGCGGTGACGATGTGCTCGACCTGGATCATCCGGTCGAGGGTCTCGATGCGCAGGCTGTAGATGATGGGCTGGCCGTTGTTCGGACAATCGGCAACGAATTGGCGGCTGTAGATATTCATGCTGCCACCTCCGCGCCCGCGCACTGACGCAGCGCCACCTGGTGCTTTGCCCACTCGCCCGCGATCCAGGTCACGCCCTTCGGAGTGAAGCGCGCGGCGTTGTAGGCGTGGCCGCTGACCTGCGCCGTGCCGGCCTTGACGCAGAAGCGCCCGGCGTCGATGTGGTGCGCGTGCGGGGTCCACTCCCCTCCCAGCGGATACATGATCTTCTCGTTGTGCAGGAACCGACGGAACTCGGGCTCCTTCACTCCGAGCAGCTTGGCCACCTGGCGGAAGCTCTTCGTGCCGGTCGAGTCGGCGTAACGCTCGACGAAGTCCAAGGCCGGCGCTGCAGCGGCGAGCTGTGCGGCCTGCGCGTCGATCACATCCTGCTGCTCGGCGGCCAGGCGCAGCGCCGCGGCGAACGACTGAGGCACGGCCAGCGCCAGCGCCTGCGCTTCCAGTTCTTGCCAGCGGTCGACCAGACGAGCGGTGAACTCGGGCGACAGCTGCGCAACCACCACGTACGAATCGCGCTTGCCGATCCGGTATTGGCCGATAGCGCGCGGGCCCGGGCCATCGCTCGAGACTTCCTCAAATTGAGGGAGTGTGATCACGCGGCGCGCGGCCAAGGTTTCGACGGTCCGAAGCACGTTGTCGTGCCGCTTCTCGACCAGGTCGGCTATCTCGCGGCTCGACATCGTCGTTTCGGCGGCGCCAGGATTTTGCAGGGTCAGCATGTTGCCTCCGGTGGTGTTCGTGGTCATGGGTTCGGGCCCTGGCGGCGCGCGGCCTCAGCGGCGCGGATGCGGGCGTCGTATTGCTCGTAGCTCTCGTCCGTGCCCTTCGGATCCATGCCCTGTGGCTTGCGGACCTGGATCGGTGCGGCGGCCGGCTTGCCGTACGCTTGGGCCGATGCCGCCGGCGGGTTCAGCAGCTTCTCGACGATCGGAACGAGGTAGTTCGGCGCCAGCTTGGCTATCGGGCCCTTCTGCTCCCGAGCCAGGCCGACAGCGGCGATCAGCACGGTCATGTCGACGTTCTGCTGCGACCAGGCCTGCACGGCGGGGTGCGTGAACGTCGCGTCGACGCCAAGCTTGCGCAGGGCCACCGACAGGACAGTCGCAGGGTCGACGCTCTGCTGCGGGTCTTCGCGAGGCGGCATCGGTGCGGCTCGTGGGTTGTCAGGTTCGGCAGGGTCAAGATCGACGACGACGACACCGGCGGCAGCCGGAGCGCTCGCGCTGTCCTTGATCCCTTCCTCTCCTTGATCCTTGATCCCTTCCTCCGACGACACTTCGAGAGGATTCGCGACTACTCGCGAGGATTCAACGAATGGGGGAATCTTCGACTTGCTGGGCTTGTCAATCTTCTGATGAATCAACCAGTTACAGAGCTGGACGTAGCTTTGGGCGCCAGCCTTGTAGCGGATGATGCAGCCCTCGGCTTCGAGTTCGGTCATCCAGCCGTCGATGAGCGCTGGCGCATCATCGTCATAAGGGAAAAGAAGACTCGCGAGCATTCGCGAATTTCCTCGAAGCCTCCCCTCGTCATCGGAGATCGTCCAAAGCTGGATGAACGTCAGGCGAGCATCGCGTGAGACGTTGCCCATGCTTTCGGACTGCGGAAACTCGGGCTTTATGGAGCGGATGCGTGCCATGTCAGTGGCCCTTCTTGATCAATGGGATCTGGCGCGGATCGCTCTTGTCGACCACGTAGATCACCGCGCGGCGGCCCGGCAGCACCTGGTCGCAGTCCGGGTCGCCAGCATCGACTGCGTTGGCCGCAGCCTTGATGCACACGGCCGCACGCTGACCAGCGAATAGGCAGCCGTGACACTCGCCGAACACGGGCGCCTCGATGGCCTTGATGCGGACGTTGTCCGGGTTGATGGGCGCGGCTGTCTCGCCTTCCCAGTTGTCGCTGAGGATGTTGGTCGTCATGCAGCCACCATCGCAACGATGCAGCCGGCCTGGTGCCCGGCGCCCTGCTCCATGTGGCAGCGGGTGCAGCACGGTGCGCCCTGCTGCTGCGCGCGGCGCTCGGCCACCGGTGCGCCGAACAGCGCGGCAACGAGCGGGTCGCGGCGGTCGATGGCCGGATAAGCGGAACTCAAGATGACCCGGCGCTCATCGGTGGCGCGGCGGCGCGGCAAGTCCTTCGCGCCGTACGAGGCTTGATTCTTTGGCCCTGGGCCCAGCTGCCAGTTGTTGACGAAGCCCCCGCGCTTGCCGTCATCAATGCGCGTGGCATGGATCACGCCCAACTGGCGCAGGTAGTCCAGGCGTGTCGAGATTCGATCCGACTTCACGTTCAAGTGCTGGGCAATCTCGGCGGTGCGATGCAGGCCAGCGCCGATGCAGTCGAGGATGGCGTTGCGCAGTTCCACGCTGCCGCGCTTCGGGATGAAGGTGATCATTTTTCGGCCATCCCGTTCAGGCGCGCCAGCAGCTCCATCATCGGGCGGATCGAAACGAAGATCGCCTTCTCGATGTGCTGCACCTCGTCGCGGTCGACCTGGCCATCAGACAGTGCGCTGTGAACCTGCGTGCCGAGCTGGCCCAACTTCTGCCAGATGTCCGTGACCGACTCCAGCACCGCCATATCGCTTGCCGGCTGCGCATCGATCTTGGTGCACACGAAGCCGTGGCGGCGGGCCAGCGCGTGCAGCACCGCGTAATCCTCCGTCAGCTCCATCACCCGCGATGCGTCGTCCATCGTCAGCACGTTGGTGGTGCTGTTCGGGTTGGCCTTGTTGCGCAGCAGGCCGGCGGTGTAACCCATGCGCACGGCCAGCGCCTCACAGCCGCCAGGGGTGTCGTGCACGGTCTTGTAAAAGGCGTCTTTGTAGTTCATGTGATATTCCTGCAAACAAATGGTGCGTGGAAAGTTTTTGAGCGCGACAATGCAGATATGGAAACTTCAATCTCACTTCACAGCACGACGCCGGCGCTTTTGGCCACTGCCGAGCGGCGCCTGAAACAGGTCTGGGCGGGCGAGCTTTTCCTTCGGGGGGATGCCGCGCTCCTTCCAGTTCTGCACGCGTTGGACCGTGTACCCTAACTTGCGGGCGACTTTCGCCGAGCCGCCGAGGTGTTCGATCGTTTCTTTATCGTTTGACATGAGCCGCCCATAAGATGTTGGTGATGGCTCTATTAAACACCATGTTTAAGGTGGAAGTCAACATGGTGTGTAACACATTTTGTTTACTTAGGCGATAATTGCGACATGCACAATCAGATGGAACGGCTCTACCAAGCGGCCAAAGAATTAGCTAAGGTCGAAGGTCAGACCGAGGTCGCGACTGCGCTCGGCCAATCGCCGCAGACAGTCAATAATTGGGAGTCCCGAGGCCTGTCGAAGCTGGGTGCGCTGAAGGCGCAAACCGTCTGGGGCGTGTCGGCGACTTGGCTTCTCTCTGGCGAGGGAGAAATGCTCCTTGCGCCAGCGGCAGCGCCAGCCGGCCCGCCGAAGGATGAAGCCCCTTTCAGCTTCAGCCCGATGCGCGTTCGTGGCGTGGAGGCGCCTGCGACGGTGCCTATCCGGTTCGTTCAAATCAAGCTGCGCGCTGGCGCGACCGGCTTCGTAACGGAGCTTGAGCCGGACGACGGCGGTATCTATGAGCTGCCCGTAGGAGTGCTAGAGGAATTGGACGTCGAGCCTCAGTGGCTCATGGCTATGCGCGTGAAGGGGCCGAGCATGAGGCCGATGATGGACGACGGAGAAGTCGTCGTAGTGAGCCGCAAGCACATCGAGCCAGAGGAAGACGGCATCTTCGCCTTCAACTACAACGGCGAACCGCTGGTCAAGCAGTTGGTGAGGAAAGGATCGGCCTGGTGCCTTCGGTCGTTCAATACGGAGTTCCATGATCTCGACGTGCGCCAGGCCCAGTGCGATATCGTCGGGATGGTGGTGTACCAGCCGCCACGAATTCTGAGCCCGCGATCGAGGCGTCGTTGAAAATCGTCACCGCTATCGTGAGCATCTGTGGGTACCGTATCGTGCTCGCATTTCCCGATAGCGACCTTGTCTGCCATGGGCCTGGTGATGCGTTAATCGCACGCATCATGCCTCACTTTCCCGGCCGTCCGATCATGCTTGTCACGTTTGATGACGGCGAGCGCGCATATGCCCCGTTCGATTTCGCCCCCATTTTCAAGGCGTTGAATCTGGACGACATTTTTCTTGCAGAGATTACGCTCGATGATGTAGCCGAAGTCGAGGACGAATTACCGTTCTAACCAGGGCCGATGCCCAATCCCATATCGAAGAGGAAGTGATGGCGACCTTAGAAATCCACGCGGGAGACTTCCCAGCTGGCAAGTGCACGACGAATGGAGGGGTAATTACCCTGCCTTGGCAGATGGGTGACGGACTCCTCGGCCAGAATATTGTTCTGATTGGCCAGGTCGAGAGCGTCACAGTGGCTACCGAGGAAGAAGTAAAGCGCACAGCCGGCACAATCGGCTGGGGCCTCGTCGGCGGCGCCGCACTCGGGCCGGTCGGCTTGCTGGCCGGCCTGCTGCTGGGCGGCAAAGGCAAGGACGTGACGTTCATCATGCACTTGAAGGACGGCAGAAAGATGCTGGCCACGACTGACGCGAAGACCTTCACGAAAATTCAGGCGCACGCATTTTAGGTAGACGTAGGCGCTACGGCACGCCTGGATGCCGATTACGTAAAGCCGCAATATGGATCTGCTGGAGCTCAATAGGCTGCTGGAAATGGGAAAGATTGCGCATAACTGGACGGGATTTCAACGCCGCCCGAATCAAGCAAACTTTCTCATCGGGACTGCGCAGCTTACCGATACTAGTGGCGTTTTCCTACCTGCCGTTACCCTTGAGATCGAAGTGAAGCCCCCGGTTGTCGTTGATCGAACCGTGCTTCTTTTCTCGCTACGCAAGAGGATGCTCCAAACGAGGTGTAGGATCTACCAGCTTGAGGTTTGCCCTGGCGATAAGCGCAGCCACAACGGCGATCCTGTGATCTATGGGCCACACGAACACCTGCTTGAAGATGAAGTTCACCCCGTAGCTGGAAAGGGCGTAAACTATGACGATTGGAGCGGCTCCTTTAAATGGTTTCTCCAGAGAATAAATGTCCGTGATTTTGAGGTGGATAGGCCATGGTAGATTGCGCTTGGGCTCAGGCCCTAACTAAATATGACTGTCGACCGGTCCGAGGCCTCAATGGTGCGTCGGGCCTGGAAGTCGGCACCCCTTTTAGTCTGCCCGATGGGTCGGCGATAAACCTCTACATCTTACCGATCTCCGATAGCCATATTGAAATAAGTGATAATGGCGATACCCTTACTCATTTAAGTGGAATGGGAATTGATGTTTGGCAGCCCGCTAGATTTCGAGGATTGAAAGACGCTATAGCGAAGCAGGCGATCAGTTTTGAATCACGCGGAGATTTCCGCATGATTGCACAACAGAAGAATGGTGCCTTGGCTTTTGCGAAATTTGTTACCGGTATTTTAGCAATTAATAGCTGGGCGTCAGACCAACTGCATATTTCAGCGCCGGAGCGCGATTTAGCAGCAGAGGCTGAGCCATATATAATTGCCAGAAATCCTTCCGAGATAATCGTGCGATCACCGCATGTTCGCGGGGCATCGCGCGCTGAACACGTCTTCGATTTTAGACACGGACTAGATTTAATTGACGTTATAGCGCCAACGCCGCAGAGTACTGGTGGCGTCATGCGAAAAGTGGGCGACGTCTGCAATGGCCCGTTCGCTGATCCTTACTCACCGCTGATCATCGTTGATGACCGATTCGAGTTTCTCAAAGCTGATAAAGAAATAGGCATTTTGGCATCAATGGTTCGCACGCAACCGTTTTCTGATCTCATCCAAGTCAGGCACTAGCGACATGCTCGCGCTGCCTGCGGCGTCAGGCTAAAGTCCTTCCTCGGAAGGCCTCTATAGACTGGGGATTGCAACCACTGTAGCGACATCAGGGCCACCTTCGGGTGGTCTTTGCTTTTGTAGATCCCCTACCCGCCCAGCGCGGGTATTTTTTCGCCCGTAGCTCGAGCACGCCACCGAGCCGCGCGCGGAATGCATCAAATTTACCTCAACCGCAGAAATATTAAACACAGTGTTGACAGCAAAAGTACACATGGTGTTTAATCGAGTCATCTGTTCGAAGCCGTGATTTCGCTTCTCACAGTCACCACACAGCGCGGCTTGGGAAGTACTCGACCAACCATCAGTAATTCAAGGGACCGAGTCGCGCTGTGTGGTAGCTGGCAGGACTCAGGCGCCTGCATCGTCTCTGAAGTACGAGGCCTGGCAGCCGCCACACCAACAACCCGGCACGCGCCGGCGCAACCAAAAGGAAATGAGCATGACCAAGGAATGGGACCAGGAATACTTGAAGGGAGCCTTTGCCGACGAGATCGCGCTGGCCAAGATCCACCCGCAGTGGCGCCGCACCTTCAAGGCGCCTGCTGCCCTGCTGATGGATGCGCAGCTGATCTACAGCCCGCGCGCCAGCACGCACTACACCGGCGCCACGTCGCCACGCCTGATGCTCTCGACGAAGATCGTTCCGGTGCCGCCCCTCTGGCGCCGCACCTGGGACGCAGCAGGCCCACTCAGCTCCTATCTGGGCCTGAGCATCCGCTACGACGATGACGAAGGCGCGGTCTCGGTCGGCGTTGGCAGTGGACGCCGCAACGTGACCGAGCTGTATGCCGACCACCCGAGCAAGGATGCCGCCGCGTGCGCCGCGATCGTCCGTGCAGCCATCCAGCGCCTGACCGATCTGCGCGCTGCGCATTAACCGACCACCACCAGGGGACCACGATGACCTTCCGCATCACCGCCCGCACCAGCGCCGGCAGCACCACCTACACCGCCATCGGCGATCGTGATGCGCTGATCGATGCAGCGTATGACGACGGCGCCCTGGGCGTCACCGTGATGGCCCAGGGCTGACCATGGCCACGAAGAAGCGCCGCCGCGCGCTGACCGCCGACGAGCAGGCCCTGACGCCGGCAGACCGCGCGGCCATCCAGCAGGCGCGCATCAACACGCAGTCCAGCCGCTACCAGCGCGAGGTGGCGATCGAAAAAGCTCACGCCGCAGCGCGGCCACAGGAACCTACCAAATGACCATGACCGACACCACGCAAGAATCGGCGCCGCTCACGCCGGCCGGCGTCATCTACCAATACCGCGCGCTGTCCTGGTGCGATCGCCGCTGGAGCGACATCGTATCGATGGACGAGCTGAACTTGATCAAGGCATCCCCGGACATCTACGCCGTGCGCGCGCTGTCCCTCGTGCCGATCGATGAGTTGCTGCGCGCGCCGGCCGCGACCGTCAGCACGGCGGTAACAACCATCGCCCAGGCGCGCCGCGACCGCGACGTCATCGGTGGCCAACTGCGCCGCGCGCTGGCCGCGCTGGAAGGGATGCCATGAACGAGCACCGCCTGCGCGTCATCAAGTGGAAGTGCGCGATCGTCGTGCTGTATTGCGCCGCGTGCGCCTCGGCTATCGCCCACGGGTGGCCGCTGTGACCTTCGAAGAAATGCGCATCACCTACCAGAGCGACGAACAGATGGCGCGCGATCTGTTTCGCCAGCTGGTCGTCGCAGAAGCAGCAGCCACGATCGCACAAGCGCATCGGGTGCGCGCCGAGAACAAGCTGGCGATGGCAATGCCACGCCGCATCAACCGAGACCGAGAGGAAGACTGATGACCATCGCCGAATCCATCCAGCTCAACAAAGAGCAAATTGCCCGCGCCTTCGGCGTGCCCGCCCATATGCTGGCGGATCCTGATCACACCGCGGTGCCGCGCTACTGGTCACTGTGCATGACCAGCGAGAACCACGGCACCGTCGGCCCGGCCGGCTGCAAGTTCAGCCACGCACCCGAGAAGCACGAGCGCGTGCTGGTGGTCGAGGTGCCAAGCCCGACCGGCGCGCCGGTCGACCAGGTCGACCTCAGGCTTTTGACCGGTACCGGCGCGACGCGGCCGCCAGTGGGTCAGCTCGTGTTCCGCGACAGCAGACAGGATGCCACTGTGGACAGCGCATTCCTGCAATGGGTCCATGACCGCATGCGCTTTGTGCATGGCGAAAACGAGAACGTCGACTACATGCACAAGCTGCGCGCCATCATCGCGTCAGTGCCGAACGACAGGAAAACTCCGAACGTGGCCAGCGCCGCCCAGCAAGCCGCAGCACCCGGCGCGCTGCCTGAGCGTGACCCGTCGAAGCCGGCCGAGCAGCAGGGCCTGTTCCGAAAGTTCGATGTACGCCGCACGGACGGCAGCGACCAGCCAGGCGGGAAGCACCACGGCTGCCGCTACTACGTGCTCGACCTGACGCACGACCAGCACGCGCCAGCAGCGATGCGCGCGTATGCCGCCGCCTGCGCCAGCACCCACCCGCAGCTTGCTGCTGACATCGTGGCAGAGTTCGGTGCCCCCGGCACACCGGAAGCGCCGAAAGGCAGCATCGGCGACTTGACCGAGTTTCACGTCCTGCTGAATTGGTACGACAACGAGGCATCTTACGGCTCGCTCAACGAAGGCCGGAACAAGCTGACCGAATACATCGACAAGTGGGCATCCCAGCGCGCCGCCCAGCTCGACGGCGGCCAGGAAGGGAGCGAATGATGCGAGAGCCAACAGAAAAAGAAGTCGCCAAATTCAAGCGCGCATGCAAAGCGCTCAACGAACTGGGGAAAGAAGGTTTTCGTCTGTACCTGGCCGATGACACCATGAACTTAATGATTGCTGCGCCACACAGCCATAGCGGCATGAAACAGTCGGAGCATGTGAGAGAAAGCTGCCACATCAGCGGCGCTAGCGGAGGCGACTGGTAATGGCAAATATCAATCAGGAAGGGAGCGAATCAAATGTCTGATATCCAACTGCTGCCGTGCGCGCATTGTGGCTGCGAACCGATGTTGGAGAAACACCCGGCGCACTCGCACTCGGCGGCGCTCCAGGCGCTCGTGCCGGGCCTCCCAGATCATCCAGGCAGCTGGACGATCGAATGCCCAACTAGCGGTTGCGTCGCGCTGATCGGTGACGCGTGCGCAGATGTGATTACCGCATGGAATCGTCGTGAGCCGCTCGCTTCTCGCCCTGCTGACGCGGGCGGCTCTCCGGTCGATCATGCCTGCGCGCGCGTGCGCAACGCCGAAGCCGAGTTGAAAACCGCTCGCAAAGCGCTGGTGGATGTAATGACGACGGCGGCCCTCACCAATGATTAATCTGGACGCGATCACACACACAGCGCGCCGCGATCACCTGTGCGCCTTCTGCGGCATGACCGTGCAGAAGAACGAGCGGTACGTGCGCGCGCAGTCGCCGGGTGGCGCGCAGGCCAAGAAGGCGTTTCACAGCCGCTGCTACCAGGGCCTGGTGAAGAGCACCGAACAGAACACTATTTCAGCACGCAAGGAGGAACACGATGGACAAACCTAAACGCTTTCTGCGCCTGCCGGCCGTAATGGATGTCGTCGGCATCAAGCGCACCGCAATCTACGATCGGATCAAGGCTGGCACCTTCCCGGCGCCGGTTCAGCTCGGGCCGCGGGCGGTGGCCTGGGACGAGTCGGCGATCGCGGAATGGCAGAAGAACCTGCAGACGGGCGTCAAAGCGAGCCTCGTATAGGTCGGGGGTAGAAACGGGGGTAGGCGAAAAAGAAAAAGCCCCTTCATAGGGGCTTTTTCAAGTAACTGGCGGAGACGGTGGGATTCGAACCCACGATACAGGTATAAGCCGTATGCATCCTTAGCAGGGATGTGCCTTCGGCCACTCGGCCACGTCTCCAATCAGTACCAACGTTTCCGTCAGCGCTGAGTG
>Ga0308160_10003260_pt1 | contig 18495 bp, 13 predicted proteins | sample PhyFR1_FD_201036 | JGI IMG/M metagenome (GOLD analysis project Ga0308160, IMG submission 201036) | Phyllosphere microbial communities from UC Gill Tract Community Farm, Albany, California, United States - DLSLF.R1 | ecosystem: Host-associated > Plants > Phyllosphere > Unclassified | place: USA...
AGACCAGGCCATCGTCTGCAATATCGGTCACTTCGACAACGAAATCGAAGTCGCCGCGCTCAAGAAATATGAGTGGGACAACATCAAGCCGCAAGTCGACCACGTCATCTTCCCGGATGGCAAGCGCATCATCCTGCTGGCCGAAGGCCGCCTGGTGAACCTGGGTTGCGGTACCGGCCACCCGTCGTACGTGATGAGCTCGTCGTTCGCGAACCAGACCATCGCCCAGATCGAGCTGTTCATGAACACCGCGCAGTATCCGGTGGGCGTGTACACGCTGCCGAAGAAGCTGGACGAGAAAGTGGCGCGCCTGCAGCTCAAGAAGCTCAACGCCCAGCTGACCACGCTGACCGACGAGCAGGCCAACTACATCTCGGTGAGCCAGGAAGGCCCTTACAAGCCGGAACACTACCGCTATTAATCCTTAGCGCGGCGTATTCCATGTGAAACGTCCTTCGGGACGTTTCGCTTATCCACCATCCGGACGTGTCGTCGCGCGATGCGCGTCCGGCGTACCACGAAAGTTCTGCAACGATGCGCTTGCTCATTACCTGGCTGATCAATGCCGCGGCCCTGATGGCCCTGCCTTACCTCATGCATTCCGTCAACGTCTCCAGCATCGGCGCCGCCCTGATCGCGGCGCTGGTGCTCGGGCTGGTCAACACCCTGATCCGTCCTGTGCTGGTGATCCTGACGCTGCCGGTCACGCTGGTGTCGATGGGCCTGTTCATCCTCGTCATCAATGCCTTGCTGTTCTGGCTGGTGTCGAATGTGGTGGGCGGCTTCGAGGTGGCGGGTTTCTGGTCGGCCTTCCTGGCAGCCATCCTGTACAGCATCATTTCGTGGGCGCTCTCTACCTTGCTTCTTTCCAATAAAGATGGAAACTCCTGATTTCAGTATCGAGTTCTTCCCGCCCAAGACGCCGGAAGGCGCCGAGAAACTGCGCATCGCGCGCGACAAGCTGGCCGAGCTCAGCCCCAAGTATTTCTCGGTGACCTTCGGCGCCGGCGGCAGCACCCAGCAGGGTACGCTGGCGACGGTGCGCGAGATCAAGGCCGCCGGCCATGAGGCCGCGCCGCACCTGTCGTGCGTCGGCGCCACCCGCGACTCGATCCGCGACATCCTCAAGCAGTACCAGGACAGCGGCATCAAGCGCGTGGTCGCGCTGCGCGGCGATTTGCCGAGCGGTTATGGCGGCGCGGGCGAGCTGCGCTATGCCAGCGAGCTGGTCGAATTCATTCGCCAGGAAACCGGCGACTGGTTCCACATCGAGGTCGCCGCCTATCCCGAGATGCACCCGCAGGCGCGTTCCCCGCAGGACGACCTGCAGGCCTTCGCGCGCAAGGTGCAGGCCGGGGCGAATGCCGCGATCACCCAGTACTTCTACAATGCCGACGCGTACTTCCAGTTCGTCGACAATGTGCGCAAGCTGGGGGTGACCGTGCCGGTGGTGGCCGGCATCATGCCGATCACCAACTACATGCAGCTGATGCGTTTTTCGGACATGTGCGGCGCCGAGATCCCGCGCTGGGTGCGGCTCAAGCTGGCCAGTTTCGGCGACGACAGCGCGTCGATCAAGGCGTTCGGGCTGGATGTGGTGACGGGATTGTGCGAGCGGCTGCTGGCCGGCGGCGCGCCGGGCCTGCATTTCTACAGCATGAACCAGGCGGCGCCGACGACGGCGATCTGGCAGCGCTTGCGGGGTTGATGCGCAGCCATGCCTGCGGCGCCTGAACGCGTGGACGGGTTCCTGTCCGCGCGTTCGATGCTGCCGGGCGGCGCAAGGCCGCATCATTCCTCGGTAATCACCCGATCCAATGGCACGTCGTGCGCGTCGCCGTCGAACTCGACCAGCTGGCACGCATATGCGACGCCCACCGTGGCCGGCCGCGGCGCCGGCGCCAGCGTCCGGTCATAGAACCCGCCGCCATACCCGACCCGGTACCCCAGCGCATTGAATCCGAGGCACGGCACCAGCAAGGCCGGCGGACGTTCGACCATCCGCAGATCGCGCGGTACCGCGACCCCCAGCCGGTCCGTCTCGGTCGGCTCGCCAGGCACCCACTCGGCAAACCCCAGCGGCGCATCGCGCTCGACTACCACCGGCAACGCCAGCCGTACGCCTTGCGCGGCAATTTCCGCGTACGCTGGGCGCAGGTCCGGCTCGCCGGCCAGCGGCCAGTACACGCCCAGCGAGGCCTGCGGGTTGGCGCGCCACCAGGCCAGCACCCGTGCGCCGATGCGGTCGTCCCAGGCGAGCTTGCGATGGGGATCGATCGCACGCCGCCGCGCCTTCAGGGTGTTGCGCAACAGCATCTTGCTTTGTTGCTGAGAGTCATCGCTCGCCGCCTCGTCTGGTGGCGTGGCGGAAGCGCGTGGTATTCTTTGATCGCCGGTCATGGATTCAATGCAGCGTATTGTGAGAGTTGTGGATGTTTCAATCGAAATTGTCAGCCGGCCTGCTGCCGGCCGCTATTGCCCTTGTACTGTCCTGCGCGCTGCCATCCGGCGCAATGGCCCAGGAAGACCCCGAAGCACCCGCGCCTGAGGCGGCGCTGCCGCCCATACCGGCAGGGGCCCCGTCCGTTCCCGGACCCGGCGCCGTCGGTTCTCCCGGCGGCCAGATCATTGTCGCCGACAACCGCGCCGACGACGATAATTTCATGTTGCTGCGCGAAGCGGCGCGCCAGAACGACAGCGCGAAGGTCAATGCCATCGCCTCGCGCCTGCCGTCGGCACATTATCTGCTGGCGCCCTACGTCGACTATTATCGTCTGAAACCGCGCCTGCGCGAGGCCATCCAGGACGAGGTCCTGCAAGTGCTGCGCCGTCACGAAGGCACGGCCGTGGCCGAGCAATTGCGCGCCGAGTGGCTGATGGAGCTGGGCAAGCGGCGCGAATGGAATACCTTCGAACGCGAAGCCGGCGTGCTGGCCCAGCTTGGAGGCGTGCAGGTCCGCTGCTATGCCTTGCTGGCGCGCGCCGAGCGCGGCGAGCGGGTCGCCGACGAAGCGCGCGCCCTGCTCAAGGCGCCGGCCAGCTACGGCGACGCCTGCGGCGCCCTGATCGCGCAACTGGCCGGCAACGGCCAGTTCACCCAGGCCGACCTGTTGTGGCAGTTGCGCATCGCCGGCCTGGACAACGCCACCGGCCCGGCGCGCCGTGTCGCCGTGCTGCTCGGCCTGCCCGAGACGCGCGGCACCCAGGCCGTCGACATGCCGGCCGTGGCCCTGGCCCGCGGTATCGGCACCAGCCGCGCGGAACACGAACTGTATCTGGTGGCGCTGGGCCGCATGGCGCGCACCACGCTCAGGCTGGCGGTCGTCAGCCTGGAAAAGAATGCGCCGCAACTGTCCAGCGAAGAGCGCGCGATCGGCTGGGCGAATGTGGCGCTGGCGGCCTCGATCGCGCTGGCGCCCGAGGCGCACGACTACTGGGAGCGCGCCCAGGGCGCCACGCTGACCGAATTCCAGATGCAGTGGAAGACCCGCATGGCGCTGCGCCGCGGCGACTGGAAAGAAGTGCGCGCCACCATCGAGACCATGCCGCCGAGCCTGCGTGCCGACTCCACCTGGGTCTACTGGCTGGGCCGCGCACTGCAGGCCGAAGGCAAGACGGCCGAGGCGCGCGCCCTGTGGCAGGGGATCGCCGCCCAGACCACCTTCTATACCCAGCTGGCGGCCGAGGAACTGGGCAACCAGGTCGTGGCGCCGGCGCCGATGGCGCCGATCACCGCGCCCGAGCTGGCCCAGGCCAATGCCAATCCGAGCCTGCAGCGGGCGTTGAAGTTCTACCGTTTGAGCCTGCGCGCGGAAGGCAACCGTGAATGGAACTGGGGCCTGCGCAATCTGTCAGACCGTCAGCTACTGGCCGCCGCCGAGCTGGCGCGCCGCAACGAGCTGCTCGACCGCATGGTCGAAACCTCGCTGCGCACGCGCGGCGAGCAAAGCTACGAGCAGCGTTTCCCGGCGCCGCACCTCGAGGTCCTCAAGCCCACCGCCCAGGGCCTGAGCCTCGATAAAGCCTGGGTGTATGGCCTGATCCGGCAAGAATCGCGCTTCATCCGCGACGCCCGTTCCGGCGTCGGCGCGTCCGGCCTGATGCAGGTGATGCCCGCCACCGGCAAGTGGGTGGCGGCCAAGATTGGCCTGGATAACTTTGTGCACACCATGCTCAACGACCTGCATACCAATATCACGCTCGGCGCCAACTACATGAATATGGTGCTCGACAACTTCGACGGCTCGCAGGTGCTGGCCACCGCCGCCTACAACGCCGGCCCGGGCCGCTCGCGCACCTGGCGCGGCCGGCTCGATGCGCCGATGGAAGGCGCGATCTTCGTCGAGAGCATTCCCTTCACCGAGACGCGCGGCTATGTGCGCAATGTGATGGCCAACGCCACCAACTACGCCTCGGTGTTCGAGGGCAAGCCGCAGTCGCTCAAGGCGCGCCTGGGGACGATCAGCCCACGCCAGGGCGGATCCGTACTGGACTGATATGCGGCCCCCCAATGTGTTGCTGATCGGCGGCACCGGCTTCATCGGCCAGCACCTGGCCGCGCGGCTGTCCGACGCAGGCGTCGGCGTGCTGGTCGCGGCGCGCCACGTCGAGGGCGCGAAGCAATTGACGGTCCTGCCTGGCGTCGACGTGCAAGTCGCCGACATCCACGACGACGCCGTCCTGCGCCGCCTGCTGGCCGGGCGCGACGCCGCGATCAATCTGGTCGGCGTGCTGCATGGCGGCCAGGGCCGGCCGTATGGCCCGCTGTTTCGCCGCCTGCACGTCGACCTTCCGCGCCGCATCGCCGCCGCCTGCGCCGCGGCCGGGGTGCCGCGCTACCTGCACATGAGCGCGCTGGGCGCCAGCGCGTCCAGTCCATCGATGTACGGGCGCTCCAAGGCCGACGGCGAACTGGCTGCGCGCAGCGAGCCGTCCGTGGCGGCGACCGTGTTCCGGCCCTCGGTCGTGTTCGGTCCGGGCGACCATTTCCTGACCATGTTTGCGCGCCTCCAGCGCCATCTGCCGCTGCTGCCCCTGGCCGCCAGCGGTGCACGCTTCCAGCCGGTCTACGTGGGCGACGTCGCCGCCGCCTTCGCCACCGCGCTGGACCGGCCCGCAACGCGTGGCGCCACCATCGAGCTGGGCGGCCCCGGCGTGTACACGCTCGGCGAGCTGGTGCGCCTGGCCGGCCGCCTCGCCGGTCATGAGCGGCACGTGATCGGCTTGCCCGACTGGGCCGCGCGCATGCAGGCGCGGCTGTTCGAGCTGCTGCCGGGCACGCCCCTGATCAGCCGCGACAACCTCGATTCGATGCTGGTCGATAACGTCGTGGCGGCCGGCACCCCCGCCTTGACAGCCGAGTCGCTCGGGATCAAGCTCACGACGATCGAGTCGGTCGCGCCCCATTACCTGGCCGGCCGCGACCGGCTCGACGACTTCCGCACCCATGCCGGGCGCTGAGCGGCAGCGCGGCGCGCTCGGTCCGCCGGCGCCGGCGTCCGGGCCCACCCATGACTGGCACGCAGCTATCACGACAAACCATGCAGACCATCGAACGCGACCCCATTCTTTCGCGCACCCTCGACCAGGCGCGTAACCCTGGCCTGACCCTGATCATCGGCAACAAGAACCTCTCCTCGTGGTCGATGCGGCCCTGGGTCGCGGCGGTTGCCTTCGGTATTCCGTTCACCGAAGTGCGGGTCGTGCTCGACCGTCCCGACACGGCCGGCAAGATCGCCCAGTATTCGCACGCGGGCCGGGTCCCGGTACTGATCGCCGGCGAGATGACGGTGTGGGACAGCCTGGCCATCGTCGAATACCTGGCCGAGCAGTTCCCGGACAAGCACCTGTGGCCGCAGGACGTGGCGTCGCGCGCGCTGGCGCGTTCGATCGTGGCCGAGATGCATTCCGGCTTTTCCGCCCTGCGCGGCACCATGCCGATGAATATCCAGGCGCGCCTGCCTGGCCGCGGCCGCACGCCGGGCGTGCAAGCCGATATCGGCCGCATCTGCGAGATCTGGGAAGACTGCCTGTCGCGCTTCGGCCACCACCAGTTCTTGTTCGGCGACTTCTCGATCGCGGACGCCTTCTACGCGCCCGTGGTCACCCGTTTCCAGACCTATGGCGTCGCGCTGGCGCCGGCCCTGCAAGCGTATTGCGAACGCGTGCTGGCGCATCCGGCGGTGGCGCGCTGGGTGGCCGAGGCGCTGCAAGAAGACGATCCCACCCCGCTGCACGACAGCGGACTGCCTGAAGCATGACGATGCGCAGCTATGTCGTCGGCGGCGCGGTGCGCGACGCCCTGCTGGGCATTCCCGTCAAGGACCACGACCACGTGGTGGTCGGCGCTACCCCCGAAGAGATGGTGAAGGCGGGCTTTCGCCCGGTCGGCAAGGATTTCCCGGTGTTCCTGCATCCGCGCACGCAAGAGGAATACGCGCTGGCGCGCACCGAGCGCAAGACCGCGCCCGGCTACCATGGCTTTTCGTTCCACGCCGCGCCCGACGTCACGCTCGAACAGGACCTGGTGCGGCGCGACCTGACCATCAATGCGATGGCGCAAGATGAGGACGGCAACATCGTCGACCCCCACGGCGGTCGCCGCGACCTGGAGGCGCGCCTGTTCCGCCACGTGTCCGAGGCGTTCGCCGAAGATCCGGTGCGCATCCTGCGCATCGCCCGCTTTGCCGCGCGCTTGCCCGAGTTCACGGTGGCCGAAGAAACCAATGCCTTGATGCGCCAGATGGTGCAGGCAGGGGAGGTCGACGCCCTGGTGCCCGAGCGCGTCTGGCAGGAGCTGGCGCGGGGCCTGATGGAAATCAAGCCGTCCCGCATGCTGGCCGTGCTGCGCGACTGCGGCGCGCTGGCGCGCATCCTGCCCGAGCTCGATCCGGATGCGCACCTGATGCAGGCGATCGACGCCGCCGCCGGCCACGCTTACCCGCTCGAGGTACGCTTCGCCGTCCTGATGCTCGCGCTGGGCAACAGCGCGCCCGGCCTGCAGGCGCTCGCCGAGGTGTGCAAGCGCCTGCAGGCGCTCGCCGAGGTGTGCAAGCGCCTGAAGGCGCCTAACGAATGCCGCGACCTGGCCCTGATGACGGCGCGCGAGCAGGGCAATCTTGCGGGCGCCGAGGCGCTCACGGCGCAAGACATCGTCGCCCTGTTCGAACGGTGCGACGGCTTTCGCAAACCTGAGCGCTTCGTCCAGATGCTGCTGGCGTTCGGCTGCCATGCGCGTGACGCGGCATCCGCCGCACACCTGCCGGACGCCCTGGCGGCCGCGCGCGCCGTGAACGCCGGCGAAATCGCCGCGCACCAGGCCGACCGGAGCGCAATCCCGCAGGCGGTTCATCTGGCGCGGGTCGAGGCGGTCGAACAATCCTTGCAGCAGCGCGATGGCGCACGCATGCCATTTCTGCCACAGGTGAGAAAGTATTGACTATATAATTGCTCACAATGCAATGAAGTGGCGTGATCCACGCTGCCATCGTTACATGTAGTTACACCTGGTCAAGAGTGCGCGCCGCCGTTTTGATATGCTGCAATGACTGTAAATTGTTGCTTGGAGAAAAGTGATGTTCACCTTGCTGGCACGGCGTGTTGCAAGCTGGAGCCGACGCCGCCGTGCTCTCCTGGCGAGCCTGGCGGTCGTCTTCATGACCGTGGTGCTGGTGTTCCTGTACGTGCGCAGCGAATCGGTCGACCCCGAGATCCGCAATAGCGTCAAGCTGAGCCTGCGCGAACTCGAAAAACTCGACGCCGAGTGGGACGCCAACATCCTGCGCGCCCATACCGGGCGCGCTGCCGCCCAGCCCGACCTGGACGCGCAACTGCCGCGCATGCACGACCTGATGCTGCGCCTGGGCGAGGCCTTGCCGTACACCCAGGGCACCGGCGCGCGGGCCGCCTACGAGCAATTGCAGGCGGCGTTCGGCGCCAAGGAGCAATTGGTGGCCCAGTTCGCCAGGCAGAATCCTCCGCTGCGGGCGGCGCTGCTGCACATGCCGCCGGCCGTGGCCGACCTCAAGACCGAGCTGTCCGGCATCGAAGGCGCGCTGGCGCCGGCCCGCATCGTGGTGCGGCTCGACACCACCCTCAATACCCTCCTGAGCGAGACGCTGCGCTACAACATCGCGCCGTCGCCTGCGCTGGCGGCCCGTATCGATGTCGTGCTGGGCGAGGTCGCGGCCCAGCAGATCGCCTTCTCGCCGGCCGTGGTCGACAAGATGGACGCCGTGCTGGCCAGCTGCCGCACGATCCTGGAGAAGCGTCCGCTGGAAAACCTGCTCGAAGCCCAGATCGCCGCCGCCGGCAGCGACACCGCACTCGATACGCTCGAGCGCGAATTCGACCGCTCCTTCGAGACCGTGCTGCTCGAGCGCCAGCGTTTTCGCGGCTACCTGTTCGCCTATTCCGCCGTGTTGCTGGTGCTGCTGGCGTACGCCGGCATGCGCCTGCGCAGCAGCTACCGCATCATCGGCGTCGTCAACCGCCGCCTGCAGGCCGCCAACGAGACGCTCGAACAGCGCGTGGCCGAGCGCACCGCCGAGCTCGAATCGCAGTCGCGCCAGCTCGAGCGCCTGGCCCAGCACGACAGCCTGACCGGCCTGATCAACTACCGCCAGCTGACCCGCCTGCTGGAGCGGGCGCTGGCGCGCGCCGACCGCCGCGACAGCGTGGTGGTGCTCATGTTCATCGACCTGGACGGCTTCAAGGCGGTCAACGACACCTGGGGCCACGCGGCCGGCGACCTGGTGCTGCAGATGGTCGCGCGCCGGGTGCAGGCCAGGCTGCGCGCCGAGGACGCGCTGGCGCGCCTGGGAGGCGACGAGTTCGTGATCCTGCTCGAAGACGTGGCTTCGCGCGAAGGCGCGCTGCGGGTGGCGCGCCTGGCGCTGGCCGAGATCGAATCGATCGCCGAGGCCGATGGCCACGCGGTGACGATCTCGGCCAGCATCGGCATCGCCAGCGCACGCGGCCAGATGGGCGCCGCGCGCGGACAGGAAGCGCTGCTGGCCGACGCCGACAAGGCGATGTACGAGGCCAAGCAGGCCGGCAAGGGACGGTTCGTGGTCAGCCCGCATTCACAGTGGCTGAGCCTGGAACAGCCGGAAGGACTGGCGCTCGAGAGCCCGGCAGGCGAGAATGTGCCGGCAACGGTCCCGGTAGAAACCGAGCGGGACCGGGAAAAAGCCGGGCCGATCGGCTAGTATTCGGATGTTGCAGTGCACAATAAAGGTTCGACATGCTGGATAATCCCCTGCGCCGCTGGATCCAGGGCCTGAGAGGCAAGAAAGGCCAGGCGCCGGTGCTCGTCAAGGAATTGGGCGAGCGCGACCGCCGTCGGGTGCTGCGTCACCTGCTGGCGCTGGACCGGAACGACCGCCTGCTGCGTTTCGGCAGCATCATCCCGGACGAGCAGATCGCGGCCTACGTCGCCAAGCTGGACTTCTCGAGCGATATCGTGTTCGGCGTGCTCAACAATGTGTTCCAGCTGGTGGGGATGGGGCACCTGGCTTTTGCCGCCTCCGAGGGCCGCACGTCGACCAGCAAGGCGCAGGTGGCCGAGTTCGGCGTGTCGGTGTCGCAGTCGGCGCGCGGGCAGGGCGTGGGCACGCGCCTGTTCCAGCGCGCGGCGATCCATTGCCGCAATTCGGATGTCGACACGCTGTACATGCAGTGCCTGACCTCGAACCAGACCATGATGCACATCGCCAAGAAGGCGGGAATGCGCATCAAGCGCGAGCATGGCGAGGCGGATGCCCACCTCGAATTGCCACCGCCGAGCCCTGGCAGCGTGATGGCCGAGGCGCTCGAAGAGCAGTTCGCGGCGATCGACTACACGGTCAAGGCCAATGCGCGGGCGGCGGTGAAGTTTTTCACGCCCAGGAAATAGCGGAACATGGCATTGCCAGGCGCTGTCGGCAGGGTTGCCACTGGCCATCGCCTGAAAGAACAGTGGTCTCCCGGACTCATCGGTGCGTGCCTGGCGCATGCGCAGCTCGGTCAACAATCCCCAGCGGGGGTCACGTCTGTCATTCGGACACGGCCTCAGCAGTAACGCCAGCTTTTTACGTGATTACGGTTCAGCTCGTGTCCGAATGTCAGACCTGACCCCGGGTGTATTCCCATTCGGACACGGCCTCAGCAGTAACGCCAGCTTTTTACGTGATAGCAATCCCCAGCGGGGGTCACGTCTGTCATTCGGACACGGCCTCAGCAGTAACGCCAGCTTTTTACGTGATTACGGTTCAGCTCGTGTCCGAATGTCAGACCTGACCCCGGGTGTAAATGTCAGACCTGACCCCGGGTGCGTGTCCCGGACACGGCCTCAGCAGTAACGCCAGCTTGTTACGTGATTACGGTTCAGCTCGTGTCCGAATGTCAGACCTGACCCCGGGTGTATTGTGTCCGAATGTCAGACCTGACCCCGGGTGTATTTTTTACCTGATTACGGTTCAGCTCGTGTCCGAATGTCAGACGTGACCCCGGGTGTATTGGCGTGACCCCGGGTGTATTGGCGGCAATCCACGTGGTTCGCGCTGCCGATCCAGCCTCACACCAGCGGCATCGCCGTCGTCTCCTTGATCCGCTGCAGCGCAAAGCTCGACTTCACGTCCAGCACCGCCGGATGCTTGAGCAGCGTCCCCATCATGAAGCGCGAGAAGTGGTCCATGTCCTCCACATGCACGCGCAGCAGGAAATCCATGTCCCCCGTCATCGCATAGCAGGCCACGACCTCTGGCCAACTGCCCACCGACACCGCGAAATCGTTGCGCGGCGACGTCGCCGGTAGTCCCGGCTGGCGGGTGGTGCTGGCCACTTCGCTGTGCTTTTCCAGCCGCACGTTCACATAGGCCAGCAGGCCGAGGCCGATCTTGTCCGGATCGAGCAGCGCCACGTATTGGCGAATCACGCCGGCCTCTTCCAGGCGCTTGATGCGGCGCAGGCAGGGCGACGGCGACAGGTTCACGCGCTCGGCCACATCCTGGTTCGACAGCCGTCCATCGCTCTGCAAAATCTCGAGAATCTTGCGATCTGTTTTATCCAGCTCAATCTTTGACATACCTACCCCACGTTTACTTTTATGAGGCAATTTTATTGCGCAATTCACGAAGACGGGGGAATTGTTTGGAATTTAATGCTTGGGGGGCAGGACTATACTGGTTCGCATACGGGAGGAGAGTGTCCATGCCCGGCGGCACAGTGCAAGGACCTCGGGATGACGCGAGACGCAGGAAATGCGCCGCGACCGGATTCCGCCATGAGAATTCTTGGAGACACAATGAACGCACCCCTGGACGGCGCCAAGCTGGCGCTACCCGAACACGACATCACCCTCGACGACAAGTGGACGCTCGAGCGCGGCCGCGCCTTCATGACCGGCACCCAGGCCCTGATCCGGCTGCCGATGCTGCAGCGCGAACGCGACCTGAAAGCCGGCCTCAACACCGCCGGCTACATCACCGGCTACCGCGGCTCGCCGGTCACGGCGGTCGACCAGACCGCGATGAAGGCGCAGAAACACCTCGAGGCCCACCACGTCAAGTTCCACCCCGGCATGAACGAAGACCTGGCGGCGACCGCCGTCTGGGGCACGCAGCAGACCAATCTGTACAAGGACGCGAAGTACGACGGCGTGTTCTCGATGTGGTACGGCAAGGGTCCCGGCGTGGACCGCTGCGGCGACGTGTTCAAGCACGGCAATAATGCCGGCTCGTCGAAGCACGGCGGCGTGCTGGTGCTGGCGGGCGACGACCATGCCGCCAAGTCCTCGTCGACCGCGCACCAGTCGGACCACATCCTGACCCACTGCGGCATTCCGGTGCTGTACCCGTCCTCGGTCCAGGAATACCTCGACTACGGCCTGCACGCCTGGGCCATGAGCCGCTACACCGGGCTGTGGGTGTCGATGAAGTGCGTCACCGACATCATCGAATCGGGCGCCGTGGTCGACCTCGATCCGGACCGGGTGCAGATCAAGTTGCCCACCGATCACCAGCTGCCGCCGGACGGCCTCAACATCCGCTGGCCGGACGCGGTGCTGGACCAGGAAGTGCGGATGAGCAACCACAAATGGTATGCCGCGCTGGCCTATGCGCGCGCGAACAAGCTCAACCGCATCATCTGGGACAGCCCGACGTCGAAGATCGGCATCATCACCGCCGGCAAGAGCTACCTCGACACGCGCCAGGCGCTGGCCGACCTCGGCATCGACGAGCAGGCCGCGCGCGACATCGGCCTGCGCCTGTACAAGGTCGGCATGACCTGGCCGCTCGAGGCCGAAGGCGTGCACGAGTTCGCCCGTGGCCTGGACGAGATCCTGGTGGTTGAAGAGAAGCGCCAGGTGATGGAATATGCGCTCAAGGAAGAGCTGTACAACCTGCCGGACGGCGAGCGTCCGCGCGTGGTCGGCAAGTTCGACGACACCGGCGAGTGGAGCAACAAGAACCAGATGGGCCACGGCGACTGGCTGCTGCCGGCCACCTACGAGCTGAACCCGGCGCAGATCGCGCGCGCCATCGCGTCGCGCATCGGCCACTACTGCGCCGGCCATCCGGTCGCCGAGCGGGTCAGGGAACGCATCGCCTTCCTCGAGGCGAAAGAGCTGGTGCTGAAGAATATCCCGGCGAAACCGAATCCGCAAACCGACCGCATCCCGTACTTCTGCTCGGGCTGCCCGCACAATAGTTCGACCAAGGTGCCCGAAGGTTCGCGCGCCATGGCCGGCATCGGCTGCCACTACATGGTGCTGTGGATGGACCGCGAGACCTCGACCTTCACCCATATGGGCGCGGAAGGCACGACCTGGATCGGCCAGTCGCCGTTCACCGACGAAAAACACGTGTTCGTGAACCTGGGCGACGGCACCTATTTCCACTCGGGCATCCTGGCGATCCGCGCCGCCGTGGCCGCCAAGGTCAATATCACCTACAAGATCCTGTACAACGATGCGGTCGCGATGACCGGCGGCCAGAACGTCGATGGCCCGCTCGACCCGGGCATGATCAGCCGCCAGATCGCGGCCGAAGGCGTCACGCCCATCATCGTCGTCACCGACGAGCCGGACAAGTACCCGCGCGACTACGCCTGGGCGCCGGGCACCACGGTGCGCCATCGCGCCGAACTAATGGACGTGCAGCGCGAGCTGCGCGAGATGCCGGGCGTCTCGGCCGTGATCTACGACCAGACCTGCGCGTCAGAAAAACGGCGCCGCCGCAAGAAAGGCGAGTACCCCGATCCGGCCAAGCGCGCCGTGATCAACGAAGCCGTGTGCGAAGGCTGCGGCGACTGCTCGGTGCAGTCGAACTGCCTGTCGGTCGAGCCGCTCGAAACCGAACTGGGCCGCAAGCGCCAGATCAACCAGTCCTCGTGCAACAAGGACTTCTCGTGCGTGTCGGGCTTCTGCCCGAGCTTCGTCACCGTCGAAGGCGGCGGGCTCAGGAAGCCGAAGAAAGCCGCTGCCAGCGACGCCGCGCCGCCAAGCCTGCCGGCGCCCGTCATTCCGTCGGTCGCGACGCCATTCGGCATCCTCGTCGCCGGCGTCGGCGGCACCGGCGTGGTGACCGTCGGCCAGATCCTGGCGGTGGCGGCCCACGTCGAAGGCAAGGGCGCCATCGTGCTCGACCAGAGTGGCCTGGCCCAGAAGGGCGGTCCGGTGATGTCGCATGTGCGCCTGGCCGAGCACCAGGCCGACCTGCATTCGACCCGCGTCGGCACCGGTAGCGCCGACCTCGTGATCGGCTGCGACCAGATCGTCACCGCGGCCCGCGACGCGCTGTCGCGCATGGGCGAGGGCCGCACCCGTGCCTTCGTGAACGCCAGCGGCGCCACCACCGCCGCCTTCGTGAAGAATCCGGACTGGCAGTTCCCGGCCGAGGGTTCGCGCGGCGCGATCGAACAGGCCTGCGGCAAGGACAACGTCGAATTCATCGACGCCGGCCAGATCGCCAGCGCGCTGCTGGGCGACGCGATCGCGACCAATATGTTCATGCTCGGCTACGCTTTCCAGAAGGGCCAGGTGCCGCTGCACGAAAGCTCGCTGCTCAAGGCGATCGAACTCAACGGCGTGTCGGTCGCGTTCAACAAGGCCGCCTTCCACTGGGGCCGCAGCGCGGCGCACGACCTGGCGGCCGTGAGCCGCAGCGCGACCCCGGCCAAGGTGATCGAGTTCAAGCGCACCCAGACGCTCGACGAACTGGTGGCGCGCCGCGTGGAACTGCTCACCGCCTACCAGGACGCGGCGTATGCGGCGCAGTACAAGGCCTTCGTGGACCAGGTGCGCGCGCAAGAGGCGACGCTGGGCAAGGGCACCAGGCTGTCGGAGGCGGTGGCCCGCTACTTCTACAAGCTGATGGCCTACAAGGACGAGTACGAAGTGGCGCGCCTGCACACCGACCCGGCCTTCCGCGAGAAGATCGGCGCCATGTTCGAAGGCGATATTACGCTCAAGTTCCACCTGGCGCCGCCGTTGCTGGCCAAGCACGACAAGGAGGGCCGCCCCATCAAGCGCGAATACGGTCCGTGGATGATGAGCGCGTTCGGCGTGCTGGCCAGGTTCAAGCGCCTGCGCGGCACGGCGTTCGATGTGTTCGGCTACACGGCCGAACGCAAGCTCGAGCGGGCCCTGATCGGCCAGTACCGCGAGACCGTGGCGGCGCTGCTGCCGAAGCTGACGGCGGACAAGCTCGCGCAGGCGGTGGCGATTGCCAGCATCCCCGAAGAGATCCGCGGCTACGGGCATGTGAAGGAGCGGCACCTGAAGGCGGCCAAGCTGAAAGAGGCCGCGCTGGTGGCGGCGTTCCATGCGACCGATGTGACGCCGCGGGCAGCCTGAGGCGGCAGGGCGTGGACGCCATGGCCGTCCACGCCCGTCATCCATTATTGAGTCGATAACACCCGTTGCACACTAGCCTCAATCGTGACAGTTGGTGGTATTCCGGCCCATTTTCCGCGTCTATAATCGGCGCATGAGATCGCCAAAATACGCCCGTCGCACGACCCTCCCGGCCCACCTGATTTCCAGCTCCCTCGCGGCGCTGCTCGTCCTCGCCGGTTGCGGCGGCGGCGGCGGTTCGCCCGGCATGTCGAATAATCCGCCGACGGCGCAGACGCCGACGCCGGCCACGCCGACGCCGACCACGCCGACCACCCCGGTCTCGACCCAGCCGACCCCGGAAGACCTGAACCCGAACCTGCTGGGCGACGCCTACGCCAGCTACTGGAACAAGTGCGCCGCCCCGCGCACCGGCCTCGACGCGAGTGGCAAGCCCTTCCCGGACGTGCAGGGCACGCTGCTCGACGAACTGAAATTCCTGCGCGCCTGGACCAACCAGTACTACCTCTGGTACCGGGAAGTCCCGAATACCTACAAGATGGCCGACTTCAAGAGCGCGCTCGACTACTTCGACGTGCTCAAGACGCCGGCGCTGAGCGCCAGCGGCCAGCCGAAGGACCAATATCACTTTACCTATCCGAGCGCCGAATGGGATGCGATGCAGACCCAGGGCATCGACCTTGGCTACGGCGTCACCTGGTCCCGCAATGGCGATGGCAAGGCGCCGCGCACCTGGCTGATCGCGGCGGTCGAGCCGGGCTCGCCGGCCGCGGCCGCCGGCCTCGTGCGCGGCGACTTGCTGGCCCGGGTCGATGGCGTCGACTTCATCAACGCCAGCGACGCAGCGTCGGTCGAGACGATCAACGCCGGCCTGTTCCCGGCATCGGCCGGCACCGCCCACCGCTTCACGCTGCAGCGCGGCGGCGTGCCCTACGAGGTGACGATGACCGGCGCCGAAGTGCGCAGCGCGCCGGTGAAGAACGTGAAAGTGATCGAGACCGCCAGCGGCAAGGTCGGCTACCTGACCTTCGACACCTTCAACGCGCTGTCCGAAAAGCAGTTGTACGACGCCTTCACCACCTTCAAGGCGGCCGGCGTGAACGACCTGGTACTCGACCTGCGCTACAACGGCGGCGGCCTGCTGTACCTGGCCAGCCAGCTGTCGTACATGATCGCCGGGCCGACGGCGACCGCCGGCAAGGTGTTCGAGCGTTCGCAGTACAACGACAAGGCCCCGGCCTACGAGCCGATCATGTTCCGCCCGACCGCCTACGGCTTCGCGTCGGCCAACCCGCTGCGCGCCGGCACCGCGCTGCCCTACCTGGGCCTGAAACGCGTGACGGTGCTGAGCACGGACGGCACCTGCTCGGCCAGCGAATCGGTGATCAACGGCCTGCGCGGCGCCGACATCGAAGTCATCCAGATCGGCGGCACCACCTGCGGCAAGCCCTACGGATTCACGCCGGTGCCCAACTGCGGCACGACCTATTTCTCGATCGAGTTCCAGGGCGTGAACAACAAGGGCTTCGGCGACTTCACCGACGGCTTCGCGCCGACCTGCCAGGTCAGCGACGACCTGTCGCGTCCGGTCGGCGACGACAGCGAAGGCCTGCTGGCCGCGGCGCTGGCCTACCGCGCCAACGGGGCATGCCCGGTCTCCCCGAGCGGCCGCGCGCGCATGGCGCCGATGAAGATCGTGCGGCCCGAGGTCAAGGAAATCGCGATCCGCCCCACGCCCGGCGCGCCGCCGCGCTGAGCTTGCCTGCGGTATTGACGGGCGGCGCGGGCCGCCCGTTGTCGTTCCAGGACTGAACTGTTGCGCTAAGAACACGTCTATAATCACCGGCTTCCTTCCTGTCCTTGCCGGAGCTTTTCGATGATTCGTTCTGCGTTACTGCTGGCCCTGCTGTCGGCTGTCCCTCTCTCCCACGCCGCCCCCGACCTGACCACCGTGTCGGAACGCTCGGGCTTCACGGCCACCGGCCGCTACGATGAAACGATCGCCCTGTGCGCGGCTTACCAAGAGGCCTATCCGAAGCAGGTGCGCTGCATCGACTTCGGCGTCACGCCGGAAGGCCGCCCGATGAAGGCGCTGGTCGCCACCAGTACCGGCGCCTTCACGCCGGAGGCAGCGAAGAAGCAGGGCCTGCCCGTCACCCTGATGCAGGGCGGCATCCACGCCGGCGAGATCGACGGCAAGGACGCCGGCTTCCTGGCGCTGCGCGAAGTGCTCGAAGGCCGCGCCGCCAAGGGCGCGCTCGACAAGCAGGTGTTCATCTTCGTGCCGGTGTTTAACGTCGACGGCCACGAGCGTTTCGGCAAGTGGAACCGCCCGAACCAGCGCGGCCCGGTCGAGATGGGCTGGCGCACCACCGCCCAGAACCTCAACCTGAACCGCGATTACCTGAAGGCCGACGCGCCCGAGATGCAGGCCATGCTGGGCCTGGTGAACGCCTGGGATCCGCTGACCTACGTCGACCTGCATGCGACCAACGGCGCCAAGTTCCAGCACGATATCTCGATCCAGGTCGAGCCGGTGTATTCGGGCGACACCCAGTTCCGCAAGGCCGGCCTGGCCCTGCGCACGAATGTGATCAAGGACATCGCCAAGGAAGGCTCGACGCCGCAGTCCTACTACATGTCGTTCGTGAAGCAGGACGATCCGATGTCGGGCTTCATGGACGGCGTGTCCGATCCGCGCTTCTCGACCGGCTACTTCCAGCTGCGTAACCGCATGGCGATGCTGGTCGAGACGCACTCGTGGAAAGAGTATCCGGTGCGCGTGCGCATCACCCGCAACACCATCGTCTCGGTACTCGACCAGGTCGCGAAGAACGGCAAGGACTGGCTGCAGGCCGCGTATGCCGCCGACGCGCGCGCCGCCAAGCTGGGCAACCAGCCGGTGGCGCTGTCGTACAAGGCGTCCGACAAGACCGAGATGGTCAACTTCAACGGCTACGAATACACCCGCAAGCCGTCGGAAGTCTCGGGCGCCCTGATGACGCGCTACGACGAGAGCAAACCCCAGGTCTGGCGCGTGCCGCTGCGCCAGGACATCGTCGCCGACTTCGAGATCACCGCGCCGCGCGCCGGCTACGTCGTCCCGGCCGCCTATGCCGCGATCGTCGGCGAAAAGCTGCGCCAGCACGGCGTCGCGTTCCGCCAGCTGGACAAGGGCGTCGAGCGCTACGCCGCTGAAACCTTCAGGGCCGACAAGGCGACGCTGGCGGACGCTTCGGTGGAAGGCCACCAGCGTTTGACGGTGGAAGGCAAGTGGAAGCCGGAATCGCGTGCGATTGCCCCAGGTTCGCTGTTCGTCCCGATCGCGCAGCCGAAGGCGCGCCTGGTGGTGGCGATGCTGGAGCCGCAGGCGCCGGATTCGCTGCTGGCATGGGGCACGTTCAATACCGCCTTCGAGCGCAAGGAATACATGGAAGACTACGTTGCCGAGGACGTCGCGCGCGCGCAGATGGCGGCCGATCCGGCGGTGGCGCAGGCCTTCCAGGAGCGTCTCGACAGCGATCCGGCGTTCGCCAGGAGCCCGCAGGCGCGCCTGGAGTTCTTCGCCAAGCGCCATTCGTCGTATGACGAGCGGCTGAACCTGTATCCGGTGCTGCGCGCGAATACGGCGCTGTAGGAACCGGTCCCGGCAAGTTCCA
>Ga0308160_10003261_pt1 | contig 18471 bp, 31 predicted proteins | sample PhyFR1_FD_201036 | JGI IMG/M metagenome (GOLD analysis project Ga0308160, IMG submission 201036) | Phyllosphere microbial communities from UC Gill Tract Community Farm, Albany, California, United States - DLSLF.R1 | ecosystem: Host-associated > Plants > Phyllosphere > Unclassified | place: USA...
ATGGAATCACGGGACCCAAAACTGGATGCATTTCGCGGATCTGATTGTCTTCCTAATTGACTGCTCAAAGACTCCAATCATCCCACTTGACGCCAAACATCTTTTCCCGACCCGCTCCATCCAGCGGGCCTTTCAAAACCGTACCGGTCTCGGCTTCGTATTGATGCCAGAACTCGACCAACTCCTTGAGTTTCTTGGGCTCTGCCTCGGCTAGATCATTTGTTTCTCCCGGATCTAGGACATCAGCCGGGTGCATATAATTATCAGGAGCACTCACCAACAGACAAGTCATATAGCAACCACTTGTCGTTTCCCGTTGGTGGGGGCAACCATACAGCTTTCCATGATCCCTGGCGAATAGCCGCTTGGCCAAATACTAATGATCAGCTGCTTTCTTGTTCGGATAAGAAAGGACGTACACTCCCATCCGTGGATGGCATTGGCGTCGTGTACCTCGGAAGCGTCACCGGCAAGCCAAGGCGCCCATGACTTTCCCCTTGGAATGAGAACATCACGACCGCGGAATGTTTTACCGGGATGCGGGACCTGAGCGAGATGGAGCTGGAGGTGAGCTTGATTCAGAAGAATGAGGGATAGATGATGGAAGATACGCACAACTGTGGGCAAAATGTCCATCACGGTGGTCAGATCATGCTTGATGACCCCATGACTCTCCGGGCCGAACTTGGGGAATGCGACGATGCTTGGACATCGGATGCCACCTTCTGTAGACCAAGCTGTCGCCGTTAGCAAAAGTCATATGGAGGTTGACATACTCTTGTACATTCGGGATGGAGCAGTCGCTGCCTGAGCCCACTGTGGTCCCAAGTATGTCCACGAATTTCCTCGACCAATATTTTCCAGACTGTTGTCGAAGAATTTCTCGATTGTTTGAGTTATAGCTTCACCCATGATGGGGATCGCCTCGAGTCTTTCTGTTAGTATATGGAGGAATCTAGCATATTTACAGGTACTCACAGAGCCCCTTCCGCTCCGTTGTCACTGGAAAAGAAGATGAAAGTGTTGTCCAGCTCGCCCGCTTTCTCCAGATGATCAATCACACGTCCAATCTCCTTGTCCATCACCGTGACCATTGCCGCGTAGACCTGTGGTCAGTCGCTATGGTAGCATCAGACAAGAAGCAGCATACCTCCATCTTTCTGGCACTAATGGCCCGCTCCTCTGCACTCATGTCTTCCCAATTCTGAGTGCCGTACGCATTCATCATGGGGTGTGCTTTGACCTAGTATCAGTATCTAGCCATCGGTCGTATACATCGGACGTACCTCTTCACCGATCAGGCCAGCCTTCTTGAGGCGCTGCAGTCGCTCAAGCCGGAGAGCTTCAGGACCACCATCGTACCGCCCTCTATATTTCGCGACTTCTTCTTCGGGTGCTTGTAGTGGCCCTAAAAGATCAGTCACGCTCGATTTCATCTTGATGGATGACGTACAATGTGGAGCTGTGAAGGGCAGATAAGAGAAGAATGGTTTCTCCTTGTTCCTATCCTCCAAGAACCCGAGCATACGGTCGGTGAAATATGTCGACGAGTAAAAGGGCCCTGGAATGTCTTTGTGGGATATGGGCTTCTCATTCTCGACGTAAAGAGGAGGTAGGAACTTCATCGCAGGTGTGTTGTCGTCGAGGAAAGGCTCGTATAGGTCTGGGAATAAGAATAGGATCCTCGGATCTTTCAATCGCCTTACAGTGGTTTCCAGCGCCGGGCAGCAAAGCAAAGACCTTCTGGAATCCCCTTGCGTGAGGTTGTGCTTTGGGTGGTAGACCTAGATGCCACTTCCCTGCAAAGTCAGCCGAAGGCCGGCACAGAGAAAGGAGCACTCACCGGACATGATGGTCTCATACCCAGCGTCACTCAAGATCTCCGGCAGGGCAGCGACTCGCTACATAGTAAGCTCTCGGATACGGTTTGACCCTCTGTCTTATGCGACTCACCTCGTTCAACATTCCTTCGTATCCTGGACGGTCCTGATAGAAGGGATCTCGATTGATAGTCTCTGCCATCTGACCCAGGCCGGCCCTGGGCATCAGTTCCGAGCCGACTTTCTGCTCCAGGCCACTTACAAGTGATTATCGGTTCCACTCATCAACATTGACCTAATTTCATAAGCATTTCTCCGAAACAGCTTTCTTCTTAGACGTACCTTGTAGGACTGCATGCCGAAGCTGTGTGGAATCCAGTCTGCCTAATACCACGGGCAGCAAGCTTGTCGAGGTTGGGCGTCGCGATCTGTCGCGGTCAGCTCAGGCACCATCTCACTGATGAAGAGTCACCTACCTCCGAGCCAAAGGAACCTATATCGCTGAAACCAAGGTCATCGGCGACAATCTTACCATGTCAGCTAAGTCTCGCTACTCATCACCTACGATCAAGAAGTTTGGCCTGCTCATGATGTTCGAGAAAGAGAACTGATGATTGGAACCCTCGGCTCATAATCAGCCGTTCTTGTGATCAAAGGAATATTCTCCGGAGATGGCCGTCGATTGCGCAATTTGCGCTGATTCATGGTAATTAGCACGACATGGTCGCGACATCGTCGTTTGTGACTCCCTTCCGGCGCCGTCTTCGCCGGAGTACAAGGTCGAAAGCGCTATCGGCGGAGTATCTATATGAGATATCTGGAATATCTGGAATACAATACTTGATACGTGATATGTCGTCCTTGTGTCGATGGTGGCATAAAGCCAGTGACATTCCCGAAATTTTAGAACATTCCCAACGCCAACTCCCAAGATGTCAATTCCAAATCCGCCTAGTAGTCCAGACGAGAAGGATTCAAGCTTTGCTACCACACCCCTGGACTCCACCAGTGAGATCGACTTTTCCTATACCGAAGCCGAAGAGAAACGGGTCCGACTAAAGCTAAACCTCACTGTGCTTCCTTTATTATTCCTCGGCTTCTATGTCTTCCAACTCGAAAGGGGTAACATCTCGAATGCCTTGACCGATGGGTTCTTGAAGAAAGTCGGCATTACCCAGGACCAGTTCAACACTGGCCAAGCACTATTGTTCGTCGGTATCATTTTGGGAGAGCTTCCGTCTCAGTATGTGTTGCAGTGGATTGGACCCCAGGTACGTACAAAATCACCTCATCAAATTGCCCATCACTGACCCTCAGTTCTGGATCAGCTTTCAAGTCTTGGCTTTTGGCCTCGTCGCGACATGCCAGGCTTTCCAACACGACTACGCATCGTTTTTGGTCACAAGAATCCTCCTCGGTATCACCGAGTGCGGCTTCATTCCAGGAGCCTTATACACTTTGTCGACCTACTATAAGCGGTCTGAGCTCGCTACCGTGACCGCGGTATTTTTTCTGGGCAACACTCTCGCATCAGCGACCTCTGGGCTGTTGGCGTATGGAATCCTACCGCTCGGCACTAAATACCCCCAGTACCACGGCTGGCAATGGTTGATGATCGTGGAAGGATCGATGGCTCTCTTCGTCTCATGCTTGCTCATCACATTCCTCCCTGGCTCCCCACTTCGGCCTCGACCACTATTCCTCCCGATACGATATTTCACGGAGCGAGAAGAGCGGATCGTGGCTCATCGTGTCATCTTGGATGATCAAGCCAAATCGGATTCGTCTCGACGTCTGGCGATGAAAGAGGTGTTTGCAACTTTGGGCAATTGGCGAATATGGCCACATGTTTTGATGGCTATCGCTTATATTGCTCCTACTTCTGCTCTTGGAACGTAGGTTTGAAGAGACAAGCCTGGCTGATCCATATAGATACGGACCAACCTTGATCAGAGGATTCAACTTCGATGGTGAGTCGCGAGTAGTCTTCCCGGCCATACACTGATCACCAGCTCTCACCGCCAACGCTCTGTCGTCGGTGGCCGGATGGACACTGCTTGTCCTAACACTTGTATACGGTTATTCAAGTGATCGATTCCGCCTACGAGGTCCTCTTGTCATCTTCGCTCTGGCCTTGTCGACAATCTTTTGGATAGCCTTCCAGCAAAAGTCGTTGTCCTCGAATCGGTGGTTGAAGTATGGATTGCAAGTCATGGCCCAGGGTTTTAATTCTGGATTCCATGTGCGTATTACCATTTCGTTTCAATGATGTCGATAGCTGACATATAGCCCGTCAATGCGACCTGGTTGTCGCTCAATTGTCGAACACCGCAAGAAAGATCGATTGCTGTGGCCATGTGTGAGTGCTTTGTAATATCGTCATTCTGACAGCGACTGATGTCAGTCATCATGGCAGCCAACTCGGGAGGGCTTGTCGGTTCTCAGTTGCTGAGAGGAGACGACGCTCCATTGTACAGACGAGGCTTCATAGTCTGTGTCTGTCTTTTGTCATTCGCTCTTGCCGTCAGTATACTCCAGCACTTTCAATACCGTCTCACGAACCGTCGGCTGGCGAAGATTGAGAAAGTGGATCTCGAGGTCTCGGGTGGCCTAGCACCGGGATTCAGGCATACGTTATAGTCGTTCAAGGGATGTATGAAGAGTACAAACATCCGCAGAAACTCTGGAATCTCCTATCCATGATATGGTCGACAATTGACATGCCAGCGATCGGCTGTGTTGTCCTAGATATGGTCTGTCGACTCGACAACCGACCATTCAATTTTGGCCCTCAGGGTTTAGCCAAGAGAGAAAAATCTGGCTTGTCAGACAGCAACACCCGATGTCACTCACCGCATCCCAATCCGTATTTGCCATGCTGGGCATATTTGCCTCGTTGTATTCCTCCATCGGTACGCCCGTGGTGGGTATGTCTGAAGGGATGAGGTTGTTTGTTTCTGGTATAGTGCTCGACTCGAAGTCAGAGAGCCAAGACTCGAAATCGGTGAAATCGAGATTCGGCCCATTGAAATTTGTATTAGGGCTGTCAGGACTTGGCGCTCTGTGCGGTTCGTATAGTTGAGGATGTACGTTTGCGGATTCTCTTCGTTGATTCGATGTCATCGAGTTGTCAGACCGGATATGAGGGTCTTGATCAGCAAACAGACTTCCCAGGAAATCGGCTTGTAAAGCTGCAGTGGTCTGCCGATCTCGACTTGCAGTCTTGAACATTTGTGACGTCGATTCAATCAGCCCGGCGGCTAATTCACTCTGAGATAGTCCGATACTCTGACTGTTGGCGAGCTACCGTGTTCAGCTACGGTATTCAGACTTACTATTCGACCTGCGCCGCGTTGTTACTTACAAATCGGAGAAAGCAAGCAGCATCTGTCGCGATCAGCTTCCGTCTGGTGCCCTATCTTTTCACTCACAAGCCACCATCACCGAGATACTGTCCTGAGCGTGCTGCAGTATAGATGCGTCAAGATCACGTATTCGCTGGAGCTGGACGAGGTTCTCCATGGCGATCTCGTAGCAGTGCTGCTCGGCGGATGAGTGTTGATAGCCATGTCTGCCTTCTACTGACAGAGGCCTGAGCAGGGCAACTGTGTCGATTGCGTAGCTATTGAGGGTCAAACGGACCTATGACATCAGCTACACATACTACCACAGTCATTAATCATCATGGGAGCACTGCAAGATATCTGTCGAAGCTCAGCGATCAGCTTCCTCTTGGCCAGTGACCTAGAGATGGAACAGGGTGGATGACAGCAATGCAGACAAGCGTTGACCCACATGAAGTTCAAAGAAGCGAAGATACGCCCAATATCGATCGGGTGAGCGATTTCGCAACATTTCGCTTTCCCAGAATCTTCTCCATTCGTCCAGATCATAGCTACGGCCGTCAGTGTGAACACAACTGACAAGTAGAGAGTCGACAGACTTGATTGCTACTCTGATCAGCCATCGGCGCACTTGTCTGCAATACGGTTTCCCACTTACTAAGCAGATCCCGGGCGATCGCGGGACCTTTCATGCGGCCAAGGGGAGTCTGGATCGCGCCAAATTGATCTATGGCGGAGCACTGGAGATTAGAAGCCTGTCAATCAGATTCGACGACCCACAGCTAGGCGACGGAGCTCGGTGAAGCCTGCGATCACTGCATCACCATACATTCGCAAAGGGTGATCGGAAAACTTCCTAGCATCGCGAATAATGGGGTCGTGCCCACGTATGCACCAATCTGAAATGTCAGCTAGAATAGAACATCGGGATCCGGTAGTACGTGACATACCTCGGCCGGTGGTGGAAGACAAAGCTCGATCCATCATGAATGCGCTGTATACTGAGTCCAGCTTCAATCTCTTGTGTGTAATGGTACTCACAGCATCCAAGTTCGTATTCGATTACGCTGCTCTCTGAGCTCGCAGACGCTCGAACCGGGACGATCCGTCATGGATGTCCTGTCCAGACCTATCTCGACCGCCAGACGACATAGAAGTCCGACGTAAGTCCATCCGCGGTCGTCGCTAGGGGCCTTCCAGAAGTACATCTGACATTTAGCCCCCCTCAGCCCCTGGTCGTCGATGGGGCTTACTACCATCCAGCTTTGAACCGTCTCGATAGATCGCTGACTGCCGATGATTGCTTGGATCGAGCACGCCTGCACAGCATCGGCTATTTTCTGATCGAGTGCAGGGGCAACAAAACGGGCCGCGGCATGCAATATCGCTGTAAATCTGCCGATCAGTACACACACGATCCAAGGCACCTTACAGGAAGACGCTTCGTTCGCGAATGTAGTCGAAGGTGTGCAGCTCAGGATCTAAGAGCATGATGATCGGATTCAGTGTGTCAAAAAAGCTGTTAAGTGAGCCACATCGAAGGAATAAACTTGCAATTCGAACAAGCGCGTGGCCGTACCCAACGACACCACGCCCCGCGTCACCAAATCATCACTGAGAATTCGCATTTTCTTTTGACCGTTCCTAGGTCGGACCGAAGAGTCCAGAAGTGATCGGAGAGAGAAAGGTCGATCCGCACGCGAGATGAAAGGAAGGGGATTTGCAGTGTGCTGAGCCGGATCCAGCCTTGGACCATCATCTCCGTCCTCATCTGCCTCGACGTCAAAGTCCACGGCGTTTGCGGTAGCTCCGGACTCTGCTACGTATGGGCGAAGCGAAGAAACCGGAAAGACCGAACGGCCTACACCCGCGGACGTGTCTGCCACTTCATGGTCCTGTCCTGAGGGCGTTGCATCTGCTCGAGGTAGATCGAGCCCTCTTACGCTGATGTTGTCAGCGACTTCCATCGATGCCTTGTGCGTACCGTTTCCTACCCCTTTTGTGCTGCTCAAAGACACAGACACATCCCACTGCCTTGCACCTCTCGCACTGAAGATCATTCGGATCAGGTTTGACGCATTTCGCTTTGCATCGGCGACACAATGTACAAGCGACAACGGGTCCGTTGCTAGTTTGTGCCGATCCTGAGGTGATCGACGTACTGGGTTTCGAAGCGGGAGCAGCAGACGATGCCGAGTCCCTTGCTTCGGTGTAGTCCCCAAATACAGGTAAGTGATTCATGTTTAACGACGCAGGCGTCTTGAGAGTCCTGACGATGCATGGTGTAATGGGGCCCACGTGGAAGTCGGCTAAATGCATCGGGTTCTGGCTACAAGCATTCGGGTACAGGATTGCCGCCCTGGCCCGAGACTATGTAATCCCTTAGATTCGTGAGAGCCAAAGCCTCCATTTTACGCCTCGCATCACGATTCTCCGTTCCGACATGAGGCAGTAAGGTCACATGCGGCATAGCAATTAATCGAGAATCCACCTGTGGTTCCTTCACAAAGACATCGAGACCCACCGACCCCAACTGCTGTTCAACTTGGGCTTGATGTAACAAGACAAGGGGAACTCACATGCCCATCTTCCAAAGCTGCAATCATTGCTTCTTCGTCGATGACCGGTCCACGGGCAGTATTGATGATGATGGAACCTTTCTTCATGGCTCTGATCTCGTTTGCTCCTATGAACCCGCGAGTTGCGTCGTTCAGGGGTATACTGACCAGCAGAACGTCGACTTGTCGCAACAGGTCGTACAAGTCGGAGATATAATGAACGTCTGGTGGTGCGACACTAGTTGCTCGACGGTTATGGTACAACATCTTCATGCCGAATGGGCGAATGAAACTGGCAAATGTTGATCCGATGCCTCCCATTCCTAGAATGCCTATAGTTTTCCCGCTCAAGTCTTGTGCTCCAGCTTCGACCTGTCTGAGAGGACCGAAAGCACCGGCTCGAAGATGCGCTTCACACTGACTGAAACGACGCATCGTTGCGATAAGAAGATAGACGGCCGTTGTGGCCGTGGCCTCGTCCACGGCGCCAGGGGTATTGGACACGGTTACTCCTGCGACGATTCAGCGACATACGCATCGCGAGACGTACCTTTATTCTTGGCTGCGACCACATCAACCGAGTCGTATCCTGCGCCTTTGTGTGCAAACCACTTGCAAGACTGCGGCAGGGCCTCCATCATTTCTCGGTCAGGCTGCCCGACCAAATCGGCAGAAAGATGCTCGTGGTAGATTCCAGCAATATTACAATATCGACCACCAGGCTTCATGTCTTGGAATAACTGGACCCGAGACGCAGACTTCATCTTCTGTCTATGAGCACCAGTGATGCAGTTTCCACTCACAATGACCTCTGCGATATCTTTGAACAGCACATCACAGTCCTCCTCCGCCCAATAGAGATGACCTGTGGATTGATCAGCTACAACCCACATTAACGAGCTCGGCTCACCCATAATCAGAATTTGAGGCGCCATTTTGCCAATGCGACGTATAGAAGCTAAGCCAGTCGCCTAGTAGTATTGCTATCGAATCATCGACCGGCCGATCACTGCGTGACGGGCCGGTCCCACCGGCAGCCCGGTGTCTTGAGCGGTGACTTTCGAACGCTCTTTCGGTTATAAGCGTAAAATCGTAAACGCCTTCTCTTGTAAAGCATCCAACATCAAATGTCCGAGAGCACCCAATCACTACTTCAGCTCAAGCAAGAGCTTGCTCGTACGTATCCCGACTTCGAGGCCCAAGCTATCCGATCGTGGCAAGAGATTCTCCGCGAGCTTGCTACTGTAACGAATGACATCGCCAAATCTGGTCCCGATTATGTCCCTATCATCGAATTCAACGACCTTCAGGATATCACAAGCGACAGGCTAGACCAGCTAAAGCGACGGGGAACATTCGTCGTACGTAACGTCGTACCGAGACCTGAGGCGTCACAATGGCGGGACGAGCTCAAGCAGTGGATCGCTGCAAACCCGAATGCCGAAGGAACTCCTGCGGATAATCCGCAATACTTTCAGATCTTCTATACCAAGCCTCAGGTGGCGGCACGAGCACATTCGAACGTACTGAAGATCCAGACATGGTGCAACAATCTATACACACATTCTTCGGACGCCGAATCAGTGGATCTGGATCATCCATTGACGTATGTCGACCGATTCCGGATGCGGCAACCGGGTTTTGCATGGGGAGCTCATCCTCCCCATATGGATGGAGGCGCCATTGAGAGGTGGCGAGATTCGACTTTTCGCAAAGCCTTTGAAAGCATCTTTCAGGGACGCTGGAAGTCTCACGATCCATATCATCTCAAAGGTCGAATCGGCGCTACGACTTCCACCGAGGGACAGCCCAATCAGGCTAGTATCTTTCGAACGTTTCAAGGGTGGCTGGCTGTTAGCGACACGGGCCCTGGCGAAGGAACCCTCAAGGTCTTCCCCGATATTCTTCTGAGTACTGCCTACATCATGCTCAGACCATTCTTTACTCCCACGGTTTCTCCGGATCATCCCGAGGCGCTGAATGCAGACAATTGGCGCTATGGTGAGTCTCTTGAGGGATTATGATGTGAAGCCAATCAGCTAATGCAAAGATCTATCGAATCCCGAATTCCACGGAGTCGCTACAGGGGCATCCGCTGGAGCATCTGGCGGCGTCCGCCCATTCGAGTTTTCTCCAGAAACCCATCCTCATTTGCGACTAGAAGACGCGATGATCTCTGTTCCGCACGTCAGACCAGGTGATATGGTGTTTTGGCAAGCCGACGTTGTTCACGCTGTTGAGAAGGAGCACAACGGTAAAGCGGATTCTTCGGTAATGTATATCCCGGCGGTACCCAAATGTCCACAGAACGACGAGTACGTGGCGAGACAAGCGCAAGCTTTCGTCGAAGGTCGCCCTCCGCCTGATTTCCCTCAAGGCCGGACCGAGCTCGAATACGCCATGCACGCTACTAGGAATGACATCTCATCCCCGTTGGCTTTGAGGGCGATGGGGCTGAGTGCGTGAAAGGTGATCGGGGGCTGAAAGCATTGTAGTCCCACAGTGCACAGAGATGAGATGCTATACTTTTGCTATGACAGCGGCTCCAGACTTGTGATATATGATCTACAGCGAAGCCCAGTGACACCCTCCGCCCGTAGGTCTGCCTAGATTGTTCACGTTGACGTGATGCTCGTGCTCAGACTGTACGACCACGAGATGCATCGTAACACAGAGCTACAGTAATCAAAGATATCGTCGTGCTCTACATATCAATCTAGAAAATCGCCTCCAGTCTCTTTCTTCAACAGCTCGTATTCTGGTTGAAACTGAGAGGTCAGCTAGTTAACCACATTCACGTACATTGTTGTAGACCGTCTCCCAGTAGCCGTTGCTTTCTTGGGTATACGCAGCGTCTTCGGGTGCGATGATAGACTTCTGTGAACCATTTGCCGCGGCCGCTTCAACCAGCAATTGCTGTTGACATATCTTTTCCAACAAGCAAAAGAGATAGATACACTCGTCGACCGTTTTACCCACTGTGTATCAGCGATTGGCTGCGATGGCAAGCTTACGAGTCAGTAGTCCATGATTCTGCATGATCACAGCTTGATTCTTGGGACCGAGAGCATTGGCGATGTTTTTGCCTTCTTGATTACTGAGGACTATCCCTCCATAATTTGCATATACGGACAAGTTGTCGTGGAACAGACAAGCGTCTTGCTGCATGATATCGATTGGCTTGCCGAAAGAGGCCCAGGTCCGCCCGTGGAAGCTGTGACAATGAGCGGCGGCGACAGCATCGGGTCGAGCCTGATGGAGCGTATGGTGAATTACATAGCCGGCCTCGTTGACGGGTAGCTGGGCCCCGTGCTCGGTAACATAGCCATCGGGACCGACCAGCACTAGATCAGAAGCCTAAACGTTGTAAGTACCTCGACATTCGTTGTTTCGCTGAACAGACATACCTTGATCAAGGAAAAGTGCATCCCGAAAGGGTTCATCCAATAATGGTCCGTCAAGACCGAGTCGCGGACGGTAATATGACCTGCTGTACCCTCCCCGAATCCCATCTTGCCCCAATAACGGAAACATCCAGCCATATGTTCCTTCAGCCACTTCCTCTCTTCGTGTTTGTCGTCGAATGTAGGCACACCTGGCATTTTTATGGTGCCTTCACGGTTTCCCCGCCATACACGCTGGAAAGGATTGTCGTCCAAATCCTGCTTATGAGTGTTGGTTTGGCTGGCGTTTCCGGCGGATCCGCCCTGCAAATGCAGTCGCGGAGCAGTGCCATGGTCGTTGGCGGTCACAGTGGTGGTGGTAGAGGTGGACATGATGATGAGTCGCACAGGTAAAGTGTTGGTCGGTCAACTACCGATGGCAAGCTTTTCCACTCCACTACGAAATAGCCAAGTCTAAGACACCGGTTTGTCCGGCGTCAAGACGCCGTGAAAGTCACCGGCACGATCCCCATAAGGTAATAGAGGAGCCCGTGGAGCCCGATATCCGGCATCTTGTCGGCGAATTCCAGTTGTAAGCACTATATAGATCATCGCCTCCACTGTCCAGCCCAGGAAGATTCCGACAATCCTCACAGAAACCCACGAAATGGCCGACATTCCCGACAAATCCCAGTTGAACGAGCAAGACCATGTTGAGACCATTCACGAGAGTGTGTTGAGTACACCGGTCGATGATATGTTGTCGACGTTGGTAGCTCAGGACGATGTCCCGTGGTATCGCAAACCGAATCTACGGAAATTGTACCTGCTCTTCATAGGCAGTGTGCTTTGCATCGAAACGACATCCGGCTACGATGCTTCGGTCGTGAATGGATTGCAGGCCGTTCCCCGATGGAATCAATGCAAGTCGAGCTTTGTCGATAGCGAAGAGAGATTGACCTGGTAGATTTCGACAACCCGAAAGGAACGACTTTAGGCCTCATCGGCTCTATGTATGCTCTTGGAGTGAGCAACCTCCTACAATCTCTCAACGGCATGACGCTGACCGTATCCTAGGCCATAGCTTCTGTTCCGGTCGTCCCGTTCGTTGCAGATAGATTCGGTCGCCGACGATGCACCCAATTGGGATGTTTAGTAATCATGACCGGAGCCATTCTTCGTAAGTGCTTCTCCCTACTTTGGTGACGTGGCTGATACCTGTGCAGAGACCGCAGCCCAGAATACGGCGATGTTCATGGTCTCGCGAGCGATTATAGGAGTCGGTATCACGCCTGCCATTGTAGGAGCCTCGAGCTTGATTAGTGGTAGGTCATATTCCACCCTGGACAGTATGTCGATGGCTGATATCCATCAGAGCTTGCTCATCCCAAAGAGCGAGCGCGACTCGGTTCTTTGTTTAATGCTTTCTTCTTTACCGGTAGGTGAGCTGAGTCTCTCACGTCGGAGATTGCTGAGATCAGGGTCCGCTCTAGCCGCTATCGTCACCATCGCGACGTTCAGGATGGCATCGGAATGGGCATGGAGGATCCCTAGTGTCTTGCAGGTCCTGCCGGCATTGATATCCTTCTGTTTCATATTCCTGATCCGTAAGTGCCTTACATGACGTGCGGTCGCAGGAAAGCACTGACGAGTAGCTGAGTCGCCACGATGGCTGATCGCCAATGGCAGACACGAAGAAGCTCTCCGGATCCTAATCACCTACCACGCTGAGGGTGACGAACATTCGGAAGTCGCACGAGTAGAATATGCCCAGATTCAGCAGACTCTCGCGTTAGAGAAAAGTCTCGCCAAGCAGAGCTGGAGATCGCTATTGAAGACCCCTGGAGATCGAAAACGAGTCGCTATAGCTGCTTTCCTGGGCCTAGCTACGCAGTGGTCCGGCAATGGTTTGATCTCGTACTACTTGTCGCCTATCCTCACCAATGTCGGGATTACCGATGCCCTGACTAAGCAAACGATCAATCTCGGCATCACGCTTTGGGGCGCCGTCACCGCTTTTACCATCGCTTTCTTCTCGACTCGATTTCCGCGACGAAAGGTGTACCTCCTATGTACTTCGTTGATTCTTGTCGTCTTTATCCTGTGGACCGCCTTCTCGGCTCGATTTGCCGAAACAGGAGATCGAGTCTGGTCAGGCCTCGTTGTCACCCTTATCTTCCTATACCAACCATGCTATAACATGGCTTTCAACGCCCTTACCTACGCATATCTCCCCGAATTATTCCCTTACCGAATCCGAACACGAGGAGCGGCAGTATTCCAGTGGTTCTCCAGGGCTGGCTTGTTCCTCAACACATTTGTCAACCCAATCGGAATGCAGCAAGCCGGCTGGAAGTACCTCACCAGCTATTGCGTATTTATCGGGTTTGAGATCGTTTTCATCTACTTCCTATTCCCAGAGACCGTCAACAAGTCGATCGAGGAACTGGCGTTCTTGTTCGAGAAGGATGCACATGCGGAACAAGGTAGAAGGATTCGAGAACAAGCGGAAGGTATCTCTAAGGATTAACGAGTGTCGCGTGTGACAGAATTAGTGCCATCTTGTATGTTAACATATGGTTTATGCAGATTTTGAACGTGTCGGAGGACGGTGAACTAATTAATTTGACTAATTCCATGTACGTTTCGTCAAGGTGTAATAGCTGTGACGAATCGATGATCAAATTAGAGGTTTCGGATGACGCGTGGCTCCATCGGTCATGCCCGCTTCTGACTCATTTGTTTCGCGTAATGATAGAAGGCCGAATCCGCTGGAACCGGCACACGTAGACTGGCCGACTCCATTTTTAGCTTTGGTCTCCGCCGCCCAGGAACTACATATATTTGTTGATCGATGTCCCCTCGTCAGTGTTCATCAAATTTCCCACCTTTTATATTAGCATCGAATCGAGAACTTCTATATCGAAGTCATGTCGCTCAGTGCTCAGTCCTCCGGACGACAGAGGTCGCCTTCTGATACGCCTACTCTACACGACAACACGGATCACACCCTCAAAAAGCGACCATGGCGTCGTTATGTCACCCCTTGGGAGCAGATTAGGGATTACAAATACGATGGAGAGGGTACGGACGAGAAGCCTTTCATTGTCGACTGGATTCCCGAAGGAGATGCCGAGAACCCCATGACTTGGGGCAAAACGTACAAGTGGTCTGTTATCATGCTTGTCGCTGTCTCTACTCTAGCTGTGGCCATGGCTTCCTCCACTCTGTAAGTCACCCTGATTTCGTCTAAACGATGATAGCTAAACAACAGCTCTGCCGCTACAAGATCCATCCAAGAGACATTCGGCCCATACGCAACCCAAGTATACGTAATGGTAACGTCGGGTAAGTCTTTCAACTTCGTACCTTGTATGTCCAGAACTGACTTCATCCCAGGTTTCGTTCTTGGTTTCGTCGTCGGTCCCCTTCTATGGGCACCCATGTCTGAAGTTCTCGGACGACGTAAATTGTTCATCGGCACCTACATCCTCTTCACCATCTTCAACGGTGGTGTTATTGCGTCTCAAAATATCTGGACACTCATCATTTTGCGATTCCTTGCTGGAACTGCTGGATCGTCTCCCTTGACCAATGCTGGTGGAACCGTTTCGGATCTTTTAGACGCTGGAGAACGAGGACTGGGTATGGCCATCTTTGCGGCCGCACCGTTCCTAGGCCCAGCCGTTGGACCTATCGTAAGCACCTTTCAAATCTTTTAGTTATCGAAGCTGACGAAGTTCAGGTCGGAGGGTTTTTGGGTGAAACTGGAGGATGGCGATGGGTCGCAGCTCTTCTTGCGATCTTCACCGGTATCTTGACCGTCATTGGAGCTCTCTTTATCCCCGAGACTTACGCCTCTGTCCTCCTTCGACAACGTGCCGAGACCCTTAGCAAGGCGACCGGACGGGTATACCGAAGCAAATTCGAGAAGGACAAGAAGGTGGAAATCGGCCAGCTCTTCAAGACTGCTCTCGGTCGGCCTTGGGTCTTGTTGTTCAAGGAACCTATCGTTTTCCTGCTCTCTCTCTACCTCGCCATCGTCTACGCCACCCTTTACGTGAGTCACAAGCCCAGCAATGAATATCAGCGCTGACGAATACAGATGCTATTCGGTGCCTTCCCCATCGTCTTCCAGCAGCAGCGAGGATGGTCACCAGGTATCAGTGGATTGGCATTCCTCGGTGTTCTCGTCGGTTTCATCATCGCTCTGGCCTACACGATCTTCTACGAGAACCCAAGATACAGCAGGAAACTCAAGGCAGAAGGCGGTTGGCTACCGGCAGAACAGCGTCTCCCTCCGGCCATCATTGGCGGTATCTTGCTTCCCATCGGTCTCTTTTCGTTCGCGTGGACCGCTGCGCCTGCCCGTATACATTGGATCGCGCCCATTATCTGTTCAGCTCCATTCGGTTGTGGAATGGTGCTTGTCTTCCTCAGTTGCTTCAACTATCTCATCGACTCGTACCTTCTACACGCTGCTTCCGTTCTCGCCGCCAACTCTGTCCTTCGATCGTTGTTCGGCGTCGGGTTCCCTCTCTTTGTATCGCCAATGTTCCAAAACCTGGGCGTCAACTGGGCTTGTACCCTGATTGCCTTTTTGGCTCTCGCCTGTACCCCTCTACCTATGTAAGTCGAATTAAAGCCTGCCGTTGCTATCTAGCTAACAGTATAGCCTGTTCTACCTCAAGGGCCGACAGGTTCGACGACTCTCAAAGCACGGTCGAGAAGCCGATGACCTTGGTCAGATGATGAGGCAGGCTGCTCAGGCCAAGAGTAAAGGTGATGCCGAGAAGTAAGCCCCGGGACAAGTTCCCACCATAGACACACATACCAGCATTATAATAGACATGACATGACATCTGAAGACTACAGCTTTATATATAGCACATTCATCTCGGTCTCCTCACAGGCATCTCCCCGATGTCAACATCCGGCTCTGCCCCGATCGATGCCCGCTTCCCACAACCGAACCGACAAAGGATACACACACAATCAAAGGACTTTACGCGTTCTCAGATCCCTTCCGGCCATTGACGCGGAGGCCGTAAAAATATCGGCGTCGGAGATGCCCCGCTTGTTCGGATGTCTTCCCGGTAAATGCGGAAATCCCATGGCGCAGCGCGAAGCGTGACTTGGCTGGACTAGCGTTTGTCTAGACGCAGTCACTGTAAGCAATTGGCCAATCATCTACTAACGCGCTTACCGACGCGTCAGTAAAGTGTGGCACCCCCTTGTACCTGACCCTGATTTTCAATTAACCCTTGATGATCGTCCTTCCGTACCCCTAAAGTAATCGATCGAATTACCCCATCAGGTGTAAGCTATTGAACCTTGATCTGCGCACCATCCTTTATTGCTTCCTCTCTTCTCACCCTTCAGAGGGTTGAATTCAACTCCACAACAATGAATTCAACTCACCGAAATGATGACCCCAGTAATTATCATACACCATGTCTTTCCACCCCACCCCTAAGTCTAGACTTTCAACCGCTCCACCGCTATCATGATCCCCATTCGACCTTGGACGCATGGGTGGGAAACCAGGATCGGCACAAATGCAGGGCCGGGGAGAGAGGGGTAGAACAAAGGACAGACACAGGGATTACCGATGGAAAGGAACATTGACTTGTTCCGAGATTATATCGCGCATTTCTCAATTAGCGGTCCAAGCAAACGCTCGAGCCAGGTCTGGACTAGGTTTGCGGTGCTCGAGCTCATCCCCTCCTTTATCATTCTTAATATTCGATCAACATTCTGTCAACCAGTCATCGTATAATTATATACGACAGTTTCACGACTAGATCTCATAACAACTAGATCTCATCACGTCACCCTCGCCCCCACTTTTAACGCGACGATCACTATAAAAATGGACCGAAATCAAATCATGTCGAGAAGGAACGTGGAGGGGTTGATTGCTCGGGGCCATACTATTGTCATCTTTGAACAGCAGGTCTTGAAGCTGGATTCATGGATGGAGAAGCACCCCGGTGGAAAGCTGCCTTTGATGCAGATGGTCGGTGTGGATGCCTCTTCCGAGATTGCTGCGTGAGTCCTTCCTTCACTGCTTACTCCACTCCAACGCATCCTTTTACTTCACTACACCTCTCTACCATACACCCCCCTCTCACCGACCTCGATATCCGTACTCCAACTAACATCACAGCTACCACACTGCAAAGACCCTCAAGACCATGACTGCCTACCGAATAGGTCGAATAGACTACCCTTGGCGAAACTTCAGACCTCCCATCCGCGGCGGCACCTTCCGAGCATTTGATGTTGGATTAGAAAAGGTTCCTATGTCCAAGGAGGATGTTTCAGAGGATATCAAGGTTACTGTGGAGTACGTTGAAGAAGTGGATGAGAAGGCAGAGCTACGAAAGGAACAATCTGGCAATACTTGTCGACGACGAGTGAGCGATCCCGAATCATCCATCGCTCTAGGATCCGAATTACTACGAGCCCCATCCCCTTCCCTTTCCAACACCTCCATCAAATCCCGAGACGATCACATCCAAGACGCTATGGATGCAGAAGTCGAGGAATGTCTCGCCAAATACCCATCACCCGACGCCGACACCCAGAGCGCCATCACTGCCAAGTACTACGCTCTTCACCAAAAAGTCCAAGCCGAAGGATTCTACAAGTGCAACTACATGAACTACGTCCGAGAACTCGCCCGATACTCTACCATCTTTGGACTCTTCCTCTTCACCCTCAACAAAGAATGGTACTTTACCTCTGCCTTCTTTCTCGCTTGTTTCTGGCAACAGATCATGTTTACCGCCCACGATGCTGGTCATCGAGGAATCACTGGAAAGTTCATTCCCGATACGATGATTGGTATCTTTATCGCCGACTTTTGCTGTGGCTTGAGTATCGGATGGTGGAAGTCTTCCCACAACGTTCATCACCTCGTCACCAATTCACCAGAACATGATCCCGATATTCAAAACACTCCTCTTTTCGCTACCTGCCCATCCCAATTCAGCGACGTCAAATCCACCTACTACAACTTCACGTTCGTCTGGGATAAAGCCTGTACTGTCTTGATACCATACCAGAAATACGCCTACTACCCCGTTATGGCCATCGCTCGATTCAACCTTTACATTCTCAGCTGGTGTCATCTCCTCTCTCCTCGATCTCGACCTCTAGGAGCAGCTGCATGGACTCGACCAGCCGAGATCGCTGCCATGTGCTGTTACTGGACTCTCTTCGGCTACTTCCTCGTATGGCGAACTCTTCCCGACTGGTACACCCGAATCGGATTCGTCTTGATCTCCCACATGAGCGGTATGCTCCTTCACGTTCAAATCACCCTCTCTCACTGGGGTATGCCCACTTGCGACATGGGTGA
>Ga0308160_10003262_pt1 | contig 18465 bp, 19 predicted proteins | sample PhyFR1_FD_201036 | JGI IMG/M metagenome (GOLD analysis project Ga0308160, IMG submission 201036) | Phyllosphere microbial communities from UC Gill Tract Community Farm, Albany, California, United States - DLSLF.R1 | ecosystem: Host-associated > Plants > Phyllosphere > Unclassified | place: USA...
CAGGCAAACCCGCCAAGGTCGCTATCGTGGCCTGCATGCACAAGTACCTGCGCTGGCTCAATGCCATCGCCCGCGATCGAGCACCCTACGCACCTCCTGCCATTGCTGCTGCATGACAGTTGACTCCCACAAGGGTCTTGTGGCTCTCTTGCAGGCTGCACTGTGGGAGCGGCTTCAGCCGCGAGAGACAAGCAAAATCGCCTGGCTTCCTGACATCGTTGGTCGCGGCTGAAGCCGCTCCTACAGGGACTTGCGATCAGCGTCCCGGGTGCACTGCAGGAGGGGCTTCAGCCCCGACACCATCCATTCGCAGCCGAAAATTCCACCGCTCCGCTGGTCGCGACTGAGGCCGCTCCTACTATGGCTCGCGGCCAACCTGCCGGGTGCACTGCGGGAGGGACTTCAGTCCCCAAGGCCCGCGGCCGGAAGGGCCATCGCCCCTGCGGCGCGGCGAGACGTGCGCGCCTATTCTGCCGCCGGCTGGCCCAGCAGCCTCTTGTCCCAGCACTCGACCTCGCGCTGGGCCAGGCGCCGCTCGAACAGCACGCGCCAGTTCGGCACCAGCGGCAGCGCCAGCACCTGCTCCAGCTGCGCCAGGTCCACCTCGCGCCGATACAGCAACTGGATCAGGCGGGCCAGCGACCAGTCCGGATACGGTCGCTCCAGCAGGACCAGCCGATCGCCGGCGGCGACCTCGCCCGGCTGCAGTACGCGGTAATACCAGCCGGTGCGGCCGCTTTCCTGCACGCGCCGCGCCAGCGCGGCCACGCCGAAGCGGTCAGACAACTTCCAACACGGCTGCCGCGATTGCGAAACCTCGACCAGCGCCGTGCCCAGCCGCAGCCGGTCGCCCAGGCACAGGTCGGCCTCGGTGGCGCCGAGCGTGCTGAGGTTCTCGCCGAACGCGCCAGGCGCCTCCAGCAAGGCGTGCGCGCCCAACTCCTGGCGCCAGGCCGCGTAGTGGTCGCGCGGGTAGTGGTGCAGCGCCTTGTCCGGGCCGCCGTGCACGCGGCGGTCGCCCTGCTCGTCCAGTTCCAGGCCTTCGATCCCGATCCGCAATCGCCCGGGCAACGGCCGCTTGTCGATCGCGCTGCGGCTGCCGGGCCGGGTGAAGTCCTGCACGCGACCGACCAGCACCGCATCCACGCCCAGGTCCAGATCCAATGCCGCAGCCGCGTTCATGCGCAGGCGCCCGGGTGCCGGATCAGGCCGCCGCGCCGCGATGCGCGGCGATCTCGGCCTGCAGCAGTTCGCCGAGGATGCGCACGCCGCTCTCGATGCGTTCTTCCGGCACGGTCACGAACGACAGGCGCAGGGTATTGCGCTGCGGCTCGACCGCGTAGAACGGCGCGCCCGGCACGAAGGCGACGTTGCGCTCGATCGCCTTGGCCAGCAGCGCGCCGCCGTCCATGCCTGCCGGCAATTCGACCCAGATGAACATGCCGCCGGCAGGGCGATTCCAGCGCACCTGCGACGGGAAATACTTCTCCAGCGCCGCCAGCATCTGCTGGCAGCGGCTCGCGTACAGGCTGCGGATGCCGGGGATGTGCGCATCCAGGAAGCCGTCCTGCACCGCCTCGTAGACGATGCGCTGGCTGAACGAGGGCGTGTGCAGGTCCGCCGCCTGCTTGGCCTGCACCAGCTTGGCGTGCACCGCTTCCGGCGCCACCACGAAGCCCAGGCGCAGACCCGGCGCCAGCACCTTGGAGAACGAGCCCATGTAGATGGCCGCGTCCGGATTCATCGACAGCAGACTCGGCAGCGTGTCGCCGCTGTAGCACAGCTCGCCGTAGGGGTCGTCCTCGACGATGGGCACGCCGGCGGCGGCCGCGCGCGCGACCAGCGCCTGGCGCCGGTGCAGCGGCAGGCGCCGCCCGGTCGGGTTCTGGAAATTCGGCAGGCAGTACATGAAGCGCGCGCCGGCCAGTTGCGCGTCGTCCAGCGCGTCCACCACCAGCCCGTCGTCGTCCGACTGCATCGCCGCGAACGCCGGCTGGAACAGCGAGAACGCCTGCAGCGCACCGAGATAGCTCGGCGTTTCCACCAGCACCTTGCTGCCTTCGTCGATGAATACCTTGCCGAGCAGGTCCAGGCCCTGCTGCGATCCGGTGGTGATCAGCACCTGGCTGGGGCGGATGCTGGCGCCGTCGCGGCTCACGCGCGCCGCCACCCATTCGCGCAATGGCAGATAGCCTTCGGTCGGGCCGTATTGCAGAGCCGCCTGCGGCGCCTCGCGCAGCACCTTGTCGCAGGCGTACTGCATGCGCGCCACCGGGAACGTGTCCGGCGACGGCAGCCCGCCGGCGAAGGAGATCACCTCCGGGCGTTCGGTGACCTTGAGGATTTCGCGGATCGCCGAACTGGTCAGCGCCTGCGCACGGCGGGAGAACTGGAAGGAGGTCGTCATGGCCAATAGCATAACGGCAGCATGGCCGCACTCCACTGTGCGGCGCAGCGCAAGCCACAGCGACGGTCAGCGATAGACCGGGCCGACCCGGCTCGTGCCTTCGCTGGCGCTGGCATAGGTCCGCCAGCGTCGACGCACGATGGTGTCGTGGCTACGCGTGGTGGTCCGCAGGAACGGCGTGCCCAGGGTGGAGCGCGCCTCGATCAGCGCCGAGCGTTTGTCCGGTGCGATCCCGACGCTGAGGATGGTGTGGCTGTATTGGTAGAGTTCGCTGCGCCGGCCAGCGAACGCCAGCCGGCCCAATACACGCTCGAAGCCGTTGCCGGCTTGATGGCCGGTTATTGACCCGCGCCGACCACTTCGCCGAACCGCTGACGCTCTGCACTGGACGCCGAGGGACGCGCGACGGCGCTGGCGAGCGTGGATCTGAGCGTCGGGCTGAGTTGCACGTCGCCGCTGGCGACGGCATCGAGCGTGGTCATCACCAAGGGGCTGGTGGCGCCACGTGAGATGTAGTTCACCGCCACATCCGCGGCGGCGTCCGGGGCGGAAAGGCGGTAGATCTTCTGCACCGCCAGGGCGCGCACCAAGGCGTCGCCATTGCCCGAGGCCAGCGAGTCCATCTGCGCCACCGCGCTGCGCTTGAGCGCATCGGCGCCGGGCGACACATCGTTCTCGATGGTGCCGATGAAGTTCAGCGCGGCCACCGCGGTGCGCTGATCGGTGCCGCGCGCGTCGAGGGTCGCCAGGGCATCGGCATAGACCTGCCGCGTTGCCTGGCCAGGCAGATTGAAATAGGTCTCGTACATTTCTGCGTAGAGTCCCTTGTCCTTGCTGGCCCAGATCTGGTTGGCCTCGTCGAGCACCAGCGCGCGTCCCTGCGGCGAGGGCACCAGCATGCCGCGCAGCATGTCGCGCTCCATCGCCTGGCTTGCCGGCATGGCCCGGTAGGCCTCGGCCACCGCCTGTCTCGCCTCGGCGCTGCCGTCGACCGATGCCAGCAACCGCGCTGCGAACGCGTCGCGCTCGGCGCGCGACGGCGGCGGGTTGGCGTTCACCCGGGCAAAGAAGTCGCGCAGACGGCGCTGGATCTCGCCGGCGTTGAATGGCGTTGCCGCATCGGCCATGCCGTTTTGCATAGGCGCTTCGTCGAGCGCGGTTTGCGCGGAGCGATGAGGATTGGCCGCATCGATGGCCATGCCGAGGCGAACGTGACCGGAGGGGTTTGCCGACGCTGCGGTCTCGCCTTCCGCGCCAGGCAGCTCCGCGTGCGCATGCTGATAGAAGTACAACACGGTAAAGGCGAACAAACCACCGACGATCGCCAGCGGCAGATAGCCGCGACGTACAGGACTCTTCATTTTCATTGGATTGCCACAGGTCTGGAAGAACACCGGCATACCCCCGTACTTGCGCTGACGCGCAAGTACGGGGAGCTGACACCATCGGAAGGCGCGCTTAGATGCGCTCGTAATCGCAGGTACTGCCGCGCCATTCCGGCAGATAACCCTGTCGGGAATAGGTGCCGCCGTTGTAGCGACAGGACCAACCGGATCCGCCTTCCCAGTTCGACTTCCAGCCTGCCGGACAGGACGACTGCAACGTGACGTAATAATCCGGATCGCCACCGACCACGTTGACCGTGCCGACACGCTCGCTGAAGAGGATCGCAGCGCGGCCCTTCCAGCCCGGTTTCGGCGAACAGGTCACGGTTTCCGAGCGGACGTTGCACGCCGACCACGAGTTATTGTAGCCGCCGTTGATTTCCATCGAGCCGACCCGGGTGGGAACCGCCCATTTGATACCGATATTGAATCCACGGGTGACGCAGGTGCTGTGGCCCGTGGTCAGCGCCACCGAACCACAGGAACCACCCTGGTTGCTGAAGCAGTAATGCCAGTCCGATCCGTCGATATATTCGGAACGCTGCTGCTTGCCGACCCAGCCACCGAAGGTGGTTCTCAATTGCGTAGGCGGATCTGCAGCGGCGACGCCACTGAATAAGAATAGGACCAACGAAAACAAGATGACCCTTACTTTCAATTTCGACATATCACTCTCCCTAATAAATAATCCAGCCAAAGATGTAGACAAAATAGCGCCACTGCGTCACACACGACCATCCTGGAAAACGCAGCGAAACCTTCGCGCATGGCGTGCGAAGTATTTCGATCGACGTTTACCAAGGAATCCCAGTTGGAGTGACGGTGCGCAGCCTATCCAAGCAATGCTACATATTGGTGGCACGCAAAATTAACTAAATGCAGCGAACCAAATTGTATGAATATTATAATATTGAACTAATTTGAAAATCCGGTCGGCCGGCCCCGAGCTTGCGCTGGCAGTGACCGCTGCCCCACCTTCCCGCAAGATCGCATCTTAGCCTTGTACGTTGCTTATCACGCAGGCATGGCAGTAGCACTTCAACGCAGCGCCAGCGCAGAGCGCAGAGCGCATCGTGTAGCCAAGACGCTGCGGAGAGACCGCTACGCGAACCGGTCTCGCGCTCGCGCGGATGCGGGCAGGCGCTTTTGCGCACAACGCGATGTCAGCAATAGCCATCGCCGCAGGCACAGCCGGATGGCGCAGCCTCACGGCAGCAAGTTTCGCCTCACCCATTCCGCCTGCCGGCAAAGTCGATGCCGCCGCGGCAGTGACAGGCCGCAGCGGTCGCAGCCGCTCCTATGGCGGCCGCTGGACAACGCTCCGCGGGTGCCGGCATCAAGCCTGTGCTGCGACGCCCAACAATTGCCCCAGCGCGGCGTGCGTATACAGACGCACGTCCGAGATGGCGGGGAGTGTCGCCGCCGCGAACAGCGCCTCGTCCAACTGCAGGATCGGGCCGTAGGCGATCGCGGTCTGCGCACCGATGGAGGACAGGCGGCGCAGCACGGTCAGCCTATAGCCCTGCCCCAGGTAACAGCGGGTGCCGCCGTCGGCCGGCAATGGCGCTTCGGGATCGATGCGCGCGTGCAGCGGCACGCGGCCAGCCGCGACGGCGCGGAAATCGGCATCGGCCTGGCGCAATGCGTCGCGCTGCGGCGGGGCAAGCGCTTGCAGATCCAGACCGAAGAAGGCACCGGCAGGCGGCGGCATGGGCAGCGGCGGATCGCTCATGGCAGCCGGTTTCGCCTCATCCTTTCAACCTGCCGCTTCAGCTCAATGGCGACGCGGCGGCGCCGGACCGCAGCTGTCGCAGCCGCCGCATGCGCCGGCACCGGCGGTGGCCGCAGGGGCGATCTTGCGGCCCATGGCCTGCAACCAGGACGCGCGACCCGGCTTGAGCAGGCGCACGGCGATGGCGCCGCGCAGCTTGCGCGCGGTGCCGGGAAACTGCTTCTTCAGCACCACCCAGGCGCTGAGCAGGACCGCCAGCGCGATCACCAGGTACTGCAGCAGCAGCGACGTGCTCATCTCAGCCGGCTCCCAGCGCCGCCGCGACCTGGTAGGTGACCAGCGAGGCCAGATACGCCAGCGCGAACAGGTAGAACGCGGCGAAGCTCATCTGCTTCCACGAGTTGGTCTCGCGCTTGATCGTGGCCAGGGTGGAAATGCACATCGGCGCGTAGATGTACCAGACCAACAGCGACAGCGCGGTGGCCAGCGACCAGCCATTGTGGATCAGCGGCGACAGCGCCTGCGCGGCGGCATCGTCGTCGGCCGCCGCCAGCGCGTACACCGTCGCCAGCGACGCCACCGCCACTTCGCGCGCGGCCAGGCCGGGGATCAGCGCGATGCAGATCTGCCAGTTGAAGCCCAGCGGCGCGAACACCGTGGTCATCGCATGGCCGATGCGGCCGGCGAAGCTGTAGTCGATCGCCGGCAGCGTGGCGTTGGCCGGCGCGGCCGGGAACGACAGCAGGAACCACAGCAGGATGGTCAGCGCCAGGATGATGCCGCCGACGCGCTTGAGGAAGATCGCCGCGCGCTCCCACAGGCCCAGCGCCAGGTCGCGCAGGTGCGGCACGCGGTACGACGGCAGCTCCAGCAGCAATGGGTGCTCGCCCTTGTCGCGGCGCCACTTCTTCATCGTCCACGACACCGCCAGCGCGCTGGCGATCGCGGCGAAATACAGCCCGAACAGCACCAGGCCCTGCTGGTTGAACACGCCCCAGACTTTTTTCTGCGGGATGAACGCGCCGATCAGCAGCGCGTACACCGGCAAGCGCGCCGAGCAGGTCATCAACGGCGCGACCAGGATCGTGGCCAGGCGGTCGCGTGGGTCCTGGATGCTGCGCGTGGACATGATGCCGGGCACCGCGCAAGCGAAGCTGGACAGCAGCGGGATGAACGAGCGCCCCGACAATCCCGCCGCGGCCATCATGCGGTCGAGCAGGAACGCCGCCCGCGGCAGGTAGCCGGATTCCTCCAGCGCCAGGATGAAGGCGAACAGGATCAGGATCTGCGGCAGGAAGATCACCACCCCGCCGAGGCCGGCGATGATGCCGTCGACCAGCAGGCTGTTGAGCGGCCCCGCCGGCAAGGTGCTGCCGACCCAGGCGCCGAGCGCCTTGCTGCCGCCGTCGATCAGGTCCATCAGCGGCGCGGCCCAGGCGTACACCGCCTGGAAGATCAGGAACATCACCACCGCCAAGGTCAGCAGCCCGGCGACCGGGTGCAGCAGCCAGCGGTCCAGTGCGTCGTCGATGCGCGAGGTGCGGGTCGGCATCGACACCGCGGCGGCGAGGATGCGCCGCACCTGCTGGTGGTAGTCGCCCTGCCCTTCGGCCGGCGCCACCGCCGGCGGCAACGCCGGGGCCAGCGCGTCGAGCCGCTCGACCAGCGCCTTGGCGCCGTTGCGGCGCACCGCCACGGTCTCGATCACCGGCACGCCGAGCGCGTCTTCCAGCGCCTGGCGGTCGATCTGGATGCCGCGGCGCTGCGCGGCATCGACCATGTTCAGCGCCACCAGCATCGGCTTGCCCAGCTCGCGCAGTTCCAGCGCGAAACGCAGGTGCAGGCGCAGGTTGGTGGCATCGACCACGCACACCAGCACGTCCGGCGCCGGCTCGCCCGGATAGAAGCCGCGGCACAAATCGCGGGTGATCGCCTCGTCCAGGCTGGCCGGCTGCAGGCTGTAGGCGCCCGGCAGGTCGAGCACGGCGAAGTCGCGCCCGGACGGCGCGCGGAAGCGGCCTTCCTTGCGCTCGACGGTCACGCCGGCGTAGTTGGCCACCTTCTGCTTGCTGCCGGTGAGCTGGTTGAACAGCGCGGTCTTGCCGCAGTTCGGATTGCCGACCAGGGCCAGGCGCAGCGGAACGGCCTCCGCGCTCATGACTGCGCCTCGGCGGCGGCAACGACGCTGACCTGCACCCGCGCCGCTTCGCTGCGGCGCAGGGCGAAACGGGTATAGCCGACCTGCACCAGCAACGGCTCGCCGCCGACCGGACCGCTGGCCAGCACCTGCACCTGCTCGCCGGCGACGAAGCCCAGCTCGCGCAGGCGGCGCGCGATCGCGTCGTTGGGCTGGCGGTCGTGCACGGTCTCCACGGTGGCGGTGCTGCGCAACGGCATATCGGACAACGTCACGGAACGTTCCGTCGAATAAGAATGGTTATCAATTGTAGCACCGTCGCAGTGCGTCATGGCGTGGCCGGCGCGGCCCGCTATGATTCCCATATGGCTGCCGTTATCCCTCCGTACGAGAACTGCCGATGAGCGATGCATTGCTGCTGGAGCGCTCAGGCAAGGTCCTGACGCTGCGGCTGAACCGACCGGACGTGCGCAACGCGTTCGACGCCGCGCTGATCGCACAGCTGACCGAAGCGCTGCAGCAGATCGGCGCCGATCCGAAGGTCAAGGTGGTGGTGCTGGCCGGCGCCGGCGCGGCGTTCTCGGCCGGCGCCGACCTGCAATGGATGCGCTCGATGGCCAGCGCCAGCGAGGCGGAGAACCTGGCCGATGCGCTGGCACTGGCGCAGCTGATGCGCACCCTGGACGAACTGCCCAAGCCGACCGTGGCGCGGGTGCATGGCGCGACTTTCGGCGGCGCGGTCGGGCTGGTCGCCTGCTGCGACATCGCCGTGGCCTCCACCGATGCCCGCTTCGGACTCAGCGAGAGCCGCCTGGGCCTGTTGCCGGCGGTGATCTCGCCGTATGTGATCGCTGCGATCGGCGCGCGCCAGGCACGGCGCTGGTTCGCCAGCGCCGAAGCGTTCGATGCGGCCACCGCCACCCAGATCGGCCTGGTGCACCAGACCGTGGCGCCGACCGCGCTGGACGCGGCGGTGCAGCGCCAGGTGGAACTGCTCGGCCAGGCCGGCCCGCTCGCCGCCGCCGGTGCCAAGGCGCTGGTGCGCCGGGTCGCCGTCGGCGGCGACAACGCCACGCTGGACCGCGACAACGCGGCGCTGATCGCGCGGCTGCGGGTCTCGGCCGAAGGTCAGGAAGGACTGAGCGCGTTCCTGGACAAGCGCGACCCCAACTGGCTGGGATTCTGGTGAGCCCGCTCGATCACATCGGCCTGCGCTGCGTCGATCTGGAGCGCAGCCTGGCGTTCTACCGCGCCGCGCTGACCGCGCTCGGGCTGGGCATCGTGATGGAGGTGAGCGCCGAGCAGAGCGGCGATCGCCGCCACATCGGTTTCGGCCGCGACGGCAAGCCCAGTGTCTGGCTCACCGATGGCGCCACGGCTACCGGCGGCGGATTGCATCTGGCCTTCGTCGCCGCCGACCGCGCCCAGGTGGATGCCTTCCATCGCGCCGGGCTCGCCGCCGGCGGTCGCGACAATGGCGCGCCCGGGCTGCGGCCCCATTACCACCCCAACTACTACGGCGCCTTCCTGCTGGATCCGGATGGGCACAATATCGAAGCGGTCTGCCAACGGCCGGCGAGCACCTGAGCGGCGTCCTGCGCTGGCGATCGCACCTAGCGCGGGCTGCGGCCTGCGCCGCTCGGCGACGGCGCGCAGCCGTCCACTCCAAGGAATGCATGTGACCGCCAATTCGCCGTTTCCGCCCTGCCCCGCGCGGCCTCTGCCGATCGCGCCCGCTTGCGCGCCGCGCTGCAGGTGCCGCCGATGAGCGACTTCGTCCGCCTGGTGGAAGTGGGACCGCGCGACGGCCTGCAGAACGAGAAGGCCTGGGTCGCCACCGCCGACAAGATCGAGCTGATCGCGCAGCTGTCGCGCACCGGCCTGCGCAGCATCGAGGCGACCAGTTTCGTCAGCCCGAAATGGGTGCCTCAGCTGGCCGACGCGGCCGAGGTCTACGCCGGCATCGTGCCGGCGCCGGGCGTTGACTACCCGGTGCTGGTGCCGAACCTGCAGGGCTACGAGCGTGCGGCCGCGGTCGGCGTGCGCGAGGTCGCGGTGTTCACCGCCGCCTCGGAAACCTTCAACCGCACCAACACCAATGCCGGCATCGACGAATCGCTGGCGCGCTTCGCGCCGGTGCTGGCACGCGCGGCGGCGGACGGGGTCAAGGTGCGCGGCTACGTCTCCACCGTGCTCGGCTGCCCCTACCAGGGCGCGGTGCCGCTGTCCGACGTGGTGCGGGTGGCGCGGCAGCTGCATGCCATGGGCTGCTACGAGATCTCGCTGGGCGACACCATCGGCGTCGGCACCCCGGACAAGGCGCGGGCGATGCTGCGCGCGGTCGCCGCCGAACTGCCGATGACGGCGCTGGCGGTGCATTTCCACGACACCTACGGCCAGGCCCTGGCCAATATCGCCGCGTGCCTGGAGGAAGGCGTGCGCGTGGTCGATGCGGCGGTGTCCGGCGCCGGCGGCTGTCCGTACGCCAAGGGCGCCAGCGGCAACGTGGCCAGCGAGGACGTGGTCTACCTGCTGCACGGCAACGGCATGGCCACCGGCATCGACCTGCCGGCCTTGGCCGCGACCGGGCACTGGCTGGCGCAGAAGCTCGGCCGTCGCACCGGCAGCAAGGTCGGTCAGGCGCTGGCGGCGGCGTGAACGCAACGGCCACGCGTGCCGCGAGCGGCGCGGCAGCGGCCAGCCGCCCCGCGTCGGTCCTGCCCGCATCGTCCGGCGCCGCTGCATATCGGCACGATCGCCGAGCGGATTCGCGCGGCGGCTGAACCACCGAAGCGCGCGCCTCGGCTAAAATGCGCGCTTTCCTGGGAGGGAACACCCATGCAGCTTGCCGATATCCGCGCGGTCGTCACCGGCGGCGTTTCCGGCCTCGGCCTGGCGGTCGCGCAGCGCATCGTCGCCGACGGCGGCAAGGTCGCGCTGTTCGACCTCAACGACGACAAGGGCGCGGCCGCGGTCGCCGCGCTCGGCGCCGCGCAGGCGCGCTATTTCCGCACCGACGTCAGCGACGAGGCGCAGGTGGCAACGCAGCTTGGCGCGGCGCGCGAGTTCCTCGGCGGGCTGAACGCCGCGATCAACTGCGCCGGCATCCTTGGCGCCGGCCGCGTGCTCGGCAAGGAGGCGCCGATGCCGCTGGCCACGTTCCAGGGCACGGTGATGGTCAACCTGGTCGGCAGCTTCAACGTCGCCAAGGCCGCCGCCGACCTGATGCAACACAACGCGCCGGGCGAGGACGGCGAACGCGGCGCGATCGTCAACACCGCCAGCGTCGCCGCCTATGAAGGCCAGATCGGCCAGGCCGCGTATGCCGCCTCCAAGGGCGGCGTGGTGGCGATGACCCTGCCGATGGCGCGCGAACTGGCGCGCTTCGGCATCCGCGTCAACACCATCGCCCCGGGCATCTTCTGGACCCCAATGGTGGACGGCATGCCCGAGGCGGTGCAGCAGTCGCTGGCCGCATCGATCCCGTTCCCGCCGCGGCTCGGCCGCCCCGAAGAATTCGCCGACACGGTGATGTTCCTGCTGCGCAACCGCTATCTCAACGGCGAGGTCATTCGTCTCGATGGCGCGGTACGCTTGGCGCCCAAGTAGCCGGGATTTGTTATTCGGGATTGGGGATTCGTGAAAGCGCCCCGCCCCTTCGCTCCCCGCCCTGCTCTTTACCAATCCCGAATCTCCAATCCCCAATCCCGGCTCCAAACCCATGAAAGTCAACGAAATCAAGAAAGGCAACGTCGTCGAGTACAACAACGGCGTCTACCAGATCCGCGACATCGAGCGCAGCTCGCCGCAGGGCCGCGGCGGCAACGTGCGCTTCCGCTTCGTGATGTACAGCGTGCCCGGCGGCAACAAGCTCGATGCCAGCTTCGACGGCGACGACGACCTGCGCGAAGTCGAGCTGAGCCGCCACCAGGCCACCTTCTCGTACAAGGACGGCGAGGCGTTCGTGTTCCTGGACGACGAGGACTACACCCCGTACACGCTGGATGCCGACGTGATCGGCGACGACGCCGGCTACATCACCGAAGGCCTGACCGGCCTCTACGTGCAGGTCATCGACGACCAGCCGGTGGCGGTGCAGTTGCCGCAGAGCGTGACCCTCGAAGTGATCGAAACCCCGCCGGAGTTGAAAGGCGGCACCGCGACCAAGCGGCCGAAGCCGGCCAAGCTCAATACCGGGCTCGAGATCATGGTGCCGGAGTACATCGGCAACGGCGAGCGCGTGCTGGTCAACACCACCACCGGCGAGTTCGCCGGGCGCGCGGACTGAGTCGGTGCATGCGCGCCGCGGCATCGTCCTGGCGACGCTGCTGATTTTGCCGGGCCTGGCCGTGGCCGCTGCGGGCAAGCCCGCGGCCACGGCGCAGCGTGCGGCCGACTGCACGATCCCGGAGGAAGTGGATCCCGAGCACCACGCCGGCTTCTGCGCGCTGCCGCAGGAGATCCGTGCGTTCGTCGCGCGCCAGGACGTGTGCAATCACTTCGCCGGCGAGGAACCCTACGATGCCGCGCGCCGCCGCGAGCTGGACAAGGCGATGGCGAAGTACTGCGACGGCAACGAGGCGACCTGGGCCAGGCTGCGCGCGAAGTATCGGCAGGACCCTGTGCGCGATACCTGGCTGGATCGCTATGGCGAAGACGTAGGTCTGGATTTGCCGTAGCGTTGGCGAGGTAGCTACAGCGGGACGCGTGTTACTGCGTTGCTGAGGCTTCATTGTGATCGGCTTGCGCGACGTTCGATTGCACGAGGCTTTGCCCGTGCCCCCATTTTTTCGCTGCGGCGCCCTCGTGATGTTGGATTGCACTAGGCCTCGCCCGTACTCTCATCCGCCCCTTCGGGGCACCTTCCCCCGAAAAGGGGGCCATGGTCCCGATGGGAGAAGGGAACTGCGCTTTTAGCCCCTCTCCCACCTGGAGAGGGGTTGGGGTGAGGGTCGGAAGCGAAGCGTCTCGTCCAATCAAAACACTAGCGGCTTTGGTCGCGGCTGACGGTTGGCAGCTAGTCAATGTCCCGAATGGCCGCAGCTCGGTCATGCAGGAGCAAATTCCATCGCGCGACCTTTCCCAGATGGACAAGTCCCGCGAATCCGACGCTCAAGCAATTGCTGCCTTGGTCCAACCGCCTCCCCATCATTGCTTGCCAGCAGGCTGCAACACTGAAGGCGAAACCAGTTGCAGTCCGCCGCTGTCGCGATTGAGATCGCGCAGCCGCGCGCCCAGCATCGCCAGGTTCGCATCGATCTGCTGCAGTTCCGCGCGCAGCGGTGGCGGCAGCAAGGCATGCAGGCGCGCCTGCAGCGCGGCGCCGTCGCTGCGCAGTGCGTCGATCCGCGCTTGTCCCTGATGCTGCAGCCAGGCGCGCTCCTGCGCCTGCGGCAGCCCGTAGCCGGGCTGGCCCTGCAGCAGCGTCGACGGTTGGCTCAACAGACCCTGCTGGGCCAGCACCGCGCGAACTGCGGCAGCGGCATCCTGGGTCTGGGCACCCGTAGCGTCGGCGTCGGCGGCGGCGGCGGCAGCACCAGCGCCGGCACCAGCATCACCGGTGTCACCGGCACCGGCGTCGACGCCGGAAGCTGCAGACGCAGGCAGATGCGCCCTGACCAGATAGCGTCGCTTCAAGGCATCGCGGCCGCGCTGCTCCTGGCGCCGGCGCGCGGCGTTCTCCAGCAACAGCAGTGCAGCGCTGGCCCGCAAGTCGCCGCGCTGCAGCCAGGGCGTGCGTTGCGCCGCCGGCAGGTCCAGCCAGGTTTCCACGTTGCGCGCCGGCAGTGCCAGCTGCGCGCGCGCGACCGCGAACATCGCCGCGTAGTGCGCGCTGGCCGGCGCGAAGTAGTAGCCCTGGCGTATGGCGGCGTCCGCATCGTCCAGCACCGCGGTATCGGCGATGCCGGCGCGGGCAAGACGGCGCAGCAGGCCGGTCGGGCTGATCCCGGCCAGGCGCGCGCCGGCCAGCCGCGGCACGCCGTCGTGCAGCAGCTTGTAGGTTTCCACCGCGCAGTTGTTGCTGAGAAAGTAATAGCGCCCGTCGTAGCTCCAGTGCAGCTGCGCGGCGCGCTCCAGCAGCGCCACGCGCTCGTCCGCGCTCAGCCGCAGCGGAATCGACTGCAGGCCGCGCAGCTGCACCTGGGTGTAGTCGTCCACCACCTGGCGCAGCGGCAGCACGAACAGCCGCGACGGATACGAACCGACCAGGCCGCGCATGTTGGAGATCTGCACGTCGTCGACGAACGCGCGGAACGACAGCACCTTGTGATACGCCAGGTCCAGGCGGCAGTCGGGACCGGGCGCGCGTCCCGGCGCGCAGATCACCAGCCGCAGCATGCTGTGGCCCCAATGGCTCATCGGCTGCGCGTTGCCCTCGGCCAGCAGGTAGTCGATCGCGTAGACCCGCGCCGGATCCAGTTGCAGCAGCGCCGCCTCGTCGGCCAGCGGATCCTGCAGATAGGCCAGGCCGGGCGCGCACGCCGTCGCCGTCGCCGGCGGCGACCAGGCCAGGCGCTGCGCGAAATACCGCGCCAGCGCCGGGCGCCGGCACGCGTAGTCGGGATCCAGCAAGAAATGTTCCAGGTTGACCGCGACGAATTCCGTCGGCGACTCAAGTTCGTATAGGTCCGGGCTGCGCTCGCTGAAGGCGTTGCGGCCCATGCGCAGGCCCAGCCGCATCGGACTTACCTGCCAGCCGGCCAGATCCAGCAGGCGCGGATCCGACGACAGCCGGCCTGCCGCGGAGCGGTCGTAGAAATGCGCCAGTTCGTGCAGCAGCGCGGCGACCGCAGGCCGCCTCGCCGGGTCGGCGCCGCCGTCGGCGGCACCGGCGGCAGGCTGCGCCATCCACGCGCGCAGCAGGGCCTTGTTCAACAGAAGGTGCCGCGTCTGCGCCCTGCCGTGCACCTGCTCGGGCAGGTCATCGCGCCATTGCAGCGTTAGCGGCGTCTCGATCGCCGCGCTCCAGGCCGGCGGCAGCTTCGGCAGCGTCGCGTCGAGCAGCGCCTGGCTGGCCGCGCGTTCGGAAGCGCTCAATCCGCTCGCATCGAGCTGCAACTGCACTGCCTGCGCAGGCAGTGCGCAGGCCAACCCAAGCAGCGCCAGCCACGCCAGCCGGCGCAGCCGCCGGCGCGGCATCACAGCGCCAGGATGGCCTGCGCCAGTTGCAGGTCGCTGGCCTGCTGCGCCTGCTGGTTGCGCTCGCGCAGCACGCGCAGCGCCGCCTCCAACTGCACGCCGCGGATGCGGCCGGCGCTGGCGACGAAGCCGGCCGCGTCGTCGCGCGCCTGCAGCACCAGCTTGTCGTCACCGGAGCTGCTGTCCGAAGAGGCGGAACTGCCGGCAGAACCGGCCGAGGCGGAACCGGCGGAACTGCCGGCGAAGCTGGAAGCCTGCGCGAACGCGGGGACGGACAGGATCAACAACAGGGCGCAGCGCGCGGTCACTCGGTTCATCGCATCGGTTCCAACGGGATCGGGAAAGAGAAGCGGCCGTGGCCGCGTCGGCATAGCCTAGCCGGCCGCCGCCGCGAGCGCGAGCATCGACGCCGCGCGCATGCCTGCACGGCGTGCGCGCGGCTCAGGGATCGAACAGCTTGCCCGGATTGAGCAGCCCGGCCGGATCGAACACGCGCTTGACCGCGCGCATCAGCGCGATCTCCTCCGCGCTGCGGGTGCTCTCCAGATACGGCTTCTTGACCAGGCCGATGCCGTGTTCGGCGGAGATGCTGCCGCCATGCTCGGCCAACACCTGCGCCAGCAGCTTGGTGACCTGTTCGCAGGCGGCGATGAAGTCGGCGTCGGCGGTGGCGTCGGGCTTGAGCACGTTGATGTGCAGGTTGCCGTCGCCGATATGGCCGAACCAGACCACGTCGAACTGCGGATAGGCTTCGCCGAGCAGCGCCTGGGTCTGCGCCAGGAATGCCGGCATCGCCGAAATCCGCACCGACACGTCGTTCTTGTACGGCTTGTAGCGCGCCACTGCCTCGGTGATGCCTTCGCGCAGGCGCCACAGCTGCGCCGCCTGCGCATCGCTCTGGCTGATCACCCCGTCCAGCACCCAGCCCTGCTCCATGCACGCCTCGAACGCGGCCAGCGCCGCGGTCTCCTGCGCCTCGTCGCCGCTGGCGTACTCGGTGACCACGTAGTACGGATAGACCGTGTCGAACGGCGCCTGCGCGCCGTGCGCCAGCACATGTTGCAACGCGCGGTCGGTGAAGAATTCGAACGCCTCCAGCTGCAGGCGGCCGCGGAACGCGGCGAACACCTGCATCAGCACTTCGAACGAAGGCAGCGCCAGCAGCATCACGTTGCTCGGCGGCGGCGGATCGGTCAGCCGCAGCGTGGCCTCGACGACGATGCCGAGCGTGCCTTCCGAGCCGATCAGCAACTGGCGGAAGTCGTAGCCGCTGGAGTTCTTGATCAGCCCGCGGTTGAGTTCGAGCAGTTCGCCGCTGCCGGTCACCACCTTGAGCCCGGCGATCCATTCGCGGGTATTGCCGTAGCGGATCACGCGGATGCCGCCGGCATTAGTGGCGATGTTGCCGCCGATCGAACACGAGCCGCGCGCGGCGAAATCCACCGGATACACCAGCCCGTGCTCGCGCGCCGCGTTGTGCACCGCCTCCAGCGGCATGCCGGCCTGCACGGTGAGGGTGCGGTCGACCGCATCAAACGCCAGCGCCTTGTTCATCCGCTCCAGGCTCAGCACCAGTTCGCCGTGCGCGGCCACCGCGCCGCCGGACAGGCCGGTGCGGCCGCCCGAGGGCACCACCGCCACCGCGTGGTCGTTGGCCCAGCGCAGCACCGCCTGCACCTCGTCCACCGTGGCCGGCAACGCGATCGCCAGCGGCGCCGGCGTCCAGCGCCGGGTCCAGTCGCGGCCGTAGTGCTCCAGGTCGGCGGGGTCGGTCTTCAGGCGCAGTCCGGGAACGGAGTGCGTAAGGGCGTCCAGGCGCGGGTCGGTCATCGGCTCAGGGTCGGGGCGAAGGCAAGCGTTCAAGCGTGCCAGCGTTGTGCGGCGGCGTCCAGTTGGGCACGGAACCAGGGATTGAGGATTGGGATTGGGGGCTGATCCACGAAACGGGCGAACGTCTGGGCGCCATCACCCGAATCTCGAATCCCGAATCCCCGCCCAAACAGATGCAACTGAAACCTTTGCCACCGTTGCGTTTGCGCGACCCCGGCATCCTATTGCGACGCACCAAAACGCGGACGCATCTGGCATAGTGACCGACCCTTTCGCTTCGCCTCGCCGCCGCAATGTCGCCCAAGAAAACCTCGTTTCCGAAGCAGGACATCCGCGTCCTGTTGCTCGAAGGCATCAGCCAGACCGCCATCGACGTGTTCCGCGCCGCCGGCTACTCGCAGATCGAACTGCACGCCAAGTCGCTGCCGGAAGAGGAACTGAAGGCGCGCATCGCCGACGCGCACATCGTCGGCATCCGCTCGCGCACCCAGCTCAGCGCCGAGGTGCTGGCGCAGGCCAAGCGCCTGATCGCGGTCGGCTGCTTCTGCATCGGCACCAACCAGGTGGACCTGGACGCGGCCGAGCTGGCCGGCATCCCGGTGTTCAACGCGCCCTACTCCAATACGCGCAGCGTCGCCGAGCTGGTCATCGCCGAGGCGATCCTGCTGCTGCGCGGCATTCCGCAGAAGAACGCCGAATGCCACCGCGGCGGCTGGTCGAAATCGGCCACCGGCAGCCACGAGACCCGCGGCAAGGTGCTGGGTATCGTCGGCTATGGCCATATCGGCACCCAGGTCGGCGTGCTGGCCGAGTCGCTGGGCATGCAGGTGATCTTCCACGACATCGAGGCCAAGCTGTCGCTGGGCAACGCGCGCGCGGCGACCGACCTGGACGAGCTGCTGACGCGTTCGGACGTGGTGACCTTGCACGTGCCGGAAACCGCAGCGACCAAGGACATGATCGGCGCGACGCAGATCGCGCAGATGAAGCCCGGCGCGCACCTGATCAACGCCTCGCGCGGCACCGTCATCGACATCGCCGCGCTGGACGCGGCATTGACCTCCGGCCACATCGGCGGCGCGGCAGTGGACGTGTTCCCGATCGAGCCGAAGGGCAACGGCGACGTGTTCGAATCGCCGCTGGCCGCGCACGACAACGTGATCCTGACCCCGCACGTGGGCGGCAGCACGCTGGAAGCGCAGGACAACATCGGCGTGGAAGTGGCGGCCAAGCTAGTGCGCTACAGCGACAACGGCAGCACCCTGTCGGCGGTGAACTTCCCCGAGGTCACCCTGCCCGAGCATGCCGAGAGCCTGCGCCTGCTGCACATCCACCGCAACGTGCCGGGCGTGCTGTCGCAGATCAACGAACTGTTCTCGCGCCACAACGTCAACATCGACGGCCAGTTCCTGCGTACCGACCCCAAGGTCGGCTACGTGGTGATCGACGTGGCCGCCAGCGAAGAACTGGCGGCGGTGCTGAAGGACGAGCTGGGGCAGATCGCCGGCACCTTGCGGACACGGATTCTTTACTGACGGGGATTCGGAATTTGGGATTGGGAAGAGCCGCGGCGCTGGCGAGTCCTTTCTCCGACTGCGATCTGGCTTGGATCGATTGCGGTGGCGCAGACGCGAACGCGCGGAACGCCAAAACAAGCGCGGAAACGCAGATCACGCGGCTTACGCTCCTGCGAATCCCAAATCCCGAATCCCGGCCCCTCAGGGCTGCAACTCGCCGCGCAACCCCTCGCTCAACAGATAGTCGTCGGCCTTCAAGTACCACCGCTCCGGGCCGGTGGTGACCGCCTCCATGTACAGGCCGTCGCCGTCCTCGC
>Ga0308160_10003263_pt1 | contig 18460 bp, 32 predicted proteins | sample PhyFR1_FD_201036 | JGI IMG/M metagenome (GOLD analysis project Ga0308160, IMG submission 201036) | Phyllosphere microbial communities from UC Gill Tract Community Farm, Albany, California, United States - DLSLF.R1 | ecosystem: Host-associated > Plants > Phyllosphere > Unclassified | place: USA...
ACCGGATCTCCGGAATTCATCACGTTTTGATTCAGCTGATAAATGTTTCAGAATGCCGCCGGCTCAAGCTCCGTTGTGATCGAAAGGGTGAGTCATGACCATCAGATACCGTCGGTAATTGATGGCTCACAATGCTCAGTACCCTGCGATAATTGTATCAAGCGCGAGTGCCAGGATATGTGCCCCGACGGGGCTCGAGAGGGAAAGAAGAGGTGAGCGAAGATTCGCGGTAGATGATCCGAGAGCTGATGGAGATAGAGTCTCGGCCAACGATAACGAGACGCGAGAATTACGAAAACAGGTCGATTCACTAGTGGAGCTCCTCGGTCATCATGGGGTACGATTGGATAGTCGCAGCAGTATGAGTAACGAACCGCCTCGCCCACCTGCTCAGCAGGTACCTTCGACGTCTAGCTACGTCAATGCAGAATTACCGCCCCAGCTCAACTATGACCAGACTTTCCGGGCTGGGCCGACTTCCATGCCGCTTCCGCAATTGGGTTATTCCGGCAGCTCGTCGCAGCATGTCGTCAACGACCAGGAGCGACTAGCACAGCAACCTTTCGATAACAATGCATGGACTCAATCGCCTGTGGAACAGATACAAGACGGCGTTGTCAGGCACACGGTCGTGTCACCACCCAACGAAGCAAGTCACGGTACTTTGGTCATCTCGGCTAGTGGACGGTCAAAATACCTCGGGCCATCGGCTGCTAGTGAATGGTTGAAAGATGTGAGTCAGAAGGGCGGATGACCTTTCGTGTAGCTGACGAGACAGCAAGAAGTCATAGAAGCCTCGAGACCACCTTCACCTAGAACTGCCAATCATTCTGGCCTAGGATCCCCCACCAGAACCGCGGGACCGAGCACGTTCCCCTTCTCCTCGGTCAATCCGGCCCACTCCTCACAGCATCTTCTCGGCTGCCTACCGCCGCGAGATGAGGCGGACACACTAATCGACTCGTATTTCCGATACTTTGGGTGGTCGTACGGTTCTCTACCTTGTCAGCAAGTACACAGACTGACAAGCAGATATGAGATCATCACCCGCCCGACGTTGAACGCCTTTGTAGAAAAGGCATACATCGCAAAGGGAATGAGTGATACCATTCACTCGCGTCTCGATGTCCAACAGCTCGCAACACTGTTTGCAGTGCTGGCCCTTGGCGCATCGCACAATCTGGAGTTATCTCCAGATGACCAGATCGCAGAAGACTACTGCGAGTCTGCAAGGAATTGCTTGGTGAAAGGGAATTTCATGACGCATAGCACACTGGCTGGAGTGCAGACCTTGGTAAATCTGACTTAAACACAGCAATTGACTGGACCTCGCTCACGATCAGTCTCTGATGGCACACTATCAGCTGCAGACGGATAGGGGCCGAGACGGCGATTCGGCTTGGCCACTATGGGGTCTAGCAATGAGGATAGCTCAAGCTGTAGGTCATGTGCACTCACGCTGGGTGATCGCTGACGAGTAGATGGGATTACATCGCGATGGTGGAAAGTGGAATCTACCCGATGAAGTTGTCGAAGATAGACGTCGGGTCTTTTGGGAGTGCCGTTCTGCAGAGGTCTTTCAGGTATGTTCCCCATTCATCGTTGTCTGAGACCCGCTGACGTTCAGGCCAATTGCTTCTCTAGACCGTAAGCTAGTCTTGATGAATGAAGCTAATCAGCATAGGAGCTCGATAGCACCCGAGTTCGTGGATACTGCTTTTCCGCAGACTGCGACCGTTTTCTACAACCTAAAATTCGAGTTGTGCAAGATCTCGGATGCGTATGTTGTCCACCCTGTATTCAAGTCTTGCTGAAATTTAGGGTGCTTTACTCTGCTTTGCGGGTAGATGGTACGTCCTACGAGACAGTTTGTGAGCTCTATGGCCGAGTGTGAGTCACCTACTACCTCTTAAGATGCTCGCGCTTATATCAGATGCGCTTTCGAGCGCCGCATACCGTACGATCTACGCTGCCGAACAGCTCTAGTCTCACTACCATCAGCATATCCAGATGCTAGAGTGGCAGAAGCCGAAAGTCCAGCATTAAATCGTCGTGACCTGAGACGAGCTTTCGAACAACATTGGCTTGCTTTGATTGTCTCTGAGACCATTGTCAACCTAAACCGACCTTATTTCATCAAAGCCCTTGTCGAAAGACCGGAGGACCCTACTCGTACTGCCCATGGTCAAGCGTTCTTGTCCGTGCTAGAACGGAGTAATGTGAGTCTTCCTGCGAAGGCGTGAATTGATTTCAGGTCCTCATTCAAATTGTTTGCACCCTATATGGAGCGTTTCCATCCGTGACCGCCCGTCATTGGTGGTGCTGGGTGAGTTGATACCGATAAGTCAAGACTGACTTGTGCAGTATCACGCCTTTAACTCGGCTGTATGTATGGGCACATTACTGCTCATGTCGCCCCAGAACGATTTCGCTCCTATTGCGTTACAACAAATAGACCAGGTAATTGTCGCCTACACCTCAGTCGTACAGTCTCGCACTTCCCCTCGGCTAGTACAGAACCTCCGCTGGCTCCTCCGACTACGGCAGCGGGCGGTTGATCGGATGGCCAATGCACAAAACGAGCAGCGAGATACTGGGCCCAGTACTGGTTCCATCGATGAGACTATTGAGCTTGACGCTGGTCTGCTGGGATGGAAAACGCGGTTCATTGAGAGATTAGGCAACAACAGCCAGAAAGCGACCACAATTTCTACTTCCACTCCGCCGGGAATCTCTCCATTCAATATCGAGAAGGTCATCCAGTCCATGCCGCGAGCGGTGCAAGAGCATGTCGCCGGGGACACGCTGTCTGCACCTGACCCAAACTTTGCTACTGGTTCCAATGACCATTTGCTCTCCTCCACGGATCAGCTGGTGAGTGATACATCATACATCTCGGAGTTTTAGCTAAGCATTCCAGTTACACCAATTCTGGGACCCAACCCTCTTTCTACAGGGTGCAAGTGGTTCCGACACCGACCTCGGGTCAAATGGATTATGGGACTGGTTGAATCAATCTGGGCCGACATTATAGTTTGTAACTCCTTGGCTGTGACGGGTTGGCGCGTGATCTACAAATTAGCTACCTGGGATGTTTAACCGTTGCTGTACATTTTACCCTTAGATCTCACAAATGTATTACGCCATCACACCCGCCTTTAAAGGGGTAAGACCCGACGGAGGTAAAAGTGTACGACGCCGATCATTATGCGCCACATTACTGTACCCTGAAATTCAACCGAGTCCCTTGGAGCTGGGACTAATGATGAAGTCCTCTCATATCAAACTTGCTCAGTTATCTGATATTACTCATGGACCTATAATCCACACCACGCTATGGTCACGAATCCCTCGCCAGAGTCCGGTCCATCTAGACGTCGTGTGCCAACGACTACGTTACGATTACCGGATCCTACAGCGAAAGCTAGAGCCAAGAGAATATGGCGCAACATCACCGAACGACCATCCCTTTTGTCCACCAGTTCCGACTCGAATCACACAGGTAGTCAATACGAGCCCAACGATAATCCAGATGGTGATCCGAGATTGTATGCAGAGTCACGACGTCGTTCACGGGGAAGACACCGCCATATGATGGAGAATCGCATACCGGACGGAGAGGATGACGCAGATGCTACGGAGGATGAAAAGGCAGGACCGGCATCACGGACGGTAGTCGACAACGACTTTGCATCATGGATAGACCCAACCTCGGGTCAACTACTACATCAAGAAGTCTCTAATGATGATTCCGAGTCGGTACGAAGTGCACGCACATCACTCGAGGAGACCGAGTCGAATCACTACGGAAAGCTATACAAGGCTGCGGATGCTTGCCATATTTCCTGGTTCGCCAGGTTCATTGAGAACGTGGGATACTTTCTGAGTATGAGCTTCCCGGAGAAGTTGAAGGAGAGGGCGTATTTGAAAGATGTGAGTCTCCGGCCATTGATCTACATGTGGTGCTAATGTAAACAGGTCTATTTTGTCCAGCGACAAATAGCCCTATCGGCCTCGATCTTCTTTCTCGTCATGTGGATCCTGGTTTGTGTGACGACGCCACGACCATTCGACATATACGACTACTACGCCTATATCGGAATATATGGGGTGAGTCGGGTCACTACGATGCCCGAGCTCCGAGCTGATTTCAGGCACTATCCCTTCCACTCCTACCCATCATCTTCTTTAACGTCAACTATCGGATGCCAGTCTGCTATCAGATATGGCTGACTATCGCTACTTGGGTATTGCCAGACATTACCTTGATCAAGGTCAAGACATGTGGAGTATGGGAACCAGGAGTACGTGCGTGCGATACTCGCTCGTTCTTCATTGCTTTCGCAGCTGCAATCGGTCAACCCGTCTTGGCTCTTCTAGCTCTCAATCAGAACCGGTTCTGTGCCATCCTAGGTGCCGGGCAGTTCTTCGTTTTGATTGCCATCTTTTACTTCCATCAACCCGAAACACCCACCTCCTTCTACCGTGATGCGGTCTACTGTGAGTACAATAATATGACTGGAGCTGATTCAAGATATCGTCTTTCACATCTTCATCCTCATCATCGACGCATTCCTCGAACGCAGAGATCGACAAATGTTCGAATTACGGGAACAGCTCAAGAAGCAGTTCAAGGAAACTCAGCGGGCTCAGCAGAAAGAGAAGCGGGCTTCGGATCTGAACAAGCGTTTCATCTCTTACAGTTCGTCCTACCTAATCCGACTCTTGGCTGTGCTAACACACAGTCTTTCACGAGGTCCGAGTTCCGCTCAACACAGCCCTACTATCAGTCCAGAACTTAGAAGCCGACGACGTGTTCCGCAACCTTCCTGAGTCGCAGGAGGAATGTGTCCTAGGCTTGTCGAGTAGTCTGGCACTCATGGAGAAGGTAAGCTCTCTGCATATCGGTCAATGCGTAGCTGATATCCAGGTCTTAAACGATGTCCTCTCCTTCAATCGGATGGAATCTGGAAACTTCACCCAAGCCAAGGCCCCCTTCGACTTTCACAGACAAATGGCTATGTGTGCTAGTTCACATCATGCTCAGGCCCAAGCGAAGGATCTGGCGATTATTACAGATCTCGACAAACGTATAGACGAGCTGGGACATACATTGATCGGTGACGAAATGCGTCTGCGGCAGGTTACTTGGTACGTTGTGGAATCGCTTTGTAAGATCGGGCTGACGGGTAGTAACCTGATATCGAATTCGCTCAAGTTTACCAATACCGGGTCCATCACACTACGGACAAGGCTGATACAGCCTGATTCAGCAGCTGCACTGGCGAACGGTGACGAGTCACCCTTATCTCAGTCCGGAATCTTGCCTTCTGCAGACGATTCAAATCCCATTGGTGACCTGGAGAAGGGTCGCGATGAGGATGAGACTGGACAGAGCCCGCAGTCGAAACGGAAAGTAAAAATGGCAATCATCAGAATTGAGGTTCAAGATACCGGTGTTGGATTGAGACCTGCTGATATGGAAGAGTATGTTAATCAGATCCCAGACTGCGAAAGAAAGCTCACCAAGCAGGACTCGACTGTTCTCGCCATACGTCCAAACTGAGATCGGTCGACGTCAAGGTGGAAAAGGAACCGGACTTGGCCTGGCATTCGTACGACAAATTGTCCAGCTCAACAAAGGTCGTCTGGGTGTCGATTCGGAGTACGGCAAAGGCAGTACTTTCTGGCTTGAGCTGCCATTCCAACTCAAGCGAGGAAGTGTGTCGGAACCCACAACCGACAGCTATCCAAGTACGACCACGTATGTTGGTAGTCCCCTCACCCCAGCCAAGGGCCAGATGGTGGATGATGTCATCACTGAGGCTCCTGGGGCTATTGGTCTGGCTGCTCCGCTTGCTGAGACCGCTTCGCCCGAATCGGCTTATCAAGAGCACGTTCGCGCGATTTCCGATTCGACAATGGGGGATTCGATTCCTATGCCTTGTACGCCCCGTACGCCTCAGCATCCTGCTGTTGCCCCCATCAATGTCCTTGTGGTGGATGATGATCAGTGAGTCACCTCCTCAGGATGAGACCACGAGTCGCTGACTTGCAGATTGACCCGTCGGTTGATGGCCAAGATACTCACTCGACTCGGACATCATGTCACTACTGCCAAACACGGCAAAGAGGGCTTGGACGTGATTACGGATGCATATCACCTCACATCCGATTGCCCAGCTGTCGACATTGTGTTCCTTGACAAGTAAGTCAATCGCTGTGTGCGACGGAGTACAAAGCTGACGTCGTAGCCAAATGCCAGAAATGTCAGGTGTTGAAGTCACACGTGCAGTTCGCCGGACGGGCAATCCAGTCTATATCGTAGGATGTACCGGAAACGCCTTGAAAGAGGATCAGGAGGAATACGTCGGTGCAGGAGCAGATCAAGTCTTGACGAAACCAGTTAAACAAGCTGCTCTAGTCGAGGCGATTGAGATGGCTCGAAGACGGGTCGCTGGCGAGACGGTACCGAGGGGATTCGCAAAGAGCCAACATGCCCCACTTAAGAGTGTTACTGTATAAAAAGAGGATATTGTCTTGATCTGTTGATACATTGTAGCATTAATTCAAAGTTCGTACCATCATTACTGTAGTAGTATACAACACATTGCCAATGCCATTTCTGTCCGAATAGTTCCCAACTCCATGTACTCAGATCACGCGTCACCTACTCGCTTGACTTCGACTCCTGCTTTGGAGCCGGTTGAACCGATTTTGGGTGGGAGAACTAGGATTCGAGAGTTCCTCTTCCAGAAAGTCACAAGCGTCGAAGCCAGTGTTGATGGGTTGTCCTTAGATGTCAGCTTTATTTCCATGGAACTGGAGGATCAAGCTTACTTCATGAAGATAATGACCGACATCCGGCAGGACTTCAAGCTGAAATTTGCCTTGCCTAGCTCATCAGCTCTACTCATATCAACAAGAAAAGGGGACTCACATTTGTCCCACCATAAGCTCCTTATCCAATCTCTCCTGACCTGCCAACACCAGCATCCTAGCGCACTTTGCAGCAAGAAACCTAGAGCTCAAACCAGCATACCATTCCTCCCAATACGGTTCAGTAGCTACCAAATCGGTACGCCAGATTTGTTTCGATTCCTGGCTCGGGTCTGTCACTTCAGGATGTGGTTTGAGGTAACTTGGCACTGATAGACGTGCGGATTCGGGGTTACGGATAGAGTTGGATGTTAGGCTTCTCAGTCAGCTAGGTCTGGAGGAGTGGGCTATACTCACTGCCAGTGAATTGCATCTATGACTGATCTGAATGATGTCGGTCGTTGACCTAGGATATTCTTCATGAGCGGTAGAGCCTCGACTGCGGTACCTACGGATCAGCTGAAGCTTTACCATGGTTCGGATAGCTTACCTTCAACCACATCAACGACGACCACGCCCGAGACGGTATAACCAAGTTTCTGAAATTCAGGAGAAGCACTCAAAATAGGTCCAGCACCCATAGAATGACCAAGGAGCTGTTGTCAGTCAATGCACCGGTTGACATGACGTACAACGAAAGAAGGCGATTCCTTTGGATCTGGAAAGATATGCGTCATCACACCCATCATATCCGAGAGAAGTGTGGCCAAGCTCAAGTCCGTCGCTCTAGCATGCGAGCCATCTGTACGTGTTTTGCCTATACAAATCAGCCCTGAAATGACGCGATTGAGACACGTACCATGCCCTCGGCAATCGTACGTCAATACTCCCAATTCGCCGTTACTCTTAGCCTTGATCTCCTTGGCTAAAGCCGCGAAGCTGAGTGCACTGGATCCACCACCGTGGTGACAAATTAGGTAGGTTCCATGTTTTGATTCTTTGGTCGCTTCGGTCGGGTTCAGGTAGACTCGGAAGGTGGTATCGTTCCCTGGTGGGTTCACTTCGAGGGCTTGCTCAAAGTACCCAGAAGCCGAGAGCGGTGATAAATCCTGTTGGGGAGCTCTGCTCGATGATGCCCTACAGAACTGTAAGCTTGTCATCACGTGAAATGTGGCAACAACTCACGCGCCGAGACTACCCATAGTATCCTCGCCTTCTAGCTCTTCGAGCTCGTCCTCGTCAACTTCAGCCCAAGGGGCTTTGGTCGGAGCCATAGGAGGTGGCATAGCGGGTAATCGATTCAATATAGATTTACGGAAGTTGTCCGACATGGTACTGATGTATTGTTTGATTCAAGTAGACAGAGTACAACTACGCGCTGGTACTAGTTACTCGTACAAAGTCAGTTGGTTCAAGCCAACCTCCACTTACTGTACTTACGTAATTCTACCTGCTCTTTGAGATTTCGCTGTTGGATGGAATGATGTTCACTAGGATACCTATCACTTCTGTACATCTCGCTCTCCCCATAATCAGTCTACATCGCAGGCCATCCCATTTGTCTACATTCCGAACTCACTACGATCTCATCTGCGCAAAGTGATCCTCGGAACAAACGGTAGATCTCTCGAAATCAAACACACCCTAGCCCACCTTCACCATGTCGAAAGCACCCGTAGCGCAGCTAGTGGTGAGTCTTCGCGGCTCCAGAACGGCACGTAGAGTCAAAGCTGATGTAGGCCCTAGAAAATCGTGGTCCCAGCCGGGAAAGCGACCCCATCACCACCTGTTGGTCCAGCACTCGGAGCTCGAGGTGTTAAAGCTATGGATTTCTGTAAAGAGTTGTAAGTACTCTTCCATACCACATGAACATCATCCAATTCATTTGTGAAGAGCAAACACTGACAATTCAGCAACGCACGTACAGCCCACTTAACCCCCTCAGTCCCAACACCAACATCAATAACCATAAACCCAGATCGAACGTTCACATTCTCAATCCGAACACCACCAGTATCCTACTTATTAAAGAAAGCAGCAGGGATCGATAAAGGCACAGGAAGCGGAAAGAGTGGAAGTGTAACGCTGAAACATATTTATGAGATTGCGAAAGTGAAATGTCAGGATGAAGCGCTTGGGGTCCTAGGGGAGGAGAGGGTCGCTAGGGCTGTGGTCGGTAGTGCGAGGACGTTAGGGCTGGAAGTTGTGCCATAGGCGAGGACAGGCTTGATCGAGGGGGAAGGTGTGGGCTGTCTCTTCTTCTCGAGAGACAGGGGAAGCAGATGTTGCTTCGATCGGCACATGTATTATTACTATTTGTCCTTGGTCATTTATGGATGGCAGGCTGTATCTACTCCCTCGCCATTCATAAACCGTGTTGCCAGACCCACTCCCAGTTTCTCTTTGCTGATCCGATCCCAGCTATATCTCATACCGATGGCATTTAGCAGTGGCTACGACGAGGAGGATGGCATTGGTATCCACAGCCTCCCGTTGATCTGAACGAAGCGTCCGCTAGTCTTACAGCCACCGTGGACAGACATATCACGACACTATCGATCAAGCCACCGGACACAATCCAACTTCTTCACACGATAGATTCATTCTTCTTTCCTTCTACCAAACTTCATTCAAACTACCACCGCGACCTAGTTCTTCTCATTCATGATCCACTTAGCAGCCTCCTTAGCCTTCTCCTCCTGTTCCTCAGGGGTCAAGTTCTTCTTGGTCCTCTCTGGAACACCTAGCGCTCGGTCGGTACCTGGTCGCTTCTCAATTCTGTCGAGCCAGGCTGTGAGGAGGGGTAGGGACTTTTCGTTTACGTCGGGGATACCGGCCCAGGAGTGGCTTCGGATCCAGGAGAAGACTGGGGTTAGCACTGGTATGTTTCTCATGACGCATAGCAGGAGTGGAGGAGTGTCGCCTAGATGAGAGTGAAGGGACTGATGACTCACTGCTGATATCGACGATACTGTACTTGTCGCCGACGAGGTATTCGCCCTTTCCAGCCTTCAATCCATCCTCGACAACATCGAACAATCGCCTGGTCTCTTCCTGGTATCGCTTGATACCGTAAGGGATCTTCTCGGGGGCGTATCGGCTATTGGTCAGCACGAGTGTATCCCAGGAAGGTGATTTGCTTACAAGAAGTGGTTGGCTTGTCCTTGCATGGGTCCGACACCTGAGCGTCAGCCTCTTTCCCCCCGAGTGTTACCAATGTGCTGCTAACGCAGTACCTGGACTCACCTCCGTGACCAAAGAAGATCCAAGAGAAAGCCTTGCTCCTCAAGATCTGATCCTTGAACCAGAACTTGTTGTCGGTATCGTAGTTCTCGACCAACCAAATCAAGATACTAGCACTCTCGAAAACATTATGTCCTTTGCCAGTAGCAGGGTCTTTAACATTATCATCAACAAGTGCCGGGATCCTTCCATTAGGGTTGACCTCTAAGAATTCAGGGGACTTCTGCTCCTTCTTGTCGAATTGAATATCGACGAAATCGTATGCGAGCTTAGAATTCTCGGGGTATGCTTCCCTTAATTCTTCGAGGAGGGCGTGGACTTTAAGACCGTTTGGTGTACCTTTTGTAAGAAGGTGGAGTTTGGGTTCACCATCGTTGGCGAATTTGGTATGGGACTCGGGTAGTTTGGGGGTTTGAGTGTATGGCATTTTGGCGATTGATGTAGTTGTAAATAATCGAGTTGGTTGTATTGATCGTATAGTTGAAGTGAGGGTTGTTCTGAGCATTCACTGATACTTATAATAGAGTAGTAAGAAAGGAATGAATAGCAATCTATCTTTGTAATCAATGCTAGTTAGTACTTCGTAGTCACCATCATTCGTCATCATTCGGCGTTCGCAATCCCGGGTTTACCGGGATGTATCACATGTCGGGTATTTCCGATCGTGGTCACTGCTTAATGTCTGAGTTTCTCTGACCTCATTGGATTATGGCTCATGTGAGGCCGAGAGAGTGTGGAAAGAAACACACTGCACGCGTGAACTTGACCAAAAACATGCAAATTACATATCGCAGCCGAGTCAAGCTATCTGGGCGACTAACACGCTCTACATCATTTGCCGGTGACTTTGCGCACTTGTTCTTCACAGTACTCCCACGTCTGCTTGATAGCAGCAGGGTCTTCGGCCTAGAACATCAGTTCCAGATCCTAATACTATGCGTGGGTGGACTTACCTTGGAATGAGAAGGATGATACTTCCTAGCCCAGGGTACGAAATAAGCCCCAGTATCGGCCATAGTGATCTTTGGCGATGTCGCAGCGTAAAGCTGAGTTAGGCATCCAAGAGAAACGGGGTATAGGAGAGGAAGCTATTGATGTCAGACAGATGCGATATTCGTGTGAAAGTCTGGAAACGCACCATCTTTTGGAATATCCAATTCGTATGACGCGTGAGTTCTGTAGCGATGTTTCCTGGGTCTATCTATATTAGCTAAGGACTTAAGAAGAGGATTGACATACGGAGAGAAACAGATACGACTCCGCTATCCCTTAGACGGTTTGCATATTCGTTCGCGAGCTGGATATTGCCGAGTTTACTAATTTTCAGCGCTATCATCGATGACTCGGATCTACCTTTGACCATAATGTCCTCGATTGCCTACTCGACCAACATCCGTAATGGATGCGTAGTCGATACCATCAGAGGATCCGAATGCATAATGCTGTCATTGATCAGCCAAAAGTCTCTCGGCAAATGACAGAAGGAGACTCACTCCAGAACTCGAGACCCATACTAATCGTACAGAACCTGGAGGCTGACTTTTACCTGTCTTGGCGAGCAGTGGTTCCAGGACTTGAGTGAAAGCGAAATGTCCAATGACGTTTGTTCCGAATTGTAATTCGTACCCGTCAGAAGTCTTGCTACCATTAGGAGGGAACATGACTCCCGCAGAATTGATCTTGACATAGTCAGCCAAATGGCAGAATTGGTCGATTGAGTTTCTCTTACTAGCATATCGAGACGGGTTTCTTTTCGAAGGAATTCTTCGCCGGCTTGTATGCTCTGGGCAATATCACCTAGATCGAGATGTATATAGCTATCCACCGTCAGCGAGGTACCACCATGATACAAGGTACTCACTGAATATCACTCTTGCCGGTAATTTGTTTGATATCCTCGATAGCCTTTGCTGCCTTTTCCTCCGATCGACATGCTACATATACCTTTGCATTGCGTTCGAGGAGGTGTTGAGCAGTGAGTTTACCAAGCCCAGTCTACGAAATCAGTTTTCACCATGGACACATATATCAGCTACTCACATTACCGCCAGTGACTATCGCGACTTTACCTGAAAGATCGGGAATATCCTCAACTTTGAATTCCGATTCCGGGACGAAGAATCCTAGTGCGGTACGGTCGAACATTGCCATCTTGTACTATTTTCTTGTGAATCGATATGAGGTGAGACTTGTGAATCGATACGAGGTGAGAATCGATAAGGGAAACCAACTTTATATAAAACGGGATCTGGGTCAGGCCCGTCGGCCAAAGATAGCCGCCGGTCTGTTAGATGCCGGCATCTGCTCCACCTGACGTACCCGGCAGCGTAGCCAGCATACTGTGATGCAATTATGAGAGACACACTCTGCGAATAGACCTATAGAAAGGACCAAAGTATGGGCCGACGCTGATAAAGTCATACTTGAAAGGATAGGTGCTATACGGTTCCGGGTTTTCCGCTTATAAAGGTCAAAGCGGCAAGATCCGATCTCGGCCAACCGGTCATTCCAAGCGCTATGTCGTTGCGCAAAGGGATTGAAGGTAGGTAGCTTGAAGGAATGCACAAGTCCTTGAGCTTATGATACTGATTACTGAGTACTATGACTGATCAAGTTCTCCTCACCTCTTTCGACGGTCCAGTGGGGATATTGAGGAAGTACTGTTTGCCCGAGGCTCGATCATGGGTGATGTCGAGGTCCAGGTGGTCGTTCTACGGAGCAAGTCACTTCGCTTTGTATATCACACGTGCGATCTGCAAGATTGTTACCATGGTGCGGTGCTGATAGTAGGGTAATTTTGATCTCCATGATGATGATGGTCAGCTTGTTTTGAGTGTGGATACCAGGATCAAGAAAGGCAAAAGTCAGTCCACTCCATCCACATACGGAATTGGTGGTCTTCTCGAATGACATCGTTCCGCTATCGTAGGTCATTGAAGCTGAGGTACCTAGGCTTTACTTCTCCAGACGACAAGGAGATCCTACATAGCGGTACAACAATCTGGACACGCGTGAGCACCATTACTCTACCCAATCCCGGCTCAGAACAAAGGGGGAAGGAGGTAGCATGGGTGAAATCCAGCAAAATAGGTGATTGAGCGTCACCTTTACCATGAACGATTACTATGCACGATGCTGATGATCAGGTGCAATGAAAATAGGAGCTAGATTCATTGATTTCTCAGGAGAAGAAAGGATACTAGGAATGAGGGGCGATTGGCGATTGGAAGACTATCAGCGCTAAATTGGTGATTGACGATGAAGTGGTGGCTGTGGTACAGCGAAAAAGTAGCTTGTCGTCAACTGTAAGTCCATCCATACCTATTCCTCAAGGCTTAAATCGAGACCTTCCCTCGAGGCTGATCAAGTAGAGAAACATACAGGTCGCCGCCAATATTGATATAGCCCTTGTGTTTGCCGCAGCGGTATTATTCGTTCAAATGCTTAATGATCGATGGCAACGATCAGGAGGGGGAGGAGGGTGAACGACCAAGACCAAGACCAAGTCTGATAATAACCTTTAATGATTTGTAGTTATGCATACAATATACCCCTGGTAAACAATGGGTAGGTAGTGTGCTTTTTATAGCGTGACAACTTTGATTCTGATTTTGACTTTGATCTACTTGTACTTTACCCGTAAACAGGGCCCGGAATAGAAATAGGAAATTATACAATCAGTCATTAGTGACGGCTCTCATCCTGACACCCGACTCGACACTAATCACTGCCTCACAGCCTTCTCCCTTAACCAAGCGACATAAGCCGCCAAGAAATGGACTTGTTCAAAAGACTCGATAGCCTTCAATCCCCTCCTGCACCTAATCATAGCGATCACCCGCTCAACCATCGACATGACAACTTGATGTTCCAATTGGTCTGGTAGAGATTGGTTATGATCCTTCGATGCGTCGGCTACCATCTGTAAAGATGGGTGGGGTGATACGAAACCCATTTTAATAGCCCATGCGCTGGCTGTTAGACCTGCTCTTCCAACTCCGCCTGTGGTGTCAATATAGTCAATAAGGGTTGATTTGTAGAATAGACTAACCCCTGCAATGGACGAGAACGTTGATTCCTTCCAGAGTGTACTTTTGACAAATGAGGCCGACATGCTGGTCAAACATTGGCATGGAGACTGGGGTGAAACCATCGGGCATGGGCATACTGAGAGAGTGTAAGCAGATTGTTCGAAAGATGATTATGAGTGAATTACCGGATAACGTCAAGGCCAATCTTGGTCGCGATGCAGTGATAAGTCTCCCAAGGGACACCGAGAAGAGCAAGCTCAGTATCATCAAGACAACTGTATATGGAAAGTATGTATAAAAAAGGAAGAAAGGTGGTTAGCAGTGACCTGAAAGAGGAGTTGGAGACTTACCAGACTAGACATCCGACACCTTCACTCTTGATCCTCCTCAGGTCCGTCTCGAGATCTCGACAGACAGGAGGTCTACCCTTGACTGGCCCTTCCATTCGCAATCTCTTGCCTGGACAGCTGGACAACAAGAGGTTTCCGATCTTCTTTCGTTCGTAGTCCGGCCTGAAGTTGGCTACGATAGGACTGGACACGGCGGAAGAAGTTGCAGAGGAGTTGGGGGTGTGGGCGAGTAGAAGAGCAGCGACATCGACTTTGGAGGCCATCATCCTTCCATCGACAACAGCAGGAGGTGTCACCAAATTGGCAGCCAAGATGGGCAACATCTCTGCAGGGAAGAATGGCGAGATGATGATGGGATGAGTATCGGAAGTCTTGACGACGTGTCCAAACAATGCAGGGCCGGGTGTCGACTTGATGGAAGACAAGTCCGGGGTCGAGGAGGATAGCTGACGGTTGTGACAAGTATCGATCTTGGGAGGGGCAGCTGGCATGATGACTCCGGAAGAAACAGCTTCTTCAACGACCATGGCTTCATCGACTTTTCGCCTTTTCTCCTCTTCAGGTCCGATAGGTTGCATCCCCCGCTTTGACCCAGCAGAAGCTGCTCGTTCGTGTCGTGGCGAAGACTCGCTCGACGGTCGGATCTCAGATAGATCAAGATCCATATTCTGATCTTCCCCGATGCTGAGCTTCATCGAAGCCGCAAGGCTGTCGAGTTCACTGATGGACCTAGCTCCTCTGATGGCCTTTTTGGTCGAACAAGTTTCTCGTTGAGAAGGAATGTCGAGAGGTGTGCTGATGAGTTGATCTTCCATAGCTGCTTTCATAGCGGCGATGGTCTTTTGTTCGGCCTCAAACTGGAGTGACGAGGTAGGGCTAGATCGAGAAGACGTGTACGAGTAAACGCTCTGGTCGGTTTCGTCATCCGAAGATGACTCTTGATCCATTCGACGACAGGTGAAGTGACTAGCAGAGTTCTGAGCGATGTAGGCCTCCAGTTCAGCTTGACGTTGCATGATGTTGAAGACCCAGTGAGGGTTGGCGATCGTTGCGGGTTCGTAGAATGCTTTGGCACCTGAGAATCAGCTTGAGCTTGGAGAAAGTTCAAGCAAGCTTACCATGAGGACCGAACTTTGATTTCTGATATCCACTTTCAGGCCATTGAGAACACAGACGAGCGCATTCGAAAATACGTGGGTGTTGAGCGACCAACATCTGTCGACGATCGATATCCTGATGCGGGTTGCACAAGTTGGACAAGTGATGGCCGTGCTCAGCCTGAGGTTCCGTCTGAGCCGCCTCCTGCTCCGGACTAGGGACTCGAGGTGCCTCTGCCTCCTCCTCTGCGGGAAGAGAAACAACCACCGGTTCCGACGAGACAGTATCCTTCCTTTTCTTTTCTCCAAAAGCAATACCCATCGATTTGCCAGTATGTACAACTGCCTTGGCCATTTTGCCGATATTCGAAGTCCATGAAGAGGTTCGACCGGTAGGAATGGGTGTATGGTTTGATTCGGAACATGACGACGAGACGAGGTCTTCAGCGGTCGAGATGACTGGAGAAAGGGAGATATCGCTCTGATTAGGAGTGACCAGAGGGGTATTGGTTGCTGAGTGGGTTGTATAGAATGAAGGAGCTCCACTGGAAACAGTAAGGTAAGACCCAGTCGTGACGTCGTGGTCCATGCCTGGCAGACTGTTTGCTGATTGAAAAGTCGAGAACGAGGTCGTAGATTGGTTGTGGGATTTGAACAGGTCCACATCATTGACTGAAATATCCTCAAATGACATGTCCATAGCTCCGTGTTCCGGCAGTCCGGACGATTTAGCCTTTTGAGTTGGACCGGCGGCATGTTTCCTGCTCCTTTTATGATGGCTCGAGTGCTTGTTCAGATGAGCATTGGAAGAGGATGGGGCCGAGTGGCGGATGGTACCGGTCGCTGCTTTTTGTGGGAAGTAGGCAGCAGGTGGAGTCGCTGTGCCGGATCGTGACATGATGTGTGATTGTATGTATATGATTGATTATAATGGGTGAAATTGGGTCGGAAGGATAGGGGAGGGTGGCGAAGAAGTGCGGTGACGAGGTAATGACTATGAATGAGAGGTTCGTCTCCGTTTTCTCCGCTCCTTGTGTATGCGCTACGTTACACTAGACAGCGTTGTGTATGGATGGCTGAATGAAAAATGGAAGTTGGTAGATGGAGTGGCAATGATTGATTGTACGGGTGGAATTCAAGAGTCGCGCGACGATGGCTTCCTTTGGCGGTATGAGGAGCTAAGATTAAAAGGAGGTATTACGAATGAACGATAAGGGATAATATGGAAGGCTTGAATTGATGAAGTGATGTTCTGTCTCGGCTGTACGCGTCAGTACTTCAGCTACGAGAAGTGAGGTAGAACGGTTTCACTCACTTTTTTTTGATACCAGAGACAACCGTATCAGATCCAATTGAGCGAACGATACAATGGGGACAGTGAGCGAAGAAACAGTTGACCAGGACAGGGGTATATGGACCGAGTTGAGGTTTTAAAACCGGGTGGCAATATCGTAGATGGAGGGGTAGATTACAAGCTACCGACGAGGATGACCTCGTCGGAGCTAGTTTTGGTGGACTTGTATTGAGCGGACATGTGTATATCGTTATTGTGGATGTAGATGTCGTTCAAAGTGTGAAAATACACGAAAGATGAAAGATGGGTAAAGAGTGGCGTAAAGATGGGATCTTTGTTGACGAGTATTCGGTGATCTCGATTTCTGTTTCGTTTAGCCTATTTGGCGTTGTTTTCTTGCGTTTCTTCTTGTAGCGTGGTATCGTGAAGGGCCTTGAGAGTATGGGAGATGAGAGCTGCTGGACATCAGCGGCTGTGGTCGCGACCCACGCGGTGGCTGAAGGCCCCACTCTTTTGGAGACTCACGAGCAAGACCGTAGACTGGATTCCAGGCGGTTGTAATGCTTTTCCTCCGTAGAGATTTGATTGGACTGGGCGATTTGTGTTTCTGTTGGTTCTATTGAGTCTATTGGTATATGTCTAATGGGTGTAGTGTTTGAATGTATGAGCGATATTATACTCGACTCCTTTGCCACTTGAGGCTCGCATTGGATTCAGGCACGAGAACCCATGTGGGGGCTAGCAGGGAGGTGTAAGGGTAAATTGATCCCGTATAGGATGCGACGGAAGTATTTCTGTTAAATATCTCAGCTATTTAGCAGATCCAATAACGCCGATAGCTTTGACGAGTAAATCCTTAACGCCGAAACGAAATCTGTGTATGGAATGAGGTTGGACGTGGATGCTACTCGTTTCCTCACCTATAACACATTTACGATACTAGTTTGCGGTATCGATTGGACTCCTGTTCTTTGGTACGTCTTGCAGTCACAGCGTAGTAGTGTACACATCTAACAGCCAGACTTTTAGCCAGAGAATTTATATCCAAGTAAGCAAGCCCAAAACGACATAACCCGTCTTTCGACTATACACCAAATCCAATCAAAATGTCTTCCAAACTACCCGCATCCCTACAAGCCTCTGAGGAGGACATCCAGATGATGCTCGCCGCTCAGGTGCATCTCGGAACCAAGAACTGTGACAAGACCATGGAACCTTACGTTTACAAGCGAAGGGCTGATGGTGAGTGTTTTTGGGAATGGATGCTGCTGCTGCTGGCGGAGGGACAAGTCTATGGGACCGTGTTCAGGACGACTGGAAAGACACTGGATGTATCAAAGAAGACGGACATCAAAGAGGAAGGGCGCGAAGATACAATCAGGAAACAGGAGAAGCCAGCAGCAGCAACTTGTTATAAGTCCTTTCCAGACTAACATCCAGGTATCCACGTCCTCAACATCGGTAAGACCTGGGAGAAGCTCGTCTTTGCTGCCCGAATTCTCGCCACCATCGAGAACCCCGCAGACATTGCCGTCATCTCTGCTCGACCTTACGGTCACCGAGCTGTCCTCAAGATGGCTGGTTTCACCGGTGCTCAGCCCATTGCCGGTCGATTCACCCCCGGTA
>Ga0308160_10003265_pt1 | contig 18449 bp, 15 predicted proteins | sample PhyFR1_FD_201036 | JGI IMG/M metagenome (GOLD analysis project Ga0308160, IMG submission 201036) | Phyllosphere microbial communities from UC Gill Tract Community Farm, Albany, California, United States - DLSLF.R1 | ecosystem: Host-associated > Plants > Phyllosphere > Unclassified | place: USA...
CTGTGCGGAACTTGCTCACCGTGGCCCAGTCGAGGATGTTCTCGATCCTGCTGCGCAGCCTGGTCGCCGTCTCCGTCTTCTCCTGCCAGATCGGCTGCAGCACCTTCACGACCAGCGCCGTGTCGACCGCTGCCACGGGCAGCTTGCCGATGAGCGGGCTGGCATAGGTCGCGATCGTGCTTTCCCACTGCGCCGCGTGCTTGGCGTTCTTCCAGCTGCCGCGGTGCGCTGCGATATACTGCTCGGCGCAATGGTCGAACGTGACTGTCCGCGCGCGCTCGAGAGCGGCGTCGAGCTTCACCGCGTTGCGCGCCTCAAGGGGATCAACCCCCTCCAGCAGCATTGCGCGGCACTCCTTCGCTTTTTCGCGCGCCTGGGCCAGGCTCACGGTGTGCAGCGGGCCGAGGCCCATCTCACGCTGCTTGCCGCCCATCCTGAACCGGAAGATCCAGCTCTTCGTGCCCGCCTTGGCCACCTGCAAATATAGCCCGGCGCCGTCGTTGTAATAGCCGGGCGCAGTGGCGCGCGTCACCGCCAGCGCACTGAGCTTTTCGACTGTCCTTGCCATTCTCTACCCCCACCTGTACCCACACACGATAGGCGGATTGTACCGGAAATTAGCGAACTAAGCCGGACAATCGTTGAGCGGATATACGAGGAAAATCAAGGACATACGGATTCAGGCGGACGATGCCGGATTCTACTCCGGCGGACCCTCTCTCCGCCAAGATACCCAAAAGCCCCTTTGAAGGGGCTTTTTTGTTTTCGACCACCTCACAGACTTTCTCGCCAGCTCTGAAGCTTTCGTTCCTGCCTTCCAGGCATCCTTTGTTCGCTATTCGTACACTTGCCCCGATTGAACACTGTTACCTGTAACGCATTGCGTTAGTCCCAATATGGGACTACCATGCAGACATGCGCATCCTTTCCCTTCCTACCTTACGCGCTTTCTATGACCAACCGGCATATGCCGACTCGAAACAAGCGCTTCTTACCTGGCATGGTCATGTGCTCAAGGCCAAGTGGCAGGACCCTGCTGACGTCAAGGCTGACTTTGGCACGGCAAGTATTCTCAAGGAAGGGCGGGTGGTTTTCAATATTGCTGGGAACAAGTACCGCTTAGTTACGTCCATCAACTATCCATATGGGATTGTTTTCGTGAAATTCGTCGGGACCCACAAGCAGTACGACGCTATCGACGCACAAACGATTGAGGGGCATCATGGACATTAAACCAATCCGAACGGAAGAAGATTATTACGCTGCACTTGGCGAAGTAGAGTCGCTGATGTCTGCCGAGTTTGGCACGTCGGAAGGTGACCGGCTCGACGTCCTGGCTACATTGGTCGAGGCATACGAAGCAAAGCACTATCCAATGGAAGCAGCAGACCCGATCGAAGCCATCAAATTCGAGATGGAACGTAAGGGGCTCACCGTAAAGGATTTGGAGCCAATGATCGGACGAACGAACAGGGTATACGAGGTTTTGAGCCGCCGGCGCCCCCTCACGCTGCCAATGATCTGGCGTCTGCACGACGGCTTGGGCATTCCGGCGGAGTTACTTATCCGGCCACCGAAGGTTGCGGCTTGATGTAGGTGCGTATCGGAACAGGCTTGTTCCGATACCTCTGCGTTTCAAGGGCTGATAGGGGTGCCGATACGTTCTTGCACGTGACGCGGGAGTCGTCCAACGCCAGGAAAAACCTCACTGGCGTCTTGACGCGCTGAGGCGAGCTAGGAAGTAGCGTTTCCAGCGCTTATAACCTGCCCCGCAACGACCGCCCCGGCTGATACACCACCCGCCCAATCACGCTGAACTCCCCGCTGCGCGCATTCACCGGCCCGAAATCCGGATTCACCGAATGCAGATACCACTCGCCATTGCGCTTGACCATCTGCTTCACACAGCAATCGCCATCGAAGTTCAGCGCGTACAGTTCCCGGTTCACCAGTTTCTTGTCGGTCGGATCGATCACGATCACATCATCCTCGAACATCAGGGGTTCCATGCTCTGGCCGCGCACCTGGATCGCAATCAGCTTCTCCGCATTCAGCTTGCCGCGCTCGAGGTCCACGCGTGGAATCCGGATGCTGCCGCCATCCTCGACTACCGGTTCGGTGCCGAAGCGCGCAACGCCAGCCCGCAACTTCAGGGTGACGAGCCGCACGCCCACCGTGTCCGGATCCTCCCACGCCAGCACGCGCTTCGCCCTGGCCAGCACGCTGTCGTTCGCCGCCAAGCCGTCCGGCATGGCAGCGGACACGTAGTCGCTCAATTGTTCCTGCAAGCGGGGACTGAAGTCCGCCACGGGGCAGCCCATCACCGAGGCGAAGCGCGTGGCGGCGCCGACGTTCAGGGGTATGCGGCCGTTCAGGTATTGGCTCAGCGCGCTCTGGTTGAAGCCCAATAGCTCGCTGGCCGCCTCCTGGGATGCAGGCTGGCCGGCGTCCTTCTGGCGCTTTTGCCACTCGGCGAAACGCTGCTTCAGGCGGGCGGCGTCGTCGAGCTGCGCTTGGGAAAGTGGAAGGGCGGGCATGGTGGAAAAGATGTCGAAAATCGCATTCTACAATCAGTCTGACTGTTGAACAAGAAAATTAGTCGGACTGTTGACCTTAAAGATTAGTCAGACTAATATAAAGCCATTGGAGGCGTTTGAGCGAGCACAAAAGCGGGGCGATTTCGAAAAAGTCATGCCACCGCACGCCGTTGTTTTTTGAACTGGCCAACGTCGGCGCTGGGCGGCGGCTGCTTCCGGGCACAGGCATCAGGCCCGATGGAAAGGCACACAATGAGCAAGATCACCGTACCGGAAAGCAGCGGCATTGCCGGCATCGTCAGCGCCATCTGCGCATCGTTCACCCTGGCCGAAATCGGCGCCATGGTCGGCATCGCCACCGCCATCCTGAGCTTCATGCTGAACGCCATCTATATGCGGCGCAAGGATGCACGCGAGCAGCGCCAGGCCGACCTGGCCGCACGCGAAAGCGAGGCGCGCCTGGCCGCCCTCGACCTGCACGCACCAGCCACCGGGAAAGGAGAACGCGTCAAGCGCTGGCTGAAGGGGCGATAAATTTTCTTAAAGATAATTAAATGAGCATGGTTTTGCGTTACCCTTGTCATTACAAAAAATTAATTTTTGCGTGTTTGCGACATGGTCGTACCTCAACGGGGGCGGGTGCTGGATGCTTATCGATGGCAAGCAATTGGAACGGGATGCGGTGCTGCGCGCCGAGATCTGCATCGTCGGCACCGGCATGGGCGCGCTCTCGGTTGCCAGCGCCCTGATTGCCGAACGGCGCAGCGTGCTGTTCATCGAAACCGGTCCGCTCGAGCAAACGCGCCGCGCCCATGCCGCGCTGCAGATCGAAAACGTCGGGCGGCCGTTCGGCATATCGACCAGCCGCGGACTCGAAGTGGGCGGCGGGACCGCGTTCTGGCATGGGGTCTGTGCGCCGCTGGACGAGGAGGATTTCCAGGCGCGTCCGTGGATCGCCCATAGCGGTTGGCCGATCGGGCGCAGCGAGCTCGACCCCTGGTATGCGACGGCGGAGGAATTCCTGTGCGGCAGGCTCGACAGGATGGCCTGCAACACCGATCAGGGCGCCCGTCTTGCCGGACACCTCGATCGCAGGAAAATGGATCGCCAGACAGCGGATCGCCGGACAACGGATGTGCTCGACGCCAAGACTTATTGCTACCGCTCGTCGCCGTTTCGCGGCAAGGAGCTGCTGCGGGAGTGGTGCACGCACGGCAGGGCGCGCTGCGTCTACAACAGCACCGCGTTGCGCCTGCTGCACCAGCACGGCAAGGCGCATACCCTGGTGGTCGGGAGCGCGGGGCACCAGTTCAGCGTGATCGCCAACAAGTTCGTGATCGCGGCGGGCGCGCTGGAAACGCCCCGCCTGCTGCTCAATTCGCTGCTCGATTCGCTGCAGGGTACGCCTGCACGGGCCGCGTCGCCGCCGGCGTCGTGGTGGCTGGGGCGCAATCTCATCGACCATCCCGTTGGCTACCTGTCGCAGATCAGGTTCCACTTGCCGTCGACGGATGACGGCGCGGCGCCAGACAGGCGCGACCCTGTGCTGCGGGTGTTTCCCGGTTTCGTGCTCACGCCCGGCATCCAGCACCAGCACCAGCTGCCGAATCACACCATGTTTGTCAGGCAGGGCATCAGCAGCCGCCCGGTACCGAACAGGGCGGTGATGTCCTTCCTCGGTGTGCGGGGCACGCGCGACATCCGCCTGACGCACCTGACCTCGCTGACGCGCCACCCGTACATCCTCTGGCGCATCGCGCACCAGAAACTCAGCCTGCGCCCGCGCTCGCGCTATGGCGACCTGTTTTTCATGACGGAACAGTTGCCGAATCCGGACAGCCGGGTCAGCCTGTCCGAACGCCAGCGCGACAGGTTCGGCCTCCCGATTGCGCGCGTGGACTGGCGCCTCAGCGAGCAGGACATCTCGATGTTCGCGGATTACCACCAGCTGCTGATGGCCAATCTGCGCGAACACGAGGAAGTGCGCGGGCTGCGCGCCGATTCGATGGCGCGCTGGGAAGACTCGCTGGCGTCCGGTGCGCACCACCTCGGCACGGCGCGCATGGCAGCCAGCGCCAGGGACGGGGTGGTCGATGCCGATCTCAAGATCTTCGGTTTCGAGAATGCCTGGATCAGCGACGGGTCGGTGTTCCCGACAGGCGGCAGCGTCAATCCTTCGCTGACGATTTGCGCGCTCGGCCATCGCCTCGGCCACCACCTGAACCGGCTGTCGCCCTGAGGACGGCCAGCCCGGACGGCGAAGCGGCGCCGTACTAGCTTTGCCGCGGCCGCAGCGCCGCCACCAGCGCGGTGCCGAGCACGGCCAGCAAGGCAATCCCCGCCGACACGTAGCCGACATGGCCCGCGCCCCAGTGCGACACGCTCAGGCCGCCGATCATGGCGCCGAACGCGATGCCGCCATTCGCCGCCGATACGTTAATTGTCCCGGCCAGCGCCTGCGCCTTCTCGGCCGCCTTCATCACGCGGATCTGGCAGATCGGGTACAGCGCCGTATTCGCAATCCCCCACACGGCCAGCGCCAGCGCGAACGGCGTGCGCGAGCCGGTCAGCGCCATGGTCGCCGCCATGCCCAGCGCCAGCAGCAGGCTGAACAGGGCAGTGGTGGCGAGCGGCTTGCTGTCGACCCAGCGCCCGCCCAGCCAGTTGCCGAACAGGCCCACCGCGCCAAAGCCCATCAGCCACCAGCCCACCTGGGCGGGCGCGATGCCGGCCGATTTTTCCAGCGTCTCGGCCAGGTAGGTGTAGCCCGCGAACATGGCCGTGAACACCAGCACCGACAGGGCCACATTCGCCAGGAAGAAGGGGTTTCTCAGGATCGCGGCCTGTTCGCCGATGGCGACCTTCTCGGATGCGCGCACGGCCGGCATGCTGATCTGGATGAGCACCGCGATCAGCAGCGACAGCGCCGCCAGCAGGGCAAAGGCGCCACGCCAGCCGATGGCATCCGACGCCAGGGTACCGAGCGGGATCCCGAACAACATCGCGGCGGAGATACCGAGGTAGACCGTGGACACGGCCTTGCCGCTATTCCCCGGTCCGGCAATCTGCGCCGCCGTTTCGCTGGCGGTGCCCCAGAACACGGGCAGCGCCAGCGCCGGCAGCAGGCGCGCGATCGCCAGCACCCAGATGTTCGGCGCGATCGCCGCCAGGCCGTTCGACGCCGCGAACAGGACCAGGATCGCCACGAACAGGCGCTTGCGGTCGAGGTTGGCCAGCCAGGCGGTCAGGAAGGGGCCGCACAGCATGACGACCACGGCGAACAGGGTCACCAGCTGGCCTGCGGTCGACACGGCGATGCCGAGGTCGCGCGCGAGCGCCGGCAGCAGGCCGACGATCAGGAATTCCGTGGTGACGATGACGAAGGCCGCAATGGCCAGGATGGGAATCGATGCGCCGCCGGAACGCCGCACGGAAGAGGAAGCATAGTTTGTTGTAGTCATTGCACAAATCCAGATTAAGAGCGCCTAACAAAACCTCCATGGCTGCGTTGCAGCGTCTCGCCGTACAGGCGTACTGTCTTCGCCACTGCGCCTTGCCCTGAAGGTTTTGTTAGGCGCTCAGGACCGTGCATGCTATAAAAGAATAGAATTCCAGTGTTGGATATAAATTCGCCGCATAGATGGAATTAAATTCTTTACGAAAAATGACCCCTTCGGAACGCCTGAAAGGCCTGGCGACCTTTGTCGCGGTAGCGGAAGCCGGCAGTTTTACCGCTGCGGCCGCGCGCCTGAATCTCACCAACTCGGCGGTCGGCAAGGCGGTGGCAAGGCTGGAAGAACGCCTGCGCCAGCCGCTGTTCGACCGCAGCCGGCGCCGCCTGGAGCTGACGGATGCCGGCGAGGTCTTTTACAAGGTATGCGTGCGCGTGCTGGAAGAACTCGAGGCGGCCGAACGCGTCATCTCCGCCGACGAGATCGCGCCCTCGGGCCGCTTGCGCGTCGACTTGCCCGCCACTTTCGGGCGCCTGCACGCGCTGCCGGCCTTGCTGGGCTTCGCCGAGCGCCATCCGCAGGTGATGCCGCAGGTGTCGTTCACCGACCGCTTCGTCGATCCGGTCGAGGATGGGCTGGACCTGGTGGTGCGCATCGGCGGCGGCGACACCTGGCCGGCGGCGCTCGACTACCGTTATCTCGGGCACGAGGAGCTGGTGTTCTGCGCCTCGCCGGCCTACATCGCGTTGAACGGCGCGCCGCAGACGCTGGAGGCACTGTGGCGGCACGCGGCCGTGCTGTACGGGCGGGCCGACGGCAGCACCTCGCCCTGGCTGATCGACGACGGGCAGGGGCCGCTGGCGCGCCAGCATGTGGAAGGGCGCATCGTGCTGGGCCAGGCCGAGGCGCAGGTGGCGGCGGTCGAGGCGGGGCTGGGGATCGGCCAGCTGGCGACCTGGCTGGTCGAGGGGCAGTTGCGCGAAGGGCGCCTGGTGCAGGTCTTGCCGCAGCTGGCCACGCGCGGGCTGCCGCTGCACCTGGTCTGGCAGCGCACGCGCCAGCACGTGCCGAAGGTGCAGGCCTTGATTGCGCATTTTGCGGCGACGTTGAGTATTGGCCGTGGTGTGTAGCCTGCCAGGACACGTCGTATCCATTCTGCGGCGATGCGTACCGTACGGTGGGCACTCCGTGCCCACGCGGAACGACGATCAGCGATATCGGCAATGAAAACCACAACGGCGGAAACCGGGTAGCGTCAGCAAATGATCATCTGGAAGCGTCACGTCCGGGCCACGTGCGCGCATCAAACGCGGCCAACATCGATCACGCTTCCGCGTGGGCACGTCATTGATGCCCCCGGCATCAATGACCCCACCGTACGGTCGGTGCCACCGTACGAACGATATCGCCACAACATTCAGCGCGCGGCGATCTTGCCGCTCCATTTACGCAACCTGCGCGCCCCCAGCACCACCGCCGTCACACTCAGCAGCACGCCGCCAAGGCACAGCCCGATCAGCACCGCCTCGCGCCACCACACCGCATCGAGCATCGCCGGCAGATCCCAGCTGTGCAGGAAGTTGAACAGCCAGCGGCCGACGCGCTCCGAGCTGTCCAGGCTCGACTCCACCTGTCCCGTGTACACATCCAGATGCACCCAGGTATGCCCGGGATCGTTGAACACCGCGCGCAGCACCGGCAGGCGGCGTTCGTCGGCACCGTACATCGACTGCTCCTGGCGCTGGTAGTAGTAAGCGTCATACGCATCCAGGGTCTCGATGCGGGCCATCGGCTGCGGCAGGAGGCGCCGCGCCGCCTCGAGCAGCACATGCTCCGGCCAGCGCTCGCGCACGACATACCCGCCGTGTTCGGCGACGATCAGGCGCGTCGCGGCCCGCCCGTCGCGCGCCAGGATATACGGCTGCCCGGCCAGCACCCGCCATTCCAGTTCGCGCGCCCGGAACCCCTGCGCCGCCAGCAGCGCCACCGCCTCCGACGTAGCCAGAGGCAGGCGCACCGAAGCCGCACTGCCGCCCTCGAACGCCGCGACATCCGGCCGCATCCCCTTGGCATCGAACACGCCCAGCGGATTCATCGACATCAGCCCGCTGAAGATCCAGGCCAGCAGCAGCGCGCCGAACGAAAGGCCGAGGATATGGTGCCAGCGCAGGTAAGCCTCGCGGAACGGCGACTGCGACCCGCTTTTATACGTGCCCGCAAAGCGCCAGCGCCAAATGCCGTTCAGCGCGCCGGCCAGCGCCGACACCACGCCGATGGCGGACAGCACGATCACCGTCCAGCTCCACACCGGGTCCGCCGGCTGGTTGCGGAACATGTACAGCCAGTGCAGCCAGGCGCCGACGAAGTTCCACAGCCGCTCGGCGCGCGGCGCATCGAGCACCACCTGGCCGGTCGCCGAGGACAGGTACAAGCGGGTGGCGTCGGCGTCGCCCATCTCGACCACGTGCAGCGGCCGGTGCGGCGCCAGCGAACGCGCATGCGTCCAGCGGTCCTCATCGATGAAGCCCGCGTAACTGGCCGGCGCGCCATGCAGAAAGACGCGCGCCGAGGCCAGCGCCTGGCCCGGTCCGGCCGCCAGGCGCGCGCCGTCGACCGCGTCCACCGCCAGCCGGCTGCCATCGCCTTCGAGCAGCACGTAATGCGGCCGCCCGCCCACCGAGGTCAGGACGATGCTGTTCACCGCGCCCGCATTCCTGCTCTGCGCCAGCGCCGCCGCCACGTCGATGCAGCAGCCGGACGACGGCAGGGCAGGCAAGCCGGCCATCCGCTCCCAGGGCGTCAGCTTCGGATAGCCGACGAACAGCATCGTCATCCCGCTGACGAACCACAGCGCCATCAGCACGCACATCAGCACCCCGGTCCAGCGATGGACCAGGAAGGTCATGCGCTTGGCCTTTGCGACAAAGCCCATGGCGCGCTCAGAACCGGTGGTCGAGAACCAGCTCGACGCGGCGGTCCGGGCCGACCAGCCACTGCGTCGGCGTGTAATAGGCCGTGCTGTAGTAGCGCTTGTCGAAGACATTGAAGCCGCGCAGCGCGAGGCTGGTCTGCGCCGTCGCCTTCCAGCGCAGCGACAAATCCGTCGTGGTGTACGACGGCATGCGCAGCGTGTTGGCGTTGTCGGCATAGCGCGCGCCCACGTGGCGCAGGCCGGCGCCGGCGCTCCAGCCGGGCTGGAAGTCCCAGTGCAGCCAGAGGTTGGCGCTGCGCTCGGGCACATCCGGCGGCCGCTTGCCGGCGCGCGAGACGGGCAGGCCGCCCACGTTCTCACGGAAGTCGTCGTAGCGCGCACGCAGCAAGGCCGCGTTCGCGTCCAGCGTCCAGCCCTGGGCCAGCGCCAGGTTCAAGGTGCCTTCGATGCCGCGCGAAGAACGCTCGCCCACCTGGATGCTCTGCGCCGGATTGGCCGGGTCGCGCGTCAGCAGGTTGTCCTTCCGGATGTCGTACACGGCCAGCGTCCACTCGCCGTGCCTGTCCCGCAAGCCCTGCTTCAGGCCGACTTCCAGCCCGCGGCCGGTGGCGTTCTTGAAGTTGCTGTTGGCCGGCGACAGGAAGAACAGGGAACTCACCGGATCGGCCGCCTTCGACACCTGGCCGTACACGCTGACGTCGGGCGCCAGCGCATACACGGTACCCAGGCGCCAGCCGACGTTCGCAAAGGTCTTGTCGAAGGCGAGGCTGTTCGCCACCAGGTTCTGCCGTTCGACGTCCGCATGGTCGTAGCGCAGCCCGCCGATCAGCGACCATTGCGGCGTCAGCGCCAGCCGGTCTTCCATGAACAGCGCGTACTGCTTCGCTTCGGTGCGGTAGCGCGGAATCGTCGGCACATCGCTCGTGAACAGGCCCGGCACCGGGTTGAACGGGTCGACCGGCCCCGAGGAGCCGGCATAGGTATTGTTCGTGTGCGTGAACTCGGCGCGGTTCACGTCGAAGCCGACCGACAGCGTGTTCTCCAGCCCGAACAGCGCGCCCTTGAAGGCGGCGTCGCTCGTCATCCCGGTCTGCTTCTGGTCGTGCAGGATCTCGGTATTGTCCGAACGGTCGACCAGGCCGCTGGCCGGGTTGTAGACGTAGGCTTCGGCATTGCGCCAGTGGCGCTCGCTGTCCACGTGGTACAGGCGCGTGCGCACCAGCACGCCGCCGTTCGGCCGCCAGTTCGCCAGCAAATCGACCCAGCTGTCCTTGTAGGCGATGCGGCTGTCGCCGACGTTGTAGTTCTTCTCGCGCAGCGCTTCCAATTGGCGCCCGTCCACCAGCGGCGTGCCGAAGTAGCGCATCGGCTTCTGGCGGCCGTGCGCCACGCTCAGGCGCAGGTCGAGTTCCGGCGACACGTCGAAGCGCAGCGCGCCCGACACGGCGCGGTTGCTGGAACCGCCGCGCTCGACCCAGCCGTCCGACTCCTCGCCGCTGGCATCGAAGCGGTAGGACCAGCGCTCGTCGATGGCGCCGCCGCTGCCCACGGCCAGGCGGCGCGTGCCTTCAGTGCCGATCGCGGCCTGGAGTTCGTTCTCGATCGGCCCGCGCGTCGGTCCCTTGGGAATGATGTTGACCACGCCGCCGATCGCGCCTTCGCCGTAGATCACGGCGGCCGGCCCGCGCAGCACCTCGATGCGCTCGACCGCCCAGGTGCTGAAGGGGAAGGTCAGGCCGGCGCCGCCGTACTGGCGCATGCCGTCGTACAGGCGCAGCACCGACACGGTATCGGTAAAGCCGCGCGAAGACAGCGAGGAGCTGCCGTTGCCCGGGTGGCCCATGTTGCTGATGCCCGGCGCGCGGGTGATCGCTTCGGTGAGATTGGCGTCGCCGCGCTCCTCCAGCTGCTTGCGGGTGATGACGTCGACGCTGGCCGGCGTCTCCAGGCGCGTCAGGCCCAGGTTGGAGCCGGTGGCCGTCTCGTCCTTCAGTTTGCCGTTCTGGGCGGCGCCGCTCACCAGCACGGTCGGGATGGCCTCGTCGGCCAGGGCCGGTGCTGCCGTGGCGCAGGCCAGCAGGCAGGCGAGGGCCAGCGGGGTGGGGCGCAGCTGCGCCCGCGGGAAATGGAACTGCGGTGTCATGGTTGCTTTTCTGTTCGTGTTGCCTGTGCATGAAGCCGGCGGCCATGGACGACGCCACGCGTCACCGCTGGCGGTGCGCAGGGAGGTCAATCAACAGCTGCCGGAAGGATGGCGGGGTCAGGCCAGCGCAGGCGGGGCGCGCGGCTGGGCGAAGGTCCACTGGAACAGCGGCCGCGGCGCACGGTAGAAAAGCGGAGGATAGGCGTCATGGCCGCCGAGTACGGCGAACATGGCGGGAACAGGCGGCAGCAGGGCAAAGGCGCCGGCATGCGGCGTGCAATACGCGCAATGCATGAGTCCCTTGAGCAGGGCATCGGACGAGGTCGGGGAATCGGCGCCCGGGGCGGACGCCATCGGCATCATCTCGATACCCATCGCGGTACAGACTTCGACCTGGGCCACGCGGACGGAGGCCAGGCGCATTGCATGCGATACCACCGGCGCGAGCGCGTTGAACAGGATGGCCAGGGCGGCGATCCAGGCGTACGCGGTCCAGTGTCTCGTGATCCTGTGCATGAAGCCATTATAGGACGTGGCCCGGAATATGCATGTTCGGTTACATGGACATTTTGTCCATGCTCCAAGGCCTTGCTGCAGCCAGCAGACTGGCGCCGGCGCCAAACTATACAGTCGAGTTTCCCTCCGTTCCAAAGTGTCGGAAATCCTTACACGTATTTACGCGTGCATATTCCGCATGACGTAAGCCATTGATTTATATCGTTCGGTGCTGGGTGGCACAAGGTTTGCTTTTCCTAGGAGCAGGTTGTTACCAACAACCATCCCTAATGGAAAACTGACAATGAACGCCTTCAAGAAACTCATCTGCGCCTCGGCTGTGGTCCTGTCGACGGCTGGTGCCGCAAACGCTGGTCCAGTCCTCAACAACTGGGTCTTCAACCCAACCGGCGGCGGATTCTCCGGCGGCCAGGTCATCAACGAATACCTGGACGTCAACGGCAACGCCTTCATCCAACTGACGAACACCGGCAACGGTTCCTTCTCGTTCCGCGAGACCGCGGTCTTCAACATCACCCAGGCCGACAGCAACGGCCAGCTGTTCCCGATGACCTACGCCGGCGGCAACATCACCGCGACCTTCACGGCCGAAGGCACCGGCACCTTCGGCGGCGCCTTCAGCTTCACCGGCGGCACCATCCGCATGTACCAGAACCAGACCAATGGCCAGTATGGCTCGACCGCCGGCCACTATGGCGCCGACCTCGGCAACGTGATCGCCGAGTTCAACGTGCTCGCCGGCGGCGGCGGCTTCGTGAATGCCAACGGCAGCCCGGTCAACAACGGCCAGGTCAGCGTCTTTGCCAGCGCGTCGCCGGGCATGCTCGACAGCGGCTACTTCTTCCGCGCCAACGGTGACGACCTGTCGGAAGAATCGATCCTGTCGTTCGCCTTCACCAATGCGAATACGGTCGGCCGTCCGAACACCACCCAGGTCAGCGAGATCGTCTGCGAATACGCCGGCTTCACCGCCGCCGGCTGCACCCGTGCCGCCTACCGTAACCGCGCGGGCGAATACTTCTTCATCAGCGGCAATGGCCAGTTCAAGCTGGCCGAAGTCGACGCGCAAGTGCCGGAGCCAGGTTCCCTGGCCCTGTTCGCCGTCGCCATGCTGGGCGCCGGCGTGGCCGTGCGCCGCCGCAACCGCAAAGCCTGATCGGCTTTCCCTGTTGCACAAGAAAGCGGGCCTGGCCCGCTTTTTTTACGTCCGCCGCCAGCGGGTGCGCGCAGCGCTTGAACGCGGCCGCGGCTGATGGCACACTGGCCATCCATTCAACGCAGCGACCGGAGAACTGGCATGGGCACGATGATCGGCGGACAGGGCGGCAATCTGCACGGCAGCGGCAAGGCGCTGCGGCGCGTGGTGCTGGGAACGGCGGCGATCCTGCTGGCGCCGCTGCTGGCGATGCAATTCACGAACGAAGTGAACTGGAGCGGCGGCGATTTCGCGGCCGCCGCCGTGCTGCTGCTGGGCGCCGGCACGGCGCTCGCGCTCGCCCTGCGCACCTGGCCCGGCGCGCGCCAGCGCCTGCTCGCCACCGCGCTGCTCGGCCTGGCTTTCCTCTACCTCTGGGCCGAGCTGGCGGTGGGCATCTTTTTCGGGCTCGGCAGCTGAGCACCTGCGCCCTGCGTCCAAAGACTTGCAGTGCGCAAATATGACAAACCGTTAATTACCGCACCGGCGCTTCCGCACGGCTGGGCTAAGCTGGGTTGCTCGCTCGTTACAGGAAGCCACCCATGCTCGACGCCACCTTTTACCAGTCGATGTTTGCCCGATCGCCGATCGGGACACTCGTGCTGTCGCCGAGCGCCGATCCCGTCGTCCTCGAGGTCAACGAGGCTTTCCTGCGCGACGTCGGCCTTACCCGCGCGCAGCTCGTCGGCCAGCCGCTGTTCGGCGCCTTGCCCGCGGCCCCCGGCGATCCCGACGATCCGCACAGCAACGGGGTCAGGGCGTTGCGCAACTCGCTGGCGCAGGTCGTGGCCAGCGGCGAGCCGCAATCGCTGACCACCCAGCGTTACCCGATCCGCAGCATCCGGCCCGACGGCAGCGAGGTCTTCGTCGAGCGCTTCTGGAGCGTGACGAACACGCCGGTCTTCGCGGCCGACGGCGGCCTGCTCTGCATCCAGCACGTCAGCATCGAGGTTACCGGCCACAAGCGCGCCGAGGAAGCCTTGCTGCTGAGCCGGCGCGAAGCCGTGGAAGCCGCGCGCCAGGCCGAGGACGGCCGCGCGCGCATGACAGCGGTGCTGCAGGCGGCGCCGGTCGGGATCGTGCTGGCCGATACCGACGGCAGGGTACTCGACGCGAACGCCGCCCACGATGCCCTCTTGTGCCGCCACTGCAGCTCCGATGGCGCGCGCCTCGACTTCAGCGAATGGCGCGGCTGGTGGGCCGACGGTTCCGCGCGCCACGGGCAGGCGCTGGCGGCCGGCGACTGGCCGCTGGCCGCGGCCCTGCGCGGAGAAACCAGCTCCCATCACCTGATCGAGATCGAAACCTTCGACGCCGCCCGTTCGCACCGCGTGGTGGTGTGCTCGGCCGCGCCCATCCTCGGCCGCGATGGACGGGTGGACGCCGCCGTCGTGGTCCTGCTCGACATGACCGAGCGTCTGCGCGCCGAAAGCGCGCTGCGCGACGCCGACCGCCGCAAGGACGAGTTCCTGGCCATGCTGGCCCACGAACTGCGCAACCCGCTGGCGCCGATCATGGCGGCGGCCGAGCTGCTGGTACAGGGCGCGGCGGCGCCGGCCATGGTGCGCCGGGCCAGCAGCGTCATCGGGCGCCAGGCGCGCCACCTGACCGGCCTGGTCGACGACCTGCTCGACGTCTCGCGCGTCACGCGCGGCCTGGCCGTGATCGACAAGTCGCCGCTCGATCTCGGCGCCGTGATCGCCGAAGCCGTGGAGCAGGTGCAGCCGCTGGTCGCCTCGCGCAACCACTGCCTGGAACTGGCGGTGCAGGCTGCGCCGCTGACGGTGAACGGCGACGCCAAGCGCCTGGTGCAAGTGGTCGCCAACCTGCTCAACAACGCCGCCAAGTACACGCCGCCGGGCGGCCGCATCCGGCTGGCGGCCGACGCCGAACCCAACACGGGCCGCGCGCGCCTGAGCGTGAGCGACAACGGCATCGGCATGAGCCACGAGCTGATGGCGCGCGCCTTTGAACTCTTTGCCCAGGCCGAACGCGATGCCGACCGCGCCCAGGGCGGCCTCGGCATCGGTCTGGCGGTGGTGCGCCGCCTGGTCGAGCTGCACGGCGGCGAGATCGGCGTGCGCAGCGCGGGGCCGGGGCAGGGCAGCAGCTTCACGGTGACCCTGCCGCTGGCGGCGGGCAGCACCGCCGGGGCCGCGGCCCAGGCGCGCCAGGCGCCTGGGCCCGAGCAGGCCCTCGGCGTGCTGGTGGTCGATGACAATGCCGACGCTGCCCAGATGCTGGCGATCATGGTCCAGCACTTCGGCCACGCGGTGCGGATCGCGCACGCGGCCGACGAGGCGCTGGCGCTGGCGGAGCAGCAGCCGGCCGACGTCTACCTGCTCGACATCGGCCTGCCCGGCATGGACGGCCACGAACTGGCGCGGCGCCTGCGCGGCGACGCCGCCAACGCCGGCGCGGTGCTGGTCGCGATCACCGGCTACGGCGGCGACGAGGCGCACCGCGCGGCGCTGGCGGCCGGTTTCGATTTCCACTTCGTGAAGCCGGTCAAGGGCGGCGACCTGCGTTTGTTGCTGCGCGATATAGCCCGTTCGCGCGGGCGCGCCGTGCAGGAAAGGCGCGCCAGCGGCGCGGCCCGCGTCGGCAATTTCGGACAGTGAGTCGTTTTCCCAAGGGAACATATTGCCTATAGTCCGCCGGTCCTGGCCGACAGCGCTATGGGACCAGTCCTACAGGCCGACGGCGGCCAGACTGTGCCCGCCTGGCCGCCAGGTGTCTACCATGTACCTGTCTCAGCCAATTTCGAGCTGATTTCAACGGATTAAGGAGCAACATCATGGCATCGAACAACCAGGGCGGTAACAACGCTAACCAGGGTAACAACCAGGGCAGCAACCAGGGCAACAAACAGGCCGGCGACACCAGCAACCGCGGCTTCGGATCGATGGACCCGCAACGCCAGCGCGAGATCGCCAGCGAGGGCGGACGCGCGGCGCATGCCTCGGGAAACGCGCATGAATTCACGTCGGAAGAGGCACGCCGCGCCGGCTCGATGAGCCACAAGAACGACGGCAACAACCAGAGCGGCAGCGGCGGCAACCAGCAAAGCGGCCGCGGCCAGGGCGGTGGGCAAGGGGGCAACGCTGGCGGCGGCCAGGGCAATGCGACCCGCGGCGGCACCCCGGAACAGCACGCCCGCGCAGGCGCGCAAAGCCACAAGAACGACAAGTGATTTGTGTAGGCATAGACCTACTCGACAGGACCGGCTTGAAGGGGCGCTAACGGCCTTTTCGAAGATCCGGTATGCACACCGCGGCAGCTGGCAGCTGGCAGCCGGCCAGGCAGGAGGTCAGGCAGCCGCGTTCAGGCAGCCAGCAAGGCGAGCAAACGCGGCAGCTCGACCGGCTTGACCAGGTGGGCATCGAAGCCCGCCCGCCGCGAGGCCGCGATGTCCTGGGCCTGGCCGTAGCCGCTGAGCGCGATCATCCGCGCGTTGGCGGCGTTCGGCATGGCGCGCAGGTGCTCGACCAGGCGGTGCCCGTCCATGCCGGGCAGGCCGATGTCGAGCAGGTAGACGTCGATGGCCTCGCTGGCCGCGCGCCGCAGGGCCGCCGCCGGCGTGTCTTCCACCGTCACGCTGTGCCCGGCCGCGCCCAGCACTACACCCAGCGATTCGGCGGCGTCGCGGTTGTCGTCGACGATCAGCACGCGCCGCGGCTGCAGCGACTGCTGGATCGGCTGTGGTAGCGGCTGCAGGGCCTCATGCGCGCCCGCCGCGGCGCCCGTGCCGGCCTGCGCCGGCGCCGCATGGCGCGGCAGGATCACCGTGAAGCGGCTGCCCTGGCCCAGGCCGGCGCTGTCGGCTTCCACGCGGCCGCCGTGCAGCACGATCATGCTGCGCACCAGGGCCAGGCCCAGCCCCAGGCCGCCGTGCGAGCGATCCGGGGTGCGCTTGGCTTGCGTGAACAAATCGAATACATGGGGCAGCAGGGCGGCTTCGATGCCGATGCCGTTGTCGCTCACCGCCAGCCGCACCTCGTCTTGCGTGGTCGTGAGCGAGACCGCGATGCGGCCGCCTTCCGGCGTGTACTTGGCGGCATTCGTCAGCAGGTTGGCCAGCACCTGCACCAGGCGCTTGCTGTCGCCGACCACGAGCGCGCGGCCGGGCCCGACTTCCTCGGCCAGGGTATGGCGCTGGCGCTCGATCAGCGGGCGCGCCTGTTCCAGCGCGCCGTGCAGCACCGTGCGCATGTCGACCTCGACCCGTTCGAGTTCGGCCAGGCCGCGGTTCACGCGCGACACGTCCAGCAAGTCGTCGACCAGCTCGACCATGTGGCGCACCTGGCGCCCGATCACGTCGCTCGCATGCGCCAGGCGCTTCGGGTCGTTGCCCGACAGTTTCAGGATCTGGGCCGCGGTGCTGATCGGCGCCAGCGGATTGCGCAGTTCGTGGGCCAGCATCGCCAGGAACTCGTCCTTGCGGCTGTTCGCCAGCCGCAGCTCTTCCGAGATGGTCTTCTGCTCGTGGATGTCGGTCATGGTGCCCATCCAGCGCAGGATGCGGCCTTCCTCGTCGCGCACCGGCAGCGCCCGCGTCAGCACCCAGCGCCATTCTCCGCTGTGGTGGCGCGCATGGTGCTCGATCTCGAACGGCGCGCCGCCATCCTGCGAGGCGAACCAGGCCTTGTGCAGGGCCGGCAGTTCGGCGGGATCGGCCAGCGCCTTCCAACCGGCGCCGTGCAGGGTCTCCGGCGCCACGCCGGCAAAGCCGCGCCAGCCTTCGTTGGCGTAGTCGAAGCGGCCATCGGGCGTGGCCGACCAGATCATCTGCGGCATGGCGTCGGCGATCGTGCGGAACTTCGCCTCGCTGTCGCGCAGCGCCTGTTCGGTCAGCATGCGTTCGGTGATGTCGGCGAACAGCAGGGCCACGCGGCGCCCGTTCGGATGGGCGATGCGGCGCGCATACACGCTGAACCAGCGTCCCATCGCCGCCGATCCCTCGACGAAGCGGCGCGCCTCGCCGGTGACCGCGATCTCGTCGTAGATGTCGATCCAGCGCTGTTCGAGCTGGGGCACCAGTTCGCGCGCGCGCCGTCCCAGGCAATCGCGCAGGCCGGTCTGCTGCGAGAAGGCCCGGTTCACCTCGACGAATTCGTAATCGACGGCGTGCCCGTTCTCGTCGCGCACCATGTCGATCAGGCAGAAGCCTTCGTCCATGGTCTCGATCAGGGCGTGGTTGGTTTGCTCCAGGCGCTCGCGCAGCAGGTGTTCCTCGGTGACTTCCTTGCAGATCACCAGCACGCCGCGGATGCCGCCTTCGTCCTCGATGGGACTGTAGCCATAGGTCCACCAGATGTTGTCGCGCACGCCGTTGCGCGTCAGCGGCACCAGCCGGTCTTCGTGCCAGGTCGAGCCGCCGGCCATGACGCGCTCGATGTCGGGGCCGATCAGGTGCCGGCTTCGGCCCAGCATTCCCGGCCCGGCTGGCCGAGCGCTTGCGGGTGGCGTTCCGGCCCCAGGGTCTGGCGGTAGGCGTCGTTGTAGAACTGGATCAGGTCCTCGCCCCACCAGATGAACATCGGGTGGTTGCTCGACAACAGCAGGCGCAACAGGGTCTTCAGCGTCGACGGCCAGGTGTCCGGCGTGCCGAGCGGATGGCGGCGCCAGTCGTGCTCGCGCATGAGGGCGCCCATTTCGCCGCCGCTGGCCAGAA
>Ga0308160_10003266_pt1 | contig 18445 bp, 24 predicted proteins | sample PhyFR1_FD_201036 | JGI IMG/M metagenome (GOLD analysis project Ga0308160, IMG submission 201036) | Phyllosphere microbial communities from UC Gill Tract Community Farm, Albany, California, United States - DLSLF.R1 | ecosystem: Host-associated > Plants > Phyllosphere > Unclassified | place: USA...
CGTCGGCTGCGCAACTTGTAGACGACCGCTGTATCTCTCAAATGTCGTTCTTCTGGATCTCCCTTCCCTCATAAGGTCGTGCTAGAGCCCCGTCAGCCGCTGCCGAGCGTCGAGAGCATCAAGAGATAGAGAGAGGCCGTCATCGTCGCGCCCTCAGACGAGCGCGCCCCAGCTCAAAAGGCCCCAGACGACGGTGCCAAGAGCGACTAGGAGGGAGATGTAGGTCGTCGCAGGCGCTGTGAGGCGACAGGCGAGAGAAAAGGCGGTCAATCAGCAGCGGCTCAACTCCGTTGTGGACGCTCAGGAGCCCCAGACCACACACCTCCGATCGTCTTGATGCCGACGAGCCAGCCGACTGAGATGGTGGCATGACCGACGGCGACCGCGGCGAAGAGCGGCAGTGTATGGGGCGGAACCAGGTACCGGCCTTCGTCATCGTCCTCGTGCCGGGCGTACAAGGCCGAGAGGATGAGGGTGATGCCAAGCGCAAGGAAGAGCGAGTCGAGCCGCCAGAGGGCCGAGACAATCGAGGGGATGTTGGGCAGCGGCACGCCGAGAACGGCCTCGACCTCCTCCCGCTTTTGAACAGCGATCAGCTCCCAGACCTGCTCCGCCAGCCGCGACTCGCCCTTGTGGACGCTCCCGTCTTCGCTGTCTTCGTCGACATCGTCCTCGGTCGTGTCGTCGTAAGGCCGGCCGCGCCCGTTTGCGAGCTGCATCTCCTCGTCCCGACTGCGAAGGGCGATGGCGCGCTCGCGCGAAGGAAGGACGGGCTTGTAGTAGCTCAGGTGGCGGTAGCCTGACCGCGAGCAAGCAACGGCCAGCGAGTCAGCCGAAGGGTGTGTCAGTGGCTTCCGTCGACGATCGACGAGCAGAGGCAGCTGCGATGCTGGTAAAAAAAACGCACCTTGCCAAATGCCGACAGCGACCTCGCCTACGGCCCAGCCGAGACCAAACCAGACCGACCCGGCAAAGGCTGGCCACTGGCGCCAGACATCAGGCCATCGCCATCGGTCCTCACCCTCGAGCCTTGGGACGACGAGGATGAGCGCGCCGAAACGAACGGTCTCGAGCGCCAGCGTGTGCAGGGCCGTGTGCGCCGAGGGCAGAAGCCGGCCGGGAAGGACGAGCGCAAGCAGCTGAAAGAGGGGGATCCGAAGCGACTGCGGTGTCACGATCCGATTCGGAAGACGGCGGCTCGTCAGCCGAGAAGTTTCGAACGATAGGGTCGGAGTCGACTCACGTGCGAGAGCGAGTGGAAGGCGAGGCCAAAGAGCGCCTGCCGCCACATGGGCCGATGGGGGTACGTGTCAGGCGAATGAACGGACGGCGGCCTGCAAGGTCGCGGGCGCAAAGGGGAAGCGGAGAGATAAGGGTGCCTCTGGTCAGTGGCTGAGAGGCTCGGGCTGACTGCTGATGCTCGACTGCAAGGCGAGCGCGAGACGCACCATCCCAGTGTCAGCGCGGAGACGATGCCGGCGAGCGCAAGGATCGAAAGCACGGGAACGAGCGAGTAATTGCGCAAGACGATGTGGTAGGGCGCTGGGTCAGACGGTAAGAGCAATTGTCAACCTGTGGACCAGGTGATTGATCAACGAGGGAGGGGGACCGACTTTGGACGAGCACGACGCAATCATCGTCCGACTCGCCGCTATCGTCCGACCCAGCGTCGTCGTCGTCCCCGTCGTCCCCGTCTGCGGCAAGCGCCCGGACCTCGTCCCGCTCCTCGGCATCGCGCTCGGCCTTTGCCAAGCCGTCCTGGACGCTCTTGAAGCTGCTCGCCCGACTGCCATGGCTGCTGGTCGGCCGCCAGCGGTGTCTGGCGTAGTCGTCGTCGACAGTAGTGGGATGAGTAGCAGCAGCAGAGGCGGCAGTGGGCGACCTCGCCGGCGCACGTCCGTAGGCGTCCGATTTGCCACCTGGCCGCTCTGTTGACCGCTGTCTGGCGGTCCCCTCGCTGGAGACGTCGCCGCCGTCGTCGTCCCACGGGCTGCCGTTGCTAGCGCCGCTGCCGCCGATGACGGTCGTGCTGCTGCCTGCTGCCCGGGTCGGCTCGGGCCGTCCAGCAGAGGCTCCGCTTGCCCGGTCGCTGCCGGCGTCGGTACCCGTCGAGTCGCCCACAGACTGACCGGTCTCACGGCCGAAAGGGTATTCGGCCCGAGGTGGCGAGCCCGAGCTGCCGCCCTCCTCGGTCGACGTCGCTGGCGACGGGAGCGGGGCCGAGTGGAAACGGAGGCCCGGGGGCGGTGCCGGCGCGAGCGCGTACAAGCGCGAGGCGACGGTGGTGATGAGGTTGATACCTGGCGGAGCCATGGCTGGCAGACGTTCGCTGGTTCGCCCGAGAGCGATAGAAGGGAACGAGGGACAAGGTGGCTGATGGTCCGGAAGAGAACGAAGGGAAGGCGAAGCGAGATTGTAGCTCGACGACGGCGCGACGGCGGCGCGCAGCGGAAGCAGAGGACGAGGCCGCACGGCGGCGCTGCCTTCACATGCGACGGCAGACTCCTCTCGCAGCCGCTCGACAAAAGAGCAGCAGGACCAAAGAGGATGAGGTAGCATCGTATCACATGGCTCACGCATCCTCAGCGTAGCCCTCCTGTTCGGACTGCTTGACCCCCTCGGCGAGTGATGCCCATCCGACCCGGGTCTCTGTAAAGATCTCGAACGACGCCCTCGGCGAGCGAGGAGTCGTCGACCATCCCGAGCCGGAGGATGCTCACACCGGGCATCCTGTCGCCCCTGCGGTACATGAATGTGCCGCACGTCTTGCAGAAGTAGCTGACCATCTCGAGACCCAACTTGGTCGTCGACGAGATGCCCAACTGGGTTGATGGCCTCGCCCCGGAGGTGAATAAGGTGCGGCGGATCTGAGCGGACGATAAAGTTGGCGGCCGAGGTCGAAGTCGTGATTTTGCGGCAGTCGGTACAGTTCCACAGGAAAGTGTGGACGAGGCCGGGTGCGCGCATGTCCTGAGGGACCTGGCTCAGCGATATGGGTCAGCACGAGGGATCCGGAGGGACAACGCCTGCCCAGACGAGGTCGAAGGATCTGGAGAAGCGAAGACTCACAAAGTGCAGCTGGACGGCGCCGCAGAAATAAGTCGCGCTGGCGTTGTCCTCTTTGGAGAAGCCGTCCGTTGCCCCTCCGGCGAGGACAAAGGAGGACGTGCTGGAGGTGCAAGTAGAAGCAGGCATGGTTGAAGCGGGCCGGTTGGAAGAGCTCGAGGGCGGAAGGGTGAGGGGACGAAGTCCATCAGCTTAGTTCACACCACAACGCTTGAACGCTTGGCCTATAAGGCCTGCTGGGACAAGGGCCCGTTTCGTCAGCCGTCCTCACCGAGCTGGTTCCGGAGGAGAGGCTGGGTGAGTTACCGGGGGGCCGGATCAATGCTGGTCCCGGGAGGCCTCCTCAGCATGCGACTCGGCGCGCGTAAGGCTTCCGAGCTCCGACGGCGACGAACACACGAAGACGGGCCGACGAAAGCCGGACGATCAGCCTCTGGTCAATGAGGAGTCAGCTCCTGCCAGACTTCGCACCAACCGGACCGTCCCAGGGACCCTGACTTCTCCTCAGCCGTCTCGCTCGCACAGTGCCCACGGAAGCGGCTGACGTTCTGGAGGGGAGTGACCATCATCACCATCCCCGGTGCCTCGCCCACCCTCCTACCTCCCCCTTCCAACCACACAGCTCAGGCGCCCGCCGGCCTTCACATCATCTGCTGCTGCTGCTGCAGGCGCTGCGCCTTCTCGTGCTCGAGGCGCTGGCGACGAACAAGGGGGGAGCATTCAAGGTTAGTCACGTTAGGCGAGTAAGAGACGAGACGAGGGGACGCACCTGGTGGATCATCTGGACGGCCGCATTGACGTTCTCGGGCATGCCGACGATCGTCACGAGCCGCTCGTTCGGGTTCTGGGGCTCCTGCTGGTGCGGCTCCATGATGCGGATCTAACGCAGGCCGCGGTAGTGAGAGAAAGAGAGAGGCGTCAGCGGTCGACTACCGCAGCGGAGGAACGTCTGCGCTTCGCGATTTTCGGACGAAGAAGAGACCGACCTGCGTCTGCGAGGCCTGGCGGATCTCGTTGATCTTGGCGCCACCCTTGCCGATCACTGGCGCAGACGAGGTGGGAAGAGTAAGCGGCGTCAGCTTTCAGGAGAAGTGACCGAAAGTTCGAGGAGCGGGTGCGCACTCGGTCCAACGAGCTCGTTGGGGATCCAGACATTCTGGGTCGACATGCCTGGCTTGAGCTCGACCGGCTGGGCCTGGCGCTCAAAGCGACCGCCCTGGCCACCAGCGCCGCCAGCCATGCCGCCCGCTCCTCCGCCGCCCGGCCGGTAGCTGTCGCCACCTGCTCCGGCCGCTCCGCCGCGGTACTCGCCGCCGCCGCGGATGTTGTCGCCGCCGGAGCGAGAGGCCGCCTCGACGAGGACGGTGCCGATGTAGAAGGTGGCAATGTGGACGGCGTCGGCGACGCCGGCGACCGAGAGCACGCGCTCGGTCGAGCCGGGCAGCATCGCCTCGGATGCGTTGAGCCGGGCGCCAGAGGCCTCCTGAATCTCCTTGATCTTGCTGCCGCCCTTGCCGATCCTGCAGACGAGAGAGGGACATATGTCGGTCAATATCCGAGTGCTCGTGAGAGCGCGTTTGGGATGGGACCCACAGCGAGCCCATGCGCGAGTTAGGGATGATGAACTTGATGGTGACGGCGCGGCTTCCGGGAACTGAGGCCATGTCAAACGGCTCGTCGTTGATCCTCCGGACGATGAGGCCGAACGCCTTGCTGACGGCGTCGAGCGGGCCCGAGACGTGGAGGATGCGCTCCGGATTGCCCGGGATCGACTCGGACACGTTGACGCGGGCGCCCGACTTTTCGCGGATCTCATTGACGTGCTTGCCGGCCTTGCCGATGATGACGGACGCGTCCTGCGTGACAATCAGGCAGCGCATCTGGATCTGCTGCGTCACCTGAGCCTCAGCCGCGGGCTGCTCGGCCGCAGCGGCCGCCTCGGCGGTCTGGGGCGGCGGCGGCGGCGGAAGACCAGCGGCGGCGGCGGCGGCGGCGCTGAGAAGGAGAAGGCACGGATGTCAGGCCCCGAGCGAGCAGACGACGCTGTGGACGACAAGCGAAGCGTAAGGAGGTACGCACGCAGCCGACACGCCCTCGTCCTTCATCGACACGTCTTCGCCCGTTGACGTCTGGGCCTTGCCGGCGAGCGGCTTGTCGTCGGCCGTGATGTCGTCGTCGGTGGCATCGTCGGCACCCGTGTTCTGGCGCTTGGCACCCTGACCGTCAGCCGGCGAGGGCGAGAGCGGGCGCTTGTTGGACGACGCGTCGGTCGCGGTAGCGGTGACGTCGGACATTTCAGACGGGTCCGAGGGAAGGAAGGGGGGTTAGGAGGAACGGAGAGTGCGCGCTTGTGGTCAGTTTCCCGGAGGAGACGCTTGAGCGAGCGAGGGGGGAGGGGTGGGTCCGAGCGGGGTGTGGGTGGTGGTGACGGCTGGAGTCCGGATGAGCGGATGGGGAGGGAGAAGAGCGTGTTTTGGGGTGAGGGTGAGATTGGTGGACGAAGGGGAGCGAGCAGGGGAAGGGAGAGGCAGGATCCAGAGCGATGAAAGACGGAAGGGAGAACACGCGACAAGCCGTCCCATCCGGTCGAGCCCCCGTTCGCACCCCAGGACAATCGTCTTCCCGCCGCCGCCCCTCAAAGGTGAAGGTCTGCAGCAGCCCGTCGTCGGCCGAGAGCAACGCGAGCCTTGCGTCAAGCGTCGCTGGCAAGGACGGACAAGAGCCGGGAGCGCCGGAGCGAGGCGTCGCTCCCAAACTCACCAGCTCTTCACTCGCTCGACCTGCCGTCGCCGGTCGTCCGACCAGGGGGCCGCAAGCCAAGCCTCGAGCGAGCGAAGCGCCTCGCCCAGCGCCCATGATCCCGATGCCTGCCGAGCGAGACGGCGAGCAAGGCGGCGCGGGCAAAAGTACCGGCCGGCCCATCGTCGACTGCGAGGGGTGATGGCCCAGGCCTTGCGGCGCGTCCGGTCGCGCCCTCTTCCCTCCTGACCAGGCCGATGGCGCGGCCGAGCGAGAGAGACCGCCAATCCTCCGTGCACGGTGCTCGATCGGGACTCACGAAAGGCGATGCGGACGGTGTGCGGGTTGACGGCCGGAGAGCAGCTGCGACGCGCCCGGCGAAGAGAGGCTCGAGCGGAGTTCGAAACCTCTCGACCGTCGTCGGCGTCGTCCGGCTCAACCCAGCAGCAGCAAGCGGCGGCAGCGACGGCGGCCTGTCGACCGACACGCACCGACTCTTGACCACAGCCATGGCGCCTGTCATTGACTTTGTCATCGGTCCGTCCTATCTGCAGACAGGCAGAGTGAGTATCTGTAGAGCTGACACCCATCTGTTCCTCGCGAGCAGAGCACCTCGAGGCCGACGAGCCCGCCGCGGCCGCCGCCGACGCCTCCGCCGCCGTCAACCCCGTCCCTGAGTGGGTCTCGCTCGAGTACGCCCACATGCTCGAGGTCAGCCCGTCGAGCTCGACCGTCCACTTCACCTCGCTCTCGCCCTCTTCCGTCGCCGACTTCCAAAGGACGCTCGACAAGCCCCGGCCGGCCGAGCGCGCCATCGCCCCAGGCCACGGGGCCGCCGCCGCCTGCCACACGGACGGCATCCTCGCCCTGCTCGCGGCCAAGAACATCCCGCTCGACCGCTGCTGCCTGCTCGATCCGAAGGCAACCGAGCCCGTCGCTCCCGGAGACAGCGAGCTCTTTGATGTCTTCCTTTTCGGCGGCATCCTAGGCGACGACCCGCCGCTCGACCGAACACGCATCCTCCGCCGCGAGGGCTTCCCCTCGAGGCATCTCGGACCGGTCCAGATGACGACCGACACGGCGCTCGCCGTCACCAAGCGTGTCGTCATCGACGGCAGTGCGTTTATTCGCTTCAGTACGCTGGCGGGCTCTCGGGAGCGGCGGGACGTGCCCGCTGTGTGCTCGCCCGCTCCTGTCTTCCTCCACGAGGGCCCCTCCCTCACTCTCGCCGCCTTGTCTGACTGACCACCTCTCCTCTTCCTGCCCACAGTCTCCCTCGACACCCTCCCCTTTATCAACCACCCAACCATCTCCTTCTCCGCCAAAGACGCCGTCGAGATGCCCTTCCGGTACCTGACGCAGACAGCCGCCGACCGCTCGGCCGCCGAGCGTGCGGGTGGGATGGAGGGCGACGAGGGCGGGCCGCTCATGCCGAGGGGGATGCGCGACCTCTTGAGGAGAGACCTTGATCGCGGGTGGGAGTTTGACAATGAATGATGGCTATCGCAACGCTCGGATTGCGACGGACGGCCCTTCCGGATGCGCATTGGTATCGCTCAGCTCGCGAGAACAGGCCTGGAGAGGCACCGTGCCTGAGCACCGTGCCTGAGCGTCGCAGATAAAGAGATATCGGCCCCGCATGGAGGGCTCAGACCGTGTCTCTCTCTCGAGGTCCCCCCGAGTGGTGAGGGGACAGAGCGAGCGCAAGTGCCAAGACAGTCCGCATGCGCATCGCTCACCCATCAAAGCCCTTCTGCCTGCCCTTCAGTCATCAAAGCCGTCATCACCCGCGCCGTCGCCGTCAAACGAGCCGCTGGAGCCCGAGCGCCGGCGGCGCAGGACGTGATGTCTGCGTGCGGGTTCGACGCGAGCGATGGAGCAGAACCGGGGCAGGACGAGAGAGGGTTGGGTCAGTGGTCACAGCACAACGAAGGCGAAAAGACTGGGTGGCCAGCTGCAGAGGCAAAGGCTGGCTCAGCGACAGGAGAGGAGTCAGACAGGACGGACCTCCTCAGCAAGCCCTCGACGCCACCCTCGACGCCCTGCAGCTCGAGGTCGAGTCTGATGAAGCTCCGTCTGAGCTCCCCGCCCGGCGCATAGACGAGCAGGCTCGGCAGAAGGTCAAAGTCGGGTAAGCCGTCCTGCGGCCGGAGAAAGAGGCCGAGGGTCGAGGCGCGGGCAAGGAGGAAGGCATTCCCTGGTGGCGGGTGGGAGGCGGCGAGCGATTGGAGGCTGAGGAGGACGTCCGAGGTAAGATTCTTGATCTCCTGCGGGGCGGAAGACAAGGGGACGGGCATCGCAGATAGAAGAAGAGCTTCAGCGGCTGCCAAGCGGCACACAGTGCTGTCGACGAGGGACAGAGGAAACGCTGCAGGACGGACCGGCTCGAACACGAGAACGACGACCCAACCGGCGGCCTGGTCGACCGCGTTGAGGAAGCCTTCGCTGCTGACCTCGCGCAGGAAGCCTCGTTCGCCTCCCGGCCGGTGTCGTTCCCCGCCTCCGCCGCCACCGCTGTTGCCGTTGGCCAATCCGCCGCCGGGAGTCTTGGCCCATCGCCTGGTCCGCTCTCCCGCCTCAGTCTGCTCGCCAGCCCGGAGCTCGTCGTCCTCCTCCCAGGTCGGGGCGAGCAGCGCCCGCTCCTCGAGCGCCTCGTTCGCGAGCAGCCGTCTCGCGAGCTGCTGCTCCCTTGCCCGAAAGGCCGCCGCTTTCTGATCCTTGATGACGCCCTTGACGCCGGTCGAGCGCGAGGCTCCTCCCTCAGGCGCGCCCGCCTGCCGGCGGGGCGAGGAAGGTGGCGAGTAGTCGGACCCGAGCTCGTCGTCCGTGTTGGGCTCGGGCGACGGCGTCTGGCGGTCCTCCTCGCGGAACTCGGACACGAGCGAGGACGGGTCGCGGAACATGGCGCCCGATAGGACGGCTTGTTCGAGCGTGTCGTGCGACATCCTGATGGGGCGAGAGCGCCGGCCGGGGTGAGGGTTGGTGGGGCGCGAGGGGGAGGCGAGAACAAGGCGCCGGCTGGCCGCGATGAAAGGGGCAAACGGCGGAGGGCGGGCCAGGCGACAGCAGCGAGGCGAGGCGACGAGGCCAGCCCTAGCTCCGAACCCTCGACCTCGACCCCTTCCATCCCTTCCGATGCCCGTTGCTCGGCATAGGACGCTCAACGTCTACGTCTCGCCCGACGCCTATGTGAGTTCTGCTCTCGCGACGATGGCCGCAGTGTCACAACTTGCAAGGGAAGAGCGCGCCTGCCCTCGCCTGCTCCGGACGCGACGCGGCCCACCTCGCGTCCTTGGCATGGCCGGGCTCAACCTGCCTTCGAGGCTTCGCTCCCACTTTGGCTAACCCCGCTTTCCTTGCGCTGGACCAGGTCTTTGAGCCGGTCGCTGGCGATGCGGGCTCCGAGAAGGAGGGCAAGGACGTGCTGGTGCTCGACCGGCTGACCGGCTCGGTCGCGCTCAACCGTGCGTCGACAGTCTCGCTCCTATCAGCCTCGTCGGCCCGGGGGTCCTGACCCTACCTCGTCCTCTGCTTGTCGTTTGCCAGCCCCGAATCGGTCGATCCCGCTTACCCATGAGGCCGTCCATACGGTTTACGGCATCCTCGGCATCGTCTCGCTCGCCCTAACCGACCACCTCATCCTCATCTCTGGCCTTGCGCCCCGGTCGGCTCGTTTCCTCGGGCACGACGTCCACTCGCCCTTGAGCTACCTGATCCTCCCCCTTTCCTCGGCAGCCTCGACAACGTCGTCGGCCTACGAGGACCGGCTGCTCGCCCTCGTCCGCCACGCACTCAACACGACCCCGCTTTGGTTCTCGTACACGTTCGACCTGACGAGCTCGCTCCAGCGCCAGCAGTCGGGCGCCGGGCCCGACGAGCGCTTCTTCTGGAACTGGGAGCTCACGCGCAGGCTCGTCGATGCAGGCCTCAGCGGCCGCAAGGACTCGGTCATACCCGGCGGAGCTGAAGCCGGGGGAGCCGTGCGTCTTCCCGGTCTTTCGGAACGACCGAGGCCCGTCGGCTGCGCGCTGACCGGTCGACCCCCGCGATCCTCGGCCAGATGGCTGCCTTCGTTCTTCCTGTCATCTGCGGTTGTAAGTCGCTCGAGCAAAAGACGTGCGCGCATAAGAGCATCAGGCTGACGCTGCAAGCCTCGATTTGCAGCCTTCGATCTGCGGTCCGTCTCGCTCCCAGGCGCGGGCCCGCTGCTGCTGCTCCTCATCTCGCGCCGCTCACGACACCGGCCGGGGACGCGTTACCTCCGTCGGGGGATCGACGCCCTCGGCAACGTCGCCAACTTTGTCGAAACGGAGCAGATCATCGTTTGCGACCCGCGTCGGTCGACCGAGGCCGACGAAAAGACGGCCGAGCTTGGAGCGGGCGGCGCCGGCGCCGGCAAGGAAGGGCGCGTCAAGTGCTCGTTCGTCCAGGTTCGAGGCAGCGCGCCCGTCTTCTGGGGCCAGATCAACAACCTCCGCTACACGCCCGACCTGCTCGTAATGGACCTCCCAACGACGGTGCGCGGCCGGCTCGCTCCTCGTGTTCGCTCCGTTTCCTGTCTCCCAACTGATAGCCTGCGCATGAGACGCTTTCTCGCTGAACAGACTGATGCGCTCCGAGCGCACCTCGACGGCCAGATTGAGCGCTACCAGAAGGTTCACCTCGTCAACCTCGTCAACCAGGTCAAGTATGAGCGGCCGGTCAAGGAGGCATTCGAGAACGCTATGCTCGTCCTCGGTGAGGATGAGGCTCGGGCCAAGTACTGGTACTGGGACTTTCACCGCGAGTGCAAGGGCATGCGGTTCGACCGAGTCGAGGGCCTCGTCGGCAAGCTCCGGGCCGAGGTCGAGCCCGAAGGCTGGTTCCAGTGGGAAGGGCCGCTCGCTGACCTCGGCGTCGGCCGACGCGAGCCGCGCAAGGAGCAGGCGAGTGTCGTCCGTACCAACTGTACGTCTCCGGCTCCCTAGACGACTATCCGTCCTGAGACATAGTGCGGGCTCGCTGACACTGGTCGGACGTTTCGCTGCTTGCGGCGACCGAGGCATGGACTCGCTCGACCGGACGAATGTCGTCCAGTCGGCCCTTGCCCGGTCGATGCTCGATCTCCAACTGCGCTCGCTTGGCCTCCTCGGCGCCAACGACTCGGTCGCTCACCACGCCGACGCCTCGCACGCCTTCCGATCTACTTGGGCCGACCACGCAGACTACGTCTCGACCATGTACTCGGGCACGGGCGCGCTCAAGACCGACTTTACGCGGACCGGCAAGCGCTCGTGGCGGGGTGCGGTCGAGGACGGCAGACGATCCGTCATCCGCTACTGGAAGAACAACTTTTGCGATGGCGAGCGCCAGGTGCGCCTTCTCCGCGCCCTCTAGCCTCGCGTGCCAGCATCCTCGTTCGCCTGATCATTGACTCGCATATCCTTGCAGGACGCGCTCGATCTCATTACCGGCTCGTGGAAGATCCGGCGAGGAACGCCCTCGCCTTTTGCTGACGACCGGCTGCTCTCGATTCAAATGGTGCGTGCGCCTGCTGGGCAGACAAGGTCGTCCTGCAGTGGCTTCCGCTTACCTTTAGAAAACGTCTCTCGAGGGTTTGACAGATGCCATACGTGCTCGCCTTCGCCCTCGCTCTGCTCCTGGTCGGACTTTCCAGCTCGTGTGCGTCCTCTCCACACGTTCGAGTCCGCTTTCCTCGCATTGCATGTCGGTTGACGGTCCCGACCCCGCCGCCCATCTCCCACCCGCCTGGCAGACAACGGCCTGCTCGAGCTCGGCCCGCGCGCCTACCTCCACCTCCCTTTGCTGGCGCTGGTCGCCCTCCTGTCGTTCGCCTATATTTGGGCGAACGGCACCCAGTGCGTCTGGCTCCGGTCGTCTGAACCACATCGCGCCCTTTGATGTCTCTGCACTCTTGCTGACGGGTCACCCTCGCTGCAGATACGTCAATTGGCCACGACTGACTCCCAACGATCTCCTGTCGTACACCGGCCCGGGCCATCGGACGACTCCTCGAGGCCGCGGCTCGCGCTTCCTTCCGCGGTCGATGCCCTCACTCTTGCCGGCCGCCCTCACCCGCCGTCTGCCTACCTGGGCGCCCCTATCGGTCTCGTCTCGCACGCCACGATCATCGGCGCATGCTACATTTGCCGATGGCCGAGCCAGCTTGCCCTCGAACGGCTCACCGGGCGCCATCGGCCACAAGATGTCTGCCTCTGGCTCTTGGGCGACTGCGGCCGAACCGACGCTCGGTGGCGGCGGTGGCGGCGTCGGCGAAGCGCTCGGCGAGATGGGCGCGCGCAGGAAGGGTCGGACAGGGCGGTTCGACTAGCGGACTATGAAATGCAAGATGCACATCTTGCGCTCTTTGGCAGCATCGGCAGGGGGCGCAGGGCAGTGGAAGGCCCGCACGGCGCCAGTAATTGCCGAGAGCCGCGACAGCCCGCCAACGGGAGCGCCGAGCAGGAACTGTGACGTGTTCCGTCGGCGACACTACCGGTCCCTCCCACGACTACCATGCCTTACGAGTGGCAGTCGTGAGTACGCGCGACGGTGAAGGGGGTTGGGGGGCGATCGCCTGCGGGCTCGGGTGACGTATTTCGCAGGCCGGTCGATCTCGCGAACGCCCGGGGCCGATGCTCAGCCCATAGAGACCCAAGCCAGCGGGACCGCCCTCTCCTCTCATCCTCATCGACCATTTCGATTCCTCTTTGACTGTATCCCTACTCGACGCTCCCCTCTCGCCCACAATGCCGGGCAAGAACAACGTCCTGATCCTGCTCTTTCGCAAGTGCGTCGCCATTTCATGCCGATCTGGCTCGCCGCGGCTTGTCGCGCAGTCCTCCTCCCTCCGATCGCGACCACCACAGCATGAGCGCGTGCTGACGCTCCGAGGCCGCCCCCTTCAGCGACCTTCGCCTGCACGACAACCCGCTCCTGCAGCTCTCCAACGCGCCCAAGGCGACGACACATGTCCTCCCGATCTTTGTTTTCGACGACCGCGTCGTCGATTGCTCGGCCCTCCCCGGCTGGAAGGGCGAGCGCGGCGAGGCGACGAGCCGGGTGCTCGGCACCGCCCGATGCGGCGCCAACCGAACCAAGTACGTCGGCCGCCCTTTCCCAGTGGCTCTGCTCCTCTGCTGACAAATGACCTGGCAGGTTCCTCACCGAGGCGGTCTTTGACCTCAAGGCGAGCCTGCAGGGCAAGCTCCAGTCAGACCTGCTCGTCGCCTTCGGCAAGCCCGAGCGGATCGTGCCAGCCCTCGTCGAGCAGCTCCAGAAGCAGGGCATGGATGTCTCTGCCGTTTGGATCAACTCGGAGGTGCGTTCGGATATCCCTCGTTCTGCTTCACCCGCCACCCGCTGACTGCTCTGCCCGGCCCGATGGCAGGTGACGACGGAGGAAAAGACGGTCGAGCGCCGGCTGTCGACCGCGCTCGGCAAGCTCTCGTCCCGGGTCGACCTGACGCAGATCGATGACGGCTTCAAGACGCTTGTCCACCCGGCCGATGCGCCCTTCCCGGCCAAGGAGACGCCCGACGTCTTCACCAGCTTCCGCAAGGCCGTCGAAGGCCTGGGCGACAAGATGATCCGGCCTTGCCTGCCGACGCCGACCTCGCTCCCGCCCGCTCCGCGCGTCGAGGACGTCACATCGGTCCTCCGTCCGCCGGACGGGAAGGACAAGCTTGAGAACGTCCTGCCGCACCTGCTCAAGCCTTACAACGGCCAGGCGGCCGAATTCCACAAGCACTCTGCCCACCCTTACAAGGGTGGCGAGTCGGCCGCGTTTGGCCGGCTCGAGCACTACTGCGTCGAGGGCGGCAAGAAGGCGCCGCTGGCGTCTTACAAGCAGACGCGCAACGGCCTCATCGGCCAGGACTACTCGACCAAGCTCAGCGCCTGGCTCGGCCTCGGCTGCGTCAGCCCGCGTCGGGTTGCGCAGTACGTGCGCGATTGGGAGGAGGAGCACACCGGTGGCAAGGGCACAAAGGACTCGTACGTCGCGCGACGTTCCTCTCACTCCGCTGTGCTCCAGTGCTAACCAGCGTGCCCGCTGCCTGTCAGGTACTGGCTCATCTTTGAGCTGCTCTGGCGCGACAACTTTACCTTCCTCGGGCCGAAGTACGTGCAGGTGCTCTTCTGGTGAGCAAGTCGCCTGCCGCCGACTGACAAAACCCATCCCCCCCTCCTCCTTGATTCCTCTCCTTCCAGATATGGCTCCGCCTTCTTCCGCGAGGATGGCTTCAACTCGGTCTCACGGCCGGGCGCCAACAAGGACCTCCACTGGAAGTACTGCGGCAAGGGCGAGGAGGGTGCTAAGCTACTCGACCGCTGGCGCGAGGGCAAGACCGGCGTCCCCTTCATCGATGCCAACATGCGCGAGCTTGCCGAGACGGGCTTCATGTCGAATCGCGGCCGGCAGAACGTCGCCTGCTTCCTGACCAAGGATCTCGGAGTCGACTGGCGCGCCGGCGCCGAGGTCTTTGAGGCCGAGCTTGTCGACTATGACACGAGCTCGAACTGGGGCAACTGGCAGGTGCGAGAGCTCGCAACTGCCATCCTGGCTCGAGAACGCCTTCGCTGGATTGACCCCTGTCCTTCCCCACCCCCCTCTGTCAGTACGTTGCCGGCGTCGGAACCGACCCTCGCGAGTCGCGCTACTTTAACCCGATCAAGCAGGCCAAGGATTACGACCCTGAGGGCGGGTATGTCAAGCTCTGGCTGCCTGAGCTCAAGGACGTCCCGGCCGAGTACGCGCACCATCCTTGGACGCTGCCGGTCGACCACCCGGCGCGCAAGTCGGTCGACGACAGCCCCTATGCGCACCCGCCGCGGGAGGAGCGCGGCAACTGGAAGGGCCAATATGAGCGTCGTGTTGGCGGCGGCGGCGGGCACGGTCACGGTCACGGACCTGGCGGCAAGCCTCGAGGCAAGGGTCCTGGCGGAGGCCGCGGCGGCCGTGGAGGTCATGGCGGACGTGGCGGCGGTCAGGGCGGCCGCGGTCGTGGCGGAGGAGGCGGCGGCGGCAGGGGTGGTGGGGGTGGTGGCGATGGCGGCCATTAGACGTCTCAAATGAATCGCTCACCGACGACCGCAGAGGCTGGTAAGGGAGCGGGCTTCGGAGGGGCGTCGAGGGCTGCTGCGGACGCTCTCGGCGTGCGAGGACAGACAGAAGAGACCGGCTCCCCTCTGGCAAGCCATCGGTCGCGGTCGTTCGCTTCCAAATGCGCTTTGCCCGACCGAACTTCGTTTCGACGATGCCTCGTTTGAAGTGTAAAGCGGAGCAATGATGGGCGAGTGGATCGGAGGACTGGTGCATGCACGCGTACGCGGGCCGACGCCGATCTGCCAGCTGCAGGGCCGAGTCGCGTCGTCGGGTCCGCCCGCCCGCCTCCCCTTAACCTCCTCCTCAACCCGCCTCGACCCTCCTTTCTTTTCCTCCTGCCTGCTCGCAGCAGCCCAGTCCTTCTTCAGCTCTCAAGCACCGTCGTAGATCGAGAAGCTCAACCCTCTCCTGCTCGCATGCCATCGGCCTCGGGCGCGCCGGCTCTCTCGCTCGGCACCGCGCCGGCTAAGGTGCACCTCGTCCAGCGCGCCGCCTCCCAGGAGTTCGACACGACGCCGGTAGAACTCGTCCCGGGGGAGCGCTCAGCTCTCGGACGCCAGGACAGCCTGGAGAGCACGCGGAGCTTTGTGAGTCGCTCTCATTGTTTAAGTCAGCCCGATGGACCCTGCTTTGGTCGAGGCTCATGAAGGGGGCAAGGCGGAGGGATCGGCCGCGAGGCACGTCACCCAACCTGGCCGGTCCTTCAAAGGCAGGCCTGACTGGATCGCTCGATCCCGATTCACCCTGAGCTGGGCTGTCCACTTCGACGACTCTCTGGGCAGGCCCGGCACCCGTCCCACCCGGCCCGACCTGTATCGATGGACGGCCGGGCGACCCATGGGGTTGACGGCGCACACGTCACTTTCACCCGGCCTCAACTCGTCCCCCCCCCCTTTGATCCCTTCCAGCTGAGTCTACATGCTGACCTGGCCCTATTCCAGTACAACCTGCCTCCCTCAGGCTCGCTACCTACTGTTGGTCCTTCGAGCGCCGGCCGGCAGTCACCAACGCCCTCAAGCTCGTCCCTCTATCACCAGCGGCTGGGCTCGCGTATGTCGGCGAGCTCGCTCACGTCGCCCGGCTCGCGGACTTCTGCCCTGCCCGGACCCCCCGTCGTCGCTTCCGGTCGTCAGCCCCATTCAGCTTTCACCTCAGGCGTCCTACCTGCCCGGGGCTTCTTTGCTCCCCAGCGGCCAGGCGATGCTCGGCGGTCGGCCGATCCGAGCGCGGCGGCCTTGCGCGCATCCGAGTCGACATCCTTCGGCACCGGTGGCGGCGGCGGCGGCGGCGGCGTCGAGATGATCGCGCCGAGCCGATTTGACCCCAAGCCAGTGGCAGGTCCGGGTGCTAGTGAGACGTCGTTCGGCCAGTACGCCTCGTCTCGGCAGCCGTCCGAAGACGGCTCATTCGACCCGACTTCTTTGCGCGAGCTGCGCGCCGCCGCCCCGGTGAGCACGCAGGCTGGCTCGGTCGCCTACAAGGGCAGCCGCGAGCCGCTCCTCGACTATCCTCCTTCGGGCGCCGGACCTTCGGGCTCGCCGCGGCTGATTCTCGGCGCCTCGCCCAAGCTCTCACTCGCTAGCAACTTGGGGACGCAAGCCGATGAGAGCCGAAAGGGCTCGACATCGACGGCAGGGATCGGCGGCTCGCCCTACCTTCCATCCGCGTTGGCTCCTCCTCGACCGGGAACGCAGAAGGCCTCGCATCCTTATGGCCCGCGGCAGACGGAGCCAGCCAAAGCGCCAACGAAGCGTGTCAAGGCCTACACGCTGCACGACTCGGCCAACGTGTTTGCGCTCGGCGGCAGGCTTGTCACCGGCGGCGATAGCTCGCCCTTTCCTCTCTTTGGATCACTCCTGCTCGAGGTTGGCGTCGGAGCCGTCTGGATCGGTACGACGGGCGTCGGGCTTTGGAAGAACGGCGTCCGAGGCGACGGCGGTCGAGGTGGGATTGCCGTCGTCATCGTCTTTCTGTGGCTTTGGGCTGTCAGCCTCGGCGCGATGCTCGGCACCGTACGTCGACCTCCCCTTGCGCTTGCTTTAGTCGCTGTCCTTTCTGCTCACCTCTGCCCTCTCCCTCAGGCCTTCCGGGATCCGGGCATCCTGCCGCGGAACCTCGACCCCTCGCCACCGCGCGCGCCGACCGAGAGCACGGGCTCGCTCATCCCGCTTCCGCGCGACCTTCGCGTCCGCGCCGGTCGCGTCACCGTCAAGTACTGCGAGACCTGCCGGATCTACCGTCCGCCGCGGGCGAGCCACTGTCGGATCGTGCGTCACGATTCTGTCTTTCGCTCAGGCGTCCTTTTGTGCCTGCCGTTGCTCAACCTAACTTGCTGACACGATGCGCGACGGCCTTCCGTCTCGACAGTGCGACAACTGCGTCGACGGCATTGATCATCACTGCGCCTACCTCCACAACTGCGTCGGCCGCAACAACTACACGTCCTTCATCGCCTTCCTCGTCTTCACCGTCCTCTCGCTCATCTGGGTCGCCATCTGGTCGGCCGTCTATCTTTGGCGGGCGGCCGTCACTCGTGGTCTGACTTTCCGAGCCGTCCTAGGCGACGAGGCTGGAAGCGGCGTCGTCTTCTGCCTCAGCCTTGTCCTGCTATTGCCCGTCGGCAGCCTCATGTCCTACCACGTTTGGGTGCGCGAGCCCTCGTTCTGCTCTCCCCCTGCGCTCGTTGACAGATCGGCTGACGCTCCTTTTCTCCACCACGCCTGCGCCGCCAGCTGATGTTGCACAACTCGACGACGATCGAGGAGATCCGACGGACGGCCCAACGGTCGATGGCATCGTCCAACCCACGCCCGCCCTCGCGCCTGCACAAGCTCGCGCCCTGCCTCGCCTCGGTCGGCTCCAAGGGCGGCTCGCCCGGGGCCGAGGCAAACCCTTTCACACACGGCCGCTGGCGGACCAACTTTAGCCGGGCGCTCTGCCGGCCGCGAATCGGCAGCTGGATGGCCTTTGCTGACTGGGTCGAGGTGCCGGCCCGGACCGAGGAGGGCGAGGCGTGGGACAAGCGGCGGTTGTAGGACCTCCTGCGGGGAAGAGCGCCGGCGACCTGACCTATACAGGATTTTTTAATGACGAGAGCGCCAGCGCCAGCAGCCGAGGGTCCGAGAGGTCGGAGCCCGCGAGGAGTTGGGCCAGTGCAGCTCCAGAGATGCGTACGGGCCGGGACCAGCAGGGGGGCGCCGGCGAGCGGCGGCGGCCGCCCCGACTTGGTCGGATCCGGCCCCTGAACCCCTCGTTCCGCTGTCGCCCTCCATCTTCTCAGTGACGGCGTCTTTTCGACGTCAAGTGCGTCTCTCCAAGGCGCCATCTAGGACAAGCCTCGAGTAGAGTTAAACACACGAGCTTTGCCGGCCTCAGGAGCGAGTCGACGACGGCCTCCAGCTCGACGATCCCCCCCCCTCCCCCCCCGCGTCACCCTAGCCCGGCATCCGTGCGACTCTCGAACCGATCGAGCAGGATTGGGCAATCATGCCACGGTCAGCCGCCCGCCCTGATCCTTCCCAGGAGCCTATCAGC
>Ga0308160_10003267_pt1 | contig 18443 bp, 15 predicted proteins | sample PhyFR1_FD_201036 | JGI IMG/M metagenome (GOLD analysis project Ga0308160, IMG submission 201036) | Phyllosphere microbial communities from UC Gill Tract Community Farm, Albany, California, United States - DLSLF.R1 | ecosystem: Host-associated > Plants > Phyllosphere > Unclassified | place: USA...
GATCGCCGCGGTGAGCGTGGTCTTGCCGTGGTCGACGTGACCGATGGTTCCGATGTTGACGTGCGGCTTGGTCCGCTCGAACTTGGCCTTAGCCACTGTGGGTCCTCCTCAGGACTCGGTTGCAGTGGGGCCGGGGGCCGGGTCGATGACCCGGCCTACCGGACACTGCGGATTGGTGTGTGTACATGTTACGCGGTCGAGGAACGGCCGCGAGATTCGGGACTATTCGCCCTTGTTCTTCTGGATGATCTCCTCGGCCACGGCCGAGGGGACTTCCTGGTACGACTCGAACGTCATCGAGTAGACGGCACGGCCCGAGGTCTTCGACCGCAGGTCTCCGACGTAGCCGAACATCTCCGACAGCGGCACGCTGGCCCGAACGACCTTCACACCACTGGCGTCTTCCATCGACGAGATCTGCCCGCGACGCGAGCTGAGGTCGCCGATGACGTCGCCCATGTACTCCTCGGGCGTACGCACCTCGACCGCCATGAGCGGCTCGAGGAGAACGGGCTGGGCCTTGCGAGCCGCCTCTTTGTAGGCGATCGACCCAGCGATCTTGAAGGCCATCTCGGACGAGTCGACGTCGTGCGCCGCACCGTCGAGGAGCAGGGCCCGGACGCCCACGGTCGGGTAGCCCGCGAGGACTCCGACCTGCATGGCGTCCTGGATGCCCGCGTCGACCGACGGGATGTACTCGCGCGGCACGCGGCCACCCGTGACCTTGTTGACGAACTCGTAGGTCGACTCGGCCGTGACCTCGAAGGGCTCCAGCGCGATCTGGACCTTGGCGAACTGGCCCGAGCCACCCGTCTGCTTCTTGTGGGTGTAGTCGTAGCGCTCGATGCCCTTCTTGAGGGTCTCGCGGTACGCGACCTGGGGCTTGCCGACGTTGGCCTCGACGTTGAACTCGCGCTTCATGCGGTCGACGAGGATGTCGAGGTGGAGCTCGCCCATGCCCTTGATGACCGTCTGGCCCGTCTCGGCGTTGAGCTCGACGCGGAACGTCGGGTCTTCTTCGGCGAGCTTCTGGATGGCCAGCGAGAGCTTCTCCTGGTCGGCCTTCGTCTTCGGCTCGATGGCGACCTCGATGACGGGCTCGGGGAAGGTCATCGACTCGAGGACGACCTGGTCCTGCGGGTCGCACAGGGTGTCGCCGGTGGTCGTGAACTTGAGGCCGATCACCGCGTAGATGTGGCCGGCGGTCACGCTGTCGACCGGGTTCTCCTTGTTGGAGTGCATCTGGAAGATCTTGCCGATGCGCTCCTTCTTGTCCTTCGTGGAGTTGACGACCTGGGCGCCCGACTCGATGGAGCCCGAGTAGACGCGGACGTAGGTGAGGCGACCGAAGAAGGGGTGCACCGCGACCTTGAAGGCGAGGGCCGAGAAGGGCTCCGTCGACTCGGGCTTGCGGATGATGACCTTCTCGGCGTCACGCACGTCGTGGCCCTCCATGGGCGGCACGTCGAGGGGCGAGGGGAGGTAGTCGATGACCGCGTCGAGCATGGGCTGCACGCCGCGGTTCTTGAAGGCCGAGCCACAGAAGATCGGGTAGACCTCGCTGTTGACCGTCAGCTTGCGGACGGCCGCCTTGATCTCGGCGACGGTGAAGTCGGTGTCGCCCTCGAGGTAGCGCTCCATGAGAGCGTCCTCCGCCTCGGCCACGCGCTCGATGAGCTTCTCGCGGTACTCGGCGGCGCGATCGGCCAGGTCGGCGGGGATCTCCTCGATGTCGTACTTGGCACCGAGCTCGACGTCGCCCTTGGCGTCGCCGCGCCACGTGAGCGCACGCATCTCGACGAGGTCGATGACGCCCTCGAACGAGCTCTCGGCACCGATCGGCAGCTGCATCACCAGGGGCTCAGCGCCCAGGCGGTTGACGATGGTGTCGACCGTGAAGTAGAAGTCGGCGCCGAGCTTGTCCATCTTGTTGACGAAGCAGATGCGGGGCACGTCGTACTTGTCGGCCTGACGCCAGACGGTCTCGGACTGGGGCTCGACGCCCTCCTTGCCGTCGAACACGGCGACGGCGCCGTCGAGCACGCGGAGCGAGCGCTCCACCTCGACGGTGAAGTCGACGTGGCCGGGGGTGTCGATGATGTTGATCTGGTTCTTGTTCCAGAAGCACGTCGTGGCCGCCGACGTGATGGTGATGCCGCGCTCCTGCTCCTGCGCCATCCAGTCCATCGTGGCCGCACCGTCGTGGACCTCACCGATCTTGTGGGTGATGCCCGTGTAGTACAGGATGCGCTCGGTGGTCGTCGTCTTGCCAGCATCGATGTGAGCCATGATGCCGATGTTGCGGACCTTGTTCAGGTCGGTGAGCACGTCCTGTGCCACGGGTTCCTCCGAAGGGGTAGGTGGGGAGTTGTGGGAGCCGGGGAGGCGCGGTGCGGGGAGTGCCCGCACCGCACCTCATCGACTGGTTACCAGCGGTAGTGCGCGAAGGCCTTGTTGGCCTCGGCCATCTTGTGCGTGTCCTCGCGACGCTTGACAGCGGCGCCGAGGCCGTTGGAGGCGTCGAGGATCTCGTTCATCAGGCGCTCGGTCATGGTCTTCTCACGACGAGCCTTGGCGTACGAGGTCAGCCAGCGCAGCGCCAGGGTGTTGGCGCGGTGCGGCTTGACCTCGACGGGGACCTGGTAGGTCGAGCCGCCGACGCGGCGCGAACGCACCTCGAGGGTCGGGCGCACGTTGTCGAGCGCCTTCTTCAGCGTGGCGACGGCGTCCTGGTCGTTCTTCGCGGCGACGCCGGCGAGGGCACCGTAGACGATGCGCTCGGCGAGGCCCTTCTTGCCGTCGAGCAGGATCTTGTTGACGAGCTGGCTGACGATCGGAGCCCCGTAGACGGGATCGGCGACGACAGGGCGCTTGGGCGCGGGTCCTTTACGAGGCATTACTTCTTGTCCTTCTTCGCACCGTAGAGGCTACGAGCCTGCTTGCGGTTCTTCACGGCCTGGGTGTCGAGGGCGCCACGAACGATCTTGTAGCGCACGCCGGGGAGGTCCTTCACGCGACCGCCGCGGACGAGCACCATCGAGTGCTCCTGCAGGTTGTGGCCCTCGCCGGGGATGTAGGCGGTGACCTCGGTGCCGTTGGAGAGCTTCACGCGGGCGACCTTGCGGAGCGCGGAGTTCGGCTTCTTGGGGGTGGTGGTGTACACACGGGTGCACACGCCACGCTGCTGGGGGTTGGACCGCAGGGCGGGGGCCTTGGTCTTGACGACCTTCGGCGTACGACCCTTGCGGACCAGCTGCTGGATGGTTGGCACTGGTTCTCCTAAGTTGCGCTCTGCTCGTGCAGGGCTCTGCTCTGTCCGACCGGACGGTCGGCATCCTCGTCGTGCCTCACACCGGTGCGGCACCCGGAGGTGCTCGCCAGCGCTGAGCCCGACCGCGGCGCTGCTCGAGAGAGGAGGCCGCTGGTCGTCGTGGACGGCCTGGAGGCCACCACGAGAGACGGTGCATCCGACCCCCACGACCGGGCGGACCCCGTCGTGGTGCGGATTTTTCGGGCGCGCCGTTGAGCGCACACCCGATAGAGCATAGCTTCCGGTAGGGGCTTAATCAAATGATCGCGGGCTGCCCCGGGAGGGGTCGACCCGGGAGGCGGCCGCGACGCCGAGCACCACGAGCCCGGCCCAGAGGGCGCTGCCGAGCACGAACGGCGAGAGGACGTACCGGCCCGCGAACAGGACGGCCGCGGCGCCGTCGTCGCGCACCAGCGCGTAGCCGACCGCGCCGACGACGACCATGGCCGCCCAGACGAGGAGGGCGGTGACGAGGGCCGGGGGCAGGAGGCGCGGGGCCGGGGTGCGGGGCGCGCCCGCGCCGGGGCCGTCGGCGGTGCCCGTCGGGGCCGGTCGGCCCGGGCCGACGCCGTCGGCGGGCTGGGCCGGGAAGGTGCCCCGCGACTCCGGCGCCCTGCCCTCGGCCCGGTCGGCGACCGCCGCCGAGCGCATCAGCGCCAGGAGGACGACGAGCAGCGCCGCGGCCGCCATGGCGGGGCCGAGCAGGGTGCCGGCGTCGGGTTCGCTGATCACGTCGCGGTCGAGGAGCAGGCTCTCGAAGCCGGCCGTCGCGATGAGGAGCGCGGCGTAGAGCACCGTGCCCATGAGTGCGTACACGGCCCTGGTCATCCCGCGAGCGTACGCCGCGCCTCCGACAGGGCCCGGGGGCGGACGACGGGACCGCCCCGCCGCACCTCCGGGGAGGGCGGCGGGGCGGTCCCGTCGAGCGGAGCGTCGACCCGCGTCAGGCGCGGCGGCGTGCTCGACCGGCACGGCCGGCGGCCACGGCGGTCAGGGCGAGGCCCAGGCCGACCAGGACGGCGGCGATGCCGAGCGGCGTCGTCGTGTCGGAGCCCGTGAAGGCGAGCTCGCCGTCGGCCGGCTCCGCGGCGGCACGGGTGGCCGTCGGGGTGAGGCGCGTCGGCGCCCCGGCGGCCGGCGTCGTCGCCGCGGGGGCGGCCGCGGCGGGCGTCGACGGGGTGGTCGGCACGGTCGGCGTCACCGCGGCCGGGGTGGTCGGCGTCGTCGGGGTCGTCGGGGTCGTCGGCGTCGTCGGCGTGGTGGGCGTCGTCGGGGTGGTGGGCGTCGTCGGGGTGGTGGGCGTCGTCGGGACGACGGCCGCCGCGGTGATCGCGAGGAACTGCAGGCGGTCGGTGTCGCTGTCGGTCACGACGACGGTGTCGCCGTCGACCGCGACGCCCCACGGGTTCGAGAAGGTGCACGCGTCGGCCCCGCCGGCGCCCACGGTGGTCCACGTCTCGCCCTCACGGACGAGGAGGACGTCGCGGGCCTCGTCGGTGACGTAGAGGCGGCCGGCGGCGTCGACGGCGATGCCCGCGGACTCGTCGAGGCGGAAGGGCACGGCGATGGTCGACACGGTGCCGTCGGCGGCGACCACGCGCACCTCGTCGGCGGGACGGTCGATGACGTAGACGAGGCCGTCGGCGCCGACGGCGACGCCGATCGTTCCGTCGGTGGTCTGCGGGTCGCTGGCGGGCAGCACGACGGCCCACGTGGTCTCGCCGGGGGCGAGCGCGACGACCTGGTCGGTGTAGCCGGTCGTGGCGTAGACGGTGCCGTCGGCGGCGACCGCGACACTGGTCACGCGGTCGAAGCCGGCGTAGGCGGGCAGGGCCGTCCAGACCTGGGTGTCGGGCTGGTAGCGCAGCACGCGGTCCGCCTCGGTGTCGGCGACGACGAGGCTGTCGGCACCGGCGGCGCTGCCGTCGAACGCGAGGCCGAAGGCCTGGCCCACGGGGCCCAGGTCGGCGCCGGGCGCGGGGGCGTCGGCGTAGGTGCCGTCGGCCGCGCGCTGGTGCAGCACGCCGGTGGCCGAGTCGAGCACCCAGATGCTGTCGCGGGCCGTGTCGACCGCGACGCCCTTGGGGTAGTCGAGGCCGTCGGCGCGGCCGGGGACGTCCTCGGACGTCGTGCACGACAGCGTGGCCGGCGCCGTGGCGGCGAGGGCCGAGGGCGCGGGGAGGAGGACGACGGAGGCGGCGAGCAGGGCCGGGATCGCGACCGCGGCCAGGCGGGTGCGACCGCTGAGGCCGCGCCTCCCGGCGTCGGTCGGGGCGGAGGAGGGCAGGGCGGGGCGCGCGCCAGGGCGCGCCGACGAGGACATCGACATTCGGGTGTGCGACTTTCGTGCGGAGTGGTTCGCGACCACGGGCGTTCGGGGCGCCCGGGACGTCGAGCTGGGTGGGCTCGGCGTCGTCGTGGTGGGTGGCCACGAGGGGCAGGTCGCGGGCGCGCCCGGTCGGGATGGTCGGGCGGCTCTCCTGGAGACTACGGGCTCGGGCCCGGGAGGGCGATGTGGACGGCGGGTGGTTCCCCCCGCCCGGGGGGCGTGGTGGCCCTCACCCGGGGTACACGGGGACCGGGCGGTCGGGGCGGTGGCGGGGGACACGCGCGCGGCCGTCGTCGCCGACGGGGCCGGTCGGCCCCCGAGGCGCCGGTCGCCCGGACGACGAACGAGTGGTCACGACGTGCTCCTCCGCCGGGGCGGGGTGGGCACGTCGTGACCACTCGAGGGCCGTGCAGGAGGGGGGCTACTCCCCCGCGGCCGTGCTGTCGTCGGCGTCGCCCTCGGCCTGCGCGGTCGGCGTCGTGGTGGCGTCGGTCGGCGTCGAGGCCGCGTCGAGCAGCACGTAGACGTTGCCCGAGACCGTCCAGCTGTCGGGGGCCGCCCCCTCGCTGCCGGCCTCCTCGCTGCCGGAGCTGCCGAAGGTCTCGAGGGCGAACAGCCGGCTGCCGCCCTGGAGGGCCGCGACGAAGTCGAGGGCGTCGGAGTACGAGCCCTCGACCGTGATCGAGACCGGCACGACGGAGAAGTTCGCCGCGGTGATCGCCGGGTCGCTCACGAGGTCGGGCGCCGTGGGGGCGACGGGCTCCGCGGCCGGCGCGGCCGTGGCGGCGTCGGTCGACTCGGCCGAGGCGTCCGTGGTCGCCGCGGCGTCGGCCGGGGCGGCGGCCGCGACCGGGGCGTACGCCTCGGCCTCGGTCGTCGTGATGTCGACCACGGTCGTGCTGGTCTCGTCGGAGAGCCGGCTGACCTCGCTGATGAAGGTCGAGAGCGACGCCGACGACGGGATCGCCGTCTGCAGCGTGCCGAGCTCGGACCGCAGCGCGGGCAGGGCGTCGTTGTCGGCCTGCAGCTGGGCGATCGCCGCCCGGATCTGCTCGTTCTGCGTCGTCACCGTCGTGATCTGCTCGCGCGACGCGGTGGCCGCCGAGAGCTGCGGCTGGACGCCGAGCAGGAAGCCGAGGGCGAGCACCACGACGGCGGTGCCCATCGCGGCGAACATCATGAGTCGGTTGCGGTCCACGTCAGTCGTCCTTCTCGTCGAACCGGCCCGAGAAGGCGTCGGCGGTGATGTGCATGGTGACGGTCGCCTCGTAGACGCCGTCGGAGAAGGCAACCGACCCGGGGGTCGCGTCGGCGAAGCCGGGCAGGGTCGCGAGGCCGTCGAGCCAGACCGGCACGGCGGGCAGGGTGGGGCTCGTCGCGGTGAAGACGACGGTCGCGACGCGCGAGCCCTCGAGCGGGGACGTGCCCTGCGCGTACGACTCGAGCGGCGAGGCCTGGTCGAGCGAGACGCTCGTCACGGTGACGCCGACGGGCAGGGTGCCCTGCACCGAGCGGAGGTAGGTCGCCCAGTCGATGTCGGTGGAGCCTCCGACGGCCTGGCCCGACTCGATCAGGTCGACCTGCGACTGCGTGTCGCGCACCTCGGAGAACTTCGCCTGCTGCGCGAGCAGCGTGCTCGTCTCGCTCTGGACCACGGTGAGGTCGTCGGCCGCGGAGAGCGAGCCGAGGGTGGCGGCTCCCGAGGCGACGACGGTGGCGGCCACGAGCACGACGACGCCGAGCCAGGTGCGGCGCGTGGTCGAGGCGGCGCGACGCTCGGCCCGCACCTCCGGGGGCAGCAGGTCGACGCGGGGGGCGCCTCCCACGGTGATGGCGGCGTCTCTCTTGGACGATCTCATGCGGCGCTCCCGAGGGCGAGGCCCAGGGCCACGGTCAGGTCGGAGGGGCGGGCCCGGAGGGCCGCCTCGTCGACGGTCTTGGCGACGGCGACCGTCGCGAGGGGGTCGCCGAGGGCGACGGGGAGGCGCGTGACCTCCGACAGGGCGTCGGAGAAGCCCGGCATGGCCGAGCCTCCCCCGGCGAGCAGGATGCCCGCGACGGGGTTGGCGGGCCGCGTGTTGACGAAGTACTGGACGGTGTTGCGGAGGCTGCCGAGCAGGTCGTTGGTCGACTCGAAGATGGCCGACGAGGCCGCCTGCTCCTGCGGGGTGGTGACGACGGTCGAGAGTCCGCGGGCGTGCTTGAGCTGCTCGGCCGCGGCAGGGCCGGTCTCGAGCGCGGCGGCCACGGCCTGCGTGATGTCGTCGCCGCCCGAGGGGATGATGCGGACGAACTGCGGCACCCCGTCGGTCACCATGACGACCGAGGTCGTGTTGTGCCCGATCTCGACGACCGCCACCGTGCCGACCACCCGGGGGCGGTTCACGAGGAGGCGCACCGTCGCGAACGGGATGAGGTCGACGCCCAGCGTGGTCAGGCCGGCGAGCTTGCTGGCACGGACGTTGCCGAGCACGGCGTCCTTGACGGCGGCGATCAGCAGCCCGTTGACGACCGGCCCGTTGTCGCCCACTCCCTCGCTGTACGGGTAGAAGTCGAGGAGCGCGTCGGCCACCGGCACCGGCAGCATGTCCTGCACCTGGAAGGGCAGCGCCTCCTTGATCCGCTGCGGCGACATCTTCGCGACGGTGAGATCGCGGGCCAGCACGCGCTGGTTGCCCATGCCGAGCACGACCCGCTTGCTCTTGAAGCCGCCGGCCGACCAGAGCTGCTTGAGCGAGGCGGCGACCGTCTGTGGCTCGAGCACCTCGCCGCGGCTCGCCGCGCCCTCGGGCAGCTCGACCTCGGCGAAGCGGACCACGGTCGGCTTCGCCTTGTCGGCGTCGGCCACCTCGACGGCGCGCACGGAGCGGCTGCCGATGTCGATGCCCACGATGTTCTTGCCCATCAGTGCTGCTCTCTGTCAGGTCGCCTGGTCATGCCAGGCCGAGGAGGGTGAGGTAGCCGGTGGCGACGATGCCGCCGGCGAAGACGCCGACCCAGGCGCCCGCGAGCATCCAGGGTCCGAAGGGGATGCCGCTGCTGCGCTGCACCCGGCGGGTGGCCAGCAGGACGACCGAGAAGAGGCCGCCGAGCAGGAAGGCCGCGAACGACCCGACGGCGAGCTCGGCCCAGCCGAGCCAGCCCAGGTAGAGGCCGAGCACGCCGGCGAGCTTGATGTCGCCGAGGGCCATGCCGCCCTTCCAGCCGAGGCCGAGGGCCAGGTAGAAGAGGAACATCGCGGCGAGGCCGACGCCTGCACGGAGGAGCGCCGCCCAGTCGCCGACCAGCGCGCTCGAGGCGGCGAGGAGGACGCCGCCCACCGCGTAGCTCGGCAGCACGATCGCGTCGGGCAGGCGGTGGTGCTCGACGTCGATGACCGCGAGCGCGACGCTCGCACCGGCCAGCCAGAGGAAGGCGAGCAGCGAGAGGAGGCGCGACACCAGCGGCAGGACCTCCGTCGGCACGTCGGTGAGCGGCCAGAGCCGCGCCGCGACGACGAGGAAGAAGACGCCCGTGGCGAGCTCGACGATCGGGTAGCGGGCCGAGATCGAGGCCGAGCAGTCGCGGCAGCGCCCGCGGAGGGCGAGCCAGCTGACGACGGGCACGTTGTCACGACGGCGGATCGGCGAGCTGCACGACGGGCAGGCGCTGGCCGGGCGCGCGATCGAGACGCCGGCCGGGACGCGGTGCACGACGACGTTGAGGAACGAACCGATGAGGAGGCCGAGGCCGCCGGCGACGAACACGGCGACGAGCCAGGGGGCGGCGGCGGTCACGAGGCTGCTCCCGTCGAGCGGTAGGCGGCCAGGACCTCGGTCTGGGTGGTGATGCCGTACGACGTGGTCACCGGGCTGAGGAACTTCGGCGGTGCGAGGTAGCGCAGCCGGGCGTCGTAGCCGTAGGCCTTGATGTAGCCGTTCGAGCCGTTGCGCACCACGCCGCGGAACGCCTGGGCGATCGAGCCCGTGACCGTGAGCGTGCCCCGGTCACCGCCGCGCCCGTAGTTCTGGACGAGGAAGGAGTGGTTGACCGAGATGATCGCGGCGTCGATCTCGCGACCGGAGTCGCCGAGCATGGACGCCCCCGAGCTCGCCGAGACGGGGTTCCAGACCCAGGCGATCCCGTCGGAGGCGAGGCCCAGGATGTTGGTGCTCGCGTTCGCCTCGGCGTAGACGACGTCGCCGGTGACGTAGAGGTAGTTCTGGGCGGCCACCGTCAGCTGGCCCTGGAAGGTGCCCTTGACGAAGACGTCGCCGCTGCGGGCGCCGTAGGCGCAGGCTCCGGTGCCGGGGCCGCCGGTGGTCGACGAGGTCGGGACGGACTCGCCCGCCCGGGGGTAGCCGACGTGGTTGTTGCCGCACGACGTCTCGGTGAGGTCGCCGACGGACGCGGTGGCGTTGACGTTCTGCTTCCCGGCAGCGACGCCGGCGACGAGGACGGGGATGTTCTGCACGTAGACGATGTTGTTCGCGGGCACGGGGATCGTCGCGCCCTTGGCGGAGCCGAGCTGGCCGTCGGCCGTGCCGGGCAGGCCACAGTCGGCGGTGGCCGTGCCGGCGGTCGCGTCGCCGTTCGAGATGCGGGTCATCTTCGTGTACGGCGACTTGACGGTCATCTTGCCGTCGGCCGTGAAGACGATGTCGGTGGGGCCGGTGTAGAGGCAGCCGGGCCGCGGGACCTCACTCGGGATGTCGGTGCGCATCTCGCGGATCTTGTCGCCGAGGGTGTCGGGCATGAGGACGCTCGAGACCTGGTCGGGGCCGGCGCCCTTCACGCGCTCCTTGGCGAACACCTGACCGGAGCACGCGTTGCCGTTCGAGTCGACCTTGGAGTACGAACGCCCCACGGTGGGGTCGGCCGTGCTGACCGCTTCCTTGAAGGTGGCCGAGCAGACCCGCATCGTGTCGTTCGAGTGGGCCGGGCCGGCGATGACGTCGCCGCCGCTGAAGGCGATCTCGCCGCAGGCGTCGTCCTTCGTTCGCCCCTCCCACGCGTGCTTCTTGCAGTCGGCGTTCGACTTGCCGGTCAGCGTCGGGTCCTGCGACTCGATGTCGGTGAAGTAGAGATAGTCGATGAAGCCCTTCTGCCGCAGGTCGGCGATGACCGTGCGCGTCGCGCTGCCGACCTTGCCCGTCGAGCGGATGCGGAGGGCGCCGGTCGCGACGAACTTCGAGTTGTCGACCTCGTAGCGGAAGCTGGCCCGGCCGCCGCTCGAGGGCACGGCGGCCCAGGTGCCCGTGGTGCCGGTGCCGAAGGCCGGGTTGACCTGCGAGCCGGTGGGCAGCGACACCGAGCTCGCCGTCGTCTTGCTGAAGGGCGCGGCGGGGTTGCCGAACTGCTGGTAGCTGTTGTCGTTCGCGAGGCGCGCCTGGTACTCCTCGACGCCCGCGTAGGCGGCGGAGAGCGCGGCGTTCCAGTCCTGGTCGCTGTCGGCCTTCTTCAGGCCGCTCGTCGCCACGGTGAGGGCCGTCGCCGCCATGATGATCAGCACCATGCCGAAGATGAGGGTGATGGCCATGGCCATGCCCCGGTCGTCGCGGAGGCGGTCGAGCCGGTCGAGGCCGAGCGTGCGGCGGAGTCGGATCACGAGACGGCCCCCCCGAGGAGGTTCGAGAGCGAGACGGTGTTCTGCAGCGTCACGGTCTGGGCGGTGCGGGCGCCCGCGCGGTCGACCGCGAGGCTGATGCGGACGGCCGCGATGGACGACATCTGCGTCGCGGTGAGGGCGCCGGAGGCGTCGGGCACGAGCTGCTTGCCGCTGAAGTCGACGTAGCTGAAGAGGGGCGTGCCCGAGGCGGCCGTGCTGAGCACCGAGCCGCCGATGACGCGCTTCGTCGCGGTCGCGGTGAAGGTCCAGTAGTCGGCCGCGGAGGCGCCGACGACGGTCGACTCGACCAGGGTGCGGTCGGGCTGGACGGTGAACGACACCTTGCGGGGCACCGTCGCGACCGAGTCCGCGGTGTTCAGGGCCGTGGTCAGGGTCAGGGCCTCGGTCGTGGCGACGCTGAACGAGGGCGTCTCGGTGCCGCCGGGGACGGGGATGGTGCGGGCGGCGCGGATCGTGCGGGTGAGGTCGGCGAGGCCGGTCGACGCGACGCGGGTGTTGAGGTCGATCGAGCGGGCCTGGCTGGTCGCCTTGGCGAGCGAGACGAAGGTCGTCGACACCACGGTGATGACGATGCCGAAGACCATCATCGCGACGAGCAGCTCGGCGAGGCTCACGCCCGCGTCGTCGCGACGGCGGGCGAGCAGCGCGCGCAGCGCGGTCACGAGGCGGGCCTCGGGTCGAGGCTGACGACGTTGGTGCCGGCGCCGCCGCCCCCGAAGATCGTGCCGAGGATCGTGCCGATCAGGCCGCTGAGGGTCACGCCGCGGAGGGTCGAGGTGCTGCCGCCGGAGCTGATCGCCCAGGTGCCGTAGGGCAGGGCCAGGGTGACCTCGTTGGCCGCCGTCTTGTTCTTGACCGTGAAGTCGTAGCTCTGCGGCACCGCGCATCCGGGGTCGCCGTTGAGCGCGGCGGTCGACACCGCCCGGACGACCGTGTCGGTGCCCGCGGCCAGCTTGATGGTCGTCACGCCCATCGGGAGGGCGTAGTTCGCCTTCTTGTCGGACGCCGCCACGAACGGCTGCACGGGAGCGGTCTTGCCCGCGGCGTTGGCCGGCCACAGCGAGGGGTCGGGCGAGAGGCAGCTGCCCCCGTCGCTGCCGGTCGGGCGGAAGTCGCCGGCGACCATGCGGTAGCCGGTGCTCAGGGGGTAGAGCCAGACGTCGGACGGCGTGCCGGACGTCGTCGTCCGCTCCGGTCCGCCGAGGACCGTGGTCTTGAGGTTGTCCGGCAGCAGCGCGGTGCCGCCGGTGTAGTTCGAGGCGTACTTGATCGCGTAGTCGTCGCCGAGCTCGTAGGTGAACGGCACCGGGGCGGAGTCGCCCTTGGCGACGACGACGGCCTTGACCGGGGCGGCGGCCTGCGAGGCGTCGCGCCACGGCGCCGCGTCGGAGCGCGAGATGGTCACCTTGTAGGCGCCGGGCACGATCTTGATCGCGACGGCGCAGCCGTCGGCGTTCGTGACGGCGGGCTTGGAGGCGGCGGTGAGGGCCTTGCCGGGAGTCGACGACTTGGTGTCGGGCTCCACCGTGACCACCAGGCCCGGCACGGCCGCGCCCTGGGAGTCCTTCACGCCGATGAGGATCGTGCCCGTGTCCTGGTCGTTGAGGCGGCTGTTCGGCGCGAGGATCGTGTCGCTCGTCACCGGTGAGGCGGGGCTCCGCATGCCGGTCCAGGTCACGGCCACCTGCAGGCGCTTGTAGAACAGCGAGCCGTTGCCGGTCGCGGCGGCCGGGGTGCACGTGGCGTCGACGCCGGTCGTGGTCTGCCAGGCGGCTGTCTGGGCCACCGTGTAGGTGACGCCGCCGACGTCCTTCGTGGTGGTGGCCGAGGTCACCTGGATGACGTCCGCGACGCCGCGGGCGACGTCGACGGCCTCGGAGGCCAGGTTCGTCGCCACCTCGCGGCTGCGGTTGTCGCTGGTGATCGAGAGGGTCAGGCCCACGGCGACGACGGAGCCGACGGTGATGACCGCGAAGACCAGCAGGGCGACGACCACCTCGACGAGCGAGAGGCCGGCGTCGCGGTCGGCCGGGTCGGCGGGCCGCAGCCGGTCGCTGAGGAGCTGGAGCATGGTGGGTCACCTCCCGGTCGGGTCAGGGGTGGAGTTGCGGGGGGATGTCTCGGGGGGAGGGTGGGCGCCCTCCCCCCCGAGGTGAGGAGTGCTACTTGCAGGCGCCTTCGACGACTGCTGCAGCGTCCGTGATGCTGAAGGCCTTGCCGGTCTTGCCCGTTCCGTTGATGCAGAAGGTGGTCGTGCCCGCGGTGGGCGCCGTCTTGAAGCTGAGGGCGTTGTCCGCGCTGACCGTGTAGCCGTACTTGCCGAGCTCGCCGGCCGTCAGCGTCGTGGGCAGGTTGCCCGTGTCGGTCTGGAACCCGATGACCGCGGTCTTCGCGTTCGAGAGGTCGCTCTTCACGGAGGCGTCACGGGCGTTGTTCTGCACGCCGAGGTACACCGGGATGGCGATGGCGGCGAGGATGCCGATGATGATCACGACGACGAGGAGCTCGATGAGCGTGAAGCCCTTGTCCTTGTCGGCGGCGAGGTTCTGGCGGCGAGCGTTGAGCTTGCCCATGAGCGCGAAGTACATGAGGGAGTCCATTCCGGGTACGGGGTGCAGGGGGAGTGATCGGCAGCGGTCACTGATCACCGCCGGGAACGATGCTGCCAGCGGGCCGCAGCCCCCGGAATCCCTTGGACGGGGGGGTTATGCCCTGCGACACGGCCCCAGTCCGGGGCTCCCCCGAACGGGACAGAACCCCTGGTCACGCCTCGATCACACCCGTACGGGGCACACGCGCGGAAGACCCCCTCCGGGCGACAGGTGTCGCCCGGAGGGGGTCCGGGGCGGGCGGGCCGAGCCTTACTTGATCAGCGAGGTGATCTGGAAGATCGGCAGGTAGAGCGCGACGATCATGCCGCCGACCACGACGCCCAGGAAGGCGATCAGCAGCGGCTCGATCAGCGCGGTGAGCGACTCGGTGGTCGACTTGACCTCCTGGTCGTAGAAGTCCGCGACCTTCTCGAGCATCGTCTGCAGCGAGCCGCTGTCCTCCCCCACCGCGATCATCTGGGTCACCATCGACGGGAAGACGCCGGAGGCGGTGAGCGGGGCGGCGATGGACTCGCCCTGCCGCACCGACTCCGCGACCTCGACCAGCGCCTCCTCGAGCACGTAGTTGCCGGAGACCTCGCCCACGATCCGCAGCGCGGTGAGGATGGGCACGCCGGCGCCGATCATGTTCGAGAAGTTGCGGGCGAACCGCGCGATCGCGATCTTGCGCAGCAGCACGCCGAAGACCGGCAGCTTGAGCTTCAGCGGGTCGAGGCGCGAGCGCACCTTGACGCTGTTCTTGTTCGTGCGCCACCAGATCGAGAACACGATGCCGAGCACCAGGGCGACGGGCACCACGTACGGCATCGCCTGCGACGCGTAGACGAGCATCATCGTCGGGAGCGGCAGCTTGCCGCCCAGGTTCGTGAACATGTCCTGGAAGATCGGCACGATGAAGAGCAGCATCACGACCACGGCGACCAGCGACATCACGAGCACGACGACCGGGTAGGTCATCGCCGACTTGATCGTGCCGCGGAGGGCGACCTCCTTCTCGAAGTTCTCGGCCGTCGACTCCAGCGCCTTGTCGAGGAACCCGCCGACCTCGCCCGCCTTGATCATGTTGATCATCAGGGGCGGGAAGTCCTTGTCGTGCTTGCCGACCGCGTCGGAGAACGAGACCCCGGTCTCGACGTCGTCACGCACCTCCCCCATGATCTTCGCCAGGCGCTTGCTCTCGACCTGGTCGGCGAGGATGGTCAGGGTGCGCAGCAGCGACAGGCCCGACCCGATCATGGTCGCCATCTGGCGCGACATGACCGCGATGTCCTTCATCTTCACGGCCTTGTCGCCGAGGCCGGGGATCGACACCTCGCGCTGCAGGCCGGTGCCGGCCGCCGCCTCCGAGATCGAGATCGGCTGCACGCCCATCGTGCGCAGGCGCGTGATGACCGCGCCCTCGCTCGAGGCGTCGACCTTGCCCTTGACGACCTTGCCCGCCGTGTCGCGCCCCTTGTAGGCGTAGGCGACCGCGCCGGCCATCAGGCGTCGCCCCGCGAGAAGGCGTCGCCGAAGTCGATGCCGCTGTCGAGGCCCTGCGACTCGCTCTTGTTGATGACGCGCGTGACGAGGCGGTCGAAGCCCTCGCGGTCGTGCACCTTCTCCATCGCGGCCTTGTGCGTCACGACGCCCGTGTTGACGAGGTCGGCGAGCTTCTGGTCCATGGTGTGCATGCCGAGGTCACGGCCCGCCTGCATCGACGAGGCGATCTGGTAGGTCTTGCCCTCGCGCACGAGGTTGCCGATGGCCGGCGTCATCATCATGATCTCCGTCGCGACGACCCGGCCGCGGCCGCTCGCCTTGGGCAGCAGGGTCTGGCAGACGACGCCGCGGAGCGTCGAGGCCAGCTGGGTGCGCACCTGGTCCTGCTGGTGCGGCGGGAAGACGTCGATCACACGGTCGATCGTCTGCGCGGCGCTCTGCGTGTGCAGCGTCGCGAAGACGAGGTGCCCGGTCTCGGCGGCCGTGAGCGCCACCGAGATGGTCTCCAGGTCGCGGAGCTCGCCGATCAGGATCACGTCAGGGTCCTGGCGCAGCACGTGCTTGAGGGCGGCGGCGAAGCTGTGGGTATCGTGCCCGACCTCGCGCTGGTTCACCAGCGAGCGCTTGTGCTGGTGCATGAACTCGATCGGGTCCTCGACCGTGACGATGTGGTCGGCCCGGGTGCGGTTCACCAGGTCGATCAGCGCCGCGAGGGTGGTCGACTTGCCGGAGCCCGTGGGGCCCGTGACGAGCACGAGGCCGCGGGGCAGCTTCGCGAAGGTCGACACCGACTCGGGCACCCCCAGCTCGTGCAGCGGCTTGATCTCGGTCGGGATGAGGCGGAACGCCGCCCCGAGCGAGCCGCGCTGCTGGTAGAAGTTCACGCGGAAGCGCGAGTCGTCGGAGAGCGACCAGGCGAAGTCGAGCTCGAGCTCGTCGTCGAAGCGCTCCTGCTGCTCGGGCGTCAGCAGGCTCGCGAGGGCCGCGGCGACCGTCTCGGCGCCCCACGGCTCGGGCGAGGTGTGGGTCGGCTGCAGGGAGCCGTCCACGCGCAGCGTGGGAGCGGCGTCGACCGTGACGTGCAGGTCGGAGGCGCCGCGCTGGACGACCTCGATCAGGGCGGCGACGAGGCCGGGGTGCGCCGTGGTGCGGGCGTGCTCGTGCAGCTCGATGCCGAGGTCGGTCGCGGAGACGACGGGCAGGGCCGCGGTGACCGGAGTCGCGGGCGAGGCCACCGGGGCGGCGTGCTGGGGCTGGGGCTGCGCCACGGAGGCGAGCACGGGGGGCACGGGCCGGGCGGCCGGAGGGGTCACGGGCGCCGGGGCGGAGGCGTGCACGACGGGAGCCGGGGCCGGAGCCGGAGTAGCAGTCGGCTCAGCGACGGCGACCGGCACGGCCGACACGGCGGGCTCGTCGGCCATGTCCGCGATCGCGTCGAAGCGCGGGTCGCTCCAGCTCGGCGTGGCCGGGGCGCGCGTGAGCCCCGCGACCGCCGGTGACGCCGGGGCGCGACCGCTGCCGACCTCGGCCGCGGCGGACGCGACGGCCGCGCCGAGGGCCTCGGCGAGGCGCGCGGCCCGCCGGCTCGAGGGCGCGGGCGTCGGGGTCCAGCCCAGCACCGCCTCCTGGTCGCCCTCGAGCGCGTAGACGTGCTTCGTCGGGTCGACGGGGGGCGAGGCGGGCACGAGCGTCACCGGCGCGGGCGGCTCCCACGACGTCGCGGGCGTGTCGGTGCTGACCTCGCGGCCGGGTCGGCCGGGGGCCCACCCGTCGGCGACGTGGGGCTCGTCGGGGATCTCGTAGACGCTCATGCGGCGGCCTCCGGGGCGGTGGTGGCGGATCGGGTCTCGGGGGCGACGACGCGCGTCGCGGGAGCAGGTGCGGGTGCCGCAGCCCCGGCGGGGGCCGGGGCCGGGGCGGAGGAGGCGCGGGGCCGGGTCACGCGACCACCCGCAGGATCTCCTCGACGCTGGTGAGGCCGAGCTTCGCCTTCTCCCAGCCGTCCTGGCGGAGCGTGAGCATGCCCTGCTCGCGGGCGGTGCGGCCGATCTCGGCGCTCGAGGCGCGGGTCACGGCGAGGCGCTCGATCTCCTCCGAGACGCTCATCACCTCGTGCAGGGCGATGCGCCCGCGGTAGCCCGTGTTGGAGCACTGCTGGCAGCCGACGGGCTGGAACACCGTCGGGTCCTCGCCGTCGCGCAGCTCGAACTTCAGCGCGGCGAGCTGCCGCGGCGAGTAGTTCGTGGGCTGCTTGCAGCGGTCGCAGAGGCGCCGGGCGAGGCGCTGGGCCACGACGCAGTCGATGGCGCTGCCGACGAGGAAGGGCTCGATGCCCATCTCGGTGAGCCGCGTGATGGCGCTCGGGGCGTCGTTCGTGTGCAGCGTGCTGAGCACGAGGTGGCCGGTCAGCGAGGCCTCGATGGCGATCTGCGCGGTCTCGTGGTCGCGGATCTCGCCGAGCAGGACGACGTCGGGGTCGGAGCGGAGGATGCTCCGCAGCGCGCTCGCGAACGTGAGGCCCGCCTTCGGGTTGACCTGCACCTGGTTGATGCCGCGCATGCGGTACTCGACCGGGTCCTCGACCGTGATGACGTTGATCTCGGGGCGGGCGACGGCGTTGAGCGTCGTGTAGAGCGTGGTCGACTTGCCCGAGCCCGTGGGGCCCGTGACGAGGATCATGCCGTAGGGCTTCGAGTACGACGCCGCGTAGACGTCGAAGTTGCGCTCGAGCAGGTTGAGGTCGCGGAGGCTCATCGACGTGTTCGAGTTGTCGAGGATCCGCATGACGACCTTCTCGCCCCACACCGTGGGCAGCGTCGCGACGCGGAGGTCGATCTGCCGGCCGCCGTGGCGCACCGACATGCGGCCGTCCTGCGGCTTGCGGCGCTCGGCGATGTCGATCTCGCTCATGATCTTGAGGCGCGAGATGACGCCGTTCTGGATGGCCTTCGGGGCCGGCTGCATCTCGTGCAGCACGCCGTCGATGCGGTAGCGGATCCGGACGTCGGTCTCGCTCGGCTCGATGTGGATGTCGGAGGCGTGGTCGGTGATCGCCTGGCTCACGAGCAGGTTGACGAAGCGCACGATGGGCACGTCGTCGTC
>Ga0308160_10003268_pt1 | contig 18443 bp, 18 predicted proteins | sample PhyFR1_FD_201036 | JGI IMG/M metagenome (GOLD analysis project Ga0308160, IMG submission 201036) | Phyllosphere microbial communities from UC Gill Tract Community Farm, Albany, California, United States - DLSLF.R1 | ecosystem: Host-associated > Plants > Phyllosphere > Unclassified | place: USA...
CCATGTGGGCGAAGCCGATTCCGCAGTATAGCCCTCCGTATGCGCACCGCATGCCTGTCTTTACATCTTTTTGTCTGTGGACACAAAAAGCGTAGAATCGCCTTCATTGTTCCTCACACCACAACAATGGATCGCTTCCTCGAAATGCAGGTGTTCAGCAACGTCGTCGATGCCGGCAGTTTCACGGGCGCCGCCGAGGTGCTCGGCATGTCGAAGGCGGCCGTCTCGCGCCACGTGGCCGAGCTCGAGGAGCGGCTCGGGGTACGCCTGCTGCACCGGACCACGCGCAAGCTGTCGCCGACCACGGAAGGCGAGATTTTTCACGCGCGCTGCCGCGAACTGCTGGCCAACCTGCTGGAAGCCGAGGCCGAGATCACCGCGCGCAGCGGCGAAGCGGCCGGGCTGCTGAAACTGAACGTGCCGGTCAGCTTCGGCCTGATGCATCTCGCAGGACTGTGGCCGGCCTTCCTGGCGCGCCATCCGAAGCTCCTGCTCGACATCACCTTGTCCGACCGCGTGGTCGACCTGGTCGAGGAGGGCTTCGATTGCGCCGTGCGCATCGGCCAGCTGCCCGCGTCCACGCTGATCAGCCGCCGGCTCGCTTCCACGCGCCTGGTGCTGTGCGCTTCGCCGGGTTACCTGGGACGGCGCGGGGAGCCGGTGCGACCGTCCGACCTGCCGGCCCACGACGTGATCTCATACAGCCTGTTTTCAAGCGGCGAGAACTGGAGCTTCACGGGACCCGGAGGCGAGGAGGAGTCCGTGAAGGTGCTGCCGCGGGTCCGCACCAACAGCGGCGACACCTGCCGCGCCGCCGCCCTGCAGGACCAGGGCCTGATCCTGCAGCCGAGCTTTATCGTCGGCCCCGACCTGGCGGCGGGCACGCTGGTCGAGACCATGGCGGGCTACCGCTCGCGCGAACTGGGGATCTATGTGGTCTACCCCTCGCGCCGCTTCGTCGCGCCAAAGCTGCGCCTGCTGGTGGATTTCATGGTCGAGGCCTTCGCCAAGCCGGCTTGGGAGTGATTGTTGCTCGTAGTGAGACAGTGTTGTCCAAAACGATGTATTTATCTCGCATGCCGATCCAATTAAGATGGTTGCCATGCTACTGAAAGAGGTAAGGACCATGACCACGCTTCCCGCCATCTTCGTTTCCCACGGCTCGCCCATGCTGGCCCTGCAGGACAGTCCTGCGCGCCGCTTCCTGGAGAGCCTCGGCAAGACACTGCCGCGCCCGAAAGCCATCCTCGTCGTATCCGCCCACTGGGAGACGCTGCATGGTCCCGCCGTCAGCCTCGCGACGCAACCCGACACCATCCACGACTTCGGCGGCTTCCCGCGCGCCCTGTTCGAGATGCGGTATCCGGCGCCCGGCGCGCCCGAGGCCGCCGAACGCGCCGCCAGCCTGCTCGAAGCAGCCGGCATCGTGGTCGGCCGCAGCAGCACGCGCGGCCTCGACCACGGCGCCTGGGTGCCGCTGCGCCTGATGTATCCCGAGGCGGACATCCCCGTCGCCCAGGTCTCGATCGTGCGCGGCGCCAGCCCGGCCGAGCACGAAAAGATGGGACGCGCGCTGGCGGAACTGCGCAAGGAAGGGGTGCTGGTGTTCGCATCGGGCTCGCTGACCCACAACCTGTACGAATTCCGCGGCCAGGCGATCGATGCGCCGGCCCCGGCCTGGGTCAGCGACTTCGCCGCCTGGATGCAGGACCGCATCGAGGCCGACGACCGCGCCGCCTTGCTCGACTACCGCAAGGCCGCCCCGTTCGCTGCCGAGAACCACCCGACCGACGAGCACCTGCTGCCCCTGTTCGTCGCGCTCGGCGCCGGCGGGAAGGGCGCGCATGCGACCCGGCTGCATTCGAGTTTCGAACACGGCGTGCTCGCCATGGACGCTTACGCTTTCAACTGATCCACAACGACGTACTTAACCAAGAGGATTCATCATGCAAACCACGACCACCAAAGCCCTCGCCACCCACGACGACGGAGGCAAGCTGCTGCTGCGCGCCGTCCTCGCGATCCTGATCCTGTTCCACGGCGTCTCGAAACTCATCGGCGGCATCGACCCCATCGTCGGCATGGTGACCAAGGCCGGGCTGCCCGCCGTCTTCGCCTACGGCGTCTACGTCGGCGAAGTGATTGCGCCGCTGCTGATCCTGGTCGGCGTGTTCACCCGCGCAGCCGCCCTGGTCGTCGCGATCAACATGGTCGTGGCGCTGCTGCTCGCCCACACCAGCCAGTTCTTCACCATGGGCGCGACGGGCGGCTGGGCGCTCGAACTGCAGGGCATGTACCTGGCCGGCGCGCTGGCGGTGGCCTTGCTGGGCGCGGGCCGCTACAGCCTGGGCGGCATCCACGGCCGCTATAACTGAAGGGGAGACCTGCACGGCGCGCGCGCAGGGAGTATGATCATGTTCTCAACCAAACACAGGACCTGATGAACATGACGACGTCCAGCTATCCCGACACCCGCCTGCTGATCGCCAACGAATGGCAGGAAGCCAGCGGCGGCAAGACCATCCCCGTCGTGAACCCGGCGACGGGCCAGCAGATCGGCACCGTGGCCCACGCCTCGGTCGCCGACCTGGACCGCGCGCTCGCCGCCGCCCAGCAGGGCTTCGAGACCTGGCGCGCCGTGCCCGCCTTCGAGCGCGCCGCCATCATGCGCCGCGCCGCGCAGCTGCTGCGCGAACGCGCCGGCGACATCGCGCGCCTGCTGACGCAAGAGCAGGGCAAGCCGCTGGTCGAAGCCAAGGGTGAAACGCTCGCCGGCGCCGACATCATCGACTGGTTCGCCGCCGAAGGCATGCGCGTGTACGGCCGCATCGTCCCTTCGCGTAATCCCGCTGCCCAGCAGCTGGTGCTGAAGGAGCCCGTCGGCCCGGTCGCGGCCTTCACGCCCTGGAACTTCCCGATCAACCAGATCGTCCGTAAACTCGGCGCGGCGCTCGGCACCGGCTGCTCCTTCCTGTGCAAGGCGCCGGAAGAGACCCCGGCCTCGCCGGCGGCGCTGCTGCAGTGCTTCGTCGACGCCGGCATTCCGCCGGGCGTGGTCGGCCTGGTGTTCGGCGATCCGGCCGAGATCTCGAGCTACCTGATCCCGCACCCGGTCATCCGCAAGGTCACCTTCACCGGCTCGACTCCGGTCGGCAAGCAGCTGGCCGCCCTGGCCGGCGCCCACATGAAGCGCGTGACGATGGAGCTGGGCGGCCACGCGCCGGTGATCGTCGCCGAGGATGCCGACGTGGCGCTGGCCGTGAAAGCGGCCGGCGGCGCCAAGTTCCGCAATGCCGGCCAGGTCTGCATCTCGCCGACCCGCTTCCTGGTGCACAACGCGGTCAAGGAAGAGTTCACCCGCGCCTTCGTCGCCCACGCCGAACGCATCAAGCTGGGCAACGGCCTGGAAGAGGGCACCACCCTCGGTCCGCTGGCCAATGCGCGCCGTCTCACCGCCATGGCCAAGGTCGTCGAAGACGCGCAGGCCAAGGGCGCGAAACTCGCCTTCGGCGGTGCGCGCGTCGGCGACGCCGGCAACTTCTTCGCGCCGACCATCCTGGCCGACGTGCCGCTGGAAGCGAGCGTCTTCAACGACGAGCCTTTCGGTCCGGTCGCCGCGATCCGCGGTTTCGACAGCCTCGACGACGCGATCAATGAAGCGAACCGCCTGCCGTACGGCCTGGCCGGCTATGCCTTTACGCGCTCGATCAGGAACGCGCACCAGCTGATGAACCGCGTCGAAGTCGGCATGCTGTGGATTAACCAGCCGGCGACCCCGAGCGCTGAGCTGCCCTTCGGCGGCATCAAGGATTCGGGCTACGGCACCGAAGGCGGTCCGGAGGCGATGGAGGCCTACCTGAACACCAAGGCGGTGTCGATGGTCGGCGTGTAAGCCGTCCCGCTTCGGCAGTAAAAAAAGGCCGCCGGCTGACCCCGGCGGCCTTTTTGCATTCATGCAATAACGGTACACTGTCGGGATGATCTCGACCGACTCCTCTCTCGACCTCGCCGCCGGCGCCCTCAACCTGCTCGACTGCGGCGTCGTCGTCCTCGACGACGAACACCACATCGTCTTGTGGAACCGCTGGATGACGACGCGCTCGGGCCGTTCTTCGGCGCGCGTGTGCGGGCAGTCGCTGTTCACGGTATTTCCCGAGCTGCGCGGCTCGCGCGTGGAGGCGGCGGTGCTGGCGGCGCTGGTCGACGGCAATGCGAAGACCGTCTCGCAAGGCCTGGAACGCTCGCCGTTTCCGCTGCGCGAGGCCGGCAGCTTCGACGGCGTCCGCATCGACCAGGCGGTGTCGGTCTCGCCGCTGCGCGAGGGCGCGGCCACGCTGTGCGTGATCGAGATCCGCGACGTGAGCGGCACCATCGACCGCGAGCGCCAGCTGCTCGAACACGCCGAATCGCTGCGCGCCCGTTCCTACGTCGACGGCCTGACCGGCATCCACAACCGCCGCTACTTCGACATGACGCTGGACCGCGAACTGCGCCGCGCCCAGCGCAGCGGCGGCCCGCTGTCGCTGCTGCTGATGGACATCGATTCCTTCAAGGCCTACAACGACCACTTCGGCCACCAGCAGGGCGACACCTGCCTGATCACGGTGGCGCAGGCCCTGGCCGGCATGCTGAAACGTCCGGCCGATGTCGCCGCGCGCTACGGCGGAGAAGAGTTCGCCGCCATCCTGCCGGATACGACGGCGGAGCAGGCGGCAGGCGTGGCCGAGACGATCCGGCTCGATATCGCAAAGCGCAGGCTGGCGCATGCGCCGGCGGCGGTCAAGGACCACGTCACGCTCAGCATCGGCGTGGCCAGTTTCAGCAAGGACGGGCTGAGCGAGCGGGCGCTGCTGATCGATGCGGCGGACAAGGCGCTGTATGCGGCCAAGCGGGCAGGGCGCGACCGCGTGGTGCTGGCGGGCACCGGCGCCTCCCCTTAAGCGGGCTGCACTGGCGGCGGTCACGAACGCGTCGTCTTGCGCTGTCGGCGTCCGTGGCGCTCGATGCCGTGCAGGCCGGTGCGCCGGGACCGGCGCGTTTGCGCCATTGACCGGACCCTGCCTATTGGTCCTTACTCCTTCCCCCAGCCAGGTGGACACGAGAGCCCCGGTTCGTGCTTTGCATATGCAAGAGCGGCAGACAGCAAATCATATCGATATGGGCCGTAGCGATAGTAGCCGTCACTGTACTCGATACCGTGCGCGGCCATCTGCTGCCGCTCTGCATGGGTCGGTACGGCCCATTGCTTCCAGGGGCGCGGCGTAGGATCCTCGCGCAAGCCTGGCCTGGCCTGGTCAAGGCGCGCATAGTCGAGCGCCTCGTCGAGCCGCGCATAGGTATAGGCCTGGTAGTGGTATGCCCGTCCATCGAAAGAGACGCCACGGGCTGCCGCCTCGGGTGGCAAGGTGGTCGATTCATCCATGATGTGGCCATCAGCGTGATGTAACGATTTGCGGGTGGCGGTCGGCACACGCGTACCGGAACGGTCTCAATCTCCGTGCTGGCTGGCTGAACCGTATGGATGCGTACTGACTGGACGGGCATCCGGAAATGCCGTCCGGAACTGACTGGTGTCGCGCCCATGGGCGGCTATCCATGCATGCGCCCTGGCCACCTGGTCGAATTCCTCGAAGCAGTACATCACGCCATCGAGCATGACTTCATTCGTCAATTCCATGTTTTCTCCTCCTGCTCTGCAAAGGGCCGGGACACGGGGAGGGCGCTTGGCGTGCCATGTGCCGCTCATCGGTTGGCATAGGCCGCCCCTTGTGTGAGGACCCGCCGTATGACCGATTCGTCCACCCCGACGGATTCCAGAAAATGCCGGGCATAGGAGATGCCCCAGTCCCGGTACAAAACCCGCCCCAGGTTGACGAGCGCGCGCTTCTCGGCATTGCTGCGTGTGTCAATTTGAGCATTCATGTGTCCCTTGGTCGATACTGATCCCAGCCGTGGTACGCGGCCGCTCGCGCCGCTTGGCGAACCGTGATTCCATCCGATGTCGCGTGGAGCCTCCTGCTGTCATTGTTCGAGCCTGCATGCCGGTGTTTTGGGGCGGCGCCCCATCTGCCTGTACGGGGACGGGCGCATCGTCGTGCAGTGCCCGGGTACGGGCCGCGGCGTGCGGACTGATCGTGGTCGCCGACGACAAGGCGAGCGTCATGCTGCGCAAGGGCGGCCAGGAGGACAGGACAGCGTTGGATGTGCGACACGCGATTCGAGTGTACGCGCATCGCCCGGCGAATGGGGGGAAATGCGCGTAATTCTTTTCCAGCACGAGCGCGACACGCCATCCATGGATGCACGCGCCGGCTCTCGCCCTTCGTGCTAGCATGGGATCCAGGCCACGGGCGGCCAGGCCGGGAGGAGCATGCCATGGGATTGATCGAAGCGGACGAGATGCAATGGTTTATGGACGTCCTGAGCAGGCAGTCGCGCGCATCCGCCGATTTCGAATTGCGGGAAGTCGACACTACCGATCCTGGGAGCGACGAGCTGCTGCCCCTGAAAGGCTACGTCGAGATCCGCTGCAAGCCGACGGCCAGGTGCAAGGAGTATCCTACCGGCGATGGTACTGCCTGGGTTGCTGCGTTCGAGCGCGACCTGGCCGGGGGGCGCTTTGACTGACGAGGCGCCGTTGCCTGTTCCGGCAGTTGCCGTCGCTGCGGCCGTGGCAAGCCGCTCTGGTGGAGGCAGCGTGACGAACCGAGTTCTCATCATCTCCTGCCGGCGGGACGATGTGCGTGCCCTGAAGCGGGCCCTGGGGCGTGCATCCGACGGTCCCTTCGCCGTCGAGACGCTGCCGACTCTGGCGCTGGCCCTGGCGCGCATCCGGCGCGGCGGGATCGACGCCATCCTGATGGACATGACGCTACCCGACAGTGCAGGCCTGCCGTGCTTCGACCAGGTCCACGCGGCGGCGCGTCATACGCCAATCATGATGCTGTGTGGCGAGGAAGAGGAGAGCGCCGCGAGGGAGGCCGTCCAGCGCGGCGCCCAAGGCTGGTTATCGCGGGGATATTTCGGCAACAGCCTGGTGCCGCAGTCGCTGCGCAACGTCATCGAGCGCATGAAAGTGGAACAGAACGCGTACCTTGCGCTGGCGCGCGCCCAGATCACCCTCGACTCGATCGGCGATGGGGTCATCTCGGTCGACATGCACGGGCATGTCGACTACCTGAACATCGCGGCCGAGGAAATGACCGGGTGGGCCCGTTGCGATGCGAATGGAAGGCCGATCGGGCAGGTGCTCGCCATCGTCGATGCCGCCAACGGCGAGCCGGTTGTCAACCCGGTCGACGCAGTACTGGAAAACGGCCACGGCCAGTCTCTGACAGGGGAAGTCATCCTGGTCGACCGCCATGGCGTACGCAAGACGATCGAGGATTCGGCCGCACCGATTTTCGACTGGAACGGCCGGCTTGTCGGCGCCGTGCTGGTGTTTCGGGACATTTCCGCCACCGTCGCGCTGACGTCGGCGATGCGGCACCTGGCGCAGCACGACTTCCTTACCAGGCTGCCCAATCGGGTGCTCCTGAGCGACCGGATCGACCAGGCTATCGCCATGGCGAGGCGCAGCAAGGCAAGTCCGGCACTGCTCTTTCTCGACCTGGACAAGTTCAAGCATATCAACGACTCCCTTGGCCACGACACCGGGGACCGGCTGCTCCAGGCGGTCGCCGGACGCTTGCTCGACTGCGTACGCGCATCGGACACCGTCAGCCGCCATGGAGGCGATGAGTTCGTGATCCTGCTGGCCGACGAGCGACGCCCGCAAGACGCCGCGCTGGCGGCCGAAAAGATCCTGATCGCCTTGTCCCGGCCCTTCCTGATCGAAGGGCGGCAACTGCATACCTCGACCAGTATCGGTATCAGTGTTTTTCCCGCGGACGGCACGGATGCCGGCGCCTTGATCAAGCATGCCGATACCGCCATGTACCATGCGAAGGAGCGCGGGCGTAACAATTACCAGTTTTTCGGCCAGGATATGCATGCGCGCGCCGTTGAAAGGCAACTGATCGAGAGCAATCTGCGTCTTGCGCTCGAGCGGCATGAGTTCACGCTGCATTACCAGCCCAAGCTGGACCTGGCAAGCTGCAAGATCACGGGCGTCGAAGCCCTGCTGAGGTGGAAGCACCCGCAGTGGGGAATGACGCTGCCGGAACGCTTCATCCGCATCGCCGAAGAGTGTGGCCTGATCGTTCCCATCGGGCGGTGGATACTGGGCGAGGCCTGCGCGCAGTCGGTCCGTTGGCGCAACAGCGGGCTGGCCCCGGTCTCGATCGCCATCAACGTGTCCGCCCTGGAGTTCCGCCACCGCGACTTTTTCGACCATGCGATGACTGTCTTCAAATCGAGTGGCGTCGCCCCCGCCAGCCTGCAGCTTGAATTGACCGAGAGCGTGCTCATGCGCGATGTCGCCGCCAGTGCCGAACTGCTGACGAAGTTCAAGGCAATCGGCGTGCAGATCGCCGTGGATGACTTTGGCACCGGCTACTCGAGCCTGAGCTACCTGAACCAGTTCCCGATCGACCTGCTCAAGATCGACCAGTCCTTCGTCAAGGCGATCGATGGCACCCAGGACGGCAACGGGGCGATCGTCAGCGCCGTGATCGGCATGGGGAAAAGCCTGAACCAGCGCGTGATTGCCGAAGGCATCGAGAATGCGACCCAGCTCGACTTCCTCAAACTGCATGGGTGCAACGAAGGGCAGGGCTACTTCTTCAGCGAGCCCCTCGACGCCGCACGCATGCAGGCGACGCTGCTGGGCCAGACACTACCTGGCAGCCGGGAAATGTTGCGCTGCACCACGCCGCATAAATAAAGACGGTGATTCGTCCCGTGCGCGCGGAAAGAGGCGCATAGTGGGTTCGTTCGCAGGATTCCCAATCCCGCATCCCCGCAGCGTATCGCTGCATCTCCCATCGATTCGCCAGGCGTTGCCGGTTCCGGTCGCATTCCGGCCGCGATACCTCACGGCTCGACACCCGAAAGGATTTACAATGTTTCCCTATTCTCCCTCCAGCAATCCGGTTGTCCGTTCCCACATGGACTCGCAGCTCGCCTACTTCAATGACCTGAACCAGGCTCTGGCCGGGTCTTTCCAGGCTGTCTGCGACGCCAACCTGAAGCTGGGCCAGACCATGATCGAAGAATCCATGAGCGCCGGGCAGCGGATGCTGTCGAGCGAGCGCGCCGTCGACGCCATCGGCGCGGCTGCGGCCCACGCCCAGCCGGCCACCGACAAGCTGCGCGCCTACCAGCAGCATCTCTCCCGGCTGGCCGCCGAAGTGCAGGTCGAACTGGCGCGCGTGAACCAGCAGCATGGTCCGGAAACGGCGCGCACCGCGCACGCGCTGGCGGACGAGGTGACACGCGTCGCCACCGAAGACAGGGTACGCAGCATGCAGCAGCAGGAAGACGTCCTGAAGGCATTTCGCGATCCATTCCAGCCGGGCGACGTGCAGCGCGGCGACGGGCTTGGTGCCGAGCGTACGGCCGGCAGCGCCGAGCGCGCCGCTGCGAGCACCGGTTCCCGCATGCAGTTCGATGGCCTGGCGGAGAATGGCTCCGTCCAGGGCCATGTGCAGGGGCCGTCGGTCGAGGCCGCAGGCAGCAAGGCTCCACGCAAGCCGGGCTGAGCCGGCGTAGCCAAGGGAACGGGAGCCCTGTCCGGCCAGGCCAGGGGGACGCAGCAGGCTGCTCCGGCCTGGCTGATTCACCGCTCGCCCGGCAATCCGCCAGTCCTGCGTACATCGCCGTTCACGTACCTGCACGAGAACCTCGCTGCGGAGCGGTTGTCGCTGCCGTTCGAGGTGCTGGTGCGGCCGCCGGGCATCGGCACACCGGGTTCAATCCGCCGACAAGGCGGGCGCGGCGATCCTGTATAGTGAGGGCGTTTGCACCCTACCATCCAGGCAGGTGTCCAGGATGGCTCTCTCCTTGAAGGCTCCGCATGCAGGAAAGTGCCGATGAAACCCGCGTGAACCTGGGTAGTGCCCAAAGTGTCCTTGACAGCATCAGTGACGCCTTCTTCAGTCTCGACGAGGATTGGGTGTTCTCCTATGTGAATCGCCAAACCGAGTTGACGCTGGGCCGCAAGGCAAGCGAATTGCTGGGTCGCACACTGTGGGACGTTTACCCGGGAACCGTGGGCAGCGAATTCGAACGGATGTACCGAAAGGCGGCACGCGAGGGCGTCGCCGTCTCGTTTACCTCGTATTATCCGGACCACCGGGTCTGGTACGAGGTCAATGCGTATCCGGCCGATGGCGGTTTGCTGGTCTATTTCCGGAACGTGAGCGCGCGCGAGGAGCAGGAGCGACGCAATCACGCCATGGTGAAATTGACCGATGCCTTGCAGGAATTAACGACGCCTGAAGAGATTACCTTTACAGCCTCGGTGCTGCTGGGAGAAGCGCTCGGCGTCAGCCGCGTCGGCTATGGAAGCATCGATCCGGTCGCCGAAACGCTGACCGTGGTGCGGGACTGGCATGCTCCCGGCGTGGAAACGCTGGCCGGAACCCTGCATCTGCGTGAGTATGGTTCCTTCATCGATGACCTGAAGGCTGGCAGATTCATCGCGATCAATAACGTCGAAGAAGACCCTCGCACCGCATCCGCGGCTGCGGCCCTGCAAGGCCGCAGTGCCGGATCCTTCGTGAATGTGCCGGTGGTCGAGCAGGATCGCCTGGTCGCGGTCATGTTCGTGAACAACGCCGAGGCGCGGGAATGGTCCAGCGACGAGCTTGCGTTTATCAGGGAACTTGCCGAAAGGACCAGGACCGCTAGCGAGCGCCTGCGTAGCGAGGTCGCCCTGCAGGAGAGCGAAGCCAAGTTCAGGATAATGGCCGACGCCATGCCGCAAATGCTGTGGTCCGCCTTGCCCGATGGCTTCCACGATTATTACAACCAGCGCTGGTACGACTTTACCGGCATCGCCCCGGGCGGTGGGAACGGGCATGGCTGGAGGGATATCCTGCATCCCGACGACCGGGCGGGCTGCTGGGAGCTGTGGCAGCACTGCCTGCGCAGCGGGGATTTCTTTGAAATCCAGTACCGCCTGCGGCACCGCTCAGGCAGCTATCGCTGGACCCTCGGACGTGCGCTGCCGGTGCGCGGCGATGGCGGCAGGATCCTGCGCTGGATGGGGACCTGCACCGACATCCATGACCAGAAGTTGGCCGAGGAGCGCCTGAGAGAAGCGGACGCACGCAAGGACGAGTTTCTAGCGATGCTGGCGCACGAGTTGCGTAATCCGCTCGCGCCGATCAGCGCCGCTGCACAGTTGCTGCAACTGGGGGCGCTCGACGACGGGCGCGTGCGCCAGGCCAGCCAGGTCATCGGCCGCCAGGTCCAGCACTTGACCAGCCTCGTCGACGATTTGCTGGACGTATCGCGCGTGACGCGCGGGCTAATCCACCTAGGCCGGGTTCCGGTCGATATCGGCGATGTCGTGGCGGAGGCGATCGAGCAGGTGATGCCCCTGGTGCGTGCGCGTGAACATCGCCTCGACCTGCGGCCGAGTCCGGATATCCCCCTGGTACTGGGCGACAAGAAGCGTCTGGTACAGGTGGTCGTCAACCTGCTCAACAATGCGGTCAAGTACACGCGCGAGGGCGGACAGCTCCTGCTCGAGACCGAGGTGCGCGGCGCGCAGGTACTGATCCGGGTGAGCGACAACGGCATCGGCATGGCGCCTGAACTCGTGACCCGGGCTTTCGACATGTTTGCCCAGGCCGAACGCAGTCCCGATCGTTCGTCGGGCGGACTGGGACTGGGACTGGCCCTGGTAAAAAGTCTCGTTGGCCTCCACGAGGGAAACGTATCGTGCGACAGCGCGGGCCCTGGGCATGGCAGCAGCTTCACCGTCAGCTTGCCTCGCCACTTCCCCTGGGGGCATCCCGGCGGGGCGCCGGCACCGGCTACGGCGGCACCCGCGTCCTCCTCGTGCCTGCGTATCCTGGTCGTGGACGACAACGCCGATGCGGCCACCACGCTGAGCATGCTGCTGGAGGCGGCAGGGCATCGGGTGTCGACCGAGTTCGGGTCGCAGGCGGCGCTCGAGCGTGCCAGGGTGGAAGCGCCGCAGGTCTGCATCCTTGACATCGGACTGCCCGCGATGGATGGCAATGCGTTGGCGCGGTGCCTGCGGTCCATGCCGGAGACATCCCATTCCATGCTGGTCGCGGTGACCGGTTATGGCCAGGACAGCGACCGCCGGCAGACGCTGGCCGCGGGCTTTGACCATCACCTGGTCAAACCGGTCGATACGAGGGAGCTGTCGGCGATTCTTGCGCGCGCGAGCCGTTCGCGCCTGGCGTAGGGCGCACCGGCGCACGGGCGTGGTCCACGCGCAAAAAAAGCGTGGCCATCGAGGCCACGCTTTTTTCTTCCCGGCGGTGCCGAGGCTACGCTTCGATCACCGCATGCGGTCGATCAGGGGACGTACTTCCACGCACCTTTTTCGATCTTGACCATCACCTGCGAACGCTGGTCCAGGCCCTGGTGGTTGGTCGGGCTCATGTTGAAGATGCCGTGCGCGGCGGGCAGGTTCTTGATGGTTTCCAGCGAGTCGCGCAGGGCGGCGCGGAATTCCTTGGTGCCCGGCTTGGCCTTTGGCAGCGCGGTCTTCGCCGCTTCCGCCAGCAGCAGCGAGGCGTCCCAGGCGTGGCCCCCGAAAGTAGAGACGCTGTCCTTGCCGAAGGAGGCCGTGTATTTGGTGGTGTAGGCCAGGGCCGATTTCTTGACCGGGTTCGCGTCCGGCAGCTGGTTCGCCACCAGCATCGGGCCGACCGGGACGAAAGTGCCTTCGCAGTCGGCGCCGCAGACGCGCAGGAAGTCGCTGTTGGCCACGCCGTGGGTCTGGTAGATCTTGCCCTTGTAGCCGCGTTCGCGCAGCGCCTTTTGCGGCAGCGCGGCCGGGGTGCCGGAGCCGGCGATCAGGATCGCATCCGGATTGGCCGCCATCAGCTTTAGCACCTGGCCGGTGACCGAGGTGTCGGTGCGGGCGAAGCGTTCGTTGGCGGCGATCTTGATTTTACGGGCCGGCATGTACTTCGCCACCTCGCCGTACCAGCCGTCGCCGTAGGCATCGGAGAAGCCGATGAAGCCCATCGTCTTCACGTTATTGTTCGACATGTGGGTGGCGATGGCATTGGCCATCTGGCCGTCGTGCTGGGTGGTCTTGAAGACCCAGCGCCGCTTGGCGTCCATCGGTTCGACGATGCGCGAGGCGCCGGCGATGCTGATCAGGGGCGTCTCGGTTTCGGCCGCCACTTCCAGCATGGCCAGCGAGGTCGGGGTGATCGAGGAACCGATGAGGACGTCGACCTTGTCCTCGGAGATCAGCTTGCGCGCATTCTTGACGGCCTGGGTCGCGTCGGACGCGTCGTCCAGCACGATGTACTGCACCTTCTGGCCGGCGATCTCGGTCGGCAGCAGGCCGAAGGTGTTCTTTTCCGGGATGCCGAGCGAGGCGGCCGGGCCGGTGGTCGAGATCGAGACGCCGACCTTGATCTGCGCGTGTGCGCTGACAGTGGCGCCGAGCGCGGCGAGGGCGAGGATGCTGTGGCCGATGATGGTGAGGCGGGGAATGCGGGTCATGCCTGTCTCCTGATTATCGTGAAAAAGTCGCCGCGGCGAGGCGGCTCGCCATAGTATAGGCTGAGAGCGTAGAAAAAATGTCGGTTCCTCAACAGTTTTAGAATATCATTTATCCACGGTGGCTGAACAAGCGCTTACGGGCCTTATTAAATTTAACGACAAGGAGGGCCACACGGGCGGACGCGATGCGCGGACCGGCGAGGAGACGCGCCAGGCCGCGGGCACCATCGGCAAGCCCCAGGCAGCGGTATGGATTTAACGATTTTCGCCATCCTCACCCAGGACGGCATCGCCAGCGGAGCCGTGTACGTGCTCCTTGCACTGGCACTGGTACTGGTGTTCTCGATCACGCGCGTGATCTTCATTCCCCTCGGCGAATTCCTCGCCTTCGGCGCCCTGACCATGGCGGCGCTGCAAAGTGGTAAGGTGCCGCAGAGCGCGGCCTTGCTACTGGTGCTCGGCGTCGCGACCTTCCTGCGCGAAGCCTGGACCACGCTGCGGGCCGCCGCCGGACAGGTCGACCGCGGCCGCGTGCTTGCCACGAGCTTCGCCAAGTTCGTACTGTTCCCGCTCGTCGTCGTCTTCGTCGCGCGTTCCGCCGAAGGCGCAAGCTGGCCGATGATCGCCCAGCTGCTGCTGACCTTCGCCATCGTCGCGCCAATGGGTCCGATGGTCTACCGCCTGGCCTTCCAGCCGCTGGCCGAAAGCACGGTGCTGGTGCTGCTGATCGTGTCGGTCGCGGTGCACATGGTCCTGCTGGGCATCGGCCTGTACATCTTCGGCGCCGAAGGCTCGCGCACCACGGCCTTCAGCGACGCGGCGATCAATGTCGGCACGCTCACCATCTCGGGCCAGAGCATCGTCGTGATCGTCACCGCCTTGCTGCTGATCGGCGCGCTCTACCTGTACTTCGACCGCACGCTCTCGGGCAAGGCCCTGCGCGCGACCGCCGTGAACCGCCGCGGCGCGCGCCTGGTCGGCATCGGCACCACCCAGGCCGGACGCCTGGCGTTTTTGCTGGCCTCGACCATCGGCACCCTGTGCGGCGTGCTGATCGCGCCGATCACCACCATCTATTACGACAGCGGCTTCCTGATGGGCCTGAAGGGCTTTGTCGGCGCCATCATCGGCGGCCTGGCCAGCTACCCGCTGGCGGCCGGCGGCGCGCTGCTGGTCGGGCTGCTGGAAGCCTATTCCTCGTTCTACGCGAGCGCCCTGAAGGAGGTCATCGTCTTCACCCTGATTATTCCGGTGCTCGTGTGGCGCTCGATTGCCCATCCCCAGGTCGACGAGGAGGAGGCATGATGATGCGTAAAATCGGACCTTTGACCATCCTGGCGCTCGCCGCGCTTGTGTTCGGCCTGCTGCCGCTGCCCGCCTACTGGGTCACGCTGGCCAACTACATCGGCCTGTACGCCATCGTCGCCCTCGGCCTGGTGCTGCTGACCGGCGTCGGCGGCCTGACGTCCTTCGGCCAGGCCGCTTTCGTCGGCCTCGGCGCTTACGCCACGGCCTATCTCTCCACCGCTCACGGCCTGTCTCCATGGCTGGGACTGGTCGTTGGCCTGGCGGTCACGGCCGCGTCGGCGCTGTTCATCGGCGCGATCATGCTGCGCCTGTCCGGCCACTACCTGCCGCTCGGGACCATCGCCTGGGGCCTGTCCCTGTACTACCTGTTCGGGAACATGGAATTCCTCGGCAAGTACGACGGCCTGGCCGGCATTCCGGCACTGAGCCTGTTCGGCCTCGATCTCGGTTCCGGCAACAGCATGTTCTTCCTGATCTGGGCGATCCTGCTGGTGGCCATCGCCTTGCTGCGCAACCTGCTCAACTCGCGCTCGGGCCGCGCGATCCGCGCTCTCAAGGGTGGCGGCCTGATGGCGGAAGCCATGGGCGTGAACACGGCGGCCATGAAGATCCGCATCTTCGTGATCGCCGCCTTGCTGGCCTGCGTCTCGGGCTGGCTCTACGCCCACCTGCAGCGCGCCGTGAACCCGTCGCCCTTCGGCCTGAATTCCGGTATCGAATACCTGTTCATGGCCGTGATCGGCGGCGCCGGCTATCTGTGGGGCGCGATCCTGGGCGCGTTTGTCCTCACCGTGCTGAAGGACCAGCTGCAAAGCATCCTGCCGGGCCTGCTCGGCTCGAACGGCAACTTCGAGATCATCGTGTTCGGTATCCTGATGGTGATCCTGCTGCAGTACGCGCGCAACGGCATCTGGCCTTTCATCGCGCGCTGGCTGCCGCAGCGTCCCGAAGCCGTGGCGCCGGATGCGGCTGACAGCCTGCCGCGCCGCGCCATGCCGGAACCGGGCCAGCCGCTGCTGGTGATCGACAAGGCGCGCAAGCAGTTCGGCGGCCTGGTGGCCGTCAACGACATGGTCTTCACCGTCAACAGCGGCGACATCGTCGGCCTGATTGGGCCGAATGGCGCCGGCAAGTCGACCATGTTCAACCTGGTCACCGGCGTGCTGCCGATCACTAGCGGCGAGATCCGCTTCCGCAGCGGCGGCGCGCTTGCCCGCATCGATTCGCTGCCCTCGCGCGAGATCGTCCAACTCGGCATCGGCCGCACCTTCCAGCACGTGCACCTGCTGCCCGAGATGTCGGTGTTGGAGAACGTCGCGATCGGCGCCCACCTGCGCGCAAAACACGGCGTGGTAGCCAGTAGCCTGTCGCTCGACCGCGGCGTGGAAAGCGCATTGCTGTTCGAGGCGCGCCGCCAGCTGGAACGCGTGGGCCTCGGCGGCATGCTGTACGAACAGGCCGGCAACCTGGCCCTGGGCCAGCAGCGCATCCTCGAGATCGCGCGGGCGCTCTGCTGCGATCCGGCCCTGCTGCTGCTGGACGAACCGGCGGCCGGCCTGCGCTACAAGGAAAAGGAAGCGCTGGCGACCCTGCTGAAGAAACTGAAGGGCGAGGGCATGAGCATCCTGCTGGTGGAGCACGACATGGACTTCGTCATGAACCTGACCGACCGCCTGGTGGTCATGGAATTCGGTACCAAGATCGCGCAAGGCGTGCCGAGCGAGGTGCAACAGGATCCGGCCGTGCTGGAAGCCTACCTGGGAGGGATCGAATAATGAGCGCACCGATTCTCGAAGTAAAAGACCTGCACGTCGCCTACGGCAAGGTCGAGGCCCTGCACGGGCTGAACGTGAAAGTGGAGGCGGGCCAGATCGTGACCGTCATCGGCCCCAACGGCGCCGGCAAGTCGACCATGCTGAATGCGATCGCCGGCGCGCAGGTAGCGAACGCCTCGGCGCGCGGCGCGGTGCTGCTGCGCGGCGTGGACGTGAGCCGCTTTTCCGTAGAAGGCCGCGTCGGCCAAGGCATGAGCCTGGTGCCGGAAAGCCGCGACCTGTTCACCACCATGAGCGTCGAAGACAACCTGCTGCTGGGCAGCTACACGCGCTACAAACGGCGCGAGAAGGATTACGCGGCCCAGCTGGAATCCGTCTATGAACTGTTCCCGCGCCTGCGCGAGCGGCGCACGCAGGCGGCCGGCACCATGTCGGGCGGCGAGCGCCAGATGGTGGCCCTCGGCCGCGCGCTGATGGCCAAGCCGACGCTGCTGATGCTGGACGAGCCAAGCCTGGGCCTGGCGCCGCTGATCGTCAAGGAGATCTTCCGCGTCATCGTGCGCCTGAAGGAGACCGGCGTCGGCATCCTGCTGGTCGAGCAGAACGCGCGCGCCGCGTTGCAGGCGGCAGACTACGGCTACGTGCTGGAAACCGGCGACGTCGTGATGGAAGGACCGGCGGCGCAGCTGGCAAACGATCCGAAGGTGATCGATACCTACCTTGGTCTGAACAAGAAGTCCGCCTGAAGGAGACGCGCATGGACGAGATTCGCTGCATCGGCGTGGTCGGCACCGGCACCATCGGCGCCAGCTGGGCCGCCTATTACCTGGCGCGCGGCTTCGACGTCTCCGCGACCGACCCGATGCCGGGCGCCGAGGCGAAGCTGCGCGAAGCGGTGCGCGCCCACTGGCCCATCCTCACGCGGATGGGCCTGGCCGAGGGTGCCTCGCCGGAGCGCCTGCGCTTTTCCAGCTCGCTGGCGGAAGCCCTGCAAGGCGTGCACTTCGTGCAGGAGAGCGGTCCCGAGCGCGAAGACCTGAAGCTGGCGTTGTTCCGCGAGATGGACGTGCTGCTGCCGCCGGATGTCATCCTGGCTTCGAGTTCGTCCGGCCTCCTGATGAGCAAGGTGCAGGGGGCGTGCGCGCATCCGGAACGCGTCGTGCTCGGCCACCCCTTCAATCCGCCGCACATGATCCCGCTGGTCGAGGTGCTCGGCGGCGCGCTGACGTCGGCGCAGACGGTCGAGCGCACCATGGCCTTCTATGCCGCCATCGGCAAGCGCCCGATCCTCGTGCGCAAGGAAGTGCCGGGCCACATCGCGAACCGCCTGCAGGCGGCGCTCTGGCGCGAAGCCTTTCATCTGGTGGAGCAGGGCGTGGCGACGGTGGCCGACGTCGATACGGCGATCGCCTACGGCCCTGGCCTGCGCTGGGCGCTGATGGGACCCTTCCTGAACATGCACCTGGGCGGCGGCGAGGGCGGCATCCGCCACATGCTCGACCACCTGGGCGCGCCGATCGAAAGCTGGTGGGACGATCTCGGCACCCCGCGCATCACCGAGGAACTGAAGCAGCAGTTGACCGAGGGCGTGGCGGCCGCGCTGGAAGGACGCGACGGCGCCGCGCTGGCGCCCGCACGCGATGCCCTGCTGGCCGGACTGATCGAAGCCAAGAATGGCACGGACAAGCTCCCGTAGCCGTAGCCTGGGCACTCGTGCCCAGGGTGACGCCGGCATCGTGCTGACGGTGTCCTTCT
>Ga0308160_10003269_pt1 | contig 18441 bp, 17 predicted proteins | sample PhyFR1_FD_201036 | JGI IMG/M metagenome (GOLD analysis project Ga0308160, IMG submission 201036) | Phyllosphere microbial communities from UC Gill Tract Community Farm, Albany, California, United States - DLSLF.R1 | ecosystem: Host-associated > Plants > Phyllosphere > Unclassified | place: USA...
CTTCGCTATTGGTGAAGTTTTTACTGAATTTGGTGATCCAGCCCAGGCCAGCTTCAATAGGTGATGTATTATCGTCAATGTCATTTCCATAAAGACAGAAACCCATTTCCAACCTTAGGGTATCTCGTGCACCCAATCCAATTGGCTTAATGTTATGGTTTTCGCCAGCTTCAAAAATGGCATCCCAGATCTGATCGGCATGCTCGTTATCGAAATAGATTTCAAACCCGCCAGCACCAGTATAACCTGTTGCGGAAATGATCACATTATCAACACCAGCAAATTGACCTTTATTGAAAGTGTAATATTCCATGGAAGCTAAGTCAACAGCAGTAAGGCTTTGTAAAGCTTCAGCAGCTTTGGGACCCTGAACAGCAAGTAAGGATGTTTTGTCTGAGATGTTGTGCATTTCAACACCCTTCGTATTGTATTTTTGAATCCAGTTCCAGTCTTTTTCGATGTTTGAAGCATTAACAACAAGCATATAGGTTTGCTCATCGATACGATAGATCAATAAATCATCAACAATACCACCAGTTTCATTTGGAAGACATGAATACTGGATTTTGCCATCATACAATTTAGAAGCATCATTGCTGCTAACGCGCTGAATTAGATCTAAAGCATTTTCGCCTTTAAGAATAAACTCACCCATGTGTGAAACATCAAACACGCCAACGCCCTGCCTAACTGTTGCATGTTCTGCATTGATGCCTTCATACTGTACAGGCATGTTATAACCAGCAAATGGAACCATCTTGGCGCCTAAGGATATGTGTTTGTTTGTTAACGCGATTTCTTTCATTACAAAATGTTAAAATTGAGGGCAAAAGTAAACAATTTTAGGCATTAAGTAACTGCTGATATACCTTAAACATCCTTTCAGAGACCATGGATATGTGGTATTCCCGTTCAACTGTTTTTCTGGCCTGCCGGCCAATTTCTTTCCATTTGGAGGGTTGCGTAAGGCATTGAAGGATATAACGGTAAAATTCATCCGGGCTATCTGCCAGCAAAATGTCTTTTCCATGCTCACAGGCAATCCCTTCAGCAGCAATTGTAGTGGCAATGATACATTTACCCATGGCCATACCCTCCAGAATTTTAACCCGCATGCCGCTGCCCGATAATAAGGGCACAATCATGATGGCCTTTGAATTCATAAATTCTACCGCATCAAAGATCTCACCTTCCACCACCACATTATCAGAATCGTAATCGAAGAACTTCTTCGGCATATTTCGGCCAGCAATGTAGAAGCGCAATTCACTGTTCAGCTCTTCAATATCAGGCCATACCTCATCCAAAAACCACTCGATACCTTCTTTATTCGGTACCCAATCCATGGAGCCCAAATGGAAAAGGGTAAGAAAGCTGATGCGGCTGGCATCTGCCTGATAGGCCTGCAAATCCAGAGAAACTGGAAATACATCTACACCGGCTTCGCAGCCGAGTAGCAATATATGATGGCGGTCTGGTTCACTGATGGCAAATATCCGATCAAAACGATTAATTTGTTCACTTTCATAAGCCCTTAACCGGCGGGCAAGAAATTGCAGGTAATATCGCTTTGGTCTGAACTTTTCATTTTGCCACATCCGCTCCCAGATGTCGAAAAGCATATTATGTGCCCGATATATTAATCTCGCTTTACTGTTGGCCTTTACGGTATCGAGATATGGAACCACGAATAGACTTTCGAACTGAATAATATCAAATTCATTCTCCCTTAAAATGTCTTCAAGCATCCTTGCAGCACCTTCATCATAGAATCTCGAAACATTGTAAGATTCATTAGAGAAAATATTAAACAACGCCCCGATGATGTTTACATCGGTATCCAGGTTATAGGAATGAAAACTGATGGATTCAAAAACCGGATCATAGATGTCCTCTACATCAACCGCATGTTTGTTTGGGTTGATGCTAAACAAAGTAATTTCAACGCCCAGGCTGAGCAGACCCTTGATTGTATTGTAGACAACAATAGGATAGCCACTCTTAGGTGGAAAAGGGACCCGATTTGTTATAAATAGTGTTTTCAATTACTGAAAATACAAAATTATAGTGCAATGTTTGCCATGCCATCAAATTGTGGATGGCTGATTGTAAAAGTTTTTCGGTGATATGGGGTAAGCCCTTTTTCAATGGAAATTAAGCGATGTGCCGAGGTCGCATAGCCTTTATTCTGGTGCCATTCATATTCCGGGTGCTCCAATGCAATGGTGGTCATATATTGATCACGATGCGTTTTAGCAAGGATGGATGCGGCGGCAATATTTAAATATTTTCCATCACCCTTTACAATGCAGGAATGGGGAACATCTCCATAAGCTTTAAAACGGTTACCATCAATGCTTAAATATTGTGGAATGACCAATAGTTGGTCGATTGCCCGGTGCATGGCCAGGAAGGAGGCATTTAAAATGTTAATCTGATCTATCTCGTGGTTATCAACGGAGCCAACGGCCCAGCATATCGCTTCACGCTCAATAACTTCCCGTAGTTCCATCCTTTGCTCATGGCACAGTTTCTTGGAATCGGTTAGTGTTTTGGATTTAAATTTCCTCGGAAGTATCACAGCAGCTGCATAGACTGGTCCAACCAGGCAACCCCTGCCGGCTTCATCGCAACCTGCTTCGATCAGCTCTTTTTGGAAACAATTGATTAACATCTTGCAAAGTTAGCAAATATGAAATTGATTTAAACGGTTACATTTTGGGACTTTACATCAAATGCGTCCCGCAAACCAATGGCCAGCACATTAAATGCATAAACAGTTAACATAATTGCCAGCCCCGGAAAAACAGCCAGGTACGCCGCATCCATGATGATGTAACCGTAATGCTCTTTAATCATCGTCCCCCAGCTGGGCATTGGCGGCTGCGCACCAAAGCCTAAAAAACTAAGCCCGGTCTCCAGCAAAATTGCTGATGCAAAATTGGCGGAAGCCACTACAAGGATCGGCCCTGCAATGTTTGGTAATATGTGTTTAACGATGATTCTGCTTGTAGAAAAGCCCAAGGCACGGGAAGCTTCAATAAATTCTACCTCTTTAAGTGCCATCACCTGCCCGCGGACCAGCCTGGCCACATCAACCCAGGTCGATAAGCCTACAGCAATAAAAATCTGCCAGAAGCCCTTCCCTAAGGCAAAGGAAATCGCAATCACTAACAGCAAGGAGGGTAAGGACCAGATCACATTCATGAACCAACTGATGGAAGCATCAACCTTGCCTCCGAAATAACCAGCTAATGCCCCCAGGCTGATGCCTATAATCAAGGAAATTAATACTGCCATCAAACCAACAGATAAGGATACCCGGATGCCAAGAATTAACCGGCTCAACAAATCGCGCCCGTATAAATCTGTTCCCAACAGAAAACGTTGCTGGTAAATATTGTTGCCTGCAAATTGTTCATGCAGCCTTTCGGTGCTTTGATTGATATCACAGGAAGCGCATATTTCTTTGATCGGAAAGCTTTGGATATCCCCTTTTTCATCATCCCCGATATAAGCCTCTACCTCTACCGTTGTCCCAACAATTTTGTAATTATTAATTGGAATGCTTTTATTACTCGCCTCTTGTCCGTATAACATCTTTTCCAGAAGTCCAACCTGCTTAACCGAAGTGCTTTTATCAATGATTAAAAAGCTGAAACTGCGACCCGGTTTCCTGTTACTCAGCTGTAAGTGCATGGTATTGGCCATTGGTGTTTGATCTGGTGTGACCAGATAACCAAGCACACCAATAATCATTAATGTCAAAATGAATAAGAAACCTCCTAAAGCAAATTTGTTGCGTTTAAACTTGTTCCAGACCTTCTTTGATGGACTATGATCATTCATTATTTAACCATCCTACCTTTCCAATTGTATTTACCAGAGTTTCCGGCAATGCCAATATACACGATGTAAACAATATGCAACACATTTAAAAGCGGAAGTAATTGCATCAACTCCGGCCTGCGGGCAAAGCTGGTAACTTTTCTTAGAAACAAGAGCTCAATTAAAAATTTAAAGACTAATTGTGCCAGCGCAACCAATAAAAGTTGATTAAAAAATATACCTGCCATAATGTTGGTCATGATGCTGAGGTTAAAAACCCAGACCAGAATACCCAATACGATGATGGATTTGTTTTTGTATCTGGTGCTTTTAGATGCCCAGCGCTTGCGTTGTTGTATAAAGGCCTGCAAGGTAGGCTTGGCCTGTGTGTAAACAATCGATTCCGGACTTTTAAGGAAGCCAATTTTGTTACCATATTTGGCGGCCATTTTATGCAGCAGCAGCTCATCATCTCCAGATGCGAGATCATCTATTCCGGCAAATCCCCCAACCTCATAAAAAGCCTTGCGTTCATAAGCCAGGTTTGCGCCGTTACAAGTGGAAGGCTTACCATTTCCAATGGTCGATGCACCCATCCCGATCAGAAACAAAAATTCAAGCGATTGTGCCCGTTCAAATAAACTTGCCTCGTCAAAATAAACAACCGGCGATGAGATCATTTTATAACCGCCATCCTGATAATAAGCCACAATGGTTTTAAGCCAGTTTGGCCCCATCCGGCAATCTGCGTCGGTGGTAATGATTAATTCCCCTTTCGCTTCACCAATTGCCGTTTGGATGGCTTTTTTCTTATAGGAGTTAATGGCATCAATCTCATTCAGGCTGATCAGTTTTACGCCCTGATCCGCATAAGAACTGATGATGACACCTGTGCCATCACTGGAGTGATCGTCAATAAAAATAATCTCCAAATATTCTTTCTCGTAGTCCTGTGCCAGTAAATCAGCAATCGTTTTATGAATGTTTTCTGCTTCATCCCTTGCAGCAATAATTATCGAAACCGGCAATGGCCGATGTGATTTATAGGCATATGGCTTCAGCTTTTCCCATCCGCGAATGAAGAAAATAACCACTGCAACATATACAAATGTTAAGCAGGCAGAAAGCAGACTAATGATGTTTTGGACTTCCAAAAAAATTCAGTTTAAAGACAAAATATGAACCCAATATAGCGGGAATAATAATATTAATAAGCCAGATGCTCGCGGTGCATGCAACAACAGAAGCGCTTTGATCTGTGATGAAATTAAAGAAAAAAAGTGCAGTCACACTTCTTATCCCGATGTCAAATAAATCCAGTGAAGGCAGGTTGGATTGCACAAAGAAAAGTATGGATACCATCATTAAAACATCCTCAAAATGCAGACTTGGTATAAGCCAGAAAAACATGATGAAATACTGCGTGCTGAACACGAGATAACGACCCAGGCAGAACATCAAAATCCGCATTAATTCAGCCTTGCGATACCTGGCAAGTATGGTATAAAATTTCTTGTATTTCCTGGTAAAACGCATGGACAACAGGATGCCGTTTAACCATTTGATATTGAAATAAAACACCATTAAAAATGCGCAAAACACAAAGACAATGACGCAGAGAAACAGCATAAAAAGACTGTCAGGTGTTTTAAATCTAAAGATGAAAACGCAAAATGCAATGGAGCCGAACAGGTTGGTCAAAACCATCTGTCCGATGTTCCCAACTGCCATTGCTACAGCACCAATGATGCGGCGCTTAGGCGATAGAAAGAATACTCTGCCACCATATTCACCCAAACGGTTTGGTGTGAACACGGCCCAGGTAAGACCGCAAAACACAGACTCCACCGACTTCCAAAGGCTTATTTTCTCTATGGGACTGACCAGGCGCTTCCACTTTACTGCTTCGAGCCCCCAGTTCATCAACATCAGCAGTACCACCAGGGATAAAACAGCTACAATTTCTATGGTAGGGATCTCCTTAAGTAATATTAGGAAATCTTTAAGGTCCTGACTGGAGCGGAGCTTCGCATAGATGAAATAAAATGCGAATACAACGATGGCAAACTTAATTAGATTCGAAACTATCGCTTTGTAGCCGGGTCTGATACTTTTTGCTTCCACTCTCTGCAAATATGCTTATTATTGTTCTATGTTGGTTGAAAAAAAGGAAAGGGTGATTATGGGAATCGATCCTGGTACAGCTGTAATGGGCTACGGGTTGATTTTAGAGCAGGGAAATAAGATTAAACTAATCAGCATGGGGGTTGTAAAAATGGGTCATTTAGATGATCATTTTTTGAAACTCCAGCGCATATTTGAAAAGACGGTTGGATTGATTGAGCAATATCAACCAGATGTAATGGCACTTGAAGCACCCTTCTATGGGAAAAACATCCAGGTCATGCTCAAGCTTGGAAGAGCACAAGGCGTAGCCATGGCAGCCGCGCTTTCTAAAAGTATACCAGTAACAGAATATGCACCCAGAAAAATTAAGCAGTCCATAACCGGCAATGGCAGTGCCGGCAAAGAACAGGTTGCCGCCATGTTACAAAACCTGCTCGGATTTAAGGAGACACCAGAATTCCTGGATGCTACCGATGGCCTGGCTGTTGCCGTTTGCCACTCCTTTCAGCGGGTTAATACAGCGGGATCTGGCAAATCATATTCCGGCTGGGAAGCATTCGCTAAAGACAACGCAAAACGCCTGAAATAAAAAAAGCCATTTCTCTCGAAATGACTTTTCCATATCTAATCGTATTGGTTATGCACCTAATATTTTGAAAATACCTTTGAAGCAAATGCCTGCACCAATAAACAAGATTATCCATGATATGATTGATAGCATATCCGAATCGCCTGCGAAACGCAAAAACACACCTATTATACCTAAAATAATCCCAACAAGTAATAATTTGTATATCCCCTCGTCGTTCGCAGTTTTCATGCTTGGAGTACTGTAAATTGGTTTCTTATCCATGTTATTTCTTAATTTTTACCGCACAAAAATAATATTAATTAGCCTATAAAAAAGGATTAATCCTAATAAGTTTTCAATCCATTTAAACGTTCTACTGATTTACCCATTTCGGTCGGCTTTTCTTCTTTGTAGAACTGCTTTTCCCAATCACCATACATTGGGTTTGGAAGTACAATAAATCTTGTACCAAAGTCCAGCTGCGCCGCATTAACCTGCTCATTGGTGTTCTTCCCGGAACGGTAAAATATGTTAGAAAAATCACTTAAGTTATCACCGCATAATAGCAGGATATGGTACTTCTCAAGTACTGCTTGTCGCCTGGCTTCTTTGTCTGAAGTTTTGGTTTTTAGCATGATATGTGCCTTATCTGCGAATGGAAAGCCAAGGGTTTTCAAATTGTATAAGGTACCTCCCATTTCCACAGAATCCCGGTTTGTAATGTAAAATGTCTCCACCTCATGGGCAGCTGCAAACTTCAGAAACCCCAATGCTCCCGGAACCGTATCAGCAATACCTTTTGCAGTCCACTCATTCCAGGCTTTCGAATTAAAAGAACGTCCATTTCTAATCTCATGCCCCTGAAAAGGTGAGTTGTCCAGCACCGTCTCATCTACATCAACAACAACACAATATTTCTTATCCTTTCCAACTTCTTTCAAGCGCTCCAATAAAGACAAACGTGCGAAATTATAAGCTTGAAAAGATAGTGCCCGGTACTCGCCGGAATGTTGCTGCCATAGTACGCCGGCAGTATAATCTCTATATCCCGACTTGTTGCTTGTGCTGTCCTGTGCCAGCATGGTAAAAGGAATCAACAAGGTTAAAACGGTTGTGAGAATTTTATTCATGTGAATATATTTAAAATGAAAAAGCCTCTGTCGTAAAACAGAGGCTTTAAAATGATATTTAATAATTAGCCATTCAGCGCAGCAGCACCACTAACAATTTCAGTTAACTCTGTGGTAATGGCGGCTTGACGAGCCTGGTTATATGATAATTTCAATGCTTTTAATAAATCTCCGGCATTTTCAGTCGCTTTGTCCATGGAAGTCATACGTGCACCATGTTCTGATGCGTGTGAGTCTAAAATGGCTTTGTAAAGTTGAATCTTAATTGACTTAGGAATCAATTGCTCTACTATCTCCACTTTCGATGGCTCAAGGATGTAATCAACATTGGATGTCTTTCCTGCCTCTGCATCCACAACTTTAGTCAATGGCAACAATTGTTCAGTCGTTACAATTTGAACAGCTGCATTTTTGAAGCGGTTATAAACCACCTGCACTTCATCAAACTCCCCTTTAACAAAACCATCCATGATGGATTCAGTGATCTTGGTTACATTTTCAAAAGTCAATGCTGCATATAACTCATTGTTATTACCAATGGTATTGTAGTTACGCTTTTCGTAAAAATCCTGAGATTTCTTACCAATCGCGATGATCTTTACATTTCCATTTTTTAATTGCTCACTGTACTTCTCAGCAATCAGGTTGTTTGTGGCTTTAATAACATTCATGTTAAAAGCGCCGGCCAAACCACGGTTTGATGATACCACCACAACTAAAACTTTATTCGGTTCACGCACCTGAATGAAAGGTGACGAAGAGCCTTCTAAACTTGCTGATAGATTAGCTAAAATCTCTTTCAGTTTAGTAGCATACGGACGTAATTGTATAATGGCATTGGTGGCACGTTTCAGCTTAGCAGCCGAAACCATTTTCATGGCTTTGGTAATCTGCTGTGTAGATTGTACCGATGCTATACGTATTCTTACTTCTTTTAAATTAGCCATTTTATTTTAGTGTGCGCTGTTAGAGATTAATATTTACCTGCAACCTCTTTAGCAACCGTTTCTAATACACTTGTAGTACTGTCTTCAAGTTTACCTGCTTTTAATGCAGCCAATACTTCTGGATGACGTAATTCAATTTGCTCAAGGAATTCAGTTTCAAAAGCTTTGATTTTATCTACAGGTACCTGACGCATTAAGTTTTTGGTACCAATGTAAATGATCGCTACTTGTTTCTCCACACTCATTGGAGAGAACTGACCTTGTTTCAAAATTTCTACGTTACGTGCACCTTTGTCAAGTACAGATTTAGTAGCAGCATCTAAGTCAGATCCGAATTTAGAGAAAGCCTCTAATTCACGGTATTGTGCCTGATCTAATTTTAATGTACCAGCTACTTTTTTCATCGATTTGATCTGTGCGTTACCACCTACACGAGATACCGAGATACCTACGTTAATAGCCGGACGAACACCTGCGTTAAACAAGTTAGACTCCAAAAAAATCTGACCATCTGTAATCGAGATTACGTTAGTCGGGATATATGCGGATACGTCTCCTGCTTGGGTTTCGATGATTGGCAATGCGGTTAATGATCCACCACCTTTAACGATACCTTTCAAAGATTCAGGTAGGTCGTTCATCGCTTGTGCGATGTCATCGTTGGCGTTGATCTTTGCAGCACGCTCTAATAAACGGCTGTGAAGATAAAACACGTCACCAGGATAAGCCTCACGGCCCGGTGGACGACGAAGTAATAAAGATACTTCACGGTAAGCTACAGCTTGTTTAGATAAATCATCATAAACAATTAATGCCGGGCGACCAGTATCTCTAAAGAACTCACCAATTGCAGCACCAGAGAAAGGTGCGTAGAATTGAAGTGGTGCCGGATCAGCTGCAGAAGCAGAAACAACAACAGTATAAGCCATTGCACCATTCTCTTCCAAAGTACGAACAACGTTTGCTACTGTACTTGCTTTTTGTCCACAAGCAACATATATACATAAAACAGGTTTACCTGCCTCATAAAATTCTTTTTGATTGATGATGGTGTCAATACAAACGGCACTTTTACCAGTCTGACGGTCACCAATTACCAACTCACGTTGACCACGTCCAATTGGAATCATGGCATCGATCGCTTTAATACCAGTTTGTAATGGTTCGTTAACCGGCTGACGATAGATAACACCAGGCGCTTTACGCTCAATCGGCATCTCATAAGTCTGACCTAAAATCGGTCCTTTACCGTCAATTGGCTCGCCAAGCGTGTTTACCACACGACCCAACATACCTTCACCAACTTTAATAGAAGCGATTTTATTTGTACGTTTAATGGTATCACCTTCCTTAATGTCGCCATAAGGACCTAATAAAACCACACCAACGTTATCTTCTTCAAGGTTTAATACAATCCCCTGTAAGCCGTTGTCAAATTCAACTAACTCACCTGACTGTACTTTAGTTAAGCCGTAAACACGGGCAATACCATCACCCACTTGTAATACGGTACCAACTTCTTCCAGTTCAGCTTCTGATTTGAAGCCCGCCAATTGTTGCCTGATAATTGCCGATACTTCGTCTGGTCTTACCTCTACCATAATTTTATATTATTTCTTTTGTAATCAGTAATTCTTATATGTTCGTTAAACCACACCGTGGCTAAATTCCTTTTTCAATTTATTCAAGCTGCTGGCAATACTGGCATCAAACTGCCTGTCTCCTACACGAAGAATAAATCCACCAATCAGTTTTTCATCAATTTTTTCCTTGATGATAACCTGGTTTGCACCAACTTCCCTTTTAACTATAGATGTAATTTCGTTACGGTTAGCCTCAGTAAGTGCAACTGCTGAAGTTACATCAGCGGTTACAATGCCTTTAAGTACATTGTATTGAGCCAAAAATGCTTTAGCAGTTTCAAAAACAATTGCAGCTCTACCTTTTTTAACGATTAAGTCAAGAAAGGTTTTTGTTACCACATGTACTTTATCCGCAAAAATATCTTTTAAAATTCCTGCTTTTTTATCAAGCGGAATAATTGGGTTGTTTAGGATGGCACCTAACAGTGAATTAGTATTAATAACCTCCACAATTGCTGACATGTCGGCCCTCATTTCCTCCATTGAATTTTGCTCAGTGGAAAGATCAATCAGTGACTTGGCGTATCTGGATGCGGCTTTACTATTTGACATTTCTGTTTTCTTTTAGGATAAAAATTAGTTTAACTCAACATCCTTTAACAGGCCTGCCACCAATTCTTGTTGTTTTGCTTTATCCGCTAATTGAGTGCGTAAAACGCGTTCCGCAATTTCAATTGATAAAGTAGAAACCTGCGCCTTCATTTCTGCCAAAGCAGCTTTCTTCTGATTTGCAATTTCAATCTTTGCTTTTTCAAGCATTTTGCCACCCTCAGCTTGCGCCTGAGTTCTTGCCTCATTTAAAATACTGTCTTTTAAGGATTTTGCTTCCTTAAGGATAAGGTCTCTTTCAGCCCTTGCCTGTAGCATCAATTCCTCATTCTGAGCAGTTAATCGAGCCATTTCTTTTTTGGCCAGTTCAGCTTTATTTAAAGCTTCATCGATGTATTGCTCACGATCGTGAATAGCGCTCATGATAGGTTTCCATGCAAACTTTTTCAAAAGCAGCAACAAAAACAAAAAGGCGATTAATGTCCAGAAAACCAGTCCAATACTTGGGGTAACTAACTCCATATGATTTTTATATTTCTAAGTCTTAATTTTAATTAAAGCTGGAAAGCAACCAATCGTTACTTTCCAACTTTATTTTTTTCTTGTACTTACAATAACTATTTGATTAAATAGGATTGTTTCCAAGGAACGCAACTACCACACCGAATAATGCAACACCTTCAATAAGGGCACAAGCGATGATCATTGCAGTTTGAATTTTAGAAGCAGCCTCTGGTTGACGAGCAATACCTTCCATTGCTTTACCACCTACTTGACCGATACCTAAACCAGCACCGATTACTGCTATTCCGGCACCAATTGCCGCGATTGAACCTACCATAACTAATTTAATTTATATTAATGAATCTATAGTTTAATTTTAATGATGCTCCTCTACAGCCATACCGATGAAAAGCGCGCTTAACAAGGTAAAGATAAAAGCCTGTAAAAAAGCAACTAATAACTCCAGAACATCCATGAAGATCACAAAGGCAACCGAAACCGGAGCAATGCCAAAGGATTTAAAAATGAAGATCAGGGAAATTAAGCTTAACACAATAATGTGTCCTGCAGTGATGTTTGCAAATAACCTCACCATTAAAGCAAAGGGTCTTGACAGCACACCGATAACCTCTACAGGTATCATGATGATGTACATCCAGAATGGAACATCCGGCGCAAAAATATGTCTCCAGTAAGATTTGTTACCATTAACATTCACAATAACCAATGTAAATAAAGCCAATACGAAAGTAGTTGCGATATTTCCGGTTACGTTAGCACCACCTGGAAAAATTGGAATTAAACCTAAAAGGTTATTCACAAGGATGAAGAAAAATATCGTCAGCAAATACGGCATAAACTTCGCAAAGTCATGACCAATGTTTGGCTTGGCAATATCATCTCTAACAAAAACAAATATTGGCTCCAGGAACGACTGTAATCCTTTTGGCGATTTACCTTCTCGTTTTTTGTAAGAAGCGGCTACCGCAGTAAAGACAAGAATCAGAACAACTACGCTCAAAAACATTGCAGCAACATTCTTGGTGATGGAGAAATCCATCAAGGCAGCAGTAGCAGCCTCATCAATCTGACCGTTCTCGCCGATCACTTTAATCTTCTTATTGAAGAAATTCTGACCTACACTCTGATTTTTGGTTTCTTCTACCAAACGGTAAGTATGATGCGCACCTTTATGATCCGCCTCACCATGGTGAAAATTACCAGAAGAAAATACTTCTAAACCTTGAGGGGTATATAAAATTACCGGAAGCGGAAAAGAGAAATGTCCGGCAACATGCCATACATGAGAATCTGCAATATGCTCCATAATGACTTTGGTCGGGTCAAATTTTTCTTCTTCATGACCACCTTCGGCAACATGTGCACCTTCGGATGCTCCAGCTTCATGAGCGGCAACAACCTCAACGCTGTCAGTCTGCGCTAAAACAGATGGAACAACAGTGAAAAGCGCTAAAAAAAGCGTAAAAGCAACAATTAACCTATTCACTTTAAAATCAAAAACGTGGCTACAATCCATTTACTCGCAGATTTTTACTATTTATTTTGGTGGCGCAAGTTACGCAACAGCCAGTATAATTCAAAGCAGCTGAACAATAAATATAAAGAAAAAAAGTTGAGCAAAAATGCAAGGCCCATTGATTGCCCTTTTGTGCTGTAAATCAGTACAAAAGCCATAGAAAAAAACATTTTCACGCCAATGGAGGCCATGATGGCCATTACACCCACTTCAGGATCCTTTTTAATGCCTAAATCGGCAGTTACATAAGCTATGTACGTGATGCCTGCCATGAAGATGAACATAACCCAGAATTTGCTGACCAGCAAATTCGCATCTGGAAAAGCTTCGTTCAGGATAGAGGCCAGACCAGCTAACACAATACAGAAGCCAAGATATAACAGGGAAAAACGACTTAAACTCAAATGGTGATAAGATTAGCTGCAAAAGTAATAAATAACTTTCAGTTCGCCCCCTGGCGCCATTACTTGCTCATCTGGTTTACTTCTTTCAACACCTGATAAATGGCAATCACCACTCCAAGCAAAGCAAACCCTGCGGTGTAATAGGGTTGTGAGGTTTGTTGATAATCGTCAATTTCTGAGCCTACAAACGTGAATACACCAATAATTACCAGCATCTGAAAGAACAAGCCAGTATATTTAACGTAGCTGCTTACTTGTTTCTTCTTAATTTCCTTTTTTGGATCTTCTACCATTATTGTCTTAATAAACCGTTATTTTTACAACCTTAATTACCACCTATATCATTGAACAACTTCAGTTTCCGTTATGTTCAGCTCTTAATACTCTGTCTTGGCGCCATTGTTCTTCATGCATGCAGCACACAAAAAGATGGCACTTCAGGCAAAGGTATTCAAAACCTTACTGCCCGTTATAATTATATCTATAATGCAAACATCTTGCTTGGCGACTATGTTTCAGCGCTCCATACCTCCTACGCAGATAACTACAGCGAAATACTTCCCATATACATTAGTCCGGTTAAATATAACCCATCCGATCTGCAAACCGGCCTTAGCGATAAGGCTTTGGATGAGGTGATTGAGAAGTCTAAAACCATCATAACAGATAAAAGTTTAAGCAACTATGTAGATGATGCCTACCTCCTGATGGGAAAGAGCCAGTTTTACAAAGGCAACTTCTTTCTGGCCGCTGAATATTTCAGTTATGTTGCGAAGGCATACGATAAAGCGAAACCTTCAGTGATTCAAGCACTCAATTGGCAGGCAAGGTCCTATATTCAACTGCAGGATCTTAAACATGCGGCTGTTACCCTCGACCTACTGGAAAAGCAACTCGATAGCACAAAGAAAAACCGCGATGAATCGTATGCCACCCTTGCCCAAATGGCGCTGGAAATCAAACAGCCAAAATCAGCCATCACTTACCTGCTTGCCGCTGTTAAGGAAAGTCACAATAAACAACAAAAAGTAAGGTGGCATTTTATACTCGGACAGCTGTTTGAACAACAACAGGATATTCCACAAGCGCTATTGCACTTTAAATTGGTTCAGCGCAGTAATACGGCCTTTGAATTATATTTTAACGCCAAACTTAAACAGGTAAAATTAGATGCCCTGGCAAAAAACACCAGGCTAAGTCCGGAACAACAATTACTCAGACTGCTTAAAGATGAAAAGAACCAGGATTTCCGTGACCAGATTTACTTCGAGATCGCGGAATATTTTGCTGGTCGGCAGGAAATCCCAAAGGCTGTCAAATACTACAATGCCGCGCTAAGCTCAGGTACAGATAACAATTACCTGAAGGGGCTGGCATACCTTCAACTTGCATCTCTTAATTTACAACACTTCAAAAACTATCTGCAGGCAAAAAAATACTACGACAGCACCCTAAACAACCTGCCAAAAACCTACGAAAGTTATAACCTGATCCTAAAGAAGAGCAAAAGCCTGGAATATCTTTCCAGCCGATATAAGTTAATCGAAGAACAGGACACCTTACAGGCTTTAGCCAAATTACCAGAATCGGAAGTCGAAAAAAGGCTTAGAAATCTACTGATCTCGAAACAAGATACCATCGCAACCAACCAGACAGCACCGCAAAGCGGAAATCTGAACGGCAATTTTTATTTTAATAATACCTATGCCATGGAACGCGGTGCGGCCGACTTCCTGAAGCGCTGGGGCAATCGAAAGCTCGAGGATAACTGGCGTCAAAGTATAAGAACCAACGTTAGCAATACACAGCAAACCCAAAGTATTGATCTGCAAACCCAGACATTACTCAACAACACAAACAGTCTGAATGTCGACAGCAGTACCATCGCAGCATATCTTCAAGCCATCCCACGCAGTCCGGAAATGCTCCAAGCCTCTAACATGAAGATTTTGAATGCCTGGTATGAACTGGCCAGCTTTTACCAGCAGGAACTGCAGGACACCACAGAGGCTGCCCGCATTTATGAGTACCTCTTACAGCATTACCCTCAAAACAATCAGTTGGCAGCCATTAATTATGGTTTGTACTTAATCTATAAAGAATCTGATCCAGGCAAAGCAGAAACTTTTAAATCAAAGGTTTTGACCAACCATGCCAGCAGTATTTACGCGCAAACGATACTCGATCCCAACTTCAGCATTAAACAAAGTGCCAGGGATAAAGAAAATAACGACATATACAACGAATTATTCAATCAGTACCTGGGCAAGAACTTCAGGCAGGTTATTGACATGGCCAATAAGCAGTTAAGCAGCAATACAATTAACCCCTTTGCGGCACAAATAGCGTATTTAAAGGCCATAGCCCTGGGCCGCACACAACCGGTCGACAGCCTTTTAAAGGAGTTTGAACAGATAAAATTAAAATACCCTGCCGATCTGCTGATTGTACCGCTGGTTGATGACCACTTAAAATACATCAACGAACATTTAGCTGCTTTCAAAAAAAGAAAAATTGCCTTAATAGACTTTGATCCCAATGAACCAAGGTTTATTGCACAGCAGGTTTTACCTGGCCCGGTTCCCTTATCAAAACCCATTCTGGCGCCGCAATCAAAACCAGTCAACAACATTCCGGAGAAGCCTGCAGCAGTTGCTTCAACAATAAACCCTCCGGCAGCAAACACTCCGGCACCCCTTACAACAAATACGACGAACCCTTTCCAGCAATCAGATTCCGATGCCTGGTATTTCGTAATCGATGTTTCCGATGCCAGCCTGAGGCTCACCTCCTCCCGCTTTGGGCTCGGACAATTTAACCGTGGCAATTATCCTGGAACCGATTTAAGGCACCAATTGATTGAATTTGATAACGAACAGCTGATTTACGTTGGAATCTTTAGTAGTTTTGAGGCTGTTAAAAGTTATCAGGAACGAATCGTTCCACAACTTAATAGAATCATGCGGGTACGACCAGGTATCTATAAGTCATTTGTTATCAGCAAAGCACATTTTGAGCTGATCAAAAACAAGCGGTTCCTGGACCAATACTTAGAATTTTACAATAACAATTATTAAAATGAAGCAAACACTAACCCAGTCAGATATAAAAAAATACAATTTTACACTCTGGAAGATCCTGATTGGCGGCATAATACTCTTTTCCCTTTTTATTGTAGCCATCGGATTTGGCTTTTTTGGCACACTACCTTCATTCCGCGACATTGAACATCCCAAAAGTAATCAGGCAACTGAAATCCTGAGCGAGGATGGCCGCCCCATCGGAAATTACTTTGTTCAAAACAGGTCCAATGTTACATATCCAGAAGTATCGCCTAATGTGATTAATGCACTTGTTGCTACGGAAGATACCCGTTTCATGAGTCACTCGGGCATTGACTTCAAAAGAACTTTCACCATATTTTTCTATAACCTGGTCGGCAAACGTCAGGGTGGTAGTACCATTACCCAGCAGTTGGCGTTAAACCTGTTTTCAGAGGAGGCCAGACAGCGTAACTTCTTCAAGCGTTTAATGCAGAAGTTCCAGGAATGGGTCATCGCAGTTAAACTGGAACGTAACTATACCAAGGAAGAAATCATTACCATGTACCTGAACACCGTCGACTTCGGTAACCAGGCTTACGGTATAAAATCAGCGTCACGCATCTATTTCAATACCACGCCCGATAAATTAAGCTATACAGAAGCTGCAACCTTGGTGGGTTTACAAAAAGGGATCACCAGATATTCGCCTACCCGTAACCCGGAACGATCACGTGCCCGCAGAAACACCGTGCTTGCCCAAATGGTGAAAACCGGAACCCTTAGTCAGGAGCAATATGAAATTGAACAAGCCAAACCACTCGGCCTAAAATTCAGAGGTGCCAATGTCAATGACGGCATTGCGCCTTATTTCAGGGCCGTACTAAAAACGGACATCAAACGCCTGTTTCAGGAAAGATCTATTTTGAAAGCAGACGGTACCCCCTATGATTTGGATCGTGATGGTTTAAAGGTCATCACCACCATCAACTACGACATGCAGGTCTATGCCGAAGAGGCACAACGGGAATACATGAAAGTATTACAGCAACAGTTCAACAAAAGCTGGAAAGGCCGAAATCCTTTCAAAGGCAATCAGGCCCAATTGCTGCAGGGTGTTAAAAGATCAGAGCGTTATAAAGCTTTACAGCTGGAAGGAAAATCTGATGAAGAGATCACAAAGGATTTTAATACGCCTACAAGGCTGAGCATATTTACCTGGAAGGGTGATATTGACACCTTGATGAAGCCGCTTGACTCGGTTAAATATTACAAAATGCTTTTGCGTAATGCCATGATGGCAATGGATCCAAAAACGGGTTATATTAAAGCATGGGTTGGTGGAATCAACTTCCAGCACTTCAAGTATGACCAGGTAAAAATGGGCTCACGTCAGATTGGTTCAACCGCAAAGCCATTTACTTATGCCGTAGCTATTGAAAATGGCTACTCTCCATGTTATACGGTTCCAAATGAACCGGTAACCATTGAAATGCCGGGCAGTGCACCATGGACACCACGTTCATCTCCTGGCTCTACCCTACCGGGATCGATCACTTTACAAAAAGCTTTGGCCTACTCACAAAATTACATTACAGCATTTTTAATGAAACAGGTTGGTCCTACAGCTGTTTCTACATTGGCTAAAAAGATGGGCATCACCACCAATGTACCGGAATATCCTTCTATAGCACTTGGTGTATTTGATGCTTCTGTTTATGATATGGTCGGTGCCTATAGCGTGTTTGCAAACAAGGGCGTTTGGACTGAACCTACCTACATCATGCGCATTGAAGATAAAAATGGAGTGGTACTTTACAACAAAGCGCCACAAGTGAAGGTTGTTATGAATGAAGAAGTTGCTTTTGTAATGGCAAAAATGCTGCAGGGTGTAATTAACAATGGAACCGGATCCCGCTTAAAATATAAATATGGCGTTAATGGTCCTATTGGTGGTAAAACAGGAACGACACAGAATAACTCCGACGGTTGGTTCATGGCGATTAGTCCGCAACTGGTAGCAGGTGTATGGACAGGTTGTGAGGATCGTGCTTTCCATTTTACCAGTACCCGCGAAGGTGAAGGTGCAAATACCGCACTGCCGATCTTTGCAGGCTTTATGAAAAGAGTTTATGCCAATCCATCCTTAAAAATTTATAA